>ERZ1673702.2692-NODE-2692-length-15045-cov-17.390260_pt1 | contig 15045 bp, 11 predicted proteins | sample MGYA00580232_ERZ1673702 | MGnify/ENA primary metagenome ERZ1673702 (study PRJEB41218, sample SAMN15661792) | gut metagenome | host: Homo sapiens | place: Canada: London | collected 2015-08-20/2019-03-30 | study: EMG produced TPA metagenomics assembly of... | reverse complement strand
CATTATATTTTTTATAAGTTCATCAGGTGTTAAAACTCTTCCTGATAGCCTTAACCATTCTTCATATTCCTTTGCTTTCTTCCTCACTTGATGAGGATAATCGGCATAAAAAGCAGTCCATAACAGCACGAAGGTCTTTCTAACATCTAAGACAACAAAATAGTTATCGCCATCATCTACCTCCAGCCAAATGCATACACGATGCTTTCCGCTTCTAGTTTGCTCCCAGCATTTCACCTCACCCTTCTGAGGTAAAATTTCAACAGTAGGCTTTGCCCATGGCATTCTTTCACATCTTCGTAAATCAGGAACTCTTTCATTTTCCACATTTCCCTTATGTGTCATGTGATAAAAAGTATAGGCCCTATCTTGAAACTCAGGGTGCACTTTCATTTGTAAAGGCCAACTTCCAAAATACGCTTTACGTCTTATAAAATCTTTCTCAAATACAGAATATACAGCATCTATATAAGTAGAATAATTCCCGCCATAATCAGACAGGAATAATTTGTCGGGCATATCATTGATACTTACAGCCATATTACACCTGCCTTCCCTTCCACACAAAGATATTAACCTTATCCTCTTTCACCAACGTTGACTTCAGCAGAGAATATTTTGAACGTCGCTTCATTTGTTCCACAAGTTCTAACTTTGCAGCACTAGTTTTTAAATCTCTATGCGCATAAGCGACAGCACCTATCAAGAAATCAGCGAGTTCTATGAGTTCCACCTCATGAGATCGAACTTGTTGTATCTTTCGAATCATTTTTTTATTATAGTCATAAGCATTGTTAGCCAGCACATCTTTCAGCTTTTCCACCTTTCTTCCACCATTAGTATCTTTTATGTCTAGATAAATACAATACTCATTCGATGGAGTCAAGATTGTCTTTAACAAGTCAAAGTACATTTTATAATAAAACTGGTCATGTGTTTGCCCATATTGCTCATGATGTAGAACGGATTTATCTGGTACAACCAACACCCTAAAATGCAAATCAGAATTATCGAAGAAGAAATCCATTACTTCTTGATAATATGCCAATTTGGCTTGAGAGACAGCATTCCACTTTAGTTCACAAGTAGGTTTTAGTCCATACTTCACCTTAATGGCACGAAGTCTCTTAAAGATAGCATCTTTCTTTTGCTCTTCACACCACACACACCCTAAAAGCATCGGCTTAATCCCATCATGTTCTAAATGGCAGCTCTCATCACAATAAATATTTATTTTTGCCATGACTATTAAATTTTATATCTACAAAATTACCTATTAATTTTGAAAACACCAAAAATCTTGGCTATATTTAACGATAATAAAGAGATAATCTATTCCACCTGATACACAGATGCCGAACAAAAGGTTGGGTAGTAAACTCATTAGCATAGCCCATTGATTGGGCTATGCCAATAAGCATATTCCCAAACACCAAGAAATTCACAATAAATCAACAAAATCCCCCGAATACAAGCTGTAAACCATAAATTGTAAACTATAAACTTTAAACTCAAAACTCTCTTCTCCCCCGGCGGTCCCATCCCGCATAACATGGCGAAGACCTTTGATGGTCCGCCAACCTTAGAGCGTAGCGGTTCTGAGCACCGGAGGGCGGTTACATCCTTCCTTCTGAGGAGGAAGGCTTGGTTAGAGGTGGAGCTCTCCTTGCAGGAGAGACGGAGAGGTAGAAAAAACTCCTTCTTTAATGGTAAAGAGGGACGGGGTGATTTTCGAAAAGATACCCCCATCAACCTCTGGGTGATAGAAGTAGTTATTTCTTGTTCTTCATCCTCCAAAAGAAGTGCCAAGTTCTGAAGATTGGCTCACTCAATGCCTCAGCAGGATAGAATCTAACGAAATGCATATTTCTCCAAATCTTCAGGAAATACTTCTTCCCCATACTCTGATGCGTAAACCCGCCATATTTGGTGAAGTGACGTCCGAAGTTACCACCATTCAGTATCTCTGCCAGCAACAACTTTCCTCGCTTTTCATCCATCGGAGCTATCATCTTATCCTCAGACAATCCAAGCACCTCCTTCATCACATACATCACCGCTCCTGCAAACTTCCACAATCCCAAATATTTAAGTTCTCTCTGCGCCACAACTAAAGCAGTAGAGGCAGAAGAAGTAACAGCTGTAGTTGAACCAGCAGAATTATCTTCCTCTATAGCAAGGCGGTCCCATCCCACACAATTTGGCGAGGGCTTTGATGCCCCACCATCCTTAGAGCGTAGCGGTTCTGAGCACCGGAGGGCGGTTACATCCCTCTCTTCTGAGGAGAGAGGGCTTGGGTGAGAGGTGGAGCTCCCTTTGGAAAGGGAGACGGAGGGATTCGAAAGATCATTATTCACTACATAGCAGTAATCAATGATTTGCCTCATTCCAATCCCTTCATCAAAGAAATGGTGATACAGATGCGTCAGCTGATAAACCACATTGAATGCCGTCGTTGGTATAGCGATTTCTCCAATACCGTCAGGTAGGCTAACAACATTTGAGCATTGCAAATCTGCATTCCGTTTGAACCACTTCTGCAAACGTGCATTATAGATAGGATTATTCATTGTGCAAGGGAAGAAATGTAGCTCTACCGGTACTCCATCTACCGAAGTTTCTATATGTTGATACCTTATATCATCCCCAAGTTTGAAATGCTTCTTGGCATATTCCGTTATCTGTTCACGGCTTGCATTCACCCATACATCAATATCCCCAGGATTACGAGAATACACATTCGAATACATCAAGGCATTCCCCTGCCCTTTCAGAATGCAGCACCTCAACCCATCCTCTCTCAGCATAGCGAAGAGCTTGCTCGCCACAGCATTCACCTTCATATTCTGCCTGCGAATCTGTTGCGCTTTACCCATCCAAGTTATCAGCAGTTCCCTCCCTATCGGGTTCTGCTTCAACTCCTCAGGATACTCCTCCCCCAATCTCTCAATACCCTCAAAGCAAAGCCCCAGCAGAGCTTGCTTAGAAGCAAAGGAATACAGCTCCTGCCAGCCCATACCAGCAATCATCCTGCTCATATCCCCCTTATATCCAAGGCAATATCTCAAGAATGTGAAAAATGCGAAAGTATTAATCATAAAATTATTTTTTAGGCATTCAACAATTTCGACAAGCAATCCATAGCATTCTCCATCAAGTTGACAATCTCATTCAGAAGTTTATACTTTATTTGGTTAGAACTACAAATCAATATTATTTGTATCAGTAATTTCTTTGAATTTAGGATCATTGTGATATTTTTCAAACACAGGCCATTCTTTGATATCAAACTTCATTAATTCTTGTTTTTCTACAACTTTTTTCAAGTAGGAAAAACACTTAGCTTTATCATTCAATAGCGCATAGGCTGCAGCCATTTCCGCTGGAGTATAATTCATATGTCCATCTATCATCTTGCTTTTTATTTTAGCTTCAAAATCATTTGGCTTCTTATATTTTTCCAAAGCTAGATAATAATTAATACAAATCACTCCTTCACGCTGCATATATGTCTGCTCATAATACTGTTTCATAAAAAAATAGGCTTTTTCATATTGCCCCATTCTTATCAAACTGCAAGACTTTGAAGAAATTTGTTGAACATCAAGACTATGATTTTGAGCATACAAGTCAACGATACGAACAACCTCCTCATCATCATTAAATGTACTATGGAACGACAATTGACATTTCAAATCTTTTCCAAAATATTTATCCAAGATTTTCTTCGCATTATCCTTATCTCGTACATCACAATAATATTGCAACATCAAAATCTTCCAACGTCTGGATTTTTGTATATTGTTTTTTATCAATTCCTTTGCTTCTTTATATTTATCCAAGACATTTTCTAGATATTTGGCCTTCATATAAAGAAAACTATCAGACGGCTTATAAACTGCCTCATACTCTGATAACAACTGTAGCATTGCTTTTTTGTCTCCCTGATCCTCATAGACACTTAACAAGGCAGAAACAACCTCTTCATAAAAAACCCAATCATCAGCTTTATCAGCATAGCTTAACAACTCGTTTAATTTATCAATGCAACCTTTAGCATCAATTCCTACGTTTTTATAAAAGGATTTGTATGCTTGAGCCAAGATTGGAGTCTTTAAAATAGAATATTTTTTAAAGACTTCTTTTATCATTTTGCTCTTGCGCTCCAAATCATTAAAATAATACAATGAATAATATTTACATAGATTTACCCAAGCTTCATTTGTCGGACAGTCATACAATTTCAAGCTCATAGCAATACACTGTTCCAATTCTTTAAAGACATCAGAATCTACTGTTTGCACTGTATCTATTATATTTCCATATATATATTTTGTCTTTAAATTGTACAATGTACTGTCATCAGGAAATTGCTTAATTGCTTCATCAACAAATGGTAGGGCATAATCCGTATCAACCAATTTATTATATGCATCAATATAGGTTTCTTCCCTATCTGGATTTAAAGAGATAAGTTGAGAATATATTTCCTTAACCTTTACTACAGATTCTTCATTAGCTCTCTTAGCATAAATATCAGCCTTTAATGACATCAAATTAAAATTATATGTTGATTTGTATGAAGTATCAATATTCTCATTTTCGATTTCTTCTAATGCTTTTTCATCATTGTCATCCATCACTAAATGATTGATATAATCCAATTTCTTTCGTTCCTCGTCCGTCATTGGCTTCAATAAATTCTTTTTATGAGGATTATCATTATTCGATGTACTACTTTTAAGAACATCAAATACATCATCTATGATATGACGTCTTACTATCAAACGTAACTTCTTTATGTCTCGAGTTATAAGTACATCTGTATTAGTTTTCTCATCAAAGTACTTATTGCTTATCATATCCGTAATTAATTGCTTTTGGCGTCGACTGCTTAACAAATCATCGTCAACAGGCAATTCACCCTTATTCAACGTATCATTCAAAGAAGCCATCAACTCATCAAATCCCTCTATTTCAACAAAATAGACTCGGTCTTTCCAAAGCAATTTTCTCAGTTCCTCACTTATTGATTTATCGCCTTTACGAATACACCAATAAATACCATACTTAAAATAATCTTCTTTCTGAAGAAGCATATTTAATATGTCCATTATAGAACGATCGTTTCCCGCATAGCCAACAACTATCAAGCCATGATCTTTTGCAAATTCTATAAATTTATTCTTCATGTTATCATTAAGAGATTCCGTTTCACGTAACGTACTTTTAATGTCATCAAAGAGATAGTCTCCATGTAGTTTTATAATTTTAGGTCGCTTAGATGTTACTGTTATACTGGATATTGAAGAGTCATGGGCACAAACAATAGGGCGTTCCTTTGAATATCTATAAAATGCCTCATTTAACAAATCATCAAAATTCGTTGTAAAAATGGTATTGACGAAATGTTTTTCGATTATCTTTACAAGATAGGCATAACCTATAGAAGGGGTTTTTCCTGCAATTTCACGCTCTACAAAAATTCTTCGTTGACGAGGTAAATCATACTTTTTCTCAAATAAAGATGAATATGGATTTCTTTCATCATACCAGGAATATTGATGTTCCCAAAAATGCTGATAGCTTTCTTCAGTCTCATGCTCTGCATCATAGATGGACTGTTTCCATTCCTCTATCAGCTTTTGACCTGTATTTACACCGGACGTAACAGAACATCCTGATCCCAACAAAAATGTATAATTAGGAGTCTCGTCACATTTATTTTCCAAAAACTGAGCTAAATCTTTCACAGTTCTTCTTTTGTGTCCCAATTGTTCTAAGACATTGTCCATATTAAAATCTTTGCTCATTGCTATTACAATTTTAAAAAACGTCTAGTATTTTATTCCTCAAATACTTTTTGAGGCAAATCCAGCTTTGGATTCGATATATTTCCTCATAAAAACTAGGAAATAAATCCCAACCTTTAGATTTTCATAAATCATATCTTTGCAAGTTAACGATTTACAAAAGATATGCTCCCTTCTATCCCCAGGCGGTCCCAGCCCGCAAAATATGGCGAAGACCTTTGATGGTCCGCCAACCTTATAGCGTAGCGGTTCCGAGCACCGAGAAGGTGCGGTTACATCCTCTCTCTTCGGGCAAGAGAGAGGCTTGGTGAGAGATGTGGAGCCTTCTTTAATGGTAAAGAAGGACGGGATGATTTTAGGAAAAAAGACATTATCTATCCTTATGCATATTCTCGGAATACTTTTGATACTCCCCAGAAGTAACATGATCCATCCATTCCTAGTTCTCGAGATTCCATTTCACAGTTTCTTCGAAACCCTCCTCAAACTGGAGAGATGGCTCCCAACCGAGTTTCATCAGAAACTTACGAGAGTCGATGGCATCTTAGTATTCCAAATTCTTCTTCAAGGAAGAACTATTCTCATCAAGTATTGAAAGGAGATATTTGCCATAGTCATTCTTCAACATTGGCTGAGCATTCTCACGCAACGTATCACTATCTATCCATCCTTGGCGATAAGCAATACCTTCCAAGCAAGCAACCTTCAAGCCCTGGCGCTTCTCCAAGACTTCGATAAAGGTTGAAGCTTCAGAAAGAGAATCATGGGTTCCGGTATCAAGCCAGGCGAATCCTCTTGCCATGGTCTGTACCTTCAGCTGCTTATCCTTCAGGAACTCCTGGTTTACGGTGGTGATTTCCAACTCACCACGAGCAGATGGTTTGATATGCTTAGCTACTTCCACCACCTTGTTAGGATAGAAGTATAAGCCTACCACAGCATAGTTGCTCTTTGGATGCTGAGGCTTCTCCTCGATGCTGAGACAATTGCCTTGCTCATCAAACTCTGCCACGCCATATCGCTCAGGATCGCTTACTCGATAACCAAATACAGTAGCTTTGTTATTCTGCTCTGCATCTACTACAGCCTGATGCAACATCTGGTTCAAACCAGCACCATAGAAGATGTTATCTCCCAAAACAAGGCAAGCAGAATCATTACCTATAAACTTCTCACCGATGATGAATGCCTGAGCCAAGCCATCAGGAGAAGGCTGCTCGGCATACTCAAACTTCACGCCTAACTGGCTTCCATCGCCTAAGAGGCGTTTGAAACCTGGTAAATCGAATGGTGTTGAAATAATGAGTATCTCACGGATGCCTGCCAACATCAATACCGAGATAGGATAATATATCATCGGTTTATCGAAGATAGGTATCAGTTGCTTGCTGATACCCTTTGTGATAGGATACAAACGTGTACCGCTGCCACCTGCTAATACGATTCCCTTCATACGAACATTGTTAATTGTTTTACACCCCAACTTTAAAGTATATTATTTTCGCTTTAATGATTTAAGGCAAAATCGATATCATGAAGCAATTGTTGAGCTTTAGCATTTGACTCATCGAAACTTACAACATCTATAATTTCACTCCGTGCCTTATTCAATTTTTCTATGTCGTTATCTGAACAATATTCTGAAAAAAGACACATTGCATCATTTAATTTTTGTTCAATACTTTTAGTCATAAATATTTGATTTTAGAAAGAGGCAAACTCTATTTTGAGTATTGCCTCAATTAAGTTATTTATTTGTAAACTCTACAATCAGTTTCACAATCTTATCAATTTCCCTATCTGTCAATTCATAGAACAATGGCAATCTTACCAAGGTGTCACCATATCTGTCACAATTTGGCAACTCTCTTCCATCATGCTTATCTTCATAATACTTGCTGCTATGCAATGGCAGGTAGTGGAATGTGGTCTGCACATCATTCTCCTTCAAGAATTTCATCAAGGCAGTACGATACTCCAAACTTGGACAGAGCAGATAGAACATGTGAGCATTGTTGGTAGCATACTCAGGGATATAAGGCAGCTTCACTTCATTGCCAATCTTACCATTCAAGCCCTCGAAATAACGGTTCCAGATATGCTTGCGCTTGCCCTGAATATCATCAAGCTGCTCCAACTGAGCCCAAAGATATGCAGCATTGAACTCTGATGGCAAGAATGAAGAACCCATATCTACCCAACCATACTTGTTAACCATTCCACGATAGAACTCGGCACGGTTGGTACCCTTCTCCCAAATAATCTCTGAACGACGAACAAAACGCTCGTCATTGATAACGCACATACCACCTTCACCACTACTGATGTTTTTGGTCTCATGGAAAGAGAAAGCACCCAAATGACCGATGCTACCCAATGGACGGCCTTTATAGAATGAATCTATGCAATGAGCCGCATCCTCAACTACCAGCAAATTATGCTTCTCTGCAAGAGCCATAATGGCATCCATGTCACAAGCAACACCAGCATAGTGAACCACAGCAATAACCTTGGTCTTTTCATTGATCAATGGCTCAATCTGCTCAACCTCCATATTAGGATTTTCAGCAGAACTGTCTGCAAATACAACCTTTGCACCTTCACGAAGGAATGCCAAAGCTGTAGATACGAAAGTATAAGAAGGTACAATCACCTCATCGCCAGGCTTCAAGTTGCAAAGCATGGCGCACATCTCCAAGGCATCAGTACCAGATGTAGCAAGAAGACATTTTCTGAAGCCATACTTCTGCTCAAAGAAGGTATGACACTTCTTAGTAAAATCACCATTGCCACTCATGGTTGTCGAATGACAAACTTCCTCCAAATACTTCAATTCTCTTCCAGAGAAATAGGGTTTGTTAAATGGAATCATAACTTATAAAAATTTAATATTATTTGCAAATTGCACGTGAACACAATATTTTGAAAGATATTGCGTTTATCAAATATGAAGCAAAACAAAGACATAAAGAAGGACTTATCCGAACGCATCCAAGATGTGTTTGCGAAGTCTCTTGCATTTATTCTCTCCATATATTTTCGTATAACCGGTCAGAAAGAACTCTAACCCTTTAATGCATTCAAGTAATATTGAAGCATCTTTTCAGCTTCAGTCTTTGAATCAAATCCTGCATCAGCCACTTCCTTGGCATGACTTCTGCGAACAGGAATATTCTTCTCAACAATAGGGATAATCTTCTCTGCCCACGCTGCTGCACCATCATCCAAATTGATGAAATGTCCCAGTTCACAAGCACTAGCTTCTGGAGTAACAGCCGTTGAAAAGAACATAGGCAAACCACAACTTTGGCTTTCCAATCCCACAACAGGCAATCCCTCATAGCGGGAAGGCAACAGGAAGGCATCGAAAGCGTTATAGAACTGCTGGATATCCTCTCTTCTTCCAAGCCAGGACATGGCAGGTTTAATACCGGTTTCCTTGATACGCTCTTTCATCTTCTCCTCTAAGACGCCAGCACCAATGATAACAAACTGAGCGTTTTTCTGACGCTTATAGATTTCACTCATCACATCTATCAGAAACAGAGGATTCTTCTGATGCTCAAATCTTCCGATAAAGCCATATACCACCTTATCCTCCCAACCAAACTTCTTACGGGTCTCGTTACGAAGTTCTGGCTTATAAGAATTAAACTCAGTATTGATAGCCGTTTTAAATATTGCAATCTTTCCTTCATCAAATGCTTTCTTACCGAACTGGAAGATACCACAATCCTCTCCACAGGCCATGTAATGAGTGGCATAGAGATGAGAAAGCGGACGGAGCATATACTTTACGTATGTCTTCCACTCACCAGGAGCTGCCATTGATAAAGACTCAGAGATACGAACCTTTACGCCAGCTTTCTTGGCTGCATACATAGGGAAAAAATTCATCATACTGTTGTAAGCATGAACCACATCATACTTTTCTTTCTTGAAGAGTTCATACAAGGCATCAGTATGTCCCTTGAGTTTCTTGAAAGATGGCACGATAAACACACGACCACCCAATGCTTCAATCTCCTCCTGAGGAATGGCATTAGAGTCATCGTTGCATACGATATCCATCTGAACTTGGGTCTTATCTATATGGCGGAAATACTCCATGATAAGATTCTTCTTACCGCCAGACAAGATAGGACCACCTATAACTGCTACTTTAATCATATTTTTTATTTCAGATACTTTTTAATATATAGTTTTAAACAAGCAGGTATTAAATCCTTCATTTTTGCTTTAAAAGATGGTTGAAATGTCTTAGCAAAAGAATCTTCAAACCACGTATCAGAATCTTTTATACCATGATAAATTGTATCACGTACCATATCTTTACGCTTAGTAGGTTTTAGAAGATTACTATTATGCTTTGATATTTTCTCAAAAGTTGTTTCTTTATAATAGAAATTACTAGAGAAATTCTTCCAGACCTCCAAGCCTTTATCTGTATTTATAAGCATACATGAGACACCACGTACATCGTAAAAATCAGGATGTTCGTTTTCTATTCCCCAATAATCACCTATCGTAATATCTCCCACTCTACCAGGGGTACAATATTTGCACTCATAACAGCATTCACGATATGTTACACCTTCTAAAAATCTATAATAATAAGGGTCAACATCGCAAAAATGCATTTTTTCCTTACTATCAGTTTTAATAGAAAAATTCAATGCCCACCCAGCTAACTTAGACCTAAAATTATATTCTTTAATTTTAAAGTTCTTTTGTTTTTCAAGCCATACTATGTATTTTTTAAATAATAAGGGGCTATTTACACCATGGCAAACCAAATCCATAGTAAGAAGGTTATCGTAATCTTTCTTCAAAAAGGACTTCAGACCTCCAACTTGACATGCTGTTCCTGAAAAAAGGACTTTCTTACCTTGCATTAGCTTTGCTTTTATATCACTATAAGAATGCTGTGTATTTGCTTGAACATACTTACTACTCTGGATTTTCTTTAACTCATTCAAAGTATTGGCACAAACGTGACAAGCATTCCATTCAGAATCATATGTTACACCATAAACAACTCCTCCATTTTCTATCCATGCCTTAGCAATACCCATAAAAGCACCACCAGAGGCACTTTTGAACAATAGCTCATCATCTTTCAAACGAACAGCTAAAGCTTGACAAGCAACAGATTTCTTAATGGCAATATTTTGAGGACATCGTTTCTGACACAATCCACAGTCAATACACTTAGATTGATCAATAGAAGCAACCATAAACCCCTCATCATCTTCAATCATAGAGATAGCTTTTTGTGAACACAATTGTTCGCAAGCTCTACATCCGGTACATTTCTCGGTTATATCATTCATTTCTCAAGTGCATTTTTTAAGAAAGCTACTCCTTTAGCTCTTTCTTGATTTAAAATGGAATTTACACGTTCAAAGTCTACATTAGTCTTCTCTACATAAGAGAAATCATTATATTCCTTCAAATGCCTTTGTTCTAACCCCGTAAGTTGAAGCAAACTTGCCAATCTACTACTAAACTCATTCGGATAAATACATATCATTGGAATATTCAAGTTACAGCAAAATGCAGTTCCATGAAATGAATCGGTAATAACACAACCAGCATTGGCAATTAAACTGATAAAATCAGTTACTTCGGGTATAAGAATAGACTTACCCGGTCTCACAATTTGGTCATATCTCAAACAGAAACGTACCAATTTCCAACCTTTTCTTTTTGCAAATTCCTTTGCATATCGATCAAATTCGCGATTAGAATTCAATTGGTAAACTAACACATATTTACCTTTATCTGTTCTTACACGCTGCGATTCTGTCAGCAACGACATCCAAAAGTCCTTGTTAACTTGCAATGTAGGATCTAAGACATGTGTTACAGAAGGTAAACCTAAATCTTCACAGATATTGACTGCACTTTTTTCTCTTACAGAAATTGCAGAATAACGTTGAAGCAACAAACGAGTTTCTTCTTTCTCCCAATCATCAAGTTGTGGTTTACCAAAACTGGCAGAATACGCTATTTTCTTTACGTTATCAGGAACAAAGCTAAGAAAAAGCGGCTTCAATATACCACCATTCCATCCAGAGTTCCATACTTGATCACTACCCGTACAATAAATATCAGAATCAATTTTGATTTTTTTGAAACTTTCTTCTGTTCCATAAACTTTATCTTGCTGGTTCAAATATTTATTTAAGAAACGTGGAAACATTCTATCCTCTCTTACAAAAGTAGGATATAACAAAATTCCATATATAACCTTTTGAAAGATATTTCTTTTTTCTACCCATAGTTTAATTCGTTGAAATTTTGAAGAAAGAAGACCATCCTTTACATAGTTAATAAAATCAACCTGGCATCCTAAATCTTCAAACACCTTCTGTGTCGCCACAGCCTGAAGAACAGAACCATAATTTCTTACGTTCTGAAGTGTGATAACTGTAACTTTCTTCATATTATTTTCTCCTATCTACGAATTTAAAAACAAATTTTAATGCAGAAAAGCCAAAATATGAAATTAAGCATGCCAATCTAGCTTTGGGACGTGCTTGATTATCCAACAAAACTGTTCTTCGATTTTTATACAACAAGTCCTTAATGATATAGCGCTTACTATAATTCTTTGGCATTTTCAGCAAGAGATGACAAGCAAAACTAACCATTCTACATTGATATGATTTCATTATTGGTCTTATCAAATCCATATGTCTATTAAATGAATCCAAAACTTCTAAAGCTCCATCCATTTTCTTTTCGCCAAAGCTAGCTCCTTCAGTACTGTTAGAGCGCAAAAGATAGTAATAAATTACTTTATTACAATATGCCACCTTATCGCTCTGAAAAAGAAGAAGATAAGTAATAGCAAAATCCTCAAAAATTTTTCCAACAGGATAACGGATGCCAGATTCAAATATAGACTTATGATATAATTTACATACAGGCCATGTATCAAATTTTACCTGATAGTTCATATATTCCACGGCTTTAGCAGGTGAAAGCAGTTCTTCTTCATACTTAGAAGGAACAACTTTAATAGGTTCGCCTTCCTTGAATGTTTGAAGAATTGCCAAAGATACCTTACATTTGTATTTTTTTACAAGATTATATAGCGTTTCTACATGATCCGGAGTTATGATATCATCGCTATCTACAAAAAGAAGATATTCGCCAGATGCCTTTTCTATACACAAATTTCTAGCAACAGCCTGACCTTCATTTTTTTTGTGTATAACTCTTATACGCTTATCCTTGGCAGCATAACTGTCACAAATACTTCCACTTTCATCAGTACTTCCATCATCAACTAATAAAATCTCTAGATTCGAATAAGTTTGATTTATAATACTATCAATGCAAGTCGAAAGATATGGTGCTACATTGTATAATGGCACCAATACACTTATAAGTTCATTTTCAACCATCATTATTTCAACAATTTTTTAATATAACCTTTCACTAGTAATTTGGATATAGCAAACTGCCAATACAAAAAATGCTTAAGTTTAGAATACCTTCCATCATAGAATTTAGATAGAAACAATTTTCGGTCCTTTAAGCTTATCTTATATCTTTTCCAGGTAAATTGAGAAGAAATGCCACCATCCGTCATATTGGTGATGATATTACTAAAAAACTTAAATTTACAGCCAGCAGCACAAACTCGATGAAACCAATCAACATCACCAGATAGCTTATATCTAATATCAAAAGCACCAAATTTATCATATATGCTTTTGGGAACCAATGTTGCAGGATGAGTCACGCCAATGTCATCTTTTTCATAAGCTTTCATGAGATTAGATGCTTCAGACTTACATTTTACTATCACATGACCATTATCGTCAACAAAGTTCATTGCGCAACTAATTATTGGCAAATCATCTTTATCCTGCCTTGTAATGATATCAGCTAATTGCTCTAAAGCACCAGGTTCAATATAGTCATCACTATTGACAATCCAAACATAAGTACCTGTAGCCATATTAACACCTTTGGTAAAAGCATCATATATGCCCTTGTCTGGTTCACTAACATAACGCATTCTACCTTCAAACTGAGGTAAATAACGCTTAATTACATCTACAGTCTTGTCCTTTGAAGCACCATCAACAATAATATATTCATAATCCTTGAATTCTTGACCAAGAACAGATTTCATTGTTTTTTCTATACTGGATTCGCAATTATAACAGACAGTAACTATTGAAAAAAGGGGACTACTCATAATCTTTAAATTTAAATAAATAAATAAATATGGAAAAAACATAATATATTCGTTACATTGGGCAAAAATTAAACAACATAGAAGTAAAATCGTTGGTATTCCAAAATTCATCTGTCTAATTCGTTTACCCATGATATATAAAACAAAGGATATTACTAATATTCCAAAAGCAGACATAGCTCTTAGAATTCCATTAGAACTTGTCAAAGACCCATAGTTTGACAATGTAGTAAATAATATTGGTGTATTATACCCTAATCCAACAATTGGATTTTCTTTTGCTGCTCTTAAGCAAGCTAGATTATCAGCCATTCGAATTGTAAATGAATTCACCTCTGAATAGGAAGATGATTGGGATATTTTTTCTTGAACAACAGAACTTGAAAAAACAAGAAAAGCAAATGCAATGGCTACTAAAAGAAAAAATGGCAATAATATTTTCGTTTTTTGGGAAGCAGATGAAAAAAGTATAAGCCATATTCCATAAATCATAAACACCAAATATCCAGTAGTTGAACCTGTTAATAGAATCGCAACAATCAAAATTCCATATTTTTTCAATATATATTTTAAATTAAATAAATGATTTTTTAAATCATCAGTAAACAGCATTAAAATAAAAAACACAACAATCTGAGCCTGCCCAGCTTCCCAAAAAACAGAAGAAAAGCGATAAATACTACCTATAGGAGTAGAAATCTCTCCCCATTCTGTATGGAAAATCAATAATGACATGACATAATCTTCACCTGTTCTAAAATAATAAGGTGATGCACCTATGATACCAAAAGAATGCAAAAAATGAACTACTAAACTTATACCTAATATAACATTAGCACAATGTAATAACCTATTTCTAAAAACATTCCATCCTATAACGCTATTAAAAAATGCAGAACCAAAAGCAAAGAAAATGATACTAAATAAAGCATTATCAGTAGGAGAGCTATGAAATACATACGAACATGCCAAAAACCAAAAAACGATAAATAACATAAGTCTTATATTATATAT
>ERZ1673702.2689-NODE-2689-length-15070-cov-4.904362_pt1 | contig 15070 bp, 10 predicted proteins | sample MGYA00580232_ERZ1673702 | MGnify/ENA primary metagenome ERZ1673702 (study PRJEB41218, sample SAMN15661792) | gut metagenome | host: Homo sapiens | place: Canada: London | collected 2015-08-20/2019-03-30 | study: EMG produced TPA metagenomics assembly of... | reverse complement strand
GTGAGGAAAATTACCGAATCATGAAGAAATATTATGATATCCGTATCGAGATGCACGATTACATCAAGCAGCTCTACGAAGAAGCTTCATCAAACGGATCTCCATTAATTCGTACAATGTTCTATGAGTTCCCAGAGGATTCAAAGTGTTGGGAGCTTCAGGATCAGTACATGTTTGGAAGCGACTACCTGGTTGCACCAATTTTCCACTTAAATCAATTTGAGCGTGAAGTTTATCTGCCAGTTGGAAAGTGGGAAGATACAAGAGACCATAAAGTTTACGATGGTGGCCAGACTATCACCGCTGACGCACCGCTTGATTCAATGCCAGTATTTAAGCGTGTATAATTTTTTCATACAAAAAGTGGAGAAGCTCATTCGCTCCTCCACTTTTTATTGTTTCCTTATTCAACGATGACATCAAATCTCGGTGTTTTATCCTGTTCAAAATAGACACGTCTCATTCCACTTGACACGATCTTTTCCTCGAAACTTGTAACTGCGTGATAAACGATCCACAAATTTTGATACCGATCCCAGAAAAAGGAATTATGCCCCGGACCATACTCGCCTGGAATGGTTGCAAAGCTAGCTATCGGTGTCTTCGCTTTTTCCCACACAGACAAATCACAAAGATCATCTCCATCATTTGCCGTCAACATGCCGATTGCATACAGATATCCTCTCGCATCGCCTCCCGAATAGGCCAAATAAATTTTGTTATGGTAATAAAATGCATACGGTCCTTCATTATTAATTGTATGCTCCGTATTTTCAAAGCCATACAGTGGTCTAGACAAGCACTTAGGTTCGCTAATCAGCCGTTCTGGATGCACTGGATCAAATTCGTCAATCATTAACATCGAGCCTGTATCAAGCGGTGTTCCAATGTTCTTTCGATGAGACCACACATAAAAATAGCGTTCTCCCGACTTTACAGGTGTCATATCAATATTAATGCCTTTTTCTGACAAAAAGCCTCCATTTGCCCTTCTTACACGGATTGGCTTTTCCCAATCTTTCGGATTTAAGATGTCGCCATTTTCTTTTAACTTCATAATATGGCACTGCGGATTCCATTCAGAATCACTGACTGTAAACAGCAAATACAAACTTCCATTCAGCACATGAAATTCCGGTGCCCAAAACAACTGAACAAACCCATTTTCCGTATCCTTATCCAAAATCTTATACGTCTTTACATCTTTTGCAAACAAATCCTCTAGCTCATGCGCTTTTCTCACATAGAAACCAATGTCATTCTCATTGTCGTTCGTTGCAATAAAATAATAGTCATCCTTCCATAACAAAACCACCGGATCAGCAAGTCCCCGCGCAAGTGGGAATTTTAATTTTGGCTCTGTCATCTGCCTTTTTGCATGAAGTGCATTCCAATGATGCTTAATACATTGTGCCATTTCATCCGGTATTGCAATCTGATCGGTCATTCGAATTGCCTCAAGCGTCAAGCCTGTTTTTTCACACAGCTGTGCCACTGAGCAAATCCCCCATTCGTCAAAAGTCAGAAAATCAGCTGTGCTCCAACTCCAAAAAGATCCCTTGTTTTCGCTGTTCACACTTCCATCAGATTTCCAGTCTTCTCCCGTAATTAAATAGGTAACTGCCCCATCCTTTTTTACTGCTGCTACTTTTAAATTGCCAACAAAGCTTGGTACAATCACATCATCCTCATTCACCCATGCTTTTGGAAATACCAAACCATAATTGTTGTGCAGTGGACACTCCTCTTCATTTTCCTTTACCGACAGATGTACGCTATATGCTAACCCATTCGGATACTGTCCTTTTACCGTCTTTCTGTTATACACCCTAAGAACTTCTTTTTTTCTCTCCTCCATTGTTTTTCTCCCTTTCAATTTCCGATAAAACCAAGAGCAATCTTTATCTGCACGATCTTCTTGGATTGCTGCCAGTCTCTGCATTCAGCTTATCACACACAAATTAAAAACGCAAGTAAAAAGCAAGTTGAAATCCTTGATGTTTTTATGTATAATCAGTCTTGGAGATGGCCTTTGGCATGACCACATACAACGCGTCATGTACGGTGCCACCTATATAAGGAGGATTTTATTATGGCAGCATGGAAAAATCTGGATACACTTGCTTCTTATGGCGAGCTTTCCAAACTGAAAAATCATGTCGATATCGCCGAGGCAATGTCCGGTGAAAACGGAGCTGAGCGTGTTGCAAAATACAGCGTACCGATGGCAGCTGGATTATGCTACAATTACGCTGCAAAAGAGGTTGATGAGACTGTTCTTGCCGCTCTTGAAAAGTTGGCTAACGAGGCTGAGCTTTCTGAAAAATTTGAGGAGCTTTACAACGGTGCCGTTATCAACACCGGTGAAAACCGTATGGTTCTTCATCACCTCGCACGTGTACAGCTTGGAAAAGCTGTTGTTGCAGACGGCGTTGACAAGCGCGAGTTTTATGTAGCACAGCAGAAGAAGGCAGCTGATTTTGCAAACAAGGTTCACGCAGGTGAGATCACCAATGAAAATGGCGAGAAGTTCACCACCGTTGTTCAGATCGGTATCGGCGGAAGTGATCTTGGTCCTCGTGCTCTTTATATCGCACTTGAGAACTGGGCAAAGGCAAACAACACCTTCAAGATGGAAGCAAAGTTCATCAGCAATGTTGATCCAGATGACGCAGCAGCAGTTTTAGCAAGCGTTGATCTTGCACATTCCTTATTTATCGTTGTATCCAAGTCTGGAACAACACTTGAGACTTTAACTAATGAGGCATTCGTAAAGGACGCACTTGTAAAGGCTGGATTAAATCCATCCAAGCATATGTTAGCTGTTACAAGTGAGACATCTCCTCTTGCAAAGAGTGATTCTTATCTGACTGCTATCTTCATGGATGACTACATCGGCGGACGTTACTCTTCCGTTTCTGGTGTTGGCGGTGCAATCCTGTCTCTTGCATTTGGACCAGAAGTTTTCGCACAGCTGCTTGACGGTGCTGCCGAGGAAGACAAGCTCGCAGCAAACAAGAACATCTTCCAGAACCCAGATATGCTCGATGCACTGATTGGTATTTACGAGAGAAACGTTCAGGGTTATCCGGCTACTGCTGTTTTACCGTACTCTCAGGCATTAAGCCGTTTCCCTGCTCATTTACAGCAGTGTGACATGGAGTCAAATGGTAAGACCGTAAACCGCTTCGGTGAACCAGTTGACTACCCAACCGGTCCTGTTATCTTTGGTGAGCCAGGAACAAATGGACAGCATTCCTTCTATCAGCTGCTTCATCAGGGCTCTGACATCGTTCCGCTGCAGTTCATTGGCTTTAGAAACAGTCAGTTAGGTGTTGATGTTGACATCGAAAACAGCACCAGCCAGCAGAAGCTGTGCGCAAACGTTGCTGCTCAGATCGTTGCATTCGCTTGCGGAAAGAAAGATGACAACTTAAACAAGAACTTCAAGGGACATCGTCCATCAAGTATCATCACCGGTGATGAGCTGACTCCTGCTTCCTTAGGTGCACTTCTTGCTCACTTTGAGAACAAGATCATGTTCCAGGGATTCGTATGGAACTTAAACAGCTTCGATCAGGAAGGTGTACAGCTTGGAAAGGTTCTTGCAAAGCGCGTTCTGGCACATGATACAGACGGTGCTTTAAAGGCTTACAGTGATCTGTTAAATATCTAATTTGCGTTTAAAAAAGACCAGCGGGAGTTCTCGCTGGTCTTCTTTTACGAATCATCCTGATTATCTTATTAGATTGAGATAATATTTAGTTCATTCTTTTTCCATTGCTTTTATTAAGAACGTCCTCATTCCTGTTCCAACCCACTGATGCCCACCTGAATGTATACTGTGAATCGGATATGTATTTTCATTAAAAATATGATATGCCTTACGAGTAACGTCTAATTGCGTGGTAACATTATTCAATCCTGATTTTCCATTTAGTCCATCCTTTTCTCCACTCTCGACAAAGAACGGGCGCGGTGCTATCAATGCTCCTAATTCACCCATATCTGCTGTTTCAAACATATGTGGAACAAAATTACAAGCACAATTTTGTGGAAGCTCAATTAGTGATTCTTTAAATCCATAAAAATATCCGCTTGTAATAGCTGCCTTTACCCGATCATCCATAGCAGAAAACCATACAGTTTGCTGTCCGCCTCCTGACATACCTGCGCAAGCTAAAAAGCCATTACTTTCTGAAAGTGCAAGTAAATAATCTGCAAGTCGCATCAAATCACAAACTGCCATTCCAATTACACTTTGACCAAATCCAATGCAGACCTGAAGTAATTCACGATGTGAGTTCATACGGATTTTCTCTGGTTCCTCTCCTTGCTCTGGAAACTCTCTGCGATCACCGCTTCCTCGTTCATCTGGGCAAACTACCAAAAAACCATCCTCAAGTGCGTCGCGAATAAATTTAGTCTGAGATTGAATAGTGCTTTCCTTTCCTCCACCATGTCCATGCGGAACAATCAATATCGGATGTTTTTTCTGTTTACAATCTGGGTTTTGCTGCTCTGGACGCAGCAAATAAAATGGCATCTCAATTTCAGGCTCAGTTTTTATACCCCAATATTCCGCAATCAGATCATTTATGCGATCAGTGCGCAGATACTGCGCATCTGGTTCACAATACACACATTTATTCATGCCCGTAATTTCCCATAAGCGGTCACGTAAACTCTTTTTCCAAACCTCATGTTCCTCTTTTGTTTTCGCACTATATGCGTGTGTTAACGACCTATGTTGATATTTTTTCTTATAAGTTTCTAATGTTGTGTAATACATATATACCTCTCCTGATCATCTAACGATTTATATAGTTTTTAAAAATAATCTAACGTTACTGGTCCAATTAAGCCAGATGGCTCTATTGGCATTGTCATTGAGAAGAAATCTCTCTGTCTGTTTGCCAATGTATTTACGACTTCTACAATTATACGATTTTCTCCTTCATGAAGCAACTTACCAATCTCAAAACTATATGGCAAAGCTACTCTTACACCTGCCTCCTTTTCATTAACAAGCACATGTGCAGTTTCATATACTTCCCCAAGATTTAACTCGCAGCTTTTAACCTTTGGTAAAAATACAGTTGTTTCATATCGCATGACTCCACAAAAATACGGATGTTTGCGGCAGAAATCTCCAGTTTTCTCTCTCTCCTGCAAAACATATTTTTCTGTTCCCGTCTCTTTTATCCAAAGTTTCCATGCATCTGGTGCAATCTTAATTTTTCCAGCCTGTGAAACAGCTGCTTTTTTCAGCTTCATTATCTCCTGTTTTTCTGCGAGAATTTTAGCATAAGGCGTACAATCTCCCATATACAAAACCTTCATCTCACCCGGCGCAAGCTGCAAACTTAAATCATTGTTTTCACCCCATTCACAAGGTTCAACAGTATTTTCCCATGCCTGATACCAACAGCTACATTCTTTATCTATTTTGTATGAATCCATCATCCCATCTTCAAAGCAAAGTGACGTATCAATTCCTTCTGTCTCTGACTGATCCATAAATAGCCAAAATTCTCCGTTTTGATGCTTATAGTGATAATAGCGCAGCCACGGTTCATATTTTTTTGTTTTAATTTCACCAACTCCAAATGAATATAATATATCTGCTAAACCTTCCTGTTCACAAATTGTCAAATTGTCTTTTATCTGACTAGTCCACTCTCTCAAAATACCATTACTATCCATTGCAAGTGGTTTTTGTCCAACTACAACAATTTTGAGACCCTTTTCAGCTGCCTTGCAAAGCCAATCTGCCAGCGTTTTTGGAATGCATCTGCTTCCTGATAAAATAAGCACTGGAACCTGCTCATTTTCCCATTTAAGCTTTCCTTCCACTACTGTCATTGTCATCAATACATCAGTTGGCAAAATATCATAATCAATCTGATTTCTAAGCAATTGCTTTCCAATTGCCTCTACTGGAAGATATTCTCCTGCCCATTCCTGTTCAGCTGGATATACAACTGCCACAGCAGGAATATGTACTCCATTTGAAATCAAATGACTGACACGATTACAATATTCCATCAAATTTTTAAAATACGGGAATTGTGGATTCATTCCACGTGCATAAAAATGCGGCGGACAATCTGGATCTGGAAAGTCCTTCATTGAAAAAGCATGTGGAACAAAATAGTTGATGCCATTAACAAGCATATGGTCAAGTAGCCATTTCATAAGCTTTAATCCCTCAGCCCATCCATATGCACCAAATACCTCACACAACGCTCTTCCCTTTTTTTTAGAATCCATATGTGCAAGAGATGCTGCCAGTTTTGCAAGTGCATAATGATATAACTCGCCATGATATCCAAGATTTCCTCCAACACTATGGAATTTGCAGTCATCTAATCCCGGACGAATCTGCTGAAGCACAACATCTATTCCAGCCATATCCTGTCCCCAAAGCGCATGAAAATAATGACCTGCTCCAATTCCCATATGTGCATGCATTCCGCCGTCTTCAATTACATGACCAATATATTCCACACCATGTTGACGACACCAATCTCCAATCTGTTCACAAAAATTCTCGCCATATAAACGAGCTGCAATATCAGCAAACTGCATGCGGCACAATCCACTTTTATTTTCGTTTGAATTTCTATCAGGTGTTGTCCAAAGTGCCATTAAATTTTCTGCAAACTCAGATCCCCACAGCTCTTTTAGTCTCTCATGCAAGGTCTGACTCCACGGCATCTTCATATTGAATTTTCCAATATTAGCATCATGACCATATTCGCCGCCAAAGCTTCCGATTTCAGGCTCATCTGAGAAAAATCCTGCAAAAGTTTTTCCAAAATCATCTTTATAGTGTGCATAATGAGGCTCATATATCTGATCAATAAAATAACGCACCGCATCATGATCAATAGTATTAATATAATTTTTTCTTCCAGTTCCTTTTCGAGTTGTCTTTATTACATTGACACACCAAAGTCCATTCGGCACATCTACAAACACTCTTCCATCTGACACCTGACTCGTCAGATCCTTTACTTCTGTAAGGCTATCCTGATTATTGCGATCACGTTTTCCTATCGTTACTGCAACTAATTCTTCCCCTGGTTCCAATATAATAAACACGCTTCTTCCCTGCTTTGGTCCAACAATATCAACACCATACTGTGTCAAATATACTTTACCATATGGCGAATCTGGTGCAATTTTTCCGTTGCAAAAGCCAGAAGGAAAGTGTGCATCATCTAAAACCCAGACACGCATATTTAATTCCTTTGCCTTTGCCATAATTATATCCAAATCTCTCCACCAGCCTTCTCCTACAAAATCTGGGTGTGGACGTGATTCGACGCAAACAGCTTTTATACCACTATCATAAATTCGCTGCATTCCCTCTTCTAATAATTCCTTTGATTCTCCATGCTGCCAGAAAAAGGGTAAAATATAATTATCTTCCTTTCCCTGCAGCACATCCATTAAACGCGGTTCCATCTACTTGTGCAATCCTTTCTGCTTTATATTCATAGTATATATTTTTTATTCATTCAATTTTTTACAATACCAGTCACCTGTTATCCTTTAACTGCTCCAATTGTCAATCCTTTAGTAAAATATTTTTGCAAGAATGGATAAACCACCAATATTGGCAGCATTGTTAAAAATAATTGAGCAGCCTGTAACGTTTTTACATTAGTAAGTGCATTTTCTATTGCCTCGCTTGAGTTTGTAATATCTGTATTTGCAATCAATGCTTGCAGATAAGTTTGTAATGGATAATTTGCCGTATTGTTATTATAAATTTTTCCATCAAACCATCCATTCCAATGACTTAAAAAACTGAACAATATAATTGTGGCAATAGATGGTTTACAAAGTGGCAGTATAATCTTTGTAAATCGTTGAAAGTATGATGCACCATCCACCTCTGCTGCTTCTTCAATGGTATCAGGCAATTGCTTCATGAAATTCATAACCAGTATTACATTGTAAATTGGAACCGCCCCTGGTAACACCAATGCCCATATTGTATCAAATAAATTCAAATTTTTCACTTGTAAATAATTAGGAATTAACCCACCATCAAAAATCATAGCAAAAATTAATAGCCATACATAATACCGCCTTGCTGGAAATTCTCTTACTGATTTTGAAAGTGGATATGCCATCAATACCGTCAACACAGTGTTAATTACAACACCAACAATAACTCGTTTTACTGATACTCCAAAAGCAGTCCAGAATGCTGCCCTCTTTGCCACCATATGATACGATGCAAGATTAAATCCAACTGGCAACAATTTTACCTGATTTGCTGCCACTGCAGATTGACTGCTCAACGATACTGAAAACATATGAATAACTGGAAATGCACAAATAATAGCTAAAAGCGTAAGAAACATTGCGTTAAATATAGAAAAAATTTGGCTTCCAGCGGTTCGACTTTTTTTTAACTTTCCATCAGACGCCGCATAAATTTTCATTCTCATTTCCTCCTTAAAATACTGTATAATCACTATATTTATTTGCAATTTTATAACTTGTCACAATTAAAATAAAGCTAACCACAGATTTCAATAATCCCACCGCCGTACCAAGGCTATAATTGGCCTCTACCAAAGAAATTCGATATACAAAAGTATCAATAATATCAGCGGTTTCATATACCAATGGATTATACAAATTAAAAATTTGCTCAAAACCTGCATTCAATACATTTCCAAGATTCAAAATCATCATTAATACTACAATTGGTGCTATTCCTGGAAGCGTAACATTCCAGATTTGTTGAAAACGATTTGCGCCATCAATCTTTGCTGCTTCATACAATGTCTCATCAATTCCAGTAATTGCTGCTAAATATACAACTGTATTATAGCCAAAGTTTTTCCATACATCAGTTCCAATCAATACTCCTAAAAATGCATATTTGTTTCCCAAGAAAAACACTGGCTCTGCACCAAATATTCCTAAAAACTGATTAATCAATCCTTCTTTTGCAAATAAATCCTGAATAATACCTGCCAAAATTACCCAAGAAATAAAATATGGCAAATAAATAATTGTTTGTACACTACGCTTAAAACGGTGATTTTTTACTTCATTTAACAATATAGATATTATTATTGGGACTGGAAAATTAATTAGTATTTTTGCAGCTGCAATAAAAAGAGTATTCCACATTACTCGTTTAGTATCAGGCAATGCCAACATATATTCAAAATTTTCTAATCCAACCCATGGAGATCTCCAAATTCCTTTTCCTGGCAAAAATTCCTTGAAAGCAATAGTAATTCCCCCTAATGGCATATATTTAAAAAGCAAAATAAATAATAAACCCGGAAGTATCATTAAATGAAGCTGCCAGTCTTTTTGCCAATTTTTTTTCTTTCTCTGCACATTCGTTTTGTCTGCTATCTTCATTATTTACTCCTTCTCGCAAAGCTCTTTAATCTAAAAGCGGGACGATGCATTGTCCGCCCCGCTTTTAAAATTTTCAGTTACTGACTAATTGCTTCCGTAATTTCTTCTGCAATTTTAGCTGCCCCAATATTATTATACGTTTCAACAAAAGTATCGAAATAAGAAATATCTTTATCACCCATAATAATTGCAATATAGTCCGTCAACTTCTGCTTGTTTAATAGGGACTGAACCTTTACTGCAGTGGCTGTTGGTGCACCTGCATAATCGCTATACCGAACATTGTCAAAATCAATCGCAAGATAACCTTCTAAATAAACTTTCTTCCAAGCCCAAGACGTAGCTTCATCCAACTCTGTGCTAATAACATTCTGATAATCCGCGTCTTTTCCTGGTACATGCTCATCTCCATTTTCAATAGCTTTTAAGAATGTCTCTCCCCAATTAATGTTTGCAGCCATCTGGAATGGCATTAAATTATTAACTCCACTAGTATCACGAATTTCTGGTTTTTCCATTAGCTCATTATATTTAATATAAAATTCATTATCCTCCTTTGACTGTGCATAACCATCACACAGCCAATTCATCATTACTACTATTGCTTCTGGATTTTCAATTCCTTTTTTAGCATAAATATAGCCATAAACATTAAGCGGTACACCTGGCTTATAATTTTCCACTCCTTCAGCAGGAGGCATCTTCACTGCCGTCCAGTCAGCACCATCTACATTTGCAACACAGTCTTTCATTACACCAAGAGGATTGAAGAAGAGACCACAATAAATTCCAATTTTGCCAGCAGCAATCAATTCTTCTTCTTTTGATGCATCTTTAACTGCAAATTCTGGATCAATTGCACCTTCTTTATATAACTGAGCAAGTTTCTCCAGTGGCTTCTTTGCCTTTTCATCTGTACAACCAGCTTTAAAGCTTCCATCTTCTGCTTTTACCCAATATTCGTCTCTTGTGTATGCTTCGTATGCTGCCATAATATAATCAAGTCCAGTCAGATCTTTATCCAAATACAATCCATATGTATCTGCCTTACCATTTCCGTCTGGATCTTCTGTTGCAAACTTTATAGCAATATCTAATGCTTCATCCATTGTTTTTGGTGCCTCTAATCCTAAAGCATCTAACCAATCCTGACGAATCCACATTATTGGATAACTATCACCAAGCGTATTAGGAACAGGAATTCCCATATATCTTCCATCAGAATTTGTAACTGGAGCAAACAATCCTTTATCATTTTGTTCGGTTAATTGTTTTAAATCATCTGTTGCCCACGTTTCATACACATCCGTAATATCTTCGACCATATCATTCTTAATCAAAGATGCCATCATTGTTGCATCAACAATCGCAAAATCCGGAATATCATTACTTCCAATTGCCAATTGTAATTTTTCTGTCATTGACCCAGACGGTGCTAAAATCTGATTTTCTACATGGATTCCCATCACTTCTTCCCACATAGCATATGCAGAATTATTCTGAGCATCTTCTCCCTCTGCATAAGTTTTTACAACCTCTGGCTTTGCAAATGTTAATGTAATCACCGGATCATAAGTTTTTAACTTATCTTCTTCCGAGATTTCTCCTGCCAATGCACTCATCGGTGCTGCCATAACAAAACACAATCCGAGCGCCAGCTGTTTTTTAATTTTCATAAGTATCCTCCTTCTCAGATAATATTCTATGTCATCGCGGCCACGACTTTTCATGTATTTATCCTACAACAGATTTTCTTATTTCGAAAGAGTAATGTTTTTACTTTTTGATACTTTTTCTACTTTTTATTTCAAATTTTCATTTATTCTATAATCTTTTGGTGTTTTTCCCACCGTTTTACTAAACACTTTCGTAAAATATCCAGGTGTTTCAAATCCGACCATTCGTGAAATTTCACCAATTCGCATTTCTCCTTCTGCTAATAATCTTTTAGCAGTTTCGATACGAACTTGGACGATATACTGTGACAAAGACTGCCCAATCGTCTGATGAAAACTCCGCGATAAATATGATGGATTAATATGAAACATTCTGGCAAGGCGCCCCAGTGATAGATCCTCACCTGGATGTTCTGTAACATATTCACGAATACGATAAATGAGCAGATTTCCTTCCTCTTTTTCAAAATTTTTTTCTTGCTCATCTTCAAACGTATACATTTGTCCATCTTGCTCACAGCACATTACTTCTTCTATCATTTTTCTTGCAAGACGAATCCAACCTTCCCATTCGGTTTGATGAGAGACCAATAATGTACAGCAAATATCTGGACCCATATAAAGATAACTTTGCATTTCTTCTAATGCTCTATACACTCCGCTAAATAATTCTTCACTATCAGCTGCTTTCTGAATTAAAAATACAAATACATTATTTTTCTGTTCAAATCCATATACAGAACCATATCCATATGTAATCTGCTGCAACATTTTTGTTAACCATCCAAAAAGTTCATCTGTTGAAATTCTGACTTTTTGTTTTTCGAAACAAACTACCAGTACGCGAATGTTCCGTGTCCTTTCAAATGGAAAAACACTATTATTCAGTTGCTGAAAATCTGTTGTTCCACGATTCATTTGCTCTAGCAAAATTAATGATACTTCGTTTGTTTTTTGTCTGCTCAACGTTGCTGACATACTATCAAACATAAAATTTTCTGCCTGTTTATGATCTAGCACACCAATCACATCTGAAATTTTTGAAAGAAGTTCCTCATCTGGCATTGGCTTTAGCAAATAATCAAATCCATGTAGACGCATTGCTTCTCTCGCGTACTCAAAGTCCTGAAATCCTGTAAGAAAAAGCACTTCTGTTTTTGGCCAAATTTTTTGCATCTTCGCCACCATTTCTAGCCCATTTATCTCTGGCATACTAATGTCCGTTAAAACAATATCAAACGGACTTTTCCTATACAACTCCAAAGCTTCCAAAGCAGAAGATGCTGTTTGAATTTCTTTCAACGGCATACCTGCCTCTTTAATCACTTCATATATTCCTTCGAGGATAATAGATTCATCATCAACCAATAATAAACTATACATATCATTTTCTCCTATAATCTTTTTCGTTTTCACAAAATACAGTTGTAATATTCTTAACTATTATCTACTGGCAATTCAAAATAAATACGAAAACTTTCATTTTCTTTACAGCAAAGCTGTAATCCTTCTTCGCATCCTATTGTCTGAAGACGTTTCTGAATATTCCATAATCCGAAACTTTTCTGAGGCAGTTCTTCTTGTTTTATCAGTTTTTGAATATTTTCACAAACCACCTTTGATGCCATACCACAATTATCTTCTACCTCACAGTGCAACATACCATTAAAAACAGATACCTTTACTATAATTTCACAGATCTTATGGACTTTCTCTACACCATGTCGAATTGCATTTTCAACCAATGGTTGAATCATTAACGGTAAAATCTGATATTTTTTGGTCCTTTCATCTGCAATAATCTTATACTCCATCTTTTCTGCAAAACGCATTTCGTTCAATTTTAAATAAATTTCCGTAAACTTTAACTCCTGTTCTACCGTGATCCAATTATCTGCTGCATATGTCATTATTTTAAAATAATCACCTAAATACATGCATAAATTCGCAACACGATCACTCTCTCCACTTTTAGCCATTCGATATCCCATATAGAAACTGTTATACAAAAAATGTGGATTAATCTGTGCCTGTAGTTGTTTACGCGTAGCCTGCTCAGTCTGCACCTGCTTTTCGTATACTTGGCGAATTAAAATTTCAATCTGATTAACCATCTGATTATATTGTCGAAATACGTACTGAAATTCTGCTGGTTCTTCTTCCGACAAACGATAACTCCACTCCTGATGTTCAATTGCTTGCATTGCAGTTACTAATTTCTTCATTGGACGTGCAAGCATATGATGAAATACTCCACCAACTCCAAATGGTATTGCAAGAATAATCATTGAAATCAACATCCATACTTGACGTATTCGATGAATACCTGCAAAAATCTGTTTTTCCTTAGCAAATAAATATACTCGAAAATAATTTCCTGGTGTATCTACACAATCATACAGCCAAACGGTTTTATCGGCACTAGTTATCTGGGAAACTCCATTAGTTTGTTCCACTTCTTTTTTCAAAATTGCATCATAAACCGCTGATACATTCTCTCCTCTCTGAGAATTGCCTAACAAATTTCCTGTATTTCCGTCCACTAAAAAACAATCAAAATATCCTGGATTCAATGCATTTAACATAGTGCGAATATGTCTTACCGAAACCTCTACACCTACAACCGTTCCTGATGCACCTCGGCTTAAATATACCATGCACCCATTAGTAGAAAAGAACACATTATCTATTTCATTCAGACACTTCTCAATGTTCTCTTTATATACATTCGGAATCTCCGTCAGTGCTTCTGAAGCACGTAGTAATTCATTTGTCTGAGGAATTACCAAAAACACATCGTCTATATACATACTAAATGCACGATAATTTTTTAATTTTTCATACGAAGACTGAAACGCAATATAATCCTGATAGTCAAATTCTTCCTGTTCTCTTTCATTCAAAAACGCAGCAACTTCATTATCCACGCACATCTGCTGCAGTAAATTAGTAATTCGACTCAAATCTGCGTTCACAATTGCTGTGTAATAACTGACTCTTTCCTTCTGTCCCTCCAAAATTGTTTCTGTCATTAAATGTTGATTCCAATATAAAACAGACATTAAAAGAATGCTAATCACACCCCATATTATCATAAAAAAAATTAACAGTTGAACCGTAATAGATTTCTTAGCTCGCATCCCCATTCTTTTTTTCCTTTCTGCTTTGTAAAATTTTGTAATCTCAGTATATCACACTTTTCATTTTCATCTAGTGATATTTTTACTCGAACATAAGAGCCTGCCATAAGTATGCGTAAAATTGATGCATACCCATGACAGGCTCTTTTTCTATAATATTATTTCTTTTCTCTGAAAATCGCACGGAAAATCAATCGCACTAGTGGACCGCAATAAAACATCTGATACAAAATGGCCATCGGGAAATTCATACCCCAGGTCTGTATCCATGTTGGGAAATCCTTTGTATCCTTAAAAAGAATCGTTGCGATCAGGCTCATGATCGGGCACATGATGCAGCAAATACAAATGGAAATTGCATAGGTAATAAACTGCGGACGATCATCAGGTCTCATGACAGTAAATGCAAGCATTCTCGCAAGCTTTCCAACTACAAAAAATTCTAAAATGAATGCAATTGGAACCATAATAGGCATCTCGTGAGGTGCGGCTATAAATGTTTCTCCTCTCACACCGCCCATATTGAGCGCGACATTATAAACGATCATCCCGTAAACCATAATGGTCGCCATTATTGCTGTGAAAATAACATCTTGAAACTTATTTTTTGGCATAAAAAAATCCCTCCATATGATAAAATGATACACACGACTTGCGTAGCGGCAATTGCGTCATGTGTTGTTCGTTATCATCCAAATCATTCGAAAGGGATTGTGCGTTTCCAATATGCAGTCACTTATACTGCAACCATTTTTCATTGCTGCGCTATTTTACCACATTTTTTTGTTCATGTAAGTGTTTTTTTCTATTTTTCTTCGATTTTGGATATTTTCCATGTTTTGCACACTTTTT
>ERZ1673702.2659-NODE-2659-length-15264-cov-36.940825_pt1 | contig 15264 bp, 10 predicted proteins | sample MGYA00580232_ERZ1673702 | MGnify/ENA primary metagenome ERZ1673702 (study PRJEB41218, sample SAMN15661792) | gut metagenome | host: Homo sapiens | place: Canada: London | collected 2015-08-20/2019-03-30 | study: EMG produced TPA metagenomics assembly of... | reverse complement strand
GAATACCATCTGATCCGGATCGCCGCCCGTTACCAGAAGGTTAATGTCGTTGGTAAACTGTGCAATTTTATCGGTTGCCTGATACATCGATTTTTCGGTTGTCCAGACGTTGCCCTCTTTGACTGCTTTGTAATCGGCAAACATGGAATCTTTTGCCAGCAGGTCGTCCAGGGTTTTGACGGTGGAATCGATGCTTGCGTTGTAGATCAGGTAGTCCGCATCTTCGGCCGTATCGTAGAACTGCTCCATCGTGATCGGAACGGATGTCTTTCCGCTGTCGTCCTGGAGGTCACAGAAAGCGTTACGCGCACCGCCGAGCTCGATCATGTTGGAAATGTAGTCCTTCGGGTTCCGCACAACGGCAGCTCCGCTCGTATTAATATAGAAGAAAGCGACCGTTTTTTCGGTATTCTGGAAATCCTTCAGATTTTCCACAACGCTTGCCTGACTGGCAAAGAATTCGGCTGCCTCCTTCTCTTTGTCCAGCATGGCACCGTAGAGTTTGATCCATTCGGTTCTTCCAAGCGGCTGGGATTCGTAGCTGGAACGGTCGATGAAGACCGGAATGTCGAGCATCTCGATCATCTCCTGTACCTTCGGGGAGTGGAGGATCATCGTGGACTCAATGGCCAGGTCACAGTTCTCGCTGACCAGAAGTTCGTAATCCGGCTCACTGTATTTTCCGGCGAAGATCATCGTTCCGGCATTCATCGCGTCAACAGCATCCTGTACGTACCAGTTGTCTGCGGTTTCACCGGAGAGACGGATCGTATCAAGGGAGTCGATGGCATCGAACAGCGCCATCGGAGAGGTTGCTGCCATGTAGATGCGTTCCAGCGGCTGATGGATTACAATTACGTCGGAATCGAGGTCATCCGGCGCCTCTTTTCCGTCCGGGACGAGCAGATACTGCGCGCCGTCTTTGACATCGAGCAGTTTATAGCCGTCTGTGCAGTAGTATACGTTAAAGCACTCGGCGTAATTCAGGACCATCTTGCTCTCGATGGTGATTCCGGTGATGTCCGGTGCGTCGCTGACATCGTCTGTCGTTGCGAAACCATCCGCGGATGCGGTATCACTCCCGGAGGTGCTGCTCTCAGCAGTGGCTTCGGAGGTGCTTTCACTTTCAGCCGTACTTTCCGAGACGGATGTGCTCTCCGTCTGGCTTTCGGAAACGTCTGCTGCGGATGCTGTGGATGTGCTGCTCTCAGAAACTGCCGAAGTGCCCGACGCGGACGATGTGCTGCTTCCCGTTGATGCGGTGCTGCCGCAGGCCGTCAGTGACATCGCTGCTGCAAGAAAAAGTGCGGCCCATTTTTTCAGCTTTCTTTCGTTTTTTCCTGTCATTTGATATTCCTTTCTTAAAGAAAAAGCCGCTGCCATATGGCAGCAGCCCTTTCTCATTTTTTGCTGCAAATTATTGTACTTATTTATTCTCTTCTGCCTTTACCATCTGCTGGAACAGCTCGTTTGCCTGATCCTCGCATCCGAAGATCACGCCGTAGACTTTCAGCCACTCTGCTTTCGCAAGATCGATCTTCTCGTCTGCGGAACGGTCAACCAGCATCGGAATGGTCAGGGTTGCCAGACGCTCTGCAGTGTCGGACAGACGCTCATTTTCCTCTTTCAGAAGTTCTTCCGGAGTCTTGTCTTCGTCTGCTTTCTCATCCGTTGTCTTATCGTCTTTATCGTCCTTCTGATCCTCAGCTTTGGTATCTGCGGTCTCGTCGACTGCATCAGCATCTTCCTCATCTTTTGCATTTCCCGGAAGGAACTCAGACGGAAGAATTGCAAAGTCGATTTCGTCTTTTACCAGAGCTTTGTAGTCCAGATCATCGAATGCTCCGTCGAAGGAGATTTTTTTATCTTCCATTGCTTTTGCAATGTTTTCGATCCGGCAGTCTTTCTGCTCCATGCCGACTGCTTTGATGCTCTCTGCTGCGTCTAACTGCTCGTCGAGAAGTTTCAGGGCATCCTCAGATGCTACGTATGCTTTCTCAACCGGAAGCTGGATCACGATCATATCTTTGTCCAGTCCTGCCGGAATCTCAACATCTTTCGGAACGATCAGATATTTGACAACATTGCCTTCGTACAGCTCTTTTGTCTTTTCGGTCAGATCTTTCGCTTTCTCAGTGCCGGTCTTTTTGGAATCGGATGCTGCTGCCGCTTCTTCCTCGTCGGTTGCTGCTGCGGTATCGATATCTTCTGCTTTCTTGTCGTCCTCGGTCTGTTTCTCCGGATCACGCTCGGTATCTTTTGTCATATCGATCTCCAGCAGGGTGATGCCTTCGTCGTAATGATACATCTTGAAGTACTCTGCGTAAGCAAGTTTTGTCTCTGCTTTGTATTCCAGTCCCATGATCTCTGGAGCGGTGGTATCCAGCTTGGAGTTATCGGTGCTGATCGTGGAGGTTGTTCCGTCTGCTTTTACAAATCCTGTGCTGGAAGAAGTGCTGCCGCCCTTCTTTGCTGCTGCCAGGGAGATGAAGATGTTGTAGGAAATCTCATGGGCAACGGACATTCTGGTGGTCATACCGATGATGGTATTGTTCTTGTTCAGCTCAACCGGAATGGTGAAGATGCTGCTTCCGCCGCTGACATTTGCCATGTATTTATTTCCGTTTGCTTTTACATATCCGTAGTACGGACTGCTGAATGCGATCGTTGCATAAGCCTGTCCGTTCGTTACAGTAATCTTGCTGCAGGAGATGGTTACCTTTCCGGATCCGCCGGAGAAGGAGAATCCGTCTGGTGTGTAAACGCCGTCTGCCAGTGTGGTTGCACTGTCTACTTTGGATGTGCCGCCGCTTAAGTCAGACTCATATTTGGATTCCTGCTCCGGTTTGGTATCGGCCGGTTTCTGGGTCGGTGCCGGAGCCGGGGTGCTGGTCGGTTTTACAACCGGTGTCTCAGATGGAGATACGGTTGGGGTATTGGTCGGAACGAGGGTTGGTTTCGGAGTATCGCCCTTGTTGTCATCCGACGGAAGGTCTCCGGTCTTTTTCAGGCTGGAAGATGCAATCGTGATGGCTCTGTCGTACCATTTGCCGCTCTTTACTGCATGAGCTGCTACAGCAAATTCCTGATCAAGTGCCTCTACCGGGATTTCAAACTGCATTCCGGTTTTGGTTTCACCGTCTAAGGTGTAGTCCACTTTTCCGGTGGAAGCGATCCATGCGCCGCTCTCTGCTGCCGCATCTTTTCCGGTTCCCATATACAGATAATCATAGCCGCTTCCGCTTAAGGTGATAACTGCTGTCATTTTTCCGTTTTTCGCGGTCAGTTTTACGCCGACTACCTTGAACATTGCTGCATTAGTTGTTGCCTCTGCACTGTAAATACCATCTGCTACTTTATTGGTCTCATCTGCCGGAAGATCTGCGGTCTTTTTCAGACTGGAAGATGCAATAGTAATGGTTCTTGCATACCATTTATCCCGTTTTGCAGAATGGGAAGAAACAACAAGTGCCTGATCGAGTGCTGCTACCGGAATATCATACTGCATTCCTGTTTTCGTCTCGCCGTCTGCTGTTGTGTAATCAACGGTGCCGACGCCTGCAATCCATGCACTCTTGTCTGTGGCAGCTGCCTCTTCCGGTGTTCCCATGTACAGATAATCGTAGGCAACACCACTTAACGTGATGCGTGCTTTCATGTCGCCGTCTTTTACGGTCAGCTCTACGCCGACTACTTTGAACATAGCTGCGCCGGTCTCCGCGGTTCCGCTGTAGATACCGTTTTCTACTTTCGCCGGTTCCGGAGTTGGAGTTGCGGTTGGAACCGGAGTCTCACTCGGAGTCGGGGTTGCAGTCGGGACCGGAGTCTCGGTCGGCTCCGGTATCGGAGTTACTTCCGGTGTTTTGCTTCCCGGAACTGCAAGATAAAGCTGCTGTTTGGTGTACCAGGTTCCGTCTTTCTTTCCAAGAACGATCGGAACGGTTGTGCCGGCTTTGTCCGCATCTACTTCAAATGTAAAGGAATAACCGCCGTTTGCTTCCTGCATTCCCTGGATAGCCGGTGTTTTTGCAAGGTCATCGTTCTTTCCAAGATACAGTTTATCAAATGATACGTTGTTTGTTTTCAGTGTAAGAACGAGTTTATCGCCCTTGTTGATCATTGTTGCCTCGGAGATGACGAACATTTTGAATACGCTGCCGTCCTCTTTGGTAACCGGTGCTTCTACACTGGCTGGCTTATTCGAGGAATCCTCACCTGGATTTTCGCTTGGAGTCTCGGTTGGTTCCGGTGTTACCGTCGGGATTGCATCGGTGCTGTGGATCGTAACGGTTTTATCAGCCCATGTTTTTTTCTTGGCTGAGCGAACGGCAACATCCATCTGTTTGTCAAGCTCTTCCACCGGAATTTCAAAACGATATCCGGTCTTTTCTGCACCAGTCTTCGTATCCGTATAGGTTTCGCTTCCTGTCGGAGCAATCCAGCTCTTTTCATCTGCTGCGGCAGCTTCTGCTGCTGTTCCCGTATACAGGTAATCATAGCCGGTTCCACTCAGCAGAATGGATGCTTTCAGTTTTCCATCTTTTACGATGAGTCTGGAAGAAATCACACGGAACATGCTTCCGGTTGCTTCTGCAGAAGTCTCATACTCACCATCTGCCGGTTTTGCTGCTTCCGCTGCTTTTGTTTCTTTCTCCTCGGCTGTATTGGATGCCTCATTTTTGGTTGTTTCTTTTACTTCCGTTTTCGGCTGTTCTGCCGCCGGACTGGTATTCTCTTTTACAGCATCTTTGGTTTCTTCTTTTGCCGGTGTTTCTTTTTCAGCATCCTGGGAAGTCTCATCTGCTGCTTCCGGCTCTTTTTCTGTGGTATCGGCAGTCTCTTCACCGTCTTTTGCAGTGTCCTCTGCAGTATCTTCCGAAGCATCCTCATCTGCAGATGGTGTCTCGGTCTCGTCAGATCCTGCCGGTGTCTGATCCTCTGCAGGCGCGGCCGGTGTTTCCGTCGGCTCTTCTGCCGGAGTCTCTGCAGTGCTTTCACTGCTCTCGGTTTCTGCCGGTGTTGTTTCCGGTTCTGCCGTCTCTGCTGTTTCTTCGCTCTGCAGCGCTTCCTCTGCGGCTGCGCTGCTTTCTGTCTGTGCTGCTTTTTCCTGCGTATCTGCTAATACACTGGCAGTCGGGCTCATGATCATGGACGCCGACAGCAGCAGTGCCAGAAATTTGCTTGAATTTCCTTTCATAACTTCTCCTTTTCTTCGGATATCCTTCGCGCATCTGCTCCGGATTCCGTCTGACTTTTTCAGGCAGCTGGGCGGTGCCTGTCCCCGTCAATGATGTCTCCCTGCAAGTAATCTTGTTTTTGAGGACACATTTTTTCTGCGAAAAGACAAACAGACATCTGCTTTTTCTGCAAAAGAGTTTCTCCACCGAAGCTCTTTTTCGGACGCATGGCGACAAAAAAGCAGATGTCCGATTTTGCTTCGTACATCTTTCCATGAATATATGCTTTCATCGGAAGCGATTCACTAACCTTTCCAGCAGGTTTCCTGACTCGCAGATCTTCACGGCAGCCGCGCCTTCTCATGCGTTTCGCACAATGGCATTTCTGCAGCTAACACTCCCTGCTTACAGTGACCGGATCGCTCAGGATTTCCACCTGATTCCCTTTTATCTTCGCGGATTCTTTTTCAAATCCGTTCCGCACTGAAAAGTCCCTTATTTCATTCGTTACTGATTATAGCAAAGCCGTTTTGGAAAGTCAAATGAAAGGCCACGGAAAAAGCGCATAAAATCAGCATTTTTTACATACTTTATGATAACTGTCCGCACCGGAGCCTATTCTATGAAACCAGCTTCTCTGCACCGCCGCATCCTGTTCCCTCTGCTTCTGTGCGGCGGACTTCTTTTCGCCCTGCTGTTCTGGTATTTTTCCCCGTTCTTTTCCCCTGGTGAGAACCGCCGGTTTTCCGCGTATGTGGAGGAACGGTTCCACTCCGAGGTAACCTCTTCTGCCATCACGCTCCACTATACCCTCGCCGATCCGGCTTCCCGCGGAATTGCCCCCGGCACCGCCTCGTTCGGCACGGTTTCCATCCCTTACCGCACCTCGTATGATGCCCTGCTGCAGAGTGTGGAAACAACGCTCACATCCTTTCATCGCAACCGCCTCTCCGCGGAAAATCAGATCACGCTCGATCTTCTGCTCTACGAGCTGGACTGCGAGAAAATGCCGGGCAGCACCAGCCTTCTTGCGGAACCGCTCGGTCCGTCGCTCGGGATTCAGGCACAGCTTCCCATTCTGCTCGCAGAGTACCCGTTCCGCACACAGCAGGATATCGCCGACTACCTCCATCTTCTGCAGGATCTCCCGCGCTATTTCTCCGACCTCATCGCACTCGAACAGGAAAAATCCCGGCAGGGCGTGTTTCAGAATGACCTTGCGGTCGATGGCATTATCCACCAGTGCAGTGCTTTTCTCGCCGACGCGGATACACCGGAAATCCATCTGCTCCACACCGTTTTTCAGAATAAACTGCAGGCGTCTTCACTGTTTTCTGAGGCGGAAAGGAATCTCTGTCTGCAGACGCATGAAAAACTCCTTACCTCCTGTGTTTTTCCCGCCTACCGCTCTCTTTCCGATGCGCTTTCTTCACTCCGCGGCAAAGGAACACAGAACGCCGGTGGTCTTTCCCGGCAGGAAGGCGGACTTTCCTACTATGCGTATCTTCTCCGCAGCCGCGTCGGTGTTGATGCTTCACCGGAGGAGCTGACCCGCCTTTTAACACAGCAGCTTGCGGACCAGTGTGCCGAAATGCAGATCATTCTCGATCAGAATCCGTCGCTCTCCCTCTCCGAGCAGGCGCTCGTGCTGCCGTTCTCCACGCCGGAGGAAATGCTTGCCGATCTGCAGAATGCCGTTTCTGAAGATTTTCCCGTTCTTTCGGGTATCGCATACGAAGTAAAGACCGTGGATGACTCCCTCAAGGATTTTTTAAGCCCCGCCTTTTATCTCACACCGCCCGCCGATATCAATTCACCCAACTCCATTTACCTGAATCCCGCGGATGAGATGACCGGCATCGAACTGTATTCCACACTTGCCCACGAGGGCTTTCCCGGCCATCTGTACCAGACCGTCTCGTTCTCGCGCTCCGACCCGCTTCTGATCCGCCATCTCTACGCGCCGTCGGGTTATGTAGAAGGATGGGCAACCTACGTTGAATCATATGCCTGCCGCTACGCCGCACGTAATCTCGATGCAAACACGCAGGCGCTCTGCCGTCTCTGGTATCTGAACCGCTCGGTGCATCTTACCCTCTGCTCGCTGCTGGATCTCGGAATCCACAGCCAGGGATGGCTCCTCTCGGATGCGTCAGCCTTTTTGGCGCAGTTCGGCATCACGGATGCGTCGGCCGCTGCCTCTTTATATCAGTATATTCTCGAGACACCGGCGAACTATCTGAAATACTGTGTCGGATCGCTCTCGTTTTCGCAGCTCCTCTCGGAAGTGCAGGAACAGGAAGGTGACTCATTCTCATTGATCGGTTTCCATGAAAAACTGCTCCGTCTCGGGCCTCTGCCGTTTCCGCTCGTAGAAAAATATCTGTAAACGGTTCGCCCTGCTGAAAAAAAGATCCCACAGACTTTCTTCTATAAATAATAGAAAGTTCTGTGAGATCTTTTTCATTTTCAAAATTCTTTAACCTAAATTGTAAAGAGATGGATCTGTCGGCCGCTGCGGATCAATAACAGAGGCAGAATCAAACAGATCGCTTGTTCTGTCCTCGCCGCCTCCGTAGAGGTTCTGGTACAGACGGTATCCATCCAGGTTTCTTCGTCCCATACGCAGGTAATTGTCTCTTACCTGAACGAAATACTGGGAGGAATCTACGTTGCAGTAGATGTTGAAGCCCTGACTCTTTAAGTAAGCAAACTTCTCATTGTCCATCGTGTAATCGTGCCAGTCGGAAAGATCCTGTCCATGTGCAAAGATGATGATATCGCTTCCGCCGATGAGCGGTGCAACATACGTCAGCCATTTCTCGGTATCCGCCTGGATCGTCTCGATCGGTTTGTCGCCGACACGGATATGGCCCCAGGTATGGCTTGCGAATGTCCAGCCGTCTGCTTTGATCGCATCGGCTACTTTTTTCGCCTCCTCGCACTCTTTATCCCAGTCGAAATCCGGGTGTGCATCAAGCCATGCTACCTGATCATCCGTCAGATCTTCTCTCGTCTTGTAATCACCGTCGGTGCGGTATCCGAGGATTCCATCGTAGCCGGTCAGTGCTACGGTTCCGCGCGCATTGTGGTATACGGCATCCGGATGCGCTTCGATAAACTGATCCATCAGCGGGATGCAGTCGTAAGCACCGGTCACAACAGTTCCGTCATCCTGAATGTATTCGCAGGTCGGTTTTCCGTCGTCGCCGACTACCATCTTGCTGGCAATGCCGCGTCCGTCGTAAGAGTGGTAATAGGAAAGGTCATCCAGAGAAAGAACGAATGCTTTCTTGCCCTCCGGCAGGTAAATGTCCCCTTCCTCGTAATGAACGGTTCCGTCATCATCTACGGTCTTTTTCACGAGATCGTTGATCGAAACCATGACATATCCTCTGTCGTACATCTGCTGGGTGATCGCGTTGAACTCATCCACGGTGGTCATCCACTGGCAGAAGCCTGCGGTCTGTGCGTTGTCCTGATAGAACGCTTTCTGCGGATCGACTACAAGAGAATGATAGAAAATGTGGGTTACTTCGTTGACGTTGACGCGCACACAGGCATCTCTCGTGCTGGTGTACTCTGCTACTTTTGTGATGATATCCGCGTCGGTCGCTGCGCCCTCTACGCTCTGGAGCTTTTCAATGGCTCCATCGTAATCGTATGTCTGCGCAAGTGCATCGGCTTCCGCCATAATCTGTGCTTTCGTTGTCGGCGCTTCAGCACTTCCCGTGCTGTCCGACGATACGGAACCGTCCACCTCTGCTGTTTTCTGATCCTCTTTTTCCTGTGCTTTCTGCTGGATTTTTTCTGTTCCTCCGGCCAAAGCCCAGATTCCAATGCCGAAGATAACAAGCAGAACACATAGAATTCCTGTTTTGATCATCAGCGCACGCTTCCGCTTTCTTCTTCGGAGCTCCTTTTTACTGATGTTTTTTTTCTCACTCATTTTTCCTTCCTCCCAAAACAGCTTTTGCTTTTCTGGCAAATATTACAGTTTTACCGGACTGACAGAAATTCAGCCCGGACTCTGCTCTTTCTATTTTAGCTCAAAATACCGGTTCTGTCGAGTAGGTTTCCGGCAGGTTAAGAGAAATGTAAGAAAACCGGTAACGCAATCGAAGGTATCTTTTATGCACGCTGGCCATGTGCCTCATACATCAGAACGGCGGATGCAATCGCTGCGTTTAACGACTCCACTTTTCCTTCCATCGGAATACGGATCAGGCACTCGGCGGCCTCTGCCATTGCATCGGTCAGGCCGTTTCCCTCATTTCCGATCAGGAATGCCGTTCCTTTTGTGTAATCCTCCTCGCGGTAGGAATGCACGCCGTGCAGATGTGCCGCGTACGTACAGATCTTCCGCGCTTTTAAGCCTTTTACAAATCCGACCGCATCGTCGACGATCAGAAACGGCATACGGTAGATCGAGCCCATCGTCGAGCGGATCGTTTTCGGATTGAAGATATCCGCGGTACCGCGGCTCATGATGATGCCGGTGACTCCTGCGCCCTCTGCGGTGCGGATGATTGTTCCGACATTTCCAGGGTCCTGCAGATCCTCAAGTACCATCAGAAGCGGTGTCTTTCCGTTGTCCATCACCTCCTCTTCGGTGTAATGCGGCATGCGGATCACACTTAAAACACCCTGCGGCGTCTTCGTGTCGCACATGGACTGGAACACGCGGTCATCCACTACTTCGTATTCTGTCCCGTCGGACGGCATTTCATGCATTTTGCTGCCGCTCTCAGACACATATACTTTTTTCAGCCATTCCCGCGGCGCTTCCTGGAACATTTTCCAGCCCTCCGCCACGAAAACATCCTGCTCCCGGCGTTCTTTTGCTTTTTTGTTCAGCGCAATAATGTTTTTTACCTGTGCATTGCTGCTGCTTGTAATCATGAATGGTCCCCTCATTTCCTGTTTTTCATCAATTTGGCAAGTTCTTTGTTTTCGCCGATCAGAATCAGCACTTCCTCTGCGCGGAGCAGCGTCTTCGGATTGACCGTGACACGGATGTCTTCCCCGTCCTTGACGGCGATTACGTTGATACTGTATTTCTTCCGCAGATCCAGCTCCTCGAGGTTATGCCCCGTCCACGCTTCCGGCACGGGAAGCTCTACCATGGAGAACGAATCCGACAGCATGAAGAAGTCCTGGAAGCCACCGGAAATCAGGCTTTTTCCGAGGCGGATGCCCGTCTCACTCTCCGCCATCACGACGCGGTCCGCGCCGACTTTTTTCAAAATATTGGCATGCATCTGGCTCATGCCCTTTGCGATGACGAGCGGCACGCCCGCCTCTTTTGCCTGCAGGGTGGCGAGGATGCTCGACTCCATATTTTCAGAGATGCCGACGATCACGACATCCATGTTGCTGATGCCAAGCGATGCAAAAACACGGCTGTCGGTGATGTCCGCGCGCGCCGCATAGGTAACAAGATCGGCAATTTCCTGTACCGGCTCAGCGTCTTTATCAACGGCAAGCACTTCTTTTCCTGCCTGCGCAAGTGTCGTTGCTACAGAAAAACCAAACTTTCCAAGTCCAATGACTGCATACTGTTTACTCATTTCTTTTCCTCGTTTTCTGAAATCTGTCCTGTTTTTTATTTTCCCAACTATCCAATCAGAATCCGCTGCTCCGGTCTCTGAATATCGACATCTTTTCTTCCTGTTCTGCGGCGCAGTGCGACAGCCAGCGTCACCGGCCCGATTCTTCCCATAAACATAACCAGAATAACAATCACCTTTCCCATAAAAGGAAGCGTCGGCGTCAGGGAACGGGTGAGGCCCACCGTTGCAACCGCAGAAATAATTTCATACGTACAATCCAGCAGCGGGCTTCCGGTTACGGAAATCAGCAGCACGGTGGCAGTAAAGACTGTCGTCAGTACAAAAAAGAAAATGACGACAGCGGTACGGATATTTTCTTCCATCACTTTCCGCCCCCAGGCCACCGTATCTGAGTCTCCGCGAATATAGGAGGCAACCAGCACAACCAGAATGGCAACCGTTGTCGTCTTAACACCACCTGCCGTTCCCATCGGGGAGCCACCGATGAACATGAGAACCATACTTACCATTGCAGAGCTGTCCGAGAAATCAGCCTGCGGGATCGTCTCAAAACCTGCCGTTCTTGTCGTCACGGACTGAAAAAAAGCCGCCATGACCTTCTGCGCCGGTTTCAGGCTGCCAAGTGATGGCGCGTGATTCCAGTCCAGTGCAAGAATCAGCAGTGCTCCACCGAACACCAGAATCATGGTTGTCGTTAAAACCAGTTTCGTATGAAGCGTGAATCCTCGCACAAAATTTTTACGGGGCCGTTTTCCCTTCACAAGCTCCTGCACCCGCTCCATAACTTCCCACCAGACGGGAAAACCAAGACCGCTCAAAAGAATCAGTCCCATCGTCGTAAAGTTTATCAGCGGGTTCGTTACAAACGGAGCAAAAGAGGCTTCGCCAACGAGATCGATTCCCGCATTACAGAAAGCGGAAACGGCGTGAAAAATACTGTAGCCGATTCCCTTCCAGAAGCCATACTCCGGCACAAACCAGAAGCTATACAGAACCGCCCCCGCAATCTCTACGGTTGCTGTTCCAATCAGAAGCCGGCGCACGATGCCCACACTGCCCTTTAAAACCGGCAGATTATAGGTATCCTGAATTAATTTCCGGCTCTGCAGACTGATTTTCCGGCGCAGGATCAGAAACACCATCGTCAGGCACGCCATGATGCCAAGACCTCCGAACTGAATCAACCCGAGGATCACAATTTTTCCAAAGGTACTCCATGTCGTCGCCGTCGGAACGGTGACAAGGCCCGTCACGCAGACAGATGTCGTTGCGGTAAACAGGGCGTCGAGCCAGTAAACGCTTTTTCCGTCCGCCGCAGAAACCGGCAGGCAAAGAAGAATCGTTCCCAGCAGGATTACCGCCGCAAATCCCAGCATCATAATCCGCTCCGCCGGTGTGTGCCATTTATTTTTGCTTTGTTTTTCGGCCATCGCTCCTCCTATTCTGCCGCTTCATTTTCTGCTTCACTGCTGTAGTAGAGCTTTCCGGTCTCACTATCCGTCACGGTAATATCCGCAAAATATTCCCCACAGGAACCCTCACACTGGTAATAGACATCAAACGAAACCGTCATGTCATCTTCTCCTTCCAGGTATTCCGCGTGAACCTGATTTTTCGCGGTCCGCGTCGTTCTGCTCCACACTTCATCATCCGCAAGAAGCTCCTTTTTGATCTTCACAGGAAATTCACTGGATGCAATTTCGTGCTGATTGGACTCGTTTTTGATCCGGTAATAGAGATTCATGTACAGCCCGTCATCTTCCTCATGGAAAAGCCAGCCGTAGATATCATCCTCCGCAACAATCGTCGGCTGGATCAGCTCAGCGTTTGTTTTAGTCGTGAATGCATTCATCTCATGCGTAAACTCATTCTGCATCCGGCGATGCTTCATCAGCCAGCTGCCTTCCTTCACACCGGCCGCAGCCACGGCAAGAACGACAGCGCCGATGCAAAGGCCAATGATTTTCTTTTTTGTCATTATTTAATTTCCCCTTTTCTTTTTGAAATACAAAAATAAGATACCCATAAGAACATACTTATGAGTATCTTATCAGTTTGCACATATAAAGTCAACGGAGCCAACCCGATCCAGCCTGCCGTTTCTGCCTCACCGAGTGCTTCTGCTACCATAAGCCGGCTGCTGCGGCTTGTAGAAAAGCTACGGAATCTGTGCTTTTTATTCTACATGAAATTGAGGGAAGATTGTGTTAAAGTTGCGTAAAATACGTTCTCAGGTTTATGCACTCGCAAGTACAAGCTCTCTTGTCTCCACAATCACGATCTCATCGATCGACACATGCAGTACCGCTGCCAGCACGACCAGGTTGTCGATTGCCGGCATGGCGGTGCCGTGCTGCCACTTGTAGATTGCCTGCGGGGTGGTGAAACCGAAAATTTCCTGCAGGTCGCGGACGGTAAGGCCTGCCTGCTGCCGCAGTCTTGTAATGTTTCTTCCTGTTGCTTCCATATCAATTGACGGAATTGCCATCATTTTTTTCTTCCTCCTTCTTGCGGAGGAATTTTACTGGTTTCCTCCGCCTCTATTCTGATGCTTTGAAATTGTAAACGGGACGCAGCACCTCCACGACATCGACCGATGCACGGACTATATCGAGAATGTCATCCAGCGATTTGTACGCCATCGGCGCCTCGTCCAGGGTATGTTCGTTGACGGAAGTCGTATAGATTCCCTCCATGCTCTTCCGGTATTCCTCCAGTGCCAGGGTTTCCTTCGCTTTTTTGCGCGACATCAGCCGTCCGGCTCCGTGCGGGGCAGAATCGTTCCACTCCGGATTTCCTTTTCCGACGGCGAGAATACTGCCGTCGCGCATATTGATCGGAATCAGCACTCGTTCTCCTTTGTGCGCTGCGATTGCGCCTTTTCGTAGTATCATCTCGTTTGTGTCGATATAGTTATGAATCGTGTGGAACGCATCGGTGCCGGTAAGGCCGGTTCGTTCCAGCAGGATTTCCGCCATTTTTTCCCGGTTCCGGCGTGCAAACTGCTGGCAGATCTCCACGTCGTGCAGATAGGCTTCCAGATATTTTCCGGTCAGATAGCAGAGATCCTCCGGCATCTGCGCTTCGTCCGGTTTCCACTGCAGCTGTTTTAACGCCTCCTGGATTTCCTTTCTGCGGCCCTGCTCTTTGTAGGTGCGTATGAGCTCCTCGCGTTTTTCCAGGTACTCGTCATAACCGCGGTCCAGCCGCACTGCCAGATTCTGGTAATACTCTGCCACCTGTTTTCCGAGATTCCGCGAGCCGGAATGGATGACGAGATATTTTGTGCCGTCGGCGGCTTCATCGATCTCGATAAAATGGTTGCCGCCGCCTAAGGTTCCAAGCGACCGCTCCAGGCGTTTTGTGTCTTTTAATTCCCGGCTGCAGGCAAGTGTCATCAGGTCAAAACGTTCCTGTCTCCCCTCCCAGACATTCATGCCGGACGGGATAACATGTGCCGCCTCGTCGATTTTTGCAAAATCAAGTTCGGCTCTTCCAAGATTTACGGTGTACATGCCGCACCCGATATCCACGCCGACGACGTTCGGCACTGCCTTGTCGCGGATGGTCATCGTTGTTCCGATCGTACATCCTTTTCCCGCATGCACATCCGGCATGATGCGGATCCGCGAGCCTTCCGTCATCGGATAATCGCACATGCGTCGGATCTGCTCGATGGCTTCCTCCTCTACGATCCTGGCATAGCAGATGGCTGTATTTACTTTTCCTTTGATTTCGATCTGATCCATTCCGGGTTTCTCCCTTCTCAATTTGTTCTGATATAAAATTTTAATAGAAAAAGCCACCTATCCCATGTGTTCAACATAAGATAAGCGGCTCCTCTTCGTTCGTATCCAGTTGTCTGATGCGGTCGTCTAATTTGATCCTCCCGTATCATATTCCACAGAATCCGTTCTGTCGCTTTTCTCAATTGAACATATCAAAACAAAGCCACGCTGTTTGACGACAAACGTTGCTTCTGGGGTATGTTCTAAATTGCGGTAGCCAAAACGTATTCCTGCTGACATCTGTTTTTCCTTTCCAAAACCTTTTTAACCGGTTCTTTTTCTGTTTTTTCTTCACTGTATCACAAAATAACGATTTTGTCATTATACCAGCGGTTTAATCTTTCTCGGATTTTTCTGTATTTGCTTCGGAAACGAGGAATATCCCCGTCAATGACGAGGATATCTTCGATGCTTGTGTTTAATAATCTGCTTAAAATGAGAAAGTTGTCCAGACTTGGCAGGCACTTGCCGGAAATCCATTTATAGACCGCCTGTGGATTTTCAAAACCCATGGCATTCTGAATGTCTCTCACGGTGTATCCGCTTTCACGAAGAAGGGATTTGATGCGGCTGCCAGTTTCTTTCTGCTGGATTGACAAATAAATTGGTTCCATCCTGCACCTCCATATGTTTAAGCCATCCCGAAACACAGTTTTATCTTATCATCCGGTACTGGAAAAATCCAGTTTTTTCTTCCTGTTTCTACACAACCCGAATGATCTGTTC
>ERZ1673702.2638-NODE-2638-length-15338-cov-4.287967_pt1 | contig 15338 bp, 18 predicted proteins | sample MGYA00580232_ERZ1673702 | MGnify/ENA primary metagenome ERZ1673702 (study PRJEB41218, sample SAMN15661792) | gut metagenome | host: Homo sapiens | place: Canada: London | collected 2015-08-20/2019-03-30 | study: EMG produced TPA metagenomics assembly of... | reverse complement strand
TTCGTAGGCCGTTTTTCTTAGATATTTGAGGTTTGAGAGTAGTGTAATTTTGTATAGGTGCAAAGCGAAACACAAGAATTATATTTAAAACCGTTGTTTGAGAGTAGTGTAATTTTGTATGGGTACAAAGCGGTTGTGGCGTTTATGAACTGTTCGGTTCCGTTTGAGAGTAGTGTGATTTTGTGGAGGTGTAAAACTAAAAGTTGTCTTATTATTGATTGTGTTTGAGAGTAGTGTAATTTTGTAAAGGCGCAAAGCTGCCACCATTTTAAAGTTCAGAGCATGGAGGTTGTAATTTTGAAAAATAAAAAAGATATAATTCCAATCCTAATAGCAATCTGTCCATATATATATATTGGTGGAGTGCTAGTTACCAAAAGCTATATTCCGTTTTCCATTCCAGTTTTTGCAATGTATTTCTTACTGATATCTGTCCTATATACTGGCAGTATCATTTACGTGATTTGTAAAAAAGATCAGACAGATTTAGCTTCTTTCGGTTTACTTATTGCAGTTGCGCACTTTCCACTCCAAATAATCGGAGTCATGGTGTCAGCTGGATCTATGTTTATTGTTTTTGTTCCATTTTTCACACTACCGGTTGCTGCCGTAAACATAATACTTTGGAGCATTCTATATGTTGATCTTTTGCTGTGCAGTGTATATGGAGTGAAAGCAGTTTTCATGTTAGACAAAACTTTTTTTAGCAAAAAAATTTTCTTAAGCATTTCTCAATTCTTTTTTTGCTGTAATGTAATCGGATCTTTTTTAATCTTCTTAGAAGCAAAAAAGCAAAAAGAAAACACCTCTGTATAGGTACTTTATAGGTCTTCCATTATGGGAGGCCTGTCTTTTTGCAAAAATATCGAGCTCATCGCAAAAAGATATAATAAATACAGAAATCGAATCTAAGGAGGGTTACTTATGTCTTTACAATTTATTTTTGGAAATTCAGGAAGCGGAAAATCAACTTATCTGCGATCAGATATCATCAAAAGCTCTGTTGAGCACCCAGAAAAAACACATATCATGCTTGTACCGGAGCAGTTTACCATGCAGACACAAAAAGATTTGTGTTTTGCACATCCTGCAAAAGGAATCTTAAACATAGATGTATTAAGCTTCGAAAGACTTGCGTACCGAATTTTCCAGGAAGTCGGTCATGACAGTCGAACAATTATTGATGATGAAGGGAAAAATTTAATTCTTAGAAGAGTTGCCGGAGAATGCAAGGACGAATTAGTGATCCTTAAGAAAAATCTGAAAAAACAGGGATATATCAATGAAGTAAAATCTATTATTTCTGAATTTACTCAGTACGGAGTAGGGCCGGAGCAGTTAACGCATATGATAGAAAGCACTGATTCCGGCAGCTATCTTCATTATAAGCTGCAGGATATCAAAAGAGTTTATGATGCTTTTGAGGACTACATACAGGAAAAATATTTTACCAAAGAAGAGCTGCTAGACGTATTATGCGAATCCGTGCCAAAATCCAATATCATAAAAAACAGTGTGATCTGCATGGATGGATTTACCGGGTTTACGCCTGTTCAGGTCCGTCTAATTTGTGAATTATTGAAATTTAGCGATAAAGTTATGATTACAGTTGATATAGATAAAAGAGAGAATCCGTATCAGTATACACATCCGTATCAGCTTTTTGCCTTAAGCAAACATATGGTAACTTCGTTAACCGACATGTGTAAAGAAGAAAATATTCCTGTCGATGAACCGGTATATTTATATACAAATGCCAACCACCGTTTTGCACAGAATCCTTCTATGATGTTTTTAGAAGAAAATCTCTTCCGGTATTCCAGCAATACTTATACAGGAGCAAGTAATCTGTCTTTGCACGAAACTAAAAATCCTAAAGAAGAGGCTATGTATGTAGCAGAAGCAATTCGAAAACTCGTAAGAACAAAAGGTTACAGATACCGAGATTTTGCTGTAATTATTTCAAATCCAGACACTTATGCGAACCATCTGGAATCTGCTTTTGAATGTTATCATATTCCGATGTTTATGGACCATAAAAGAAGCATTCTGCAGAATTCATTTATTGAATACATTAGAAGCCTTCTTTCAATAGCCGAACAAAATTATACTTATGAATCAGTATTTCGCTTTATGCGCACCGGATTATGTGATTTCACATCAGATGAAATCGATATGATGGATAATTACTGCCTGGCGGTTGGTATTAAAGGATTTAAGAAATGGGATGAAAAATGGACAAGGCGGACAAAAGATTTGGATGGTTCGGAACTGGAAACATTGAATGCGTATAGAGAACGGTTTATTTCTAAAATGATAGAATTCCGGGAAGCTATGAAGCAGCCACGAAAAACAGTCGAAGATATTACAAGAGCAATCTATCTGTTCCTTGTACGAGAAAATATACAATCCAAGGTAAATGATATTGCAGAAAACTTCCAAGCAACGGGAGAACTCAGCTTATCGAAAGAATATACACAGGTATACCGGGTTCTACTAAATCTGTTTGATAAATTTGTGGAACTATTAGGCAGTGAAAGAGTGACAACAACAGAATATTGTGCATTATTGGATGCCGGTCTGCAGGAAGTGAAGATTGGAGTCATTCCGCCAAGTATCGATCAGGTAGTGATTGGTGATATTGAACGAACAAGATTAAATGACATCAAATATCTGTTCGTTATGGGTGCAAATGATGATTTGCTTCCGGGAGATACTGCTGCCCAGGGTTTTCTCTCTGAAAGAGACCGTGATAAATTCCGAATGGAAAAGATCAGCCTTTCTCCAGGTCCAAAAGAGCAGATATACACACAGAAATTTTACTTGTATATGCAGTTAACGAAACCAACGGAAGGACTTTTCCTTTCGTGGTCAAGGGTTTCAAATGACGGGAAAGCAGTGCGGCCAGCATATCTTGTACAGGAGATCAGGCGGCTGTACCCATCTTTGAATGTGATCAACGAATCGGAAAAGCCTTTGGTCGAAAAAGAGCTTACCCGTTCGATTGGTAATACAATGATAGCATTCGGGCTTCAAGATAAAGAAAACTCAAAACAGTGGACTTCCCTGTTTTCGTGGATGAAAAATGATTCTGGTGAAAAAAATGATCTGGAACGTATCATATCTGCTGCCGATTCCTATCATAAAGATGCCATTATTGATCATCCAACAGCATCCATTTTGTTTGGAGATCCAGATAAGTTGAGTGTCACACGTATGGAACGGTTTTATGCGTGCCCATATGCACATTTTTTAAATTACGGACTTCGACTGGAAGAAAGAGAACGTTATGAATTTAAACCAACAGATCTTGGAAACATTGCGCATAAAGCGCTGGAGCGTTTTTCCAAAACACTTCTTAAGAAGAATAAAAATTGGCCGGATCTGTCCGAAATGGAACGGGAAGAATTGATCGACCAGTGCGTAGATGACAGTATTGTTGATTATAATAATACGATCCTGTATGATACAGCAAGAAATGAATACATGATCCGTCGGATAAAAATACTATTAAGACGTTCTGTCTGGGCTTTGTCTGCGCAGATGAAAGCAGGAGATTTTAAAACATCGGCCAATGAATTTAATTTTGGAAAAGGAAAAATCGACCGGATCGACACTTATGAAAATGATGATAAGGTATATGTAAAAGTAACAGATTATAAAACAGGACAGAAATCTTTTGATATTGTATCCTTTTATCATGGGCTTCAGATGCAGCTGCCTGTATACATGAATGCAGCGATGGAAAATGAAAAAAAGCATCATCCAGAGAAAGAGATAATCCCTGCCGGGGTCTTTTATTACAAAATACAGGATCCGTTTATCAAAGGAAGCAAAGGAGATACCGAAGATGCGTTGCTCGGAGAACTTAAGCTGGATGGATTAGTTAATGGAGAAGAAGATGTAGTAGAACACCTGGAGCATAACTTGTCCGGAACCTCCAAATATTATCCAATCCGCAAGAACAAAGACGGCTCCCTTGGAAGTTCATCCAATGCAGTAACGCAGGATGAGATGAGCGATATGCTGGCGTATACAGAACATCTGGAACAGGAGTCAAAGGACAGGATACAAGGCGGAGATGCATCTGTCTTGCCATATAAATACGATGGAGTAACCGCATGCGATCATTGCAAATATAAAGATATCTGTGGATTTGATAAAAAGATAGATGGATTTCATTACCGGAATATCGCATCGGTTCCGAAAGACCATATTATTGCTGCAATGAAAGATAATAAGAATAAGAAAAATTAAGCATTCCCCATTCTGGTGATTATGAAAAAGTAATATAGATCCAGGGTGGGGATCTTTTTTTGCAAAAAAATTTCAATTCTCCAAAATTGGTACAATGGTCATAGAAAAAAGGAGGTACTATCATGAGTGTAAATTGGACAGAGGAACAGAAGAAAGTAATTGAGTCACGCAACCGGAATCTGCTGGTGTCTGCAGCGGCAGGATCTGGAAAAACAGCAGTTCTTGTTGAACGTATTATTCATATGATTACAGATAAAGACAATCCGGTGGATGTAGATAAGCTCCTGGTGGTAACATTCACAAAAGCGGCAGCAGCAGAGATGAAAGAACGAATCCGCAATGCCATTGAGCAGAAATTAAGTGAGGAACCATGGAATAGAAACTTAGAACGGCAGAGTGCTTTAATCCACCATGCCATGATTACAACTATCCACAGCTTCTGTTTGTCAGTTGTCCGGGACCATTTCCATGCTATAAACATAGATCCTGGATTCCGCACCGTAGAAGAAGGAGAATTAAAGCTGTTAAAGAAAGAAGCTATGGACGAGATCATGGAAGCAGCCTATCAGAAGAATGAAGAAACATTTTTATCTTTTGTTGAGAAATATGGAACTGGAAGAAACGACAAAAAAATCGAGGACATGATCCTTCAAATGTATGAGTATTCCAGAAGCTATCCACAGCCAGAAAGATGGCTGGAGTCATGTATAGACACATACAGGATCGATGCATCTAAAGTAGATTCATGCTCACTCACAGAGCAAGTACTGGCCAGAGCAAAGCAAAAGGCAGAAGATGCACTTATCTTATTACAGATTGCTTCCGCTTCCTGTTTGAAGCCGGATGGCCCATATATGTACGAGCCTGCAATTGAAGCAGATATCGAGCAGGTAAATTTAATACTTACAGCGGATTCGTTTAGTAAGTTTTCTGCCATGCTTGAATCGCTGAAATGGGTGAGACTTCCTTCCAAAAAGGACAATACCATATCAGATTTTCATAAAGAAGAAGTAAAAAATATCCGTACCCAGGTTAAGAAAATTTTTACAGATATGAAAGCAAAATATTTTGATGTATCACCGGATGTATGGGCAGCGGAAATGAATGCCTGTGTGCCAGATCTTCTTGTCCTTGTTAACTTAGTGAAAGCATTTTCCAATTCTCTTGAGCAAAAGAAGAGAACACGAAATCTTATCGATTTCACTGACATGGAACAATATGCTTTAAAGATCCTGACCGAAGAAATAAATGGTGAATTGGTTCCATCTAAAATAGCAAAAGAATATCAGGAGCTGTTTGAAGAAATTATGATTGATGAATACCAGGACAGTAACCTGGTCCAGGAAACATTGCTGCAGGCAGTATCCAGATGCCATTCTGGAAATCATAATATTTTTATGGTTGGCGATGTCAAGCAGAGCATTTACCGATTCCGAATGTCACGCCCAGAATTATTCATTGAAAAGTATGACCGGTATACAGAAGATGAGTCTGACTGCCAAAAGATCGATCTGCATAAAAATTTCAGAAGCCGGAAAGAAGTCCTCGACGGAGCGAACTTTGTTTTTTCAAGAATGATGAGAAAAGATTTTGGCGGAATTGCATATGACGAAGCAGCTGCTTTAAATGCCGGAGCCTCATTCCTGGATTTGCCAGACTCTTGTAACGATTATTCCACAAAACCAGAACTTATGCTTTTAGATAAGGCCGGATTAAACGGGGAAGATGCACGTATTGCAGAAGCAGAAATGATCTCAGACAAGATCAGAGGCTTGAAACAAAATGGACTGATATTAGATAAAAAAACAGGTAAATACCGGAATATCACATACAGAGATATCGTGATTTTAACCAGAAGTACACAAGGATGGGCTGATAACATTGCAGCAACGCTAAATAACAACAACATTCCTTCCTATGCAGTCAGCACCTCCGGATATTTTGAAACGTATGAGATCAGTGTACTTATAGATTATTTAAAGCTTCTGGACAACTTTAAACAGGATCTTCCTCTGGCAGCCGTGCTCAGTTCCCCGTTTGCATGCCTGAATGCGAATGACTTGGCAAAGATAAAAGCAGGTTCTCCAGATGGACATTTTTATGATGCTTTTTATTCATATATCGAAAGCGGGGATGATAAGGGGCTGAGGGACAAACTGGTAAATTTTAGGAAGCAACTAGCCGATTATAAGAAAATGCTGCCATACACAGAAATCCATAAACTTTTATATCAAATCATAACAGAAACCGGATACGGACTGTGTATGAAAGCAATGCCTGGTGGAACTCAGCGATATGCCAATATTGAAATGCTGTTAGAAAAAGCTGCTGCCTATGAAACAACGAGCTATAAAGGCCTGTTCAATTTTATCAGATATATGGACCAGCTCAAGAAATACGAAGTGGATTACGGAGAAGCGAGCGTTACTGATGAAAGCGATGATACAGTAAAGATTATGAGCATTCACAAGAGTAAGGGATTGGAATTCCCAATCGTTATCGTCGCAGGTCTTGGTAAAAAATTCAATACACAGGACATTAGGAATGTGCTTATTATGAGTCCAGATGGGATAGGGATTGATTTTGTTGATCTGGACACAAGGATAAAGAAGCCAACATTTTTAAAAAATTTCATCCAAGAGCAGACAAAAATGGAAAATCTGTATGAAGAACTCCGTGTCTTATATGTAGCTTTGACGCGAGCAAAAGAAAAATTAATCCTTACCGGTTCTATTGATGGGAATCTGGAAGACATATATCCGTCTGGTGATTTATCACTGCATCAGCTTGAGAGTGCAGGAAGCTATCTTGATTGGCTGATCCCGGCCGTCTGTCAAAAAGAAAGCCCTTTTGAGATCTCGGAAATCACTGTGGACGAATTAGTTTCTACAGAAAAGTGCAGCAGCATGAATATGCATGATTATATTCATTCGCTGCTATCTTCTGAAATTTCATGTCCGGGCTCTGATAAAGATCGATTTGATGAGCAGATGAATTATTTATACCCTCATGAGCCGGCTACTATGATGAAATTAAAATATACCGTATCTGAATTGAAAAAGAAAGAAAGCAAAGATACAGCCACAGATAGGGATAAATCAAAAAAACTTCCAGAACTCATTCCTGATTTTATGAAGAATGAATCAGAAAAGTTAAAAGGAGCATCCAGAGGAACTGCTTATCACGACCTTTTAAAAGCATTCGATTTTACAAAGAAGTACTATCATACAAAAGTAAAAGATGAAATACAGCGAATGGTCCAGTCAGGTCTTTTGGATCAGAGAAGTGCGATCAGCATTCGACCAGCAGACATTCTTTCTCTTCTTAACAGTAGTTCCGGACAACGTATTGCGGAAGCACAAAGAAAAGGCAGGCTTCATCGTGAACAGCCATTTGTCATCAGCACATCAGCTTCACAACTATTTAATGAAAACATCAGCGAGGATCTGTTAGTTCAGGGCATCATCGACGTATATTTTGAAGAAGATGATGGGATTGTTTTATTAGATTACAAAACGGATTATGTAAAGTCCGGAGAAGAACTGATTGAAAAATATCGAACTCAGCTTGATATTTACGCAGAAGCACTGGAACAGCTGACCGGGAAAATGGTAAAAGAAAAAATCATATATTCCTTCAAGCTAAAAAAAGAAATCAAATTATAACTCTCTCTAATGGAATAGCTCCTATTAAATTGGAACTATTCCATTTTTATCTGTAGAAACTGAGTACCGAACTGGTATCCAGGTATGATGCGATCGTGGTGGAAGATGTCAATCTCTGGGCCATGGGCGGATGCCTGTCCCTGGGAAAAGCCTGCATGATAATAGGTTTGGATTATTCTGGGAGATGCTTGCATATAAGCTCTGAAAAAAAAGGAAGCTGTCTGGCCAGGATTGATCGGATGTATCCATCTTCAAAAACCTGCAGTGTATGCGGTGAGGTCAAGTCGGACCTGAAGCTATCAGACCGGATCTATATCTGTCCGGAATGTGGATGTGCCATAGACCGGGACTGCAACGCTGCAGTAAATATCCGGGAAGAAGGAAAACGAATTTTCTTGACATATTTGAAGGCAGCTATGGAAAAAGCGGAAGAAGCAAAGAGACGGCAGGAAGTTGCGAAAGAGAAAAGACAAAAGAAAAAGAAGGCAGAAAGACCTGAAGCTTCCACTTCAAGCGCTTGAGCTAAGTGGTGAGTAGTTCACACAATCGAAATTGTGTTCCACTTATCGTTTGCTGTTTCTTAGACACATATTGTGCCTGGTATTCTTTTTACACGCTTCTTTCATATTGTGATTGAAATTATTAAAGACAAAAGGAGGAAATAATATGAATTCAAAAATTACCAATTTGGAATGCTCAGAGGATCTTGCCAACTACCCACCGCTTAGATCTATAGGTCTTGAAGCGGTGGCTTGAAAAAGCCAGTTGACTAGCCTAAGCCAGTTCTGCCTATATAGGAATTCTGGAGAAACTACATCAGTCAGGTCATGATGCCTCTCCATGATCCCTAGTGGAGCCGTGCATCCGGGCAACAATTGGCGAAGGGAGCTTACGCGGACACGCGGCAGGGACGGTCTCGTTCCCTGTATCATGTATGAAAGGAATAAAATATGCTAATCGAAGAGTTAAGCAGCAGAGAAATTAGAAACAGGGAGTGAATGATATGAAAATCTATCAAGATCCCGTAATACAAACTATTTACAGAAAGGAATAACAAGTCCTCGGTAAACCGAGGTTGACTGCTAAAGCGTGAAAAGTAGCAAGAACAAAAGGGCTGACAGTTGCGTGAAATAAGATATGCGTGGGAACTCGTTGTGAAAGCCATATCGAAAGTAGCATGGGAAGCGTGAAGCCTTTATCCACGATACATATGGATTTGTAGCGTGGTGTTATGTCAAAAAAAGAATTAAAAGTATGTTGGTTATCTGCAGGCGTATCCAGTTTTATTGCCGGATACTTAAAAAGAGACTCTATTGATCTTTACATTTACATCGATATTGAGAACCAGCATCCAGACAGTATGCGTTTTATTAAAGACTGTGAGAAAATACTTGGAAAAGAAATCCAGATCTTTAAATCTCCTTACCGGAATAAAGAAAATGTGATTCGTCAGTTCCGGTATATCAACGGTCCAAGTGGCGCAAAATGTACGGAAATTCTAAAGAAAAGAGTTCGTAAAGAATGGGAAATGGAACACAGGGAATACCAGATCACATATGTATGGGGATTTGATATGGATGAACGGCGCAGAGCCGAACGCATCTGTGAAGCTATGCCGGAATTCAAACATGAATTTCCATTGATTGAAAAAAATCTGACGAAACAGGATGCTCATGCGATCACAGCACGATTACATGTTAAGCGTCCTGTCACATATGATATGGGATTTCAGAATAACAATTGTATTGGATGTGTCAAGGGAGGCATGTGGTACTGGAATCAGATCCGCAAATATTTCCCGGAAGTATTCCAGACAATGGCCGAATTGGAAAGAGAAATCGGTCATAGTTGTATCAACGGTGTCTTTCTCGATGAACTGGATCCGGAACGCGGGCGAAAAGAGGATGAAATATCCTTTGACTGCGGTATATTCTGTCATTTGTTTTTTTTAGAAGACCAGGAAAAAGAAGATGTGGCAGTAAATCGCTAAAAAGAAAAAATATAATTTGAATTCTACTGAATCCTGCTGCCATAACCGATTGGTTATGGCGGCAGGATTTTCTTGTATATAATGTTGCTTCAATATTTACTCAGAACCGGCAGCGGATTTTTTTATCTTTTTGTCTTTCATATTGAAAATGAAATCATAAATCATAAAAGGAGGAAACAAATATGAATTCAAAAATTACCTTAGAACAAAGAAAACGAAGCTGCTACCGAAATACAGAGTGTGCATTACATGATGCGGTATATCTGATCAAAAATGAATATCAGAAATTGATCGGGCACATGTTTTTGGATGAAACAGAAGATGGCTGGCGCATCGAATGGTTAGAACTGCTTTCTATTTTCCAGCAGCATGGATATTTGCGATCTATTTTACAGGAACTGCAGTCGCTGTACCCAAACAAAAAAATCACATTGGAATGCTCGGAAAATCTTTTGAAAAAATATCAGGCCGTTGGATGCCGGATAGTAGAAGAGGATACTTTTCGAGAAATGTGGCTAATGGAGTATGCGCCGGAAGTGCAAGTGTGATCAAAACAGCAAAGAAAAATGAAGAAACAAATACAAAGGAGAAAAACATGAACAACGAATTAACATTAAGCTTATTAAATAACGATTTCTTCTGTAAGCGGTAACGAAGTCCGTATGCAGAAAATTTTCTTTGTGCTATAGTAAATTCAAAATTATAACGCAAAGGGGAATATAGTAATGAAGAATATTGATAGAATGAAAGGAATTTTTATTGATCAGATTAAGAATATGTCTATAGATCAGCACAAAAGATTAAATGATATTCTATGTGAGCAGTATGATTTTAATCCAAAATCTGTTAATGAAGCTGCAATATTTACATGTGAAGATTGTAGAAAATTATATGGAAAATGCATTGAATCGGAACGAACAGAAGAATGTGATGAACGGTTTATAAAGTATATGGAAAGTGAAGTAGGTGACTTAGGTGAAAATAACAAGATTTAAAGATATTCCTCAATTGACAAGAGCAGGAACGTACAATACTAATATTCCATTAACTCATATTTTAAAAACACTTTCGGAATGGGAAGAAGATGAATATTATCATTTGCAATTAAATTAGATTTTGTTTTGTAAGTAAAGTAATTCTTAATGCTAAATCTGTTGTCACAGCCACAAGGCTGTGGCAGCGGATTTTTTTTACTATTTTCTTTCATATTCACTATGAAATCATAGAAAAGAAAAAAGGAGGAAACAAATATGAATTCAAAAAAAGTAACAACAGACAAATATAGCATGACAAAAGGAAGCGAACTCTATGCTTTTTGGGAGTACGACACTCCACCATATGTCCTTGGAGGAGTAGTGACAAAAATCAAAGATAATGGAGATGTATGCGTCAAGGGATTTAACGGATCATGCTTCACACCAACGCAGATACTTCCACTGGACGAAGGACTTGCCAAGCAGATGGAAATAGATCTCGCAATGGAAAAACACAATGCTGCATTAGAAATTGCGAAAAGGGATCTGAACTTACATACCTCAAAACTCTTGTTAAAATACACCCTGACAGAAATAGGGCGCAGACATGTAGAAGAATTTTTAGAAGAGTGTGTGGAAAAAAGAAAAGAAATCTTAGAGGCAGCAATGGATACTGCATACGAAACACATCTTCCAACAGTAGCGGATATTCTTTTTGATCTTAACAACAATACAGGGGTTGATGATTCAGGGGAATACAGTTCCAGCTGGTGCGTGACAGATAACGATACAGTAGACTTTTCGTATGTCGAATGCCGATTAAAATACGGCATTGATTATCGATAGAGCTACACAAAACTCTATATAAATCTTTTTTATAACTTACAAAATATAAAATTGGAGGTATCATATGACAACAGTACAAAAAGCATGGGAAGAGATGCGAATGAATTATCAGAAGCGATATTTCGATATGTATCGCAAAGTAAAAAAAAGATGAAAGAAATACCGATAATCATGGCGCATTGATTGAAATGAGCTATGTCTTAATCAACGTTTTTGGGCTAACAGACAAACAAGTGGAAGAAATTGAAAAAATGGGGATTCACAAATGTAGATTTTGACAAACTATAATACAAACTAAAATAATCGCAAAGGAGAAAAATATGAAAAACTTAACTCAATACTTACAGTCGTTTGAAACAGGTGAATCTGTGAGATATTTTGTCAATGAATTCGACACCACGGGAAAGAAAATTTACAATGGTACAGTAATCTCTATAGAAGAGGATCATATCATTGTAAATGTTCCGGAAATAAGTGATCATCTGTATTTTGATGAAGATAATATTGATTTTCTGAAACATGTATAGCATTAGAATTACACATAGGAGAAAGCATATGAAAATAACAAAAGAAATCATAAAGATCAAAAATGGCAAATTATATGTTAAGTCAAATAAACTTGATTCATACTTAGAAGAATACTCCATGGAATAATATATCAAATACAAAGGAGAATACGGCATGAACAACAATTTTTCAAAAAACTACGCTGCATTTATTTTTGACTGGACCGGATTTTCTGAAAAAAATCTGATCGAGATGAATCAGGAACATGAACCAGACATTTATGGATTCATACTGCTTAAATATGATGGGCAGTTATATATTGCAGATATTCAGTGGGAAACAATTGCTGCATATGATCGTCGAGGCATTTCCATTAACTTATATCATTCTAATGAGTCATGGAACCACTGCGGGTGGATCTGTGATATTAAGGAAATTGTCACGGCAACAAATTATAAACGATTTCAGCATAGAGCAGAAAAGGAAATTATTAAGATATTCTGTTCGTAAACAGAAAACAAAATAAGTGGTACTGTAAGATACTACGCAAATCACATCTTGAAATGAGGAGAAAATATTATGAAAAAAATGCAAGTTATGGTTATTAAATACGGCTATGCAATACTGGAGGCTGATTCAGAAGAATAAGGAGAAACCAATATATACAGGAAAATTAAGAATACCAACGAACAGATTTTGTTTTAAATGCCATCACAGAGTTTTTCACAGTGATGGCAAGGGATATCCATATGTGTGTCCGCATTGCGATGAAAATATGTATCGCTTTGAAACATATACGAAAAGAGAGAAAAGCAGCTATGTCAATCCTATTGTGAATGCAATGAAAGACAGAAAGCAGTGATCATCTAAGCATAGGAGGAAAAATGCGAACGATAAGTGTGCGAATTGAATTCGAATCATTAGTAGAAGATGGCAGTTATGATGCTGTTGAAACCTGTAGACTTACGGTTCCAGATGATGTAAGTGAAATCGAAGTAGCAGAAATTTTAAAAAAAGCTCATGAAGACAAGGATGTATATAAAGACGGGTATTGCCCATATACACTCCTCAATTACATCTGTGAAAAACAAGGATGGTTATTTTCGGAATTTCCGTTCGATGTGGAACTGGATTTCAAGTAAGAAAACAAGAATTTTTACGAAAAAATGGAGGAAATAACATGAGATTACCACAAGAATTATTTGCAGAAGCATTATGGTTGGAATGGGATACTCATTATGGAGTTATTTACAAAGAGAAACTACCAGATCTTCTTAGAAGGTATAATTTAAAATTAAAGAAGGAAAAGACTTTAGATGATATACAACTAGCTTTTGGTAGAGGTCTTAAAGATACGTTTGGTAATACGGCAAAGCAAATAGAAAAAATTGCCGAGGAAATTGATAAAATTTGTATCATTGCCAACTGGGGAGATGCGGTAGAAAAGTATAAAATTTGATGAAACGATGATTTCTTAATTAATTGGAGGAAAATATTATGGTGCAAACAATAAAAATTACTAAATGTCGCTGTAAATCCCCTTGGAATACGAAACAAATAATTGATGCTTGTATCATACGATCAACTGGGAAAACTGGAGAAATTGTGTAAAAAAACAGGACACAACAAAGGAGAATGAAAATGAGAAAAATCAGCGATGAAGAATTTGTAACAGATGAATGCAGAGAATATGCTCTTGATGATGTGCTTGCTATCCGCATCCGGTATGGTGATTTCTATTTTCTTGGATGGATGGAAAATGCAGAACGCTATTCAATTCAATGGGCAAAATCTAATTTCTCAATCAGACGAGATATCTTGCATATCTGCGATGATATTTACGATGTAATTACAAGATGCAAAGGATATAATTACCTGGAAAATGATTGGCTTAAGGATGAAAATGGTAATCTACTAAATAAAGAGGATTATAAATATCAGAATGCATCTGAAAAATTCCTCACACTCCTCTCAAACATCAATTCTTATCATAGAAATGGAGAAATTGGTCATATTGGTCATTCTATTTTTCTTATGACACAGAAAGAGTTTTCAGATTGTATTGATGAGTTAAAAGACGGAGATTATGTATTTGTTATTAAATAGCATGCATGACAAAGACAAAAATATAATTTGAATTCTACTGAATCCTGTTGCCATAACCGATTGGTTATGACGGCAGGATTTTCTTGTATATAATGCTGCTTCGATATTTATTTATTCTGAACCGGCAGCAGATTTTTTTATCTTTTTATCTTTCATATTTCAAATGAAATCATAAATCATAAAAGGAGGAAATAAATATGAATTCAAAAAAAATAACAACAGACAAAAATAGCATAACAAAAGAAGATAAACTCTATGCTTTTTGGAAGTATGATCAGCCGCCATACGTACTTGGTGGAATAGTAACCAAAATTAGAGAAGATGGAAAAGTATGTATCAAGGGTTTTGCCGGTTCCTGCTTTACACCGTTGCAGATTCTTCCATTAGAAGAAGGCCGCGCAAAACAGAAAGAAATTGATCTTGCTTTGAAAAATTATAAAAACACAATAAAAAAAGCAGAAGAAGAACTTCGCTCTCACACAAAACAGCTTTCTCGTGATGATTCTGTCTTAGATTATAATGATCTACCAGATCCAGCGGATAGTGCCGAGGTAGCCGCAGCCAATCTGGAAGAGGCGGTTGACTTGTTGATGAGCGTTGTGAAAGAGCTACGGGCTTTGGAGGTGCAGGACTGATGGCAAAGGCTAAGAAAAAAGAAACCTTAACACCCGAAGAACGCTTGCAGGCGGTACTGGTGCCGGATTGGGAACAACCTTATAAAGTGCCGGAGAATTGGTGTTGGATTCATTTGCTTGATTCTTTTGAAAACTGCACTGATAGTAAAAAGAAAATCCCGCAAAAAGAGTATTTACAAGACGGAAAAATTGCTGTTGTTGACCAATGGCAGAATTTGATAGGCGGTTATACAAATGATAGAGAAATGATTTTTGCTGGAAATGTGCCCGTCATCATTTTTGGTGATCATACAAGATGTATCAAATACATTGATTTTCCGTTTGCACAAGGTGCTGATGGTATTAAGGTATTAAAACC
>ERZ1673702.2637-NODE-2637-length-15340-cov-4.546680_pt1 | contig 15340 bp, 19 predicted proteins | sample MGYA00580232_ERZ1673702 | MGnify/ENA primary metagenome ERZ1673702 (study PRJEB41218, sample SAMN15661792) | gut metagenome | host: Homo sapiens | place: Canada: London | collected 2015-08-20/2019-03-30 | study: EMG produced TPA metagenomics assembly of... | reverse complement strand
CAGTCCCGGCAGGACGTCAGGTCCAGAAGAATGCCGCCCTCCGGCATCGGTGTATAGGCGTGAGGATCCATATTTACGCCGCCGGGACGATGACCCGCAGGGCGCCGGTGGTCAGGCCCTGGCTGTCGGTAAGGGCGATGTTGGCGTCACCCCGGTCATAGCACTGGGCCAGCACCAGCAGGCTCCCCTGGGGCATCTGGGCCGCCGAGCCGTCGGGGTTCAGGCAGGGTACGCCTCCGTCTGCCGCCACGGCGGCCTCATACTCCGAGGCGTGATAGGTCAGCTGATAGTACAGGGGCTGGCCGGTTTTCTGGCTGGTCCACAGGTCCGCGCTGTCCACGGCCTTCACGGTCTCGACAAACCGCTGCACCGACAGCATGGCCGCCACGGTTTCCGAATCCATAGGCAGGGGCCGGTGCTGGTCCTGGGCGGTGACGGTGAAGCCGCTGCCGCTGCGCTGGACGGATACATGTACATCGGCCCAACTGTTCAGAGAATACGTCTCCTCCTGGAGGGACCAGACCGTCATCTCCAGGGAGGTCAGGCTGCCGGTTTCGGAGTACCGGGCCCGGAGGGTCCGCAGGGCCATGCGGTTGTCGATGGCTCCCACGGCGGCATAGATCTGGTCCAGCAGGGCGTCATAGTCCGTGGGCCGCTGCTCCCGGGGGATGGCCACCCGGGTGCACTCGGACAGGTCCAGGGCCACCCGATAGCACTTCTCCGTGTCGGTGGCCAGTGGGCAGTACACCGCCCCGTCGTCGATAAACCCGATGGAAAGCCCCGACAGCCCCGGCTCCGTGAGGGTCTGGCGCTGGGTGGGGTCCTTCAGGTCCACGGCCACCATGCTGCCGCCATGGACATAGTACAGCTTCCCGGCGATGATGGTCAGGGGCTGGGGATAGCTGCCCATCTCCGCCACCACCTCCTCCGTGCCGTCGTCGTGGCGATAGCTGACGGAATAGGTGGTTCCGTCGTCGGACAGGAAGAAGTTATCCACATTCCACTGCTCCTTCTTCCCGCAGCCGGGCAGCAGGGTCGCCAGCAGCATCAGGGCCAGAAGCCCCGCAGTCAGTCGTTTCATGTCAGTCCACCTTTCCCCGGGCCCGGAGGACGTCGTCGGCGGTGATGGTCATCAGGTCCTCCCGGGTGATCTTTTCCATGGCGGCCAGGCGGTTGTTCTGGGCCACCAGAACGTGCTCGAACAGGTTGCGGACGCCCCGGGCGTTGCCGAAGCTGTCGTCCGCCGATTCCTCGGCGATATAGTCCCGGATCAGGGGCTGGGCCTCCTCCGTCAGCTGATAGCAGCCCTTTTTGCACTGCATCCGGAAGATCTCCACCATCTCGTCGATGGTATAGTCGTCAAACAGCAGGAAGCGGTTGAACCGGGATTCCAGGCCGGGATTGGAGTGGATGAACCGGTCCATCAGGTCCGTGTACCCCGCCACGATCACCACCAGGTCGTCCCGGTGGTCCTCCATGGCCTTGAGGATGGTGTCGATGGCCTCCTGGCCGAAGTCGTTTTCCGACCGGCCGTTCAGGGCATAGGCCTCGTCGATGAACAGCACGCCGCCCATGGCCTTTTCGATGACCTTCTGGGTCTTGATGGCCGTCTGGCCCACATAGCCCGCCACCAGGCCACTGCGGTCCACCTCCACCAGCTGGCCCCGGGATAGAATGTCCAGACTCCGGTAGATGCGGGCCATCATCCGGGCCATCATGGTCTTGCCGGTGCCGGGGTTGCCGGTGAACACCAGGTGCAGGGACATATCCGTGGTGGGCAGGTCGTGCTGCCGCCGCAGCTGATACACCGAGGCCATGTTGATGAGGTTATGGACCTCCTCCTTCACGGTTTGCAGACCGATGTAGCCGTCCAGCTCCGCCAGCAGGTCCTTCATGTCCTCCTTGGGCAGAGGCTCCGGGGCCTCCGACGGCTGCTCCGGGCCGCCGGACTTCTTCTCCGGGGCCTTGCCGGGGGTCTTATCAGGGGTCTTGGGGGCCGCCTTCTCCCCGGGCTTTTCCGCCGGGGACAGGGGCGTGCCCCAGAAATCGCTGTTGACGCTGCGCAGGTTCCGCTCCGTCATGGAGCGGATCACGTCCAGCTGCTGGAGGATGATCTCGTCTTTCTTATCCATTTATCCGCTCTCCTTCAGTCTTATAACTTCACATGGCTTATGGCCCGCAGCAGCAGGGCCGACACGAAGCCCGTCAGGGCCCCGGTGAACAGGGACACCGCCAGCAGAAACGGCAGATATCCCAGCACGGCGGTGTTGCCCAGGGTAATCAGGGCCGCCGCCATCTGGCCGATGTTGTGGCCCGCCGCGCCGCCGATGGACACGCCGTATACCGACAAACCCGGCAGACGGGACAGCGCCAGCATCACCAGCATGGCCAGCGTTCCCCCCAGCAGGGAAAACAGCAGGGCCGAGGCGTTTCCGGCAAAGAGACTGCCCAGCAGACACCGGGCCGCCAGGATGCACAGGGCCGGAAGGGGCCCCAGCTGATACAGGGCGAACACCGTGACGATGTTGGCCAGGCCCAGCTTCACCCCCGGCAGGGGAATGAACAGCGTCACGGGAAACAGGTTTTCCAAGGTGCTCAGGCCCAGAGCCAGGGCCGTCAGCATCGCGCACATGGCCACCTGGCGGGTAGATATCTTCATGCCGCCCCTCCTATCCCAGCACCGCGTCGGGGCCGCCGCCACCACCGCCGGTAAGCTGCACCACCACCTGCTCCGGCAGGCAGACAATGCTCTGTCCTGCCCGGGTGATGGTGCCGGTGTGGACGCAGTCCTGGCCCGGGCAGTCGCTCTCCGCCACCCGGACGCCGTCTCTGTCCAGGAGGATGGTCAGGTGATAGTCTCCCTCCACGGTGACGGTCATCTCCTCTGTAAGGCGGTCCAGCTCCACGGTCTGTACCACCTGCCCCCGGTGGAGAATGGTGGCGGTCAGGGGGCCGGAGGACTCCAGGCCGCCATAGTACCACACCGCGGAGAGCACCGCCAGAGCCGCCACTAAGGCCGCCACCGCTCCGTCCCACCAGGTGGGCCGGAGCTTAGGGCTCAATGCACGCATACGCATAGCCGCTTCCCTCGGTTTCCGTCAGTTTATCCGCCAGGCCCGGGGTATACAGGACCTGCCCGTCCTTTGTGATGAGCACCATATCAAAGCCGCCGTTCTGCCGCCAGAAATCCTGGGCGGCCTCCCGGCCCATCACATAAAGAGCCGTGGAATAGGCGTCGGCCATGGTGCCGTTATCCGCCACAATGGTGACGGACAGCAGATCCCCCTGCACCGGCCAGCCAGTCTTGGGGTCCAGAATGTGCTGATACACCGTGCCGTCGGGGCCGGTGAAATACCGCTGATAGCCGCCGGAGGTGACGGCGAAGGCGTCGGTCAGGGCGAGCATTGCGGCATAGCCGTCCTGCTCCGGGTGCTGCACCGCCACGCTCCAGGCAGCGCCTCCGGGCTTTGCGCCCCGGGCGTACACGTTGCCCCCCAGGCTCACCAGGGCGCTGTCCACCCTGTATTGGGCGAAGATGTCCGCCAGCCGGTCAGAAGCGTAGCCCTTGGCGATGCCGCCCAGGTCCATGGCGCAGCCCGGATCCAGGGTGATATGGGTGCCGTCCGCCGTCACATGATCCACCCCCACCAGGGGAAGCAGAGCGTCGATCTGCTCCTGCCGGGGCACCTGGGGGCTGTCGGTGGTGATGCCCCACAGGGTCACCAGTGGGGCCACGGTGGGGTCAAAGGCCCCGCCGGTGGCCTGGCTCAGGGTCAGGGCGGCGGAGATCAGGTCCGCCGTCTCCTGGGACACATCAGCGCGGCCCTGGGCGTTCAGGGTATAGATTTCGCTTCCCTCCCGGGTCCGGGACAGGGCCCCGTCCAGGCGGTTCAGCTCCTGACCGCAGGCGGCCAGGGCCTCCGAAGCCTTGTCTCCGTAGGCGGCCAGGGTCATATAGGTGTCCATGGCGAACAGGCTCAGCTGTTCCGGCTCCGATTGGACGCCGCAGCCGGAAAGGCACAGCAGAAGCGCCGCCAGCACGGCGCAGCATACACGCTTCATAGCTCCCGCCTGCCTTCCAGGGCACGCATCAGCGTGGCGTCGTCGGCAAATTCCAGGTGGCCGCCCACGGGGATGCCGTAGGCCAGGCGGGTGACCTTTACCCCGAAGGGCTTTAAGAGCCGGGCCAGGTACATGGCCGTGGTCTCCCCCTCGGTGTCGGGATTGGTGGCCATGATGACTTCCTGCACGCCGCCCTGGGCCACCCGGTCCACCAGGGACTTGATCTGCAGATCGTCGGGGCCCACGTGGTTCATGGGGGACAGTACCCCGTGCAGCACATGGTACCGGCCGTTATACTCCCGGCTGCGCTCGATGGCCACCACGTCCCGGGGGTCCGCCACCACGCAGATGGTGCTCTCGTCCCGCTTGGGCGAGGCGCAGATGGGGCACAGACCCCCGCTGGTGAGGTTCTGGCACACGGGACACAGGGTCACGCTGCGCTTGGCCTCCAGAATGGCGTCGGCAAAGGCCCGGGCCTGGTCCTGGGGCAGGTTCAGCACATGAAAGGCCAGCCGCTGGGCGGACTTGGAGCCGATGCCCGGCAGCCGGGCAAACTGCTCCACCAGATTTTCAAGAGGGGCGGGAAAAAATTCCATAGTATCTTCCTTTTCAAGTGAAATCGGGCCGCATCAGCCCCGAAGCTCCCGGATGCGGGTGGGAATGTCCGCCGCCTTGTACACGGCGGACCCGGCCACCAGGACGTTTGCGCCGCTGGCCACGCAGATCTTGCAGGTGGCGGGGTCCACGCCGCCGTCCACCTCCAGCTCGCAGCCGGGGTTCATGGCGTCGATGTACCGGCGGATCTCCTGCACCTTGGGCATCATGTCGGCCATGAACTTCTGGCCGCCGAAGCCCGGCTCCACCGTCATCACCAGGATCATCTCCACCCGGTCAATAAAGGGCAGCACGGCACTGGCAGGGGTCCTGGGCTTCACCACCACGCCGGCCTTCTTGCCCTTGGCGTGGATTTTGTCGATGGCGGCCAGGATGTTCTCCTGGGTGTCGGCCTCCACATGGCAGGTGACGATGTCCGCCCCGGCGTCGCAGAACTGGTCCACATAGCGCACCGGCTCCTGAATCATCAGATGCACGTCCAGGGGCAGGTCCGTCACCGGACGGATGCACTTCACCACCGGGATGCCGATGGAGATGTTGGGCACGAACAGGCCGTCCATCACGTCCACGTGGACGTAATCCGCGGTGGAGATGGCCTGAATGTCCCGGGCCAGATACGCAAAGTCCGCAGACAGGATAGAGGGGGAAATTTTGATCATGAGAATCGGTCCTTTCAATCAGCAGGGTGACGGGGCGGCGGCAGACGGCATAGGATGGCTCAAGCGGCCCGGGACCGGAAGCTCTCCGGCCAGTCCGGCGCAGCCCTCCCGCCCCACAGGAGACGCCGGCCGCCGCTTTTCAGATAGGGGGCCGGCGGTTCGCCGGCCCTCAATTGGGCAAAAGAATACATATACATTATACCAATCCCCCCGGCAGATTGCAACGAGGAAAAGGGCCGATTTCCCGGTCCCAGAGGCCTGCGGCGGAAAAAATCATGTCCATTCTGTGAATTTTGCAAAGAAAGGCTTTACGTTTGCGGCAGATTCCTGTAGAATGAGTGCGTCCTTTTCCGGAAGGACCTCATTTTTTTGCAGAACGAGGCGCTCGTATGAATTTCTTCCAAAAAATTGGCAACTCCCTGGCCCGGTTCATGTATGGGCGCAACGGCGTGGACCAGCTGGGGTTCGTGACCCTCTGGGCGGCCATTATTCTGGACGTGGTCAACCTCTTTGTCCGGAACCAGGTGGCCTACAGCATTCTGTCGGCGGTGGCCATGGTGCTGACCATTTGGATGGTGTTTCGCATGTTTTCCAAGAACCTGTCCAAGCGCCGGGCAGAGAATGCGGCTTATATGAACAAGGTGGTCTATCCCCTGCGGCAGGCCCTGTCCCGCAGCCGGGACAAGGAGCACAAGTATTTCACCTGCCCCAACTGCCGCACGGTGTGCCGGGTACCCCGGGGCAAGGGCCGCATCGTCATCACCTGCCCCAAGTGCGGCGCGGAAATCCACGGCAAAAGCTGACAGCAAGAAAATATCAACTCCCGGCGCGGGGCACCCGCGCCGGGAGTTTTTTTGCTCTGCCGCTTATCCGATCCACTCCACCCGGCAGGCCTCCCGCAGCATCTCATCGGAGGCTGCTTTGTTCTCGGCATAGGCGTCGGGCCCGGCCTCATAGTCGGCGGTGATGGCCTCCAGCTCCCGGGAAAGCCGGCCATAGTCGTCGGAAACCGTCAGCTTCCCGCCTCTGATGCGGGTGATCCTGTCCCGGGCGTCGGGCCACTCCCCGGTGTCCGGGCCGCTTTCCAGAATCGTCCGGTTCCGGCCCAGGGAGGCGATGAGCCAGGCTTCGTAGCGGGCTGGTGCATAGCCCGCCGCCTCCAGCGGGGCGGACCGCTCCAGCCGCACCGCGTATCCCACGGACGGGTGCTTTTCCTGGACGTCCCGCACCAGTTGGCACACCTCCCGGAAAACCCGGTCCTCGGCCTGCCAGACCTCCGCCGCGCTGACGGTTCCTTCGGCGGGCCGGGATTTTCGGGCCGGTGTCTTGGGGGCGGGCCGCTCCGGAGCGCTCTCCTCCGGCTCCTTTTGGGGCAGGGCCCGCCGGATCAGGCAGTACCCCACCAGGCAGAAAACCACCGACAGCCCCGCCTGCGTCAGGATCGACCGGCGGGTCATGGCCCCCTGCCGGACGGACTTCTCCGGCGCGTCGGGGTCATACCGGACGGTCAGGGTCTCCCCGAAACCGTAGCGCAAGCGCACCCGGTGCAGCTTCCCGGTGTAAACGTTGCCCCGGGCCTCGTACTGGTAGGTGATGTTGTATTCTTTTCCGTTTTCGGCCACGTCGATCACCGTCGCCGTGGTGACCGGCCAGTTCCTTTGCCGCACATAGACGGTGACATTGCTGACCAGGCTATAGACCGTGACGCAGAGAAAGATCACCGCCGCCGCAAACAGCACGGGATTAAAGCCCTTGAACCTCTTCATAGCTCCTCCAATTACTTTGACATTAGGATTTGTAGGTCTGCAGTGGTAAATTTCCCGCTTTCTTATTTGCCCCAGTAGCCCACAGATTCCAGAAACGCAAGCACATCGGCCTTGCCCTCCTGCGTGGTATACACATAGAGCATTATCTGTCCACTGCGGATTTTTGCTGCGAAATTCGTGGGGCTGTCCACGGCATAGACCTGACCAGTAAAGGTATTGCTCTCCGTCACCTCACCGGTGATGGGGAGGGTCGCAGCGGCATAGAAACGGTAGCAGGCATCTGCGGAATCCAGCCTGCAGTAGTCCAACCGCAGAGAGTCCTCATGCACGGAAACAGAGCGGATCAGCATGGAACCGATGCCCCAGCTCTGGCGGATATCCTCCGTAGAGTCCACGGCAGTATAGCCGGCTGCCGCTGCGGCCTTGCGGAACTTATCCAAGTCCGAAGTTCCCGACGTGAGGAAGAATTTCACGAAAAGGACGAGGGCGACGAACGCAAGAAGCCAAGCCGCAAGTCGGGGGACCCACTGCTTCGCCGGGATTTTTGCAATGGCCGTTGAATCAAATCCCGTGTCTGTCTCCGGAACCGATTTCTTCAGCTCCTCTGTGTGCGTCCTTCGCAGAAGGCTGCGAAGTAGCTCCAGCACCCCAGAGAGGAAAAAGCCCACCACTGCGATGGCCGTTCCCAAAATCAAAAGGACCAGCAGATTGTGGGTATTGGGAGAGAGAATCGCCGTATTCTCTTCCGGCACTTCTGGGTTATATTTCACAGTAATGACAGTACCAATCAGACGGGGCGATGACATACGCCCTGTGCGGCCCGTATAGGTTTCTCCGTCCACGGCATACTCATACGCCATAATGTAGTAGGTACTGCTGTTGCTACCATGCCTTCCGGGCGAAGAGCTGACTACCTCGCTGGAGACATCCGTGACCGTGGCCTCTATGGGAATCCAGTCCTTCTGACGGGATTGGCCTGCATAGTCTCCAATCCCGTTTACGATCAGGTAGATGCCCACAATCATCATCACATAGCCCATGAATCGGAAATAAAGCGAAAATTTTCTATTTTGTTTTCTCCACATTCTTAATTCTTATGCCTCCTTGCTTCGCTCCATCAGCGCCTCCATTTCCCGCTGAAACAGAGCCTTATCATGCAGAATCTTATGCTTCGTACCAGTGGAGTCTGTGCTCCTCCATCAGATGGAAATCACAAAAAATACCATCAGGTTATAGAAAAAGTGCATCCCGGCGCAGATGTAAAAGGCGTTGTCCCGGCGGAATATCTGCCGGACCAGCAGGGCGGCCAGCCGGAAGGCAAAGGCGATGACCACCTGCTTCACGCTGCCGTTCATCGCCCAGTGTACCCCGGCAAACAGCGCGGCCGCAGCCGCCATGCTCCACACGGCCTTCCCTCTGAACAGCCGCATCAGGGTATCGTACAGGTAGTAGTTGAAATACGCCTCCTCAGCCAATGCAACGATCATCTGCACCAGGATGAAGCCGGCGACATTCTGTATGCCCAGCCGGGGAAACAGCGAAATATCCTCGAACAGCATGGCGACGCCCGCGAAAACCACCGCCAGCAGGCACCCCAGCCCCAGTCCCGTCAGAACCTGCCGGACCACATTGGCGGCGGTCCGCTTCAGCCTGAAGATGTCCGTGTCAAAGTCCCGGCGCATATAGGCGGCGCTCAGCCCCAGCACAAGGCCGTTGAAGGCCATGTAAAACAGGTTGGGCAGGCTGGCCGCGCGGCTTGTGAGAAAAAGCGCGGACAGATAGACCAGCAGGAGCCCCGCATGGTGCGGCAGGCAGTGTTTTGGCAGTGCTTTCATGTTCCCTTACCTCCGCAGATAGCCGGTCTCCGCCAGAATTTCGTTGATCTCCGTCAGAGAATCCGGCGAACAGGCATAAATCAGCGTGTCACCCCGGAACAGCACCAGATAGTACACGCCGTCCGCCACTATGGTGAACATCTTGCCGCCGCCTGAGAGGGCGGTCTCGTGACTTTCCCGCGCCCTGGGCTCCAGGTCCGGGGCCGTCTCATAGGATATCTGGTTATACACCAGGTCCACCGTTTTATCGTCGGCGTAGCGATAGCATTCCACCCGACTGCCGCCCTTTGCCCCGGCGATGGCCTGGGTGAGCTTGTTCCGGTCGATCCGCCCATAGGTCAGGGATACGTCCGCCGTTTCGTACCCCTTTTCCTGCAGAATCTGCGCAAAATGCACCGGGTCCGGCGTCTCCGTCCGGCCGGAGGCCGCGCCGCTTCCAAAGATATACAGGACCGCCAGAAGGACGCCCACCGGCACGGCGGCGCGAGCCGCCGTTTTTCCCAGGTGCGCCCGGCTGTATGCCCGCTCCGTCTGGTGCTTTTCCCGGAGCTTCTCCGCCGCAACGGGGTCCAGGGGATGGATTCGCCTGTAGAGTGCGCCCCCGGCGGCCAGAACCAGGTTGACGGCAAGCAGGATGCAGTTGCCGGTCATGGCAAAGGACAGGCAGTCCGGATTGGCATACACCCGGGCCAAGAGGTACATGGCCGCCACGCTGGGGAGGACCGCCGCCACGTGCATCCGCATAAAGCAGATGGACTTTTCCGGGTTGGCGCTGTACTCGTTGAAGAAGTGGACGTAGTACCACCAGTTCCGCTTTCTTCTAACGGACGACGCACTGATGCCGGAGGTGGCTTCTTTGAATTCCATATAGGTCATCCCGGTCAGATGCACGGCCTCCTGGGTCATCCAGTGGGTGCAGAGCAGGTTGACCGGCACCAGGAGAATGGAAAACAGGATACAGATCGTCTGGGTATTCACGATAGATCACGCCTTTCTTATGCAAAGATTATAAAAAAAGCAGCCTTGAAAGTCAAGGCTTTCTCACGGAGCGGAACGTACCGCGCCTTCCAAAAAAAGCGGCAAAAAGCTGTGCCATTTCTGACACAGCTTTTTGCCGTATTTGGGGGGTAAAAATGCGATATAAGGGTGATTTCACACGCGGCTTTTTCAAGGGCTTTTTCCTCCGGCAGGCCGTCATCTGCGGCAGATGCTTCTGGACGATTTCCCCCACCATGACGCCGACAAGTGAAAGCAGAACAAAAAATGGTCCCCGCCGAAGCGGGGACCGTTTTTAACATGCATCGTTTCAGCCCATGCGCCGGGCGGCGATATAGTGGGCGGAGTAGTAGGGATTGCCGTTCAGCGCCGTCAGCAGGACGCCGCCGCTGCCATAGGTAGAAGCGTGGACAAACTGGTCGTTGCCCACATAGATACCGCAGTGGGAGGCGGTGCTGGAGGAATAGTAGTCGTCGTGGAAGAAGATCAGGTCCCCGGGCTGCAGCTGGCTGCGGTCCACGGCGGCGCCGTAGCGCATCTGGTCCGTGGCCCCGTGGGGCAGGCGGATGCCGAACTGGCCATAGATATACATGGTGAAGCCCGAGCAGTCGAAGCCGGAGGGGCCTGCGCCGCCGTATACATAGGGGGCCTTGCCCACAAAGGACCGGGCCAGGGCGGCGATCTCCGCCCCGGTGCCGGAGGCAGGGGCAGCAGGCGCAGGGGCGGGGGCGGCAGGCCGGGCGGCGGCCAGGGTCAGGTGATCCCCGGACATATAGCCGGTTTTGCCGCTGTACTGCACCCGGAACCAGCCGTTTTCAAAGCCGGACACGTCCACATATTCGCCCCGGGAGACGGTGGCCAGCACCGCGCCGGAGGCGGCGGCCCCGCTGCGCAGATTCAGCCCGTCGGAGATGACCCGGGCCACGCAGCGCAGGTCACCGGCAGAGGACCGGGCCGTCACATAGTCCGCAGACATATAGCCGGTCTTTCCGTCATAATTCACCTTGTACCAGCCGTCCTGGCGGCCCAGGATGGACACGGCGGTGCCCCGGTTCAGCTCCGCCAGAATGGCGCTGCCGGTGTTGGCGGCGGCCCGCAGGCGGACGCTGTCCGCCGTGACGCCCACGGCCAGAACGGACGTGGAGGAGGCGGGCTGGGCAGGCTGAGCGGGAGCGGCGCTTTCGGTTTTCTCCCGGGCAGGGGCCTCCGGCGCAGGAGCTTCAGCGGAAACCTCCGCAGTCGCTTCCTCCTGGGCGGCGGTGTGGATGGCCTGGGCCGGGGGCGTGTAGTCCGCCTCCGTTTCCGGGCCGTCTACCACCGGGCGCAGGTCTCGGGCAGGCAGGGTGTCGATGTTATAGGTCATGGCGTCCATCCGGGGCTGCCCGCCGGGCAGCGCGGAGATGACGCACAGGGACAGGGTCAGGGCCGCCGCCAGCACAGCGGCAGCCGCCTTGCGGCTGAGCTTCATGAACAGGACTCCTTATCGGGTGTGGATAAATCGGCTTACTTGCCGGCCAGGGCGCGCTCCAGCCAGATGCAGCCCACGTCCATGGCGGCGTAGAGGCTGTCCTTCTCGGACTTCTTCACCACCCGGTCCCGGGACTTCAGGTCGGGGTCGGTCATCTGCAGCTGGACGGACACCCGGGTGGCCACGTCCATGTCCTGTTCCTTCTTGGTGTCCAGGATCTGCAGCAGGACGATATACTTGTCGGCCATGCTGCCGTAATAGATCAGGTTGTCAACGCGGCGCAGGGGATGATTTTTATAAACAAGGCCGTTGCCCTTTTTAACCTCAGACATAACACTTCTCCTTTTAATAAATACTTGTAACCAAATTGTAACACATGGCCCCGGGAATGTCAAACGCCCTTCCAATGGAAAACCAAACCCTCCGGCCCCGCCGGAGGGTTTGGCTTTCCATCCCTATATCTCCCGGTTGTTTCCGCCATGGACCAACCGGAAAAAGAGCGTCACATGCTGCCGCAGCTTTTCCAGGCACTCGCCCTCCCGCTCCGGCTGGCGGTCGCAGATGCCGATCAGGGTCAGCACCGGGGCCACATACAGCATGGCCAGCGTGTCCGGGTCCTCCGCCGCGATCTCGCCGGACGCCATCAGCGCCCGGAAGATACCGGCGTGATAGGCAAGCACCCGGTCCACATAGCGCCCGGAATACAGGGCGGCCAGCTCCGGCGAGCGAAACTGCTCGATGGTCATCATGCGGCGAAAGCGGCTGATCTGCTCATTATGAAGGGAGTATGCAAAAATCTGCCGCACCTTCTCATAAAGCACGTCCTCGGTGATCTCCGCAAAAACCGGGATATCCCGGAACGCGCTCTGCACATGGATGTCAAGCCTGCCGGTGTCCGCCTCATACTGCGCCGCCGTGGACTCCACAATGGCGTCAAAAATCGCCTGCTTGCCCGGAAAATGGTTATAGAGCGAGGGAGCCCTGATGCCCACCGCCTCTGCAATTTCCCCCACGCTGACAGAGTCATAGCCGCGGGCGGAAAAAAGCTCCAGGGCCTTGTCCAGAATTCTCTGCTACGTGTCCTCCTGCTTCATCATCGCACCCCACTAACAAGTATTAGTTAGCGGTATTATAGCAATTCCTCCGGAAAAGTCAAGCCGGGAACCGGCTCCGTCACAGGGCGGCAAACAGCGCCGCGCCCTTTTTCCGCAGCCACCGGTGCAGCACCGCGCACAGCAGCAGGTTGGCCGCCGCGAAGCAGGCTGCGTATCCGGCAAAGCCCAGCCGCCAGCCGGGCAGCAGCAGGAAGCCCGCAAACAGCAGGATCGTGTAGCCCATGCCGCCGAACAGGGTCAGCATCACCGGCGCGCTTTGCTTGATGGGCATCAGCTGGTCGGTCCAGGTCAGCACCGGCATTTTGACCCCCAGGGTCAGGCCCGCCAGGGCCCCCAGCAGGGCATAGGACGCGGCAAACACCGCCATGACCAGAAGTCTCGCCAGGCCCAGGGGATAGACGATGGCCGCGCACACCGCGCAAAGCAGCAGCGGCGGGACCGTCAGCAGCACCTGCATCCGCAGCTTCGCCCGAAGGGCCTGCCACGGCTCCACCGGAAGCGACTGCATGAGCCACAGGCTCTTTCCCTCCAGGGACACGGAGGGGGCCGTCATGAGATTCATGGACGCCAGGCCGCACAGCAGCACGCACAGCATCACCGGGACGCTGCCCTCGGTATCCGCAAACAGGGCGTCCAGCATGGCAAAGAGGCTGCCGCCCTTCCACAGCACGGCGGCGGCGCAAATGGGCATCAGGAAGGTCCCCAGGCCGCAGTTGAGCATATAGGCGGGGTTGGCGGCAAAATGCGCCAGCTCCCGGTGCAGCAGCGCCCCGTCCACGCTGCGGCGGCGCAGGGCAGTCTCCCGGTACGTCCGGCGGGCGGTTTTCCCGGTGGAGGTGGCGATATGCAGGAAGCTGCGGGAGAGCAGCACCCACATCAGGCCGCACAGCGCCGCCACCGCCGCCGTGACCGCCAGCATGGCCGCCCCGCTGCCCGTGCCCACGCTGCCGAACAGGTACAGGGGATAGGCCCGGCTCCGGATCTGGGCGCCGTAGGTCCCGGCGTTGGCCAGCAGGTCCTGAAGGACGCTCTGGGCCTTGAAATAGACGAAGTAATACAGGCCGATGAACACCAGCGAGGCCAGCACGACGACGAGGCTCTTGTTCCGGAGCTTCTGGCTGATTTTTGCCGCCACCCAGCCCAGGGCGCAGGAGAGCACCAGCACCGCCAGGGAGATCAGCAGGGTCAGCACCAGTCCGCCCAGAACGGCGGACGCCGTGACCCCCACGGTGGCCCAATAGACGACCACCGCCGGAAGGATCACCACGGCGGAGTACATCAGGCCCATCAGATACACCCCGGACAGCCGGGCCGCCACCAGGCTGGACACCGGAACCGGCATGGACAGCAGCAGGTCGTTATCCTTGGGCAGGTACAGCCCCGCGTAGGTGTTGAATATGCTGCCGAAGGCTCCCAGCAGCACGGCGATCAAGCCCATCAGCGCAAAATAGAGCCAGCCCAGGCCCGCCGCCGCCAGCGGCCCGCAGAGCTTCACCGCCAGCAGGGTGAAAATGCCGCCCAGGATGCCCGCCATCAGCAGGACGAATAGCCCGATATACAGGGCCGTGGCCAGCCGGGAGCGGGCCTTATTCTTCTTGGCGTCGTAAAAATAGGACCGGAAAATCTCAAACAGCTGCTTTTTCAGCAAAAGCTTCAGCATGATTCGCCCTCCAGCTCCAGAAACACGTCCTCCAGGGAGTCGTCGCCCTTGACCTCCTCCATGGTGCCGGAGCGGATCAGCCTTCCGCCCTGGATGATGGCCACCTTATCGCAGAGCTTCTCCGCCACCTCCAGCACATGGGTGGAGAAGAAGATGGCCCCGCCCTCATCGCAGACCTGGCGCATCATCCCCTTGAGCAGGTGGGATGCCTTGGGGTCCAGGCCCACGAAGGGCTCATCCATGAGGATCAGCCTGGGCCGGTGCAGCCAGGCGGAGATAATGGCCAGCTTCTGCTTCATGCCGTGGGAATAGGCGGCGATGGGCTGGGCCAGGTCCTCCGTCAGCTCGAAAAGACCGGCGTATTGGCGGATGCGGTCCTGCCGGTCGGCGGCGCTGACGCCGAAGATGTCCGCCACAAAGTTCAGATATTTGATGCCGGTCATGTAGTCGTACAGGTCAGGGTTATCCGGGATATAGGCAAAGGTCCGCTTGCACTCCAGCGGCTGGGTCCGGATGGACTTGCCGTCTACATAGATTTCCCCCTGGTCGAATTGCAGGATACCCGCCACGGATTTCAGGGTGGTGGTCTTGCCCGCCCCGTTGTGGCCGATGAAGCCGTAAATCTCCCCCGGGGCGATGTGCAGGTTCAGGTCGTCCACGGCTTTTTTCTCGCCATAGGCCTTGGACAAATGTTCAATTCTGAGCATCTCGTTCTCCTCTATTCAGCAGCAGTCGGATTTCGTTGGCGGCTTCCTCCGCCGAAACGGCGTCCGTGTCCACCCGCAGGTCGTGGGCCTCCGTCTCAAACCGGCCGTATTTCCGCTCCAGCATAGCGGCCACCGGGGCGGGCAGATTCCCGTGCATCCGCGCGGCAAACCGCTCCTTGATGGTGGCAAGGCCCGCCGTCACCAGCACCCGGACGCAGCCCTCCGGCAGCAGGGCCAGCTGGTCCTCTTCGGAAATGACGTAGAGGATCGTCTCCTCGCCGCGCAGCTTCTTCTGGAACAGGGCCGCCGCCATGCTTTCGCTTTTGGCCAGCTTCAGATAGTCCTTTCCGCTGAAAACCTCCGCGGAAAGCGACGGGGCCAGCGCCGCCGCGATGGTGGATTTCCCGGTGCAGCTGTCTCCGAATAATGCAATTACCATGATCGTTCATCCTTTCTC
>ERZ1673702.2615-NODE-2615-length-15435-cov-3.874902_pt1 | contig 15435 bp, 15 predicted proteins | sample MGYA00580232_ERZ1673702 | MGnify/ENA primary metagenome ERZ1673702 (study PRJEB41218, sample SAMN15661792) | gut metagenome | host: Homo sapiens | place: Canada: London | collected 2015-08-20/2019-03-30 | study: EMG produced TPA metagenomics assembly of... | reverse complement strand
AGAAAACATATTTGTGCACATAATAGCTAAAATCAGGAAGGAAGTAAAAGTGAAAGTAGGATTTGTATCACTAGGATGTAGCAAAAATTTAATAGACACAGAAATAGCAATTGGACATTTTAAAAATAATAATTATGAAATAGAAAATAATCCAGAAAAAGCAGATATAATAGTAATAAACACATGTGGATTTATTGCTTCAGCAAAAGAAGAAGCAATAAATACTATTTTGGAAATGGCAGAATATAAAAAGAAAAAATGTAAATATTTAATAGTAATGGGCTGTTTAGTTCAAAGATATTATACTGATTTAGTTAAAACATTACCAGAAGTAGATCTATTTATAAAAATAGATGAATATGGTGAAATGTGGAAAAAGATTCAAGACTTGGTAGAAAAAAACAAAGTAGAAAAAAGTACAACAAAAGTTGTAGAAAAAGTCTCAGAAATTAAACAGTTACCAATGCCAGAATTTAATGAATTTTATGATAGAGTTGTAACCACTGGAAAAAATTATGCATATTTAAAAATTGGCGAAGGTTGTAGTAATATGTGTACATATTGTGCAATTCCATATATTAGAGGAAAATTTATAAGTAGAAAAATAGAAGAAATATTAGATGAAGCAAAAATGTTAGCATCTAAAGGAATAAAAGAGTTAATAGTTATAGCACAAGATACAACCAAATATGGTGTAGATATATATGGTGAGCCAAAACTTGCAGAATTATTACAAAAATTATCAGATATTGATGGTATAAAATGGATTAGATTTTTATATTCATATCCTGAGGGAATAACAGATGAGCTTATAGAAGTAGTAAAAAATAATGAAAAAATTTGTAAATATTTTGATATTCCAATACAACATATTTCAAATAAAGTTTTAAAAAGAATGAATAGAAAAACAAATAAAGAACAAATTGAAAGTATAATATCAAATATCAGAAATAAAATTCCAAACGTTGTATTAAGAACTAGCTTAATAGTAGGTTTTCCAGGAGAAACAGATGATGATTTCAGAGAATTAGAAGAATTTGTAGAAAAAACAAAATTTGATAAGTTAGGAACATTTATGTATTCTAAAGAAGAAGGAACGCCAGCAGCAAGACTTCCAGAACAAATACATGGAAACACAAAAAAATCAAGATATAATAAAATTATGTCAATACAACAAAAAGTATCAAATGAAAACTTAAAAAATAAAATAGGAAAAAATGTTGAAGTATTAATAGAAGATATTTCATTTGATGGAAAATATTTAATAGGTAGGACATCACAAGATGTTCCAGAAGAAGATGGAATTATTTATGTTGAAAATAATAATTTTGAAAGTAAAGTAAATTCTTTTGTCAATGTGAAAGTAACAGAAGTAAAAGAATATGATTTGATAGGAAAAATTGTATAGATTTATTTCTTAAAAGGAGAGAATATTGTAATGAGTCAAAAAAGGATAGAAAAAGAAGAATTAAAGAGATTTATAGAAGTTAATGAAGGTGTAAAAGAACAAATTGGCAAACATGAAAGTCAATTAGTAGAGACTAAATATTATAAAGATTTGGTAATAGAAACAAAATTAGGACCTGTTTCTTTAGGAGAAACATATGTGACAATTGAAAGAAACAAAGAAGGTGATATGGAATATCATTTTCGTTGGGTAAAAGAGAATGATAATGGTGAAAAAACTATTGAAGAAAAAATGGTTTTAGACAAAGATGGAAATGTTTTTTGTATAGATGGTTTAAAAGGAGCTCTAGGCAATTCTCAAATGGATGTTGAAGAATTATTTAAAGAAAATGATAAAGAAAAAGGCAGATTAGCTGGAAGCATAAAAGAAAAAGACGAAAAAGATGAAACATCAAAAGAAGAGAATAAAGAAAATAGAAATGATGAGCAAAAACAAGTGGAAAAAGATTTAAGTAGTGAAGGACAAGATTTAAAGTTAAGTTGTTTTAGAAAAATTACAGATCCACATTTGCAAGAAAGAATGCCAAGTGTATTTGAAAATTCATCAGAATATGCAGTAGCATATTCTGATACAATGAGTAGTTTTGTAATTCTACAAAAATCTACAGAGATTGGTGAAAATGGAGATAAAGTAGAAAAATGGAAAATAAACGAAAGTGTTCAAAGATCAGGAACAAATTATGAGCCAATAATAAGTGTTAGTGCGAATGGTAATGAATTAAAGCAAAAAGTTCCTATGACAATATTGCCAGTAGAAAATGTACCAAATCAAAAAATAGCGATAACAATGGATCCAGAAAACTATGGGAAAATTGATATGGAAACAGTTACTGTAATGACTTGTGGAAAAGAATTGGCAGGACATAAAGAAATGCTAGGAAGAACAACAGGGCTTGAAGGTGAAGGTAATATTAATGGTGATGGAGTAGAAGATTATGAGCTTAGACAAAAAATGGATAAATCAGGAAGAGATTTGTCTGGGAATCCAATTGCACAAGATAAACTTGTACATGGGGCAAAAAAAGTAATGAAAGAAAATGATCAAAATGAAAATGGAGTTGTAGCAGATGAAGAGACTGAAATTCCAAAAACTAATTTAACATATAAAGATTTAAAAGAAATTACAGGTAAAACAGTTGAAGAATTAGTATCTGAACAAGATGAAGAAGTATCAATAGTTGATATTGCTAAAGAAATAGATGAAAAGATAAAGCAAGCAGCTAAAGAATGTAATGTATCTGTAGAAGGATATGTAAAAGAATTAAAAAAAGCAGATGGAAAAGATATTGATGAAAAAATAGCAAATGCAAATGAAGAAATAGAAGGACAATATATGGGAAATAATCCAAGACAACATTAAATATAAAATAAAGGAGAAAAAAGATGTTAGTAGAAACATTAATATTTTCGGTTATAGCATTTGCACTATTTGTATATATTTTTTACAGATTAATAAAAGAAAATGATACAAAATATGTAACAATACTTGCAATAGAGGCACTTCGGAATAGCAATAAAATTTATAATGGTTTATAATGATACTCAAAAAATGAATGTTTTTGGAGAAATAATAGTATATTTATTATCAATAGTAGTTCCAATAGGTGTTATTTTAATAACAAAAGCAACTGGAAATGTTTCAGAAATTATAAATATAAATATTGTTAGAATATGTTTATTATTCGACAACACAAAACAAGCTAAGAAAATGTTAATAGAAATAGTAACAAAAAATCCAGAAAGTTATAATGGGCATAAAATATTAGCAATGTTATATGAAAAAGAAGGTGGACAAAGAAAAGCTGTAGACGAATATGCGCAAGTAATTAGTATTAATCCAAAAGAATATGATGCATATTTTAAAGTAGCAACATTATTAACAGATTTAGATAAAAAAGATGAAGCAATAGATACATTAACAAACTTATTAAACAAAAAGCCAGATTATCCAGAAGCAACAATAGCATTAGGAGATTTGTTAATAGAAAAAGAAGATTATAAGGAAGCAGCAAACTATTATAATGAAGCATTAAAATATAATCCAACAAGTTTTGAATTAAATTACAATTTAGGAATTGTATATACAATGTTAAATGATTTTTCTAGTGCAAAATTATATTATGAGAAATCAGCGGAATTAAATACTATAATATGTAATACAAAATATAGTTTGGCAGAAATTGCAATAATGTATAAAGAATTAGAAGAAGCAGAAAATTATTTGCTACAAATAGTTGATGATGAAGAATTAGGAGCAGATGCATATTTGGAATTAGCTAAAATTTATATATTAAAAAATGATAAAGAAAAAGCAATACAATATGCAAATGTAGCAATACAAGATTCTCCAAAAAGAATTGTAGAAAAAATCAGAAAAGATACGACTTTTGCAATAATAATAGCTAAATTATCAATACCATTTAACCTAGATTTTGAAGAAGAAAAAGAGCATAAGTTAACTAAAAAAGAATTAATGGCAAAACAGCATTTAGAGGAAATGGTAGAAATAACAAAAAAAATAGGATTTGCAGATTTGAAAATAGAAAAGAAAAATCCAAAAACAAGGATTGAGAAAACTCAAGAAATAGAAAAAGAAAATTAAAATTCATAAAAAAACTCAAATTAAATATAATATATAATATAAATTTAATTTGGAGGGATTATGAAAAATAAATTAGCAGTAATAGGTGGAGATTTAAGAATTGCAAAATTAGCAATAATGCTTGCTAATGATGGAAATGAAGTATATGTATATGGATTAGAGAAATCTGAAGAAATAAGAAGACAAAAAAATATTATTCAATGTGATACAATAAGAAAAGCAATCGATGATGTAGAAATAGTAATTGGACCAATACCATTTTCAAGTAATGGAAATACAATAAATATGCCATTTAGTGATAAAGAAATTACTATTAGAGAAATGATGCATAATATAAATGCAAAAGTTCTTATAGCAGGAGCTATTTCACCAGAAGTATATGAAATGGCAAATGATGAATATATAGAGATTATTGATATAATGAAAAGAGAAGAATTAGCAGTATTAAATACAATTGCAACAGCAGAAGGGACAATTCAAGTAGCAATAGAAAATACAAATAGAATTTTACATGGAAGTGAAGTTTTAATATTAGGATTTGGAAGAATTGGAAAAGTCTTAGCAAGAAAACTTGCTGGATTATCAGTAAAGGTAACATGTGCAGCAAGAAAAGATGAAGATTTGGCATGGATAGAAGCATATGGACATAAATCATTAAATATTAATAATTTAGGTGAAAATTTAAGACCATTTGATATAATAATAAATACAGTTCCACATATTATTTTAACAGAACAAAAATTAGAATATGTAAAAAAAGAAACATTGTTAATAGATTTAGCTTCAAATCCAGGTGGAATTGACAAAAAAGCAATTAAAGATAGAAATTTGAAATTTGTTTGGGCATTATCATTACCAGGAAAAGTGGCACCAACAACATCAGCAGAATTTATAAAAAATACAATATATAATATATTAAGAGAAATATATAAAGTTTAAAAGAAGCAAAAGAAAGGAGAGTGTTAATCTAAAAAGATTAACATTATAAAAAATATGGAAATATATCAAGCAATAGTTTTAGGAATAGTTCAAGGATTAACAGAACTATTACCAGTATCAAGTTCAGCACATTTAAAATTAATACCATGGATGTTTAATTGGAACATTCCAGAAAGTTTTGATGTAGCATTACATTTAGGAACATTATTAGCAATAACATTATTTTTCTTCAAAGATTGGTTAGGTCTAATAAAGGGGGGATATGATCAAGTTGTAAAAAAGAAAAAATCAACAGAAGGTAAAATCTTCTGGTACATAGTAGCAGTAACAATTCCAACAGGAATTTTAAGTTTAGTATTAGACAAATTCTCAGGATATATTTGTGACAAATTTAACATAGAATCAATAATGATTGCAATTGCATTAATAGTATTAGGAATTGTACTTTATATTGTTGATAAAAAAGCACCATCAGAAACAAAATATGAAGATATGACATTTAAACAATCATTTTTAATAGGATTATCACAAGCAATAGCAGCAGCATTTCCGGGAACATCAAGATCTGGTATAACAATGACTGTTGCAAGAGCTTTAAAAGTAGACAGAGAAAGTGCTGCAAAATATTCATTTTTATTATCAACACCAATAGTATTAGCAGCAGTACTTGTAAGTATAAAAGACTTTGAATTTACACTTGCATTCTTTATGGGAGTATTATTCAGTTTCTTAGTAGGAATAATTGTAATTAAATTTTTATTAAACTACTTGAAAAAAGGAAGTTTCAAAGGATTTGCTATATATAGAGTAATACTTGGAATAATAGTAATTACTATGACAATTATGAGATAGAATTTGTAAAAGAGGCACAAAAGTGCTTCTTTTTTCATATTATAAAACATAGGAGGAGAATCAATTATGTTTTGTAGAAGATGTTATAGAAATAGAGGATGTTATAGAAATAATCAACAAAATGAAATTAGTTTTAATGAGTTAAAAGACAAGGTATCTAAAGGAGCAATTCTAATAGATGTAAGAAGCCCACAAGAATATAATGAAGGACATTTACCAGGAGCAATAAATATACCAGAATATGAAATAAGAAGAATAAAAAATGAAGTACCAAAATTAAATCAACAAATAATAGTATATTGCCAATATGGAGGAAGAAGTAGAGACGCATATAATATGCTAAGAAAAATAGGATATACAAATGTTTATTCATTAAAAGGTGGGTTAGAAATGATTTAAAATATATTAGAAAAAATATTAAAAAAAGGTTGATATTTTAAAAAAAATAAAGTAAAATCTATAAAGAATGTTCATAGCAACAAATTATTATAAATAAAGTGAAAGGAATGCTAAAAATGAAAAAGGTAAAAATATTAACAATTGTATTAGCAATAATATTAGTAACATTAATTGCGTTTGGAGGAATATATCTTCCAACACAAAATAGAATGGAAAATAAAGTTAAAGATTATGAGCTAGGAAGAGAGCTAGACAGTCAAAGAGTTATTGAATTAAAAATAAAAGAAACTTCAACTGATAATTCTAAAGAAAATTCATCTGAAGAAACAACAGACTCTGGAAATACAGAAGAAACAGAAAAGTCTGAAGAAACAACATCAACAGAAAATGAATCAACAGAAAATAAATTAACAGAAAAAGATTATGAAAACGCAAAAAAGATAATGGAAAAAAGATTACAAGCATTAGGGGCACAAGATTATACAATATCATTAGATAAAGAAAACGGAACTGTTAGAGTAGAATTAGCAGAAAATGATAATGTTGATATGTATATATATTATTTATATGCAAGTCAAAAAATAACAATAAAAGACACAGATTCTAAAGATATACTTTTAAATGATGATATGATAAAAGGAGCAAAATATTCATATTCAAATGATAGTAAAGGAGCATATCAAGTATATGAAGAAATAGAGCTAACAAAAGATGGACAAGCAAAACTAAATGAATTATTGAATGATTATGCATTATTAGCAACAGATGTGACAGAAATAGAAAATGCAAAAAAGGCAAGTGAATCAGAAAGTACAAAAACAGAATCAACAAGTGAAGAAAATACAGAATCAACAGAAAACACAGATGAACAAAACACAGAAAGTACAGAAACACAAAGCACAACAGAAGAAACATCAAGTAATTCAGAAACAACAAAGAAAACAGCAAAATTATATGTAAATGATACAACATATGATATATCCAAAATAGAAAAAGGAAAAATAACAGTAAAAATAGGAGCATCATCATCAAATACAACATCAGTAAATAATAATATATCAAAAGCTGCAGAGATAGCTATGCTAGAAAATGCTGGAAAATTACCAGCAGACTATGAAGTTGATACAAATAGATATGAATATTCAAGTATAACACAAAAAGAAATTATTTATTTTGCAATCGTAATGATAGCAATATTAGTGATAACATTATTAGTATATTGTGTAATATACAAAAAATCAGGAATATTAGCAAGTATATCATTTGTTGGATTTGTAGCATCATTCTCATTATTAATAAGATATACAAATGTTGCAATTTCAATAGAAGGAATAAGTGCAATAATAATTGTTATGATAATTAATTTAATAATAAATAGAGAAATATTATCAAAAACAAAGAAAATGAATTTAGTAAATGAAGCAGTAAAAGCAACATATAAAAATGTATATTTAAAATTAATACCAGTTGGAATATTAACAATAGTATTCTGTTTAGCAAAATGGGAGAGTTTAAGTAGTTTTGGTATGATAATGTTCTGGGGATTAGTTTTAACAGCAATTTATAATGCAACAATAACAAGAACATTATTAAACTTAAAAGAAAACAAATAATATAATCTTAGAAAGGAGAAAGTACTAACATTTATTTTGTTAGTACTTGCTAAAAGAAATGAAAAAGAAAAATGTAATTATATTAGCAATAGCAATGATAATAGTAATTGCTGGAATTATAGTAGCATCTACAATTGGTTTTAATAAACAATTAAGATATCAAGATAGTCAAAAAATAGACATATATGTAGCAAGTGAAGTAGATGTTGATAAAATCAAAAGTATAGCCAATGAAGTACTTGGAAAACAAAATATGGTTCAAACAATAGAAATATATCAAGATATGGTAACAATAAGAGCAAAATCTATATCAGATGAACAAAAAGATTCAATAGTAAATAAAATTAAAGAAAACTATGAATTTGAACAAACTGCAGAAAAAACAGAAATAAAAGATATTCCAGCTACAAGAATAAGAGACATGTTTAAAAAATATGTTTTGCCATTTGTATTATCATTTATAATAATATTAGTATATATGGTTGTAAGATATCGTCAAAAAGGTATTTTAAATGTTTTTGCTCAAACAATGGCAATTCCAGTACTTTGCGAGATACTATTAATTAGTTTAATAGCAATTACAAGAATACCAGTAGGAGTATATACACCAACATTAGTATTGGTAGTATATTTAGCATCTATAACATATACAGTTATAAAAGTAGAAAAACAAGCAGACAAAAACTAATAAGGATATCTTTCAAATAAATATTTTATGATATCATTTGAATTTGCTGGTGAAACTTTGATAAAAATATTCTTATCAAGGGTAATCCACATAATTAAATTAAAAGAATGAATATTGTCGATAAATGCGGCAACAATTTCAGAAATTTCAATAGGATTAGAAAAATCTTTTTGCCAAATATTAGATTTTTCTAATTCTATTTTTTTGTTTAGAAATTTATTCAAAAATTTTTCTATATCACCATCTTTTTTTGATAATAACATAACTTTTGCATTCATATTATAATCCTTTCAATAAATATTATTTGATAAAAAAATAAAAATATTCAATAGAATAAAATTATAATAAAAGAGCATAATAAAAATGTTCTAATTTTTATTTAGTATGAAAAATTGTAGAGTATATGATTTTTCAGTACAGATTTATTTAGAATGATAGTTTGGAAGAATGTGTTATGAGTTTTTAATAATATAAGAAAGGAATAGAAATTATCATGGAAAAAAATCAAAGAATAAATTGCACAGTTCAAAGTTGTGCATATCAAGACCAAAAATCAAAATGTTGTACACTACATGCAATTAATGTAGTTCCTACACCAAATAATAATTCAATGCAATCAGATGAATCAAAATGTGGAAGTTATGAATATAACAATAATTACTAAAAAATAATATACAATCTTGACAAAGTTTTGAAATAGAAATAAAATACTCATGTAATAATACAAAAAGAGGAGTGATTAATATGCCATTAGTAACAACTAAGGATATGTTTGAAAAATCAATGAAAGAAGGGTTTGCAATTGGTGCATTTAATGTAAATAATATGGAATTAATACAAGGAATTGTTGATGCAGCTGCTGAAAACAATTCACCAGTTATATTACAAGCATCATCAAGTGCAATAAAATATGCTAGAATTAATTATTTAATGAAAATGGTTGAGGCTGCTGTAGAGGAACATCCAAATATTCCGATAGCAATACACTTAGATCATGGTCCTGATTTTGAAACATGTAAAATGTGTGTAGACAATGGATTCACATCTGTAATGTTTGATGGTTCAAAATATGATTTTGAAGAAAATATCAGACTAACAAAAGAAGTTGTTGATTATGCACATGCACATGGAGTTGTTGTAGAAGCAGAATTAGGAAAATTAGCAGGAATTGAAGATGATGTAAATGTATCTGCATCTGATGCAATGTATACAGATCCAGCACAAGCTGAAGAATTTGTAAGAAGAACAGGAGTTGATTCATTAGCAATAGCAATTGGAACAAGTCATGGAGCTTATAAGTTCAAAGGTGAAGCAAAACTTAGATTTGATATTTTAAAACAAATTAAAGAAAGAATTCCAAATACACCGATAGTATTACATGGAGCTTCAACAGTAATTCCAGAATTAGTAAATATGTGTAATGAATATGGAGGGAATATTCCAGGAGCTAAAGGTGTACCTGATGAAATATTACATGAGGCAAGTATTTCTGGAGTTTCAAAAATAAATGTAGATACAGATTTAAGACTTGCAATGACAGCAGGAATTAGAAAAGTATTTGTAGAAGATCCAAGTGCATTTGACCCAAGAAAATATTTAATTCCAGCAAGAGAATTAGTAAAAGAAACAGTTTCACACAAAATGAAAGATGTATTTGGTTCAGCTAATAAAGCATAGAAAGAAAATAGAGACATTACTTAAATAATAAGTAAGTCTCTATTTTTTAACTATTATCTTTTATTTTTTGTCTCATAGCTTTTTGCATTCTTCTTTCAGCATCTTTTTTGGCAATATCTTGACGTTTATCATAAAGTTTTTTTCCTTTTCCTACTCCTAATTCAAGTTTGACTAAACTTCCTTTGAAATATAAAGAAATAGGAACTAAAGAATAACCGTCAATTTTTACTTTTGAATATAATTTTAATAATTCTCTTTTGTTTAATAATAATTTTCTATCTCGTAAAGGGTCTTTGTTATAAATATTTCCATGTTCATAAGGACTTATGTGCATAGAATATATATAACATTCTTCATCTTTAAAACCAGCATAACTATCTTTTAAATTTACTTTACCAGCTCTTATAGATTTTATTTCTGTTCCTGATAAAACAATTCCAGCTTCATATTTATCTTCTATATTGAAATTATGGTAAGCAACTGGATTCTTTGCTATTAATTTTGTATCCATAGTTTTTATTCCTTTCGAAGATATTGTACTCTAAAAAGTGGAAAAAATCAATATTAAGAATAAAAGTCTTGAATAATAAAAATCGTTAAATACATTACTTAATGATAAAAAGGAGGCTGTATAAGAGCAAAAAATAAGTGAAATAACCCCAATAAACGTTATTATTTTCTAATTTAGAATTATATATTTTTTATTGACTTTACTATATTTTATTGATAAAATTTAAACATAATTAAATCATTAAGTAATGTACTTAATATTTAGAAAGGGGAAAGAAATGAGAACAAAAGAAAATAAAGGTGTAACATTAATAGCATTAGCAGTAACAATAATAGTAATGTTAATATTAGCAGGAGTAGCAATATCAACATTAACAGGAAATAGTGGAATAACAACTAAAGCAAAATTTTCTAAAGAAATGAACGAGTTATCAAAATATAAAGAAGAAGTAGAATTATATAAAGCAAATAAAATTGTTGAAAATGAAGGCTTTTTAGGCGAAAGTCTTTTTGCTGGTAAAGATTCAATTAATTATAATATAAAATCAGATGAAGAAACTGGAAATATAAAAACAATAATACCAGATATAACAGATGAATATATAAGTATATTACAGATAATAAAAGGAGAATTATTAATAAAAACAAAAGACAAAAATCAAATAAAAGTAGCACAATCTGTAGGAATTAAAGTAAATCCATATGATATAACAGATGACGGAGAATTATTATCGTCAAATGGAAATTTACTATTGATGGATGAAAATGGAACGTTAACATTACCAGATATAGTTTCAAAAATTGGATATGGTGCATTTTCTGGAGTAAAAGGTTTAAAAACAATAATAATTCCGGGAAGCGTAAAAGAAATTGCTGAAAATGCATTTAGTAACAATAAAACATTAGAAACAGTAATTTTAAATGAAGGAATTGAAATTATTGGAGGAAGTGCATTTAGTCACTGTGATAATTTAGTTAATGTGCAGTTGCCGTCAACAATAAAAGAAATAAAATATAATGCATTTTATTATTGTATTAATTTAAAAAATATTAATATTCCTTTAGGAGTAAAGGAAGTATCAGCATATACATTTTGTGGATGTAGAAAATTAGAAAAAATTATAATTCCAGAAGGGGTTGAATGTTTAAATTATGCAAGTTTTACAGATTGTCCTAATTTATCAAGTATAAAATTACCTTCTACTTTATTAAAGATAGATACTCGTGCTTTTTCAAATTGCATAAGTTTAAATGATATTGAATTAACAAATAATGAAACATTTAAAATTGAAAATGGAATATTACTTTCAAAAAATACGTCAGATATAATATTTATATTGCCTAATTATATAAAACAAAAAGATAATTTTGAAATTCCAGAAGGAACGAAGTATTTTAATATATCGCTTGCAAAATATACAAATTTAAAGAAAATAAAAATTCCAAGTACGTTAAAAGAACTTAATGCAAGTATATTGCCAACAAGCATAGAAGAGGTTGAGTTAAACTTAAATAACGATGTTCTAGAAAATGATAAGGAAAATAAGATTGTATATATGAAAAAAACTAATGAATTATGTATGTGTTATTCTAAAGAAAGAACAATAAATATAAAAGAGGGGATAGTTGCATTAAATGCATATTCTTTCAATCAAGCAACATCGGCTGAATATATTATACTACCAGATTCAATAAACTATATAAAAAATCAAGCATTTACAAATGTATATACAGTTAAGGAAATAAAAATAGGAAAGAATGTCTCAAAAATAGAACCATGTTTTAAATATTGGAATTATAATGGAATAGTAACAATTGATTCGGAAAACAAAAATTACATAATAGAAGATAATGCTTTATATACTAAAGATAAGAAAACATTGGTGAGAGTCTTGAATAATATTTATGGAACATATTCTGTAAAAAAAGGTGTTGAAGTAATTGGAGATTCTGCGTTTATGGTACAATCAAATATTAATAGAATAGTGATACCAGATACAGTAAAAGAAATAAAGAATAATGCTTTTTCTTATTGTGGTAATATTGATGAAATAGAAATACCAAATTCTGTGAATAGTTTGGGAAGGAGTTTATTTGTTGATTGCAGGAAATTAAATAAAGTGACATTAAAGAAAAAAGAACAATTTATTCAAAATGCTCCATGGGGTGCTCCAAAAGGAATGAAAATTGTAAATTGGATTTAAAATAAAGAACCTAAAATAGTTGATATTTTAGGTTCTTTATGATAATATGAAAACATCAAAACAGTTACAAAAAGAAAGGTAACAAACAAATGAAAATAGGAATAGATATAGGCGGAAGCCATGTGGGAATAGGACTAGTAGACGAATTCGGAAATATACAACAGAAAAAAGAAAAATATATAGTAGAAAAAGTCGAAAACGAAAGTCAAATAAACAAACAAAATTTAAAAGAAGAAATAACACAATTTATAATACAAACAATAAAAGAATATCAAAAAATGGACTTTGTAGAAAATGTAGGAATAGCAGTACCAGGAACAGTAAATCAAACAACAATTATAAAAGCAGTGAATTTAGGAATAGAAAATTATGAAATAACACCAATAATAGAAAAAGAAACAGGAACAAAAGTAAAATTAAAAAATGATGCAAAATGTTCAGCATTAGCAGAACAAAAATATGGAAACTTTAGTGAATGTGAAAATGGACTATTTCTATGTATTGGAACAGGAGTAGGTGGAGCTGTAATATATAATGGAAAAGTATTAGAAGCTAAGGAAGTACCTGGATTTGAATTTAGCCATATGATAATACAGAAAAATGGATTACAATGTAATTGTGGAAAAAGAGGTTGTTTTGAAATATATGCAAGCTTAAAGCGATTTAAGGAAAAAATTGCATATGAATTCAATTTAACAACTCTTAGAAATGAAGAAATAATAAAAATTATATTAAATAATAAAGATGATGTAAGATTAAAATATTTCTTAAATAAATATATAGAAAACTTAGCAATAGGAATATCAAATCTGATTAATATATTTGAACCAGAAAAAATATTAATAGGAGGAGGATTTACAGATTATAAGGAAATATTACTAGAACCATTAAAACAACAACTTTTAACAGGAAACTTGCTATTTAACAAAAGAAATGATATAATAATTCAGCTTGCAAAATTTAAAAACGATGCAGGAATTATAGGAGCAACTCTAATATAAAAAGGAATGAAATGAAATGAAAAAAAGAGTATCATTTATTACATTAGGATGTAAAGTAAACCAATATGAAACAAATGCTATGATGCAAAAATTTCAAGAAAACGGATATGAAATTGTAGAAATAGATAATGTATCAGATATATGTGTTGTAAATACATGTACAGTTACAAATATGTCTGACAGAAAATCAAGACAAGCATTAAGAAAAGTAAAAGATAAGAACAAAGATGCAATAATAGTAGCAACAGGTTGTTATGCTCAAAGTTCAAAAGAAGAACTAGAGAAGATGCCTGAAATTGATGTTGTACTTGGAAACGAAGAAAAAAGAGATATAGTAAAATATGTAGAAAAATATTTTGAACAAAATCAAAAATTAACAGCAGTTCAAGATATATCAGTCCAAAAAGAATTTGAAGATATGGGACAAATTTCATATACTGAAAAAATAAGAGCAGTAATAAAAGTACAAGATGGATGTAACCAATTTTGCTCATATTGTATAATTCCATATGCAAGAGGAAGAGTGCGCAGTAGAAAAATAGATAGTATAATAAAAGAAATAGAACAAATTGCACAAAAAGGAATAAAAGAAGTTGTAATAACAGGAATACATCTTGCATCATATGGAAAAGACTTTGAAGAAAATATAGGTCTAATAGATTTATTAGAAGAAATAAATAAGATAGATGGAATAGTAAGAATAAGATTGGGCTCATTAGAACCAAAAATAATAACAGAAGAATTTATGCAAAGACTAATAAAACTTGAAAAAATATGCCATCATTTTCATCTATCATTACAAAGTGGATGTGACAATACATTAAAAAGAATGAATAGAAAATATACAACAAGTGAATTTGAAGAAATTGTTCAAAGATTAAGAAAATACTATAATGATGTAATTTTAACAACAGATATAATAGTTGGATTTCCAGGAGAAACTGAAGAAGACTTTGAAACAACATATAATTATTTGAAAAAAATAAATTTTTACAAAATGCATGTATTTCCATATTCGCCAAGAAAAGGAACTGTTGCTGCAAAAATGCCAGATCAAATACAAGGTGATGTAAAAGAAAAAAGAAGTAAAAAATTAATTGAATTATCAAATGAAAATCAAAAACAATATAATCAAAATTTAATCGGAAAAGATGTAGAAGTATTATTTGAAGAAAAAAATAAAGAAGGATATTATAAAGGACATACTCAAAATTATATATTAGTAGAATATAAAACAGATGAAGAGTTAGAAAATAAAATAGTAAAAGTAAATATAAAAAAAGCAGAAGTAGAATATGTTATTGGATAGATATGTTACAATTGTAATATTTTTGTAATATAAACTTAATATAAAATAACTTGAAAAAAATACACATCTATTATATAAATATAATAGAAAAAATAAACACAAAGGAGGAAAAAATATGGCAAATATAGAAAAAGTTTCAGGTGTTTTTGGTGGAATAAAAACAGATGAACCAAT
>ERZ1673702.2614-NODE-2614-length-15437-cov-4.732545_pt1 | contig 15437 bp, 8 predicted proteins | sample MGYA00580232_ERZ1673702 | MGnify/ENA primary metagenome ERZ1673702 (study PRJEB41218, sample SAMN15661792) | gut metagenome | host: Homo sapiens | place: Canada: London | collected 2015-08-20/2019-03-30 | study: EMG produced TPA metagenomics assembly of... | reverse complement strand
AAAAGACCTGCTATGTGCTTATGATTTTGTCTTATTTAAGTCGGTGCAGTCAATCCGACTGGTCTTTTTTTATGCGATTAACCAACGCATTTCTTTTGTTTCTTTTAGTCTATTTATTTCTATATCATGCAAGTTAACAAACTTGTCATATTTTTCATTGCATAAATTAACATTTATTGATTTTAAATCATCACATACATTTTGGATTAAAAATGCTGAATACAAATCTCTTTGTATTTTAATATTGTCTATTATATTCCATCTTTGAGATAGTTTCTTTTTAACACACTCTTTAGTTTTATGATTAAATTGACTTGCTTTAACTTCAAACGTATCTATTCTTTTTAAATAGCTACCTACATAGTGTAGTTTTCTATCTATGATAGTTAACAGTTGGGAAGGTGAGTTATTGATAAGAGATTTTCCGAATCTCTTTTTTTTATTAATCTTTCCGTTCTTCTTGTTTATGGTTGTTTCTTTTGCTCTTTTTTGTAGGGCGTTAAATCTCATTGTTTCGACTTTAATATCTACACCTAATGATATTATCTTATTTGCCAATATTTCTTGATATTCTTTTCTTTTACTAGCTAATTTACGGTACAAGTCTTTTCTTTTTTGCTTTAGTTTGATATATCTATTAGAGTATATCCATCTTTTTGATCCCTTTTTAACCGTTCCGTCATCATTATAGTTTTTGGAATTATTTATTCTCTTAGATCGTTCTAGTTTTCTATCTAATCGTCTCAATTTTTTGTATTCATTTTCGGTATTAGATAGCTTTTCTAATTTAACACAACTATCAGATACAATAGCAACAGATGATGTTCCTATATCAAGACCTACAGTTTCTTGTCCGTAGTTTCTTTTCTTAGGTGGAATACCTTCTTTGATTACTTGAATGAAATATCTAGTCTTTCTTCTGATTTTTCTTTTAAGTATTCTAATGTATTTAGTCTTATCATTTCTTGATTGGATATTGTATATGTCATTTCTCTTTTCTTTAATTTTTAGTTTTAGATCATTCCATAGAACAATATTATCTTTTAATCTAAGACCTGTATTATTGCTTTTGTTCTCAACAGACATATCGCTATATCTGTTTTTAAAATTAACTTTATCAGCAATATGATAGTGTAGTTTTTCCACAGTCTGAAAAGATCTAGTAGCAAGTTTTTGTGCTTCTAAAGAGCCTATATGTTTGGAATAAAACTTTCTTATGTCCTTAACATATTTGTGCATATCATATTCAGAGTAGTTCAAAGATAGTTCTATTTCTTTAAGTCTTCTGTTTCTTTCTTTGCTAGATTTTTCTTTTAAAAGACTACTGTATTCTGCATTTTTCTTTAATCTATCGAGTCTTTTCAAACACTCATTAAGACAAGCATTGTATATAGACTTAGCACTATTAAATTTCTTTTCTAAACTTTTTCTATCTCTAGTAGTTGTCAATAGTTCATATTGAACTACATACGATGATGTCTTCGCTTTCATTTACATACCTTTCTTTTGTTCTATATCTAGGGTCAAACTTTTTTTCTAATATAGTTAACAATTGATATCGCCTATGTTTATTATATCATATATGGATAGATTACACAACAATGAACTATGGTATAAATTATTCTTTAAATATTGTTTCCCATTCATCCCCACGACTTTAGTCATGGGGTTTTATGGGAATTTATTGTAAGAGGGAAAAAATTTCCCTCTAAACTTACTTGCGTTTCATATTGTTCAACAAAGAACGTGCCTCTGTTTCATCTTTTAAATGTTCTGGTAAATCATCTAATCTCACAGTTCCTTTAGGAATATCGTGAGTGGGTTTTGAATCAATATCAATGAATTTGCTTCCACCAGAAGAAGAATCAACTTTCTTCTTATTCATTGTAGTAGTAAATCCTTGAGTAAAATCTTTAAACGCATTACCAGTTAAATTATCGCCAGATGAACTAGAAGGTTTTTTCTTGCCATTAGCAACATTTAATTTCTCGATTTGAGAATTTAAATTTTTCAATTTTTCTTTGTAATATCTAATCTTAGGTTCATCATGAACATCTAATGCTTGTTGTAAATTATTAGCAACATCATTTCGTCTTGATGAATAATAGCCTACAGCGTCATTGATGTATGAATCATTTTTACGTCTAAATGACTTAGATAATCTCTTTTGAACACCTTTAGCAACGTCTTTATCACGAATTTCATCATAGAAATCTTTTGAAGCATTTATTCCAGAGTTAACATTAGAAGTATTGCTTTGTTTAATTAACTCATTAAATTCACTATTCTTACCTCTAAATTGACTTTGACCTAAAGTTTTAGCGAAGTTTTCTTTAGTTTCTCCACGATATATTGAATTTGCAGGGTTATAAGTTGATTTCGAATGATCTTCTCTTATACCATAACCTTTTTGAGCGAACATAGACGCTCTATCATTTTCGTGATCGTTAAACTTCTTAGCCAAATCATTATAAGCTTGAAGGTTTCCACTAGCAGATGTCAAATTATCACTTGCAGTAGCAATTAAATCACTTCTTCCTGTCGCTTGTGCTTGTTGATAATTCATTTTAGCTGCATTGTAATTAGAAACTACATCCTTTTTAGCTTGTAATAATTGACCTTTATCAGCCTTGCCTAAGATAATATTATCAGAAACTTGATTCATGCTATTAGCCGCTTTTTGATTTGCAACGGATTGAGAATAATTAATTTGAGACGCTGTTTTTTCAGCTAAATTACCTGTATTCTTGTACTGTCGCATTTGATCTCTTGTAGATTGAACTTTAGCTGTCATAAATCCTAAAGTTCCAGCAGAAACAACAGAAGAATCAATAATAGGATTTATATCATCAATCTTAGGTTCATTCATAGCTCTAAATCCAGCCATTTCACCAGCTACGCTACTTGCAGTTTTTCTATTTGTAGCTTGTGAGTTTCTCGCTCTGTTAGGTTGTGAATTAGTCAATTCATTAGTTGCTCTTGCTAAATTATTTTGGCTTCTAGTAATTCTTGCAGAATCTCCACTAGCGATCGCTTCGTTTAAGTCTTTCGTTGCACTTGCGACATCACGTCTCTTAGTTGCAACATTACTTGTAGTCTCAGCTTTGTTAAGAATCATATTAGCTTCATTTAAACTAGATTCAGCCTTTTGAATTGCTTGAGAGTCTCCACTAGCTTTTGCTTTTGCTAAATCATTAGTTGCTTGAGTAACATTAGCTTTCGCTTGAGCAACAGATTTATCAGCCTTTTGTGCTGTTAAATTAGCTTTAGCATAATCTAAGTTATCCTTAGCTTCAGAAACGCCTTGACCCGATGCTTCAGCATGTTTTAATTCTTCTTTAGCAGAAGAAACAGCATTAGATGCACTAACAATATTTGACTGAGCTTCAGCCGTCGAAAGATTATCTTTAGCTTTTGTCAAATTAGATTGAGCTGATTTAATATCTGCGACGTTGCCACTTTCTTTCGCAACGGATAATGCACTCGTTGCGGCTGCAACATTTGCTTGTGCTGATTTTACATCATCTTTTGCTAATGTTTCATTAGCTTGTGCTTTTGCGTTGCTTAAGTTAGTTTTAGCAGTTTGTAAATTGCCTTTAGCTTCGGCTATTTGTGCTTTATCACCACTAGCTTGAGCTTTCTTCAATTCAGATTCAGCTTTAACAACATTTGCTTGAGCTTCAGAAACTTTGTTATCAGAATTTACTTTATTCATTCCCTTATTAGCCACAGCCAATTCTTGTCTAGCACTATCAAGATTTGCTTGAGCTTTAGCTATTTCAACAGGATCGCCGTTAGCCTTAGCACTTCTTAATTCATTCTTAGCAGTTTCAACTTTAGATTTAGCAGAATCGACATTGCTTACAGCTTGATTGTTTGCATGAGTTGCTTTAGCTTGTTTTAATTCATTATTAGCTTTGTTAAGGTTAGATTTAGCCTTTGCTATTCTATCCTTATCACCACTAGCCTCTGCTTTTTTCAACTCAGCTTCAGCCTTAGCAACATTAGCTTGTGCGGTCTTAACATTTTCACCTGATTTTTTAACTTTACTCTTGTTGAATTCATCAAGATTTCGTTGAGAATTTGCAAGGTTAGCTTTCGCTTCATCAAGTTTAGCTTGAGATTTAGCAATCTTTTCAGGTTTTCCACCCATCTTAGCGTTTGATAAATAAGTCTCAGCTGTATCAACTGCTTGTTGTTTTTCGTCAATATCTTTCTTGTAGTTCTTTCTTTGAATAGCATCAGCACGTTTGTCTTTAAAGTCTTTCAAGTTCTTATTAGCACTATCAAGTTTTGCTTGAGCATTAGCTATTTCTTCAGGATTTCCGTTAGCCTTAGCTTGTTTTAATTCATCTTCAGCTTGACTAACTTCATCTTTTAATTCTTGTTCTTTTTCATCAGATACATCATCATTAGAAGAAACATCATCATCTAAGCTATTAGCTTGTGCCATTTTTTCACCAAGTTCTTCGTCAGAAGTTTCCCCACCAAACGATTCTTTATCAAAATCTGTTGATTCACTTCCGTCACCAAGTGCTTTCTTTTCATCATCATCTAATTGAGTAGCATCGCTGCCTTCAAAATGACCACCTGTATCTTCTGATTCTTTTTTCTTATCTTCATCGTTGATGATAACTCCGTTCATACTATCTTCATCATCATCTTCACCGTTTTTCTTTCTACCAGCACGCATTGCAGCATAACCACCTAAAACAGCACCAGCAGTAGCCTCTGCTGTCTTTAATCCGTCATGAGCTTTACCCGCCATTGCACCTCCTGCATTACCAAATGCGTTCGCACCTCGTTGATCTCCTACAAGACCTTGTGCAGCTGCACGTTTAGCCACATCACCTGTTCCGAATAATTTGTCAAGTTGAGTTGAAACAAATTCATCAGAACCCTTTATAATTGATTTTCTCAAACGAATCATCATTATCATAAAACAAATATTTACAGCTATTGATAACAATAACACAACAGCAGAATTCAAAACACCAGCACTAGGTATACCTACAAGGTTTATAGAACCTAAAACCATTGTAGCGAAATCTGTCGTTAAGTCATTGATACCACTCAACAATACAGTATTTACAGCATTTAACATATCGATTGCTAACGTATAAGCAAAAAGTGTCATAAATATATGAATAACCATCATCAGAGTATATGTTACAAGTTTCACAGCTCCTGCAATAGAACCCATCAACATTGGAAAAGCGTTGACAACAATTTTCAAACTCTTTGAAAGATTTGAAAATAACATTCCAAAGAAATACAAGTAACCCAATATAGCAACACATAATAAAAGTGTTATACCATTCATATAACTTAAGAAACTTAATATACCTTCACCAACTATTGTAACAGCTCTATGAGAATCACGAACAACTTTAGAACTTAAAAAGTTTGATGAATAAACAGTAGCACCTGAATCAGTAAATACCGTATTAAGATAATTATACGTACCAAGTGTAGATAAACCACCATTTTTACTGAAAGGATCACCTAATCTATTAGTCATATTAGGGTTAGCATTACCTTTAAAAGTTGTTATGTTACTATTCCAATCAGCTTTCAAATAATCTGGATTAGCATTACCAACTATAGTTTCCTGCTTTTTCAAAAAGTCTGTTTTACGCCAATTTTTAACATCAGATAGTTCTTTAGCATGATCACCGTATTTTTTCTTTTCGTCTTTACTCATATTTTGAGTCATATCAGTTTCAAAATCAGATGCTGTGTAAAACGCTCCAGACATATACTTCTCTATTATATTCTTGCCTTTACCTTGAGTTTTTGTTTTATTATCTATTTCAAATAACTTATAATCATCACCTGATTTATTAATATTAGAAGAAGTTGGTAATATACCATTTGCTTGTGCTAAAGCATAAGAAATTCTTTGAGGACTATTAGTACCAGGAGTAATTATACCGGCATCGAAAGTCGAATCATTTACGCTAATAGTTGTTCCGTTTGGTAAACCTAATCTATTAGTTTTAACCCACGTTTCAAAGTCCATAAATGTTAATGAAACTATACCATCAGCATTTAAACTATTTTGTTGCATGTCTTCAATTTGTTGCAAACCAAAAGCATAGATTGCAGACATTAAAGGTATGCCCAAAAATATGAAAAATATTCTTATAAAATAATTTTTAAGTCTTGACGTTGTTCCACGACCATTTTGAACAAAAAACATGATACCAATAAATGCAATCATAAATGGTAAAACTACTAATGGAGCATATTGTTGACAAAGTGAATACATTCTTGAAACAAAATTCTGAATGCTAGACATACCAAGTGTGGCATTTCCACCATTCATTTGGTCACTCCATTGACTTGAAGGTATTCCACCTGGACCTGCAAACCAAGTAAATGGATTAAATCCCCTTAAAATTCTATAAACCCACTTAGTTACAGCTTCAAGTGTTGAAACCAACATATAGGCTAACCAATAAATCCCACCAGAAATCTTCTTACCAATACTTCCGATAGAACCAAGATTTTCGTTACCTGTTTGATCGAGTCCCAATTTATTTAAAGCATGACCATACATTAAATAAGTGTGAATACCATAATGATTTGTCTTATAACCTCTTGATTGAGAAGACATTGAAGATGTTGAAAAAGTACCACCAAGTAACCCCCCATCAAGTTTAGGATCTTTAAAACCAACCAAACTTGAGGCGTTACCGATTAAAACACCCTTAACATTTTCATTGTCAGGGTCAAATTTTTCATCCCCGGCTTCACTGTTGTTTAGTTCCTCATAATATGCAGTCGCCGCTGAAGACACCCTATAAAACGAAATGTTTTTATCATCTTTAGAGTTTTCTTCAGTTCCAAACTCATGATCTGGAGAATTTTGTGTGAAATTTTCAAGAGGATCTCCCGTACCTGGTGTTGGAGGTGCTGTAGCGAATGAACTTTTAGGGAAAGCCGAACTAATCACTAAAAGCATTACTAATAAAATAGATAAAAATCTTTTATTCTTCATATGCTACACCTCAATCCTATTCGGAAACAATGTTAATTGTCTTCTGAAAACTACGTTATCGTATCCTCTACGAATATAACAAACACTATTTGAATTTGTTGTTATAAGTTTCGCCAAGTCATTAGGTATTGATTTACCTAATAAACTTTGATATCTATCAGAAGTTGTTGATGTCATATTACCCATAATCGTGTAATCTGCTTTATCAAAAGAATTAAACTTCTTATCATCAAGCATTTTATCTACACTATCATAGCAAAATGCAATTCTTGCACCTTTTCTTGATAAATAGTCAAATTGTTCAGTAATATATTCTCTGACACTTTCGTCAATAAATTCAGAACCGTGAATTATTAAAGTATCACCGTCACCTAAACTTCCTACGGCAAATCCTATAACATTTACAAGTTGTGCCATCGCTATACCTTTACCACGAAGAATTAACTTAGAAAAATCATATATAACTCTTTTGTTAAGTACAGCATCATCGATAACATCAGTAGTTGTCGTATTAAATAAGTCCCCATTATTATTTAATAAGTTTCTAAAAGTAATAGCTAAAGTTGATAAGGCTTTTAACCTATCATCATCACGAGCTTGACTTACTGTAGCTGATTTATATTCCATATCCAAATAAGATACAAAACTTTCAAGTTTTGGAACTTCTTTGTGTGGAATATTAACTATACGAAGTTTGTCCCTATGTTCTTTAGCATTTAAAACCCACATACCTTTATCAGTATAAAAATCCGTTGCAATCTTCTCTAAATTACCACGAATAATAGATCTATCACTATCAGTTGTATTGTATGCTTGTTCTGCCATAAGTATTAATTTTTTCATCTGTGCTGAAAATATGTCTAATTCTCTTTCTTGAGAACCAAACATTTCAAACATGTTTACATCACCTTTGTTTAAATCAATAACTGATGTTATAGAACCAAACTCAGGACTTACTTTTGACATATCACAACCATTCATTACAAGATGAACAACCCTATTGTTATTCATCATAGCAGATTGCCCTACTTTACTAGCCCACATATCAGAAACTCTGATTTTTTTATTATTTCTATTTAATTGTTGACCACTAGCTACAATTATATGTGAATTGTAATCATTTACGTCAAACAGTACAGCAGATGTGTTAATATCTCCTGTCATATCACCAACATATTCGCCACTAGGATCTTCAAGTCCGTGAGTGACAAGATTATAACCACCAGCGTATTCTGTAGATGTAAAATAAAAGCCCTTACCTGTCTTTTTATCGTTGTAGTCAAACAAATCTCGAAGTTCTCGTCTTTGTTCACCTATATGTGGGGCGATAACAATAGAACCGAATCTGTCTTTATAAGTCATTTCAATTTTGAAAATACTTTCTTCAAGTAATTTCAAAGTTGGTGCTTTAATTAAAAGTCTTGATTGAACATATAAATAACTTGCTCCATTATTAAGCTCACTAGCGATAACCATAGCTTCACTTGATTCTTGATTTGCTTTAAGTTTTTCACTTAATTTTTTATCTTCAGCATTAGCTTCATTTCCTGCAAAAATACGTTCAGTTGTTAATTGTTTTGATGCGATCCAGTCTTCACCTTTTCTTGAAACTTGTTCAAAGTTAATTGTGCTTACACCATCAGGTAAACCTACAGGGTATTTATTAGTTCCATAAAATGCACCAAAATTATCTTTTGAACCATATTTGTGAAAATAATTTAAAATACAAGCGTAACCACCATCAACTTTAAAATAATCTGAATGAAAAATATAACCTTCTTTAGGTTTTATATTTTTCAAAAATGGATAATCATCAAATGTCTTTTTTCTTCTTCGAGCCATTACCAATCACCACCTTGATAGATAGCAGATAAAACTTCATCCACATCGTCCCTACTTAACGCTACGCAACGTTTAAACATTTTTGAAGAATCTTCAACTTCATTTTGCAAAATATTTTGAGCCATCTTTAAAGCTTCTAAATTTTCTGCTTTAATTAATAAATAATGATGTATTGAACGATATTCTTCACCAACGATATCAGTTAACACTTTAAACTGAGTATTAGCCATAGCTTTTAGGTCAGGATCAGCCGTATCTAAATTATCATACTTTTTCTTTAAATTACCTACTTGTTTATATACTTTTTGTGGTTTTTTAACTGTGATAAATGACCACTCAGCATTTGTTTTAATTTTTGTGTAAAATCTCTCAACTCTGTTAAGAATTGCGTTTTTATCGTCTTCAAATAATAAAACAGATGCAGAACCTATAACTTCAAACATAATTCCAAAAGAATCATCCAGATAATCAATTCTACCGTTACTATTAATAGCTTTAATACCAGCTAAAACATAAAAATCAAAAGGATTTGACAAAGTTCTTGTATTTATTCTTCTTGATTTCTTAGGCAAATAATTAAACATAGCAGGAATTAAAGTATACCTAGATTCTCCTGTAGCATCACGTTTAAGCATAAGATATGCAGTTAAAAGCCATAAAACAAAAAAAGCAAACTTAATAAAAGCACTCGCTACTGACATAAAAGTGTTATTAAGTATGAAAAAACCGAGTAAAATGCCGATTATAGCAATAAATATAACTCTAATCGAAAAACTCTTACCAATTCCGTCATTTGTTTTAAGAGCAATCTCCATATCAAGATAAGATTTATCCAATGATGTTGGAATCTTATAAGAAGGTTTAGCCATTATCTATCACACCCCTTTCTGTAATTTTTTTCTCAAAAAACGGTAGGTTTAAAAGAAAAACCTACCGATTTCTTTATACAAATATTATAACAAATTATATCCACAAATTCAATACTAAAAATCAAATTCCATAATCATAGTTTTTGTGTTTGAATCCGTCATTGGATCAATATCGTATTTTACCCTTGCAGTAAAAGTATTGCCTTTTTTACTTGTCCAATCTTCCCTTATAACCCATAATCCATTTGATAAATTAGCATATTCTTCATCATCAAATGTATGACCACACCATTTTTTAGGTGGTCTTTCCGGGAATTTGCAATCAAGACCTACATATTTGTGACCATCATATTCAAGATTTGCTAACTTACAATCCATATCGTAAGTTCCTCCACCTTTTTTGTTAAAAGTTAGAGGAATTGTTTCACCATTTAACAATTTTTCAACTTCTGAATCAGAAAGCCTATAACCTCTTTGAACTCTCTTAAATTTAACATCTTTTCCGTTCCAATTACCTGTTGCATATTCTGCTTTTTCTGCCATTTTAATACCTAAATCCTTTCTTAGTTTTTTACCATTTTCATTCATTACTGCTATATCTTCAACAACTAAATTTCTTATTTCATACAAGCATTCATCAGCACTTTTTTTGCCAGATGCTATATCATCCATGTTGTTAAATACGTGTTCTGTTAAATTAATATCCCCTATGTTGGTATTTTCTAAAAGTCTATAATTCATATCACCATATTTACTAAGAGTAATCATATCCTTAGAGACACGTTCGCCTTTTTTAGCAACTTTAGACTTCTCGATTAATAAAGGATATTTCGCCTTATCATTAATCATTTCAGCATAAGTTGAAGCCCTCGTAGCACCTGTACCAACATTAAACCTTTCAAGTTTCTTCATAACCCAACTCATTGTAGGTTGTTGTGGTCTAGGTGGGAAACCTTCATAAATGAAAGGTGAAGCTTTAGTACCAATAGACTTTTTATCATCTTCTGAAATTTCATCCATATTGAAAACTTGCTTAAATCCTAAACTCATAGGAACATTACAGCTACCTTTAAATTCAGGATAATCTTGAAGATGAGCATCAATATGTTCATACTTATAATCTTCACACAACATAGCAAGATAGTTCTTAGCAACCAATAAATAAATTTCCTTTTCACAATTATTAGATAAATCATCTAAACTATTAGGAACATTTAACGCTGGTCTATTTGCACCATGAGTTATACCATCATTTTTAACATGTGTTTTTCTAGGTTTTTTATTAGTTAAAAGCAAAGGGTCAACTCCAACAACTTTAGCTATTCTATCAACATAAGGAAGTAAATCGTTAAATTGATCCTCAGTAATATATTTATCTGCTGTACGAGGATAACTTACAATTTTAGCTTCATACATTTTTTGATAAGATTTCAAAACCTGATCAGCTTTAAAACCTTTTTTCGCCAAATTTGCAGAGATACTCGCCAAATCTAGTAATTTTGGTGGGCTTTGTGATTTATTTGTTCTCTTATCTACAACAACTGCTGAATCATGATAATTACAAACTACCTCATCACGAGTTTTAAATTGTGGCTCATCTGGATTAGAATAAGTCACACCACATTCATCTTTAAATTTGTTAGTATAACTAGGAATTGCTTTGTAGTTGTTGCACTCCTGAACCCCTCCCATGACTAAAATCACAGGGTTCTTGGGTAGTATGCATGCTTGATATTTAAAAACTAACTTTCAAATACCAGGGGCTACATAAATTAACCAAGCTATCCCCCTAGTTCCTAGGGTTCTTGTATATGTTAAACACTAAGTAATCTTAGTCCTTCATTTAATATGTTAACAGCTGCATTTATATCTCTATCGTGGTATGTTCCACAAACAGGACATACCCAGCTTCTATCTTTAAGTTGCAAGTCTTTTTTCTTAAATCCACATACATGGCAAGTTTTACTTGACGGAAACCGCCTGTCTATAATTACAAGCTCTCTCCCATACCATTTAAATTTATACGTTAATTGACGGATAAATTCATACCATGATACATCAGAGATTGATTTAGCTAATTTTTTATTCTTTAACATTCCTTTTACATTTAAGTTTTCAAGACAAATAATGTCGTGGTTTTTGACTATATCGCTTGTTAGCTTTTGTAAGAAATCATTTCTTTTATTAGCTATTCTTTCATGTATTCTTGCAACTTTAAGTCTTTGCTTTTGGTAGTTCTTACAGTCTTTAAGCTTTCTATTTTTATCTAAAGCTAGTCTTTGCATCCTCGATAACTTTCTTTGTTCACGAATAAGCTTTTCTTGTAAAAAAGTGTAATACTTAGGATTTTTTATCTTTTCTCCAGTGGAGAATATACAGAAGTCTTTTAATCCTAAGTCTATGCCGATAGATGAACCTGTCTTTTCTAAAGGTTTTTCTTCTTTTTCGTAAGTTACCGATGCAAAGTATTTGCCTGTTTTTGTTTTACTTATGGTTACTCTTGTTATTTTGTTTTCTATAAAGCTATTATCTCTATACTTTACTAATCCTAGTTTTGGTAGCTTTATATATCCTTCAAATATTTGAATATTATTTTTACTAAATTTAGTTGTGTATGACTGTTTATTATATTTTTTAGATTTAAACTTAGGATAAGAACCTAAGCCTTTAAAAAACCTATCATAAGCCGAATTTAGGTTTTCAAGTGAAGCCTGTAAAGAAAACTTATCAGGTTCTTTAAGCCATTCTAGTTCCTTTTTTAACCCTGTTAGGTCTTTGGAGCATTGATAGTAACTTAGACTTTCTTTATTTTCTTTATATAGCTTAATCTTTTTATCTAAATAGTAGTTATATACAAATCTAGAACAACCGAAAGTCTTAATGATTAAGTCTTCTTGTTTTCTGCTAGGATAAATCCTAAGTTTTATGCTTTTATACATTTCTTTTACCTTGAGATTTGATATATTCTTCTATTTGAAATTTTGTATTTTCTGAAACTGTTGCTACAAAATAGCTTGGGTTCCAAAGATTCTTAGACCACAACTTATCTTTTAATTCTTCTCTATATTCTTTGAATATAAGTCTAGCAGATACACCTTTTAGTGCCTTTATAACACTAGGAATATAATGTTGTGGAGATAAGCTAACTAATAAATGAATATGGTCTTTATCAGAATTAATTTCTAATATCTCAAAATCATTCTTTTTAGCTATCTCAAAAAGAATCTCTATTAAGTCATCTTTCAGTTTTCCAAATAATATTTCTTGTCTATATTTTACACACCATACAATATGGTATTCCAAAGAGTAAACATAACCTCTACCTTTTTTAATATTCATATTGACTCCTTTCTCTTACATATATTATAACATATGTAAAAAGAAAAATCAATAGAATTAAAGGTTTATAAAACATATTAAATTAACATATACAAGGGATAGTTACCCTTATGAGAGGTCTCGTTCATGTAAAATCGCTACATTCTACACAGTTCTCTTATGAACTTCTTTAGCTTTCACTAAAGCACAGACTATATCTTATCCTTCAGCTTTACCTGTTAAGGCGAAACCACTTCGGATACGCTCGTATCCTACTTCCCTCACGAGGAATAGTCGTTGAACTTTACCTTTCGGTCTTAGCTGCTGATCACCAATTATAAAAGCACTTAGGATTTAACCTTATGCTATATGAAATATTTTTTCTAGTTTCCTAACATTCAAGCTTATACCCTTTAAGGCATTACTTTTTAGTTATTTCATCTTTATGGTTTTCCAGCAATTCAGTTTCTTTGTTGCGTGGATCTAAAGTGTCCACATCTACATGCAAATTTCTCTACACACTAACTATACTTAACGCCTTACTCACAACTCAAAGTCAAGAGTGTACAGCGTTGTTTTAATCAACTTGTTCACCAACAATTTTATTAATATATGATTTCAATCTACCATTTCTCAAAACCGATTTACCATCACCATTCATTGTAGCAATTCTTGTAAATTGCATCGAGCAGAAGTCGAAGCGTGAACGATACCAAGCTTTAACATAATCGGGATCATCCCCTGAAGATTTAAAATATTTTCTATTAATAAAAGCATCTTGCATTGATTTTACACTATCTGTAAAAAATAATCTACTGATTTTTTTATTGTTCAAACCTAATTCGTCAATGATTTCCCAACCAAGCAAAGAACCCTCACCTGTTGGGTCATCATCTGTTGCAATTCCTATCTCATCGCATTTTGACAATACTTGTTTTATATTTTTTAAAGTTGATGAAACACCTTGTTTAGATTCTCTCAACCACAAAAAATCAGTTTCATCCCAAGGTAAATTTTCAACATTCCAACTTTTATATTTTTTAATTAAATCAGACGAACGAACTTGTTCAGAAGGCTTTTTGAGTTCATACAAATGCCCTCTTGCACAACACAAAATATAATCTTCGCCGTTAAATTTACCTTGTTGACCACCTAAAGCTTTAGCGAAATCACGCATAGCTGAAGGTTTTTCGCATAATAATCCTATCATCTAAGAGGTCTACCGTCCTTTCTTTGATTCACAATCATATCGCTTTTTACATAATCTTTAAATTTATCAGAAAATTCTTTTAAGTATAAATCACCAGCATCAACTTGATCAACCGTAGCAGGTCTATTTCTAGTAAAACCTAAATAAATAGCAAGTAAAGTTGATACTTCAACTTCTGTAACATCAGCTGTAAGAGACATTTTACGCATTAATACAAACATATTTTTAATTAATACTTTAAGTTCTATTATATCGTTACCTACTTTATCAAAATATTGTTTACTTCGATAATCTTCAATCATATTTTTGATGCTTTCAGGTGTGTATATAGGAACTTCTTTATCACTATTTGCAATAACATAAGCAAATACAGATTGAGTTTGGTTTAGTTCCGGAAAGCTTTCTTGAGCAATATTTATAACATCCCTCGGCATACTCCCTAAAGACGCCCTGTCAAATTTTCCTTCCCATGGAATTGTTGCAATCCCTGTTGTATTTGTAGAAACTCTGCGACCATCTACTTTGCTGGTGCGTTTAGAATCTCTAGGTATATGTGCTGGTTTTTCCTCAGTCTTTTTAGGAGTAGACTCTTTAGTTTTTTCTTGTTGTTTAGATTGTTCTTGAGGCTTTTCCTTTTTTTGTTCTTGAGGTTCTTTTTTAGGTTCTTCTTTGGGATTTACTGTCCCTGCACTTTTTTGTGGAGATTCTTCTTTAGGTTTTGTTGCCCCTACACTTTCTTGATTAGTTTGCTGTTCATTTTTTGCACCTTGAGAAGTCTTTGCACCTTGAGAAACTCCCACAGATTTTTTTTGTTGATTTTCTTTTTGCTGATTTGCATTAGCTTTTAAACGAGCCACCATTTCAAAATCTGGCATTATAAGTCACCGTCCTCTTCAAGCAAGTAGTTATCGCCACGAGTAAGTCCTAACAAAGAGTCGAAACCACTGATTGTTACATCTTCCAAGTTCTTGACGTTGGAAGATAAAGTCAAGATTAAATCAGTTAACTGATTTAATCTATTAATCTCTGCCGTAGGCAAATCGTACTGAACCTCCCATGACTAAAATCACAGGGTTCTTGGGTAATACGCATACTTAATTTAAATTAACGAATTATTAATTTAAACCAGAGGTTACGTAAATTAACCAAGCTATCCCCATTGTTCCTACGGTTGTTATATAGATTAATTAAAGTT
>ERZ1673702.2611-NODE-2611-length-15464-cov-9.969823_pt1 | contig 15464 bp, 14 predicted proteins | sample MGYA00580232_ERZ1673702 | MGnify/ENA primary metagenome ERZ1673702 (study PRJEB41218, sample SAMN15661792) | gut metagenome | host: Homo sapiens | place: Canada: London | collected 2015-08-20/2019-03-30 | study: EMG produced TPA metagenomics assembly of... | reverse complement strand
ATAATATTATTTCTCAATAAATTTAAAACAGCTTCTAAGAGTGAATGTTCCCTCAAAAAACGAGTATAAAGCATTGCATAATTACAAAATAATACCTACCTTTGCCCCGCAAATAAAAACATTATACTAATTACGTTAAACTAAACGAGTATGAATCATTACGAAACCGTTTTCATCTTAACTCCCGTTTTGTCTGATGTACAGATGAAGGAAGCGGTAGAAAAATTCAAAACGATTCTCACCGAACAAGGCGCAGTAATCGTGAATGAAGAAAACTGGGGATTGCGCAAACTCGCCTATCCTATCCAAAAAAAGACCACCGGGTTCTACACCCTGTTGGAATTCGACGCCGAACCTTCTGTCATCGCTAAATTGGAAATCCAATTCCGTCGTGACGAACGTGTAATCCGTTTCTTGACATTCAGAATGGATAAATTTGCAGCCGAATACGCAGCAAAGAGAAGAAGTGTTAAATCGTCTAACAAAGAAGAAGTAAAGGAGAACTAAAAAATGGCACAAGCACAATCTGAAATCAGATATTTGACCCCTCCCTCGGTCGACATCAAAAAGAAAAAATACTGCCGTTTCAAGAAAAACGGTATCAAGTATATCGATTACAAAGATCCCGAATTCCTGAAAAAATTCTTGAACGAACAAGGCAAGATTCTGCCCCGTCGTATCACAGGAACTTCGTTGAAATTTCAACGTCGTATTGCACAAGCTGTGAAAAGAGCCCGTCACTTGGCGCTGCTCCCTTATGTAACTGATATGATGAAATAATTAAACGAAGGAGGAATTTAGCATGCAAGTAATATTGAAAGAAGATGTCGCTAACCTCGGTTACAAAGACGATGTCGTTACAGTGAAAAGCGGATATGGTCGCAACTACCTTATCCCGCAAGGAAAAGCAGTGATCGCTTCTCCTTCTGCATTGAAAGTTCGCGAAGAAGATTTGAAACAACGCGCTCACAAGCTCGAAAAGATCAAAGCCGATGCTTTGGCTTTGGCTGCCGCTCTCGAAGGCGTGTCTCTTACCATCGGTGCTAAAACCAGCTCGACCGGTACGATCTTCGGTTCTGTAAACAACATTCAGATTGCCGAAGCCCTCGAAAAATTGGGACATATCGTAGACCGCAAACAAATCGTTATTAAAGATACGGTTAAAGAAGTGGGTAACTACAAAGCTATCGTGAAACTTCACAAAGAAGTCAGCGTAGAAATCCCCTTCGAAGTCGTTGCCGAATAATCATCGAAACCTCTTATAGTAAGAACGCCCGACAAAATCGGGCGTTCTTCTTTTTAAATTCCCACTTATTTATCAACACGACACGTTTTGTCGTTCTGCATCATTATATTTGCACAAGAAGCAAAAACAAACAGATATGGCAAAACTCAGTCAAATACGACGCTTGGCGATACTCATCAACAAACTATCGGCAGTTCGATACGTCCCGACAGACGCACTCGTCGCACACGTAGAGAATACCCTCGCCCTATACGACAACAAAGATTCGAACTATTCGCAACGAACCATGCAGCGCGATTTCGGACTTATCGACGAAATGTTCGGCATAGTCATTCGTAACGACAAATCACGAGGATACTACATTGCCGAACTCGACGAGATGACCGACAACTACAAAGAACTACTGCTCAACTTCGAGCTGCTCAGTTCTATCAACACCGACAGTGTTTTGCAAAAATACGTCCTCGCCGAGCATCGCCGGAATGCCATACGGCACGAACTCATCGCTCCCCTCCTAAAAGCGATACGGAAAAGGAATCCCATTGAATTCGACTACACCTTAGTACGCCATAACGGAAAAATCGTTCACAAACGGCTCATGCCCCATTTCTTGAAAGAATCGCAATACCGATGGTATCTCATCGGCTACGACACCGACGGCAAACTGAAATCGTTCGGAGTGGACCGTATCTCGGCGATAAATATTCTCGAAGATACACAATTCCTCCGTGACGAACACATAGATATCCCCTCCCTCTTTCGGGAAAGTTACGGGATATGGAACAATCCCGAAGACCCCGTGGAAGAAATCGTTCTTAAATACGATTCGGTCGATGGAGCTTTTGTGAAAACACTACCCCTGCATCACTCGCAACAAATACTCTCCGAAGACAAAACAGGTATCACCGTCAAACTGCGATTGCGCATTACCAACGACTTCGTCATGGAACTGCTTTCCCGCAGCCGATCGGTCGAAGTAGTCGCGCCACACACCCTGCGCACCCGCCTGTACGATACGCTGCGACAAGCCGCCGAACGAAACAAACCTATTGAAACAGAGTGCGACTAAGTACCGAAAATCATTAACGATACGAATAAAATACAATACCCCAAGACTTGTTATTACAAAAAACATTCTCTATCTTTGTCTTGTGTGGTTTATCCACATGACATAGTAGTTAGATGAAAGTGTTTAGCTTTTATTCTCGAATGGAAATCTGGTAAATTTCAATCGTACCGAGAATAAGCAATAACATTCATCACCGTATATAGTATTATCAAAATTGCTATAACGGTGTGGGGTATTGTTTATCGGTACAAGGCTTGCCAGAGCCTCCATTCAATAAACTAACGACTCCACGCTTGAACCGAAATAGAGTTTGTATCAATCTAATATACAGTTATTCTGTATCGATTTTCATTATATTTGATACCGCTAAGTTCCCGTTGTTTGTTAGCTTCCCAAAGTAATCATAGGTTATCACAGCAAAGATTTGCTATTGTTTTAATTGATGACTCCTTTAAAATATCAAAGTGGAATTCATTTTTAGTTGCTTTGCGCATCTACTATCGCAAAATTTAATGTATTTTTGTAGCAAAATTCGGAGAGACATGAAGTTGAATAGAATTAAAGACGTTCTTGACCAAAAGGGTATATCACAGACATGGCTTGCGAAGCAAGTAGGCAAAAGTTTCAGCACAATCAACAGCTATGCTTGTAACAGGTATCAGCCGGATTTGGAAACGCTTTTAGCAATCTCAAAGATTTTACAGGTGGATTTGAAAGATCTGATAACGAACGAGAATGAACGTCAATAGTTCTAATGACCAAATGTTGTTCGCTATTTTTAAATGGTATAACTTCCGATAATAAAATATTATTTGAATATGGGCATCAGTCACGAGCTTACAGAGGAAGATATTAAGTTCCGTTATATCAACGATGCTATTACCAGTAAGGGATGGACGAAAGATAGTATCTTCATGGAACAGCAAGTTAAGTTTACCGATGGTAAAATCAACTTGCATGGTAATTTTGTGCACCGTGAAAAGCCGAAGTTCGCAGACTATGTGCTTTATGTAAACAAAGCAACCCCTATAGCTGTCGTAGAGGCTAAAGATGCCAATCATACTATTTCACATGGACTGCAACAGGCAATGAAATATGCCAAGATGCTTGATGTGAAATTCGCTTTCAGCTCAAACGGAGAAGGTTTTGCGGAACATGACTTTCTTACGGGCAAGGAAAGGACTTTTGGAATGGATGAGTTCCCATCTCGTGATGAACTCATAGAACGGTACAAACGTGAGGCTAACGACGGGAATGGCCTTAACGGACAAGAAGAAGCCATAATTAATCAGCCATTTTGCACTGGGCAGAATATATTTCCACCAAGATATTATCAACTTAATGCGGTGAATCGTACCATCAATGCCATTGCAAAAGGACAGGACCGAGTTTTGCTTGTCATGGCCACCGGTACGGGAAAGACCTACACAGCATTCCAAATAGTGTGGCGTTTGCTTAAAAGTGGACTGAAAAAGAAGGTACTCTACCTTGCAGACCGCAATATATTAGTAGATCAATCTATACAACAGGATTTTAAGCCCCTTGAAAAGGTCATACATAAGATTGACTATTCCAAAGATAAAAATCATTTAGAGGAACTTGGCTCATATCAAGTGTTTTTTGCACTTTATCAGCAGCTTATCGGCCAAAATGATGCAAAGAACTATCAAGAGTTGTTTCCTAATCCAAACTATTTCGATCTTGTAATCATTGACGAGTGTCATAGAGGTAGTGCCAAAGATGATAGCAACTGGCGCACTATATTGGAATATTTTTCATCTGCTGCACATATCGGTATGACTGCAACCCCCAAGGAAACCCGTTACCAATCAAGTATCGGTTATTTTGGTGAACCAGTCTATACATATAGCTTGAAGAACGGTATAGAAGACGGATTTCTTGCACCATTCAAGGTTATCAATATTACGACCAATATTGGCGATGAATGGCGACCTGTCAAAGGTCAAAAGGATATTTACGGCAATGAAATAGAAGATCGTATTTACAACAATAGCGATTACGACTATAATATAGTGATAGAAGACCGTCATCGGGAGGTGGCACAAGAAATAACTAACTATCTGAAAAGCACAGACCGAATGGCTAAGACTATCGTATTCTGTGCTGATGAAACACATGCGGAACGTATGCGTATCGCACTGACTAATGCCAATGCAGATATGTGTAAAAAGAATCCAGACTATGTGGTTCGTATTACAGGCAGTGATGAATACGGCAAAAGTAAATTGGATTATTTTATTTCGGTTTCATCTAAATATCCGGTTATTGCCACGACTAGTAAATTACTGTCAACAGGGGTTGATTGTAAAATGGTGAAACTTATTGTACTTGATCAACAAATCGGTTCAATGACAGAGTTCAAACAGATTATAGGACGTGGTACACGTCTTCGTGAAAAGGAGGGAAAAACCTATTTTTCTGTCATGGACTTTCGCAATGTGACGCGTCTCTTTGCTGACCCTGATTGGGACGGACCGATTGAAATAGATCCTAATTATCCGCCGCAAGCATATATTTGTCCGACTTGTGGGCAGAGTCCATGTATTTGCCCGAAACCGGAAGGGAAACCTTGCCCGGATTGTGGGCAAACTCCATGTGTATGTCAACGACCGCCTAAATTACCAAAACCGATAGTAGCACCTGATGGTTGCAAGGTAATGGTCATCAATAAAGTGGTCTCTGTATATGATACTAACGGTAAGTTACTCCGGACAGAAAGCATTACGGATTATACAAAGAAGAATATCATTGATACATATGCGACCATTGATTCTTTTGCCGCAAAATGGCATTCGGCCGGAAGAAAGGTTGAAATAACGGAAATGCTAAAAGATGTAGGCATTGACATAGCAGCATTGAAACATGATCAAAATATGGATGATGTGGACGATTTCGATTTTATTTGTCATATTGCATACGGCAAAAAGACATTGACAAGACGTGAACGAGTGGAACAAGTGAAGAAACGCGATATATTCAATAAATATGGCGAACAGGCACGGCTTGTACTTGAAGCCCTTCTGGATAAATATATGAACGAGGGCATTTCGGAATTAGAGAATTTGTCCGTTCTGAAAAACGATCCATTCCGAAAACTTGGCTCTCCTGCTAATATCGCCAAACTATTTGGTGGAAAGCAGGGCTATCTTGATGCAGTAAAGGAGCTGGAACAACTGATTTATAATGTAGCATAAAAGAGAAACAAAATATGAGTTTATCAAATTTCGTAAAGCGAGTACGCAATATCATGCGTAATGATGCCGGAATCAACGGTGATGCTCAGCGTATTGAGCAGATGGCATGGATGCTGTTCCTTAAAGTTTATGATGAAAAAGAAAATGACTGGGAAATGGAAGAAGACGATTATAAGTCTATTATCCCGGAAGGTTGTCGTTGGCGTAATTGGGCGCATGATGATGGTAGCGGAAATGCTTTGACCGGTGATGACTTGCTTTCATTTGTAAACAACACCCTATTTGATAAGCTAAAAAAGATAGAGGTTACCCCTGATACTCCCGTCCGCCAGGCAATCGTAAAGACCACCTTTGAGGATGCGAACCAGTATATGAAAGACGGAGTACAACTCAGACAAGTCCTAAATGTGATTGACGCTCTCAATCTTGGCGACTATGAGGAAAGTCACGCTTTCGGTGAAATCTATGAGACTATTCTCAAAGAGATGCAATCTGCAGGTTCTTCGGGTGAGTTCTATACACCAAGAGCATTGACCGAGTTCATGGCAGAAATAGTCAAGCCTCAGATTGGTGAAAAGATGGCAGATTTCGCTTGCGGTACAGGTGGCTTTATTACCAGTTGGCTTGGCGAGCTTGACAAGCGTGTTGTTACCGCTGATGACCGTGAAAAATTCAATCTGTCCGTATTCGGCATTGAAAAGAAGCAATTTCCTTATATGTTATGCGTGACAAACCTTCTACTTCATGGCATAGATACACCTTTAGTGTTCCATGACAACTCGCTAACAAAAGATGTTCTGAATTATACAGATGATGATAAGTTCGATGTTGTACTCATGAATCCGCCGTATGGCGGTAATGAAAAGTCGGATGTGAAATCTCATTTCCCTTCCGATATGCGAAGCAGCGAGACTGCCGACTTGTTTATGGTACTTATTATGTATCGTTTGAAGAAGAACGGTCGTGCAGCAGTCATTGTCCCCGATGGCTTCCTGTTTGGTGCAGATAACACCAAGATTGCCATCAAGACAAAATTGCTGCGAGACTTCAATCTGCATACTATCATTCGATTGCCGGGTAGTATCTTTGCACCTTATACATCTATTGCCACAAACATCTTGTTTTTTAACAACGAAATTGCAGAAGGTGCGCCAGAAGGATTTGCCACGAAAGAAACATGGTTCTATCGCTTGGATATGCCCGAAGGCTATAAGCATTTCTCAAAAACCAAATCAATGAAAATGGAGCATTGCAACCCTATCAAGGAGTGGTGGAATGACCGTAAAGAGATCATTGTAGAAGATGCTAATGAGAAATCACGCTGTTATTCCGTAGAAGAATTAATAGCCACTGATTGTAACTTCGATTTGTGCAAATTCCCGAAAGATGATGAGGAAATTTTGCCTCCTGCCGAGCTACTTACCGACTATTTCAAAAAACGGGCTGCACTTGACCATGAAATAGACAAGACATTGGCTGAGATACAAAAAATCTTGGACATAGAAATAAATATTGAAGAGTAAGAGGTATTTTTAGAATAAATTTGGTACCCATGCGTGCCAAATTGAAAAATGTGGAATAATGGCAAAGAAAAAGGATATAGTCCCTGTGGATATAAATATTGATACTTTGTTTAACGATGTAAGAAACATCATTAATCAAGGTATCAGTCAGAGTGTACATATAGTTCATTCCATCGCCTGTATGACTTATTGGAAGATAGGTCAGCGTATAATAGAGGATGAGCAACAAGGGGAAAGACGTGCAGAATATGGTAAACAGGTGCTTAATAAATTGGCAGAACGTCTTACCGATGAATATGGTGAAAACGACAGCTACTCATCCAGAGACCTACGTAACTATCGCCAGTTCTTCTTAACATTCAATGATTTCCCAAAATGGTACGCACGCGTACCAAATCTTACATGGACACATTATCGTTCTTTATTGAGAGTGAGCAATACAGAAGCTCGAATGTGGTATCTCAATGAAGCAAACTCTGAAACTTGGACAACCCGTACACTCGATCGCAACATTAATTCGCAATATTATTTCCGGTTATTGCAATCTTCTGATAAAAAAGAGGTGATTAAGGAAATGAAAGCAAATACATTGGAGTATCAAAAAGATAAATTTGAGTTTATCAAGAATCCAATTGTAGCCGAATTTTTAGGTTTCGGAAGGAAAAATGACTATACCGAATCTAAATTAGAAACCGCCATTATAAGTCATTTGCAGAAATTTATAATGGAATTGGGCAAGGGTTATGCATTTGTTGCCCGGCAGCAGCTTATTCGCACAGACCTCAGTGACTATTATATTGATTTAGTTTTCTACAACTATATCCTGAAATTTTTTTTGTTGGTTGATTTGAAAACAACAGAAATTACACATCAGGACATAGGGCAAATGGATATGTACATTCGTATGTATGATGAACTGAAATGTACAGAAGGAGATAATCCTACTATTGGTTTGTTGCTTTGTGCAGAAACAAGTAATGATTTAGCACAGTATAGCGTCCTTCATGACAACGACCAACTGTTTGCTGCCAAATACCTTACTTATCTACCTAAAAAAGAGGATTTGTTGGCGGAAATTGAACGGCAAAAAGAGTTTTTTGAACTTCAAGAGGGGAAGCGTGAGTCTGATTTAGAATCAAATGAAGAGAGACAATGAACGGGAAACAATTAAAAAACAGTATACTCCAATGGGCGATACAGGGCAAACTTGTACCGCAAGACCCTAATGACGAACCGGCATCTGTGCTTCTTGAACGTATCAGAGCCGAAAAAGCCAAGTTGATCAAGGAGAAGAAAATCAAGAAAGACAAAAACGAATCAATCATTTATCGTGGTGACGACAATTCCTATTATGAGAAGTTTCTCGCTACCGGGGAGGTGAAGTGCATTGATGATGAGATTCCGTTTGAGATTCCGAATGGATGGGAGTGGACACGCATTGGTAATATTTTCAATCATACAAGTGGAAAACAGCAAAGTAGTAGCAACAAGAATGGCGGAACGCCGCAGAAATTTATTACTACATCCAATCTCTATTGGGGATATTTCGTCCTTGATAATGTAAAAATTATGAATTTTACAGAGGAAGAGATTAATAACTGTTCTGCTACAAAAGGCGATTTGCTTGTTTGTGAAGGTGGTGCGGGTTACGGTCGTTCTGCAATTTGGAACTATGATTATGATATTTGTCTTCAAAATCATGTCCACAGATTACGCCCATGTGTAAATGGCATTTGTGAATATGTGTATCACTTTATCTACCTATTAAAAGAAAGTAATAACTTATCCTCTGTAGGAACTGCAATGCCTGGACTTTCAGCGAACCGTTTAAAAGGGTTGTTATTACCATTTCCCCCTCTTCCTGAACAAAATAGAATTGTTGCTAAGTTAGGAGAACTCTTACCACAAGTAGAAAAATATAGCAAAGTTCAGAACTGTTTGGATGAGCTGAATGTAGCAATAAATGGTAAATTAAAGAAGGCTATTCTTCAAGAAGCTATTCAAGGAAAACTTGTCCCACAGATTGCAGAGGAAGGCACAGCCCAAGAGTTACTTGAACAGATACGACAAGAGAAGCAGAGACTTGTTAAAGAAGGTAAGCTTAAAAAGTCTGCTTTGTTGGATTCCATTATCTATAAAGGTGACGATAACAAGTATTATGAGAGGATAAATGCGCAAACCGTTGAGATTGAGCTCCCTTTTGAATATCCTAACAATTGGTCTGTGCTACGTTTGAAAGATATATGCCAACTAATAGACGGTGAAAAGAAAAACGAAAAGGGTATTTGTCTGGATGCAAAATACCTACGTGGAAAATCATCTGCTACCATTGTAGAGAAAGGAAAATTTGTCTATGCCGGAGATAACATCATTCTTGTAGATGGTGAAAATTCAGGTGAAGTTTTCACTGTTCTACAGAATGGATATATGGGGAGTACGTTCAAGCAGTTATGGCTTTCTTCTGTCATGTGGAAGCCTTATATCTTGGCTTTCATCTTGTTCTATAAAGAGGAGTTGAGAAATTCAAAAAGAGGTGCAGCAATTCCGCACCTCAATAAAGAATTATTTTATAATTTGCCTATTGGCATTCCACCATTAGCAGAACAACAACGTATAGCAGAACGGATAAATGAATTATCGCAGTTGCTCAAATAGTTTTTCTATTTGGGCAACAATGCGATATTGCTCTGTCAAGGGTGGAATCGGCAATAATGCAATCGACAAGCGTTCTTTTCCAATATTGTAAAAGGCTTGTCCTGATTTATTTGTTATAGACTTCATATAATCAATCATAAAAGGTGAGCTTAAAAGATAAAGAATATACTTTGAAAACCAACGGTTTATCAGATGCAAGCGAATGATAAAAACGAATCCACCAACTGTTGTATCTGGCATATTATTATCAACTCTTGCCATTTTCCCTATGTTTTCTAAGCTGGTAACCGCAGGCGTTAGTATATCATTCTCTTTCAATAAAATATCTTCCTTAACTTTGTCTTCTGTAAGGAATATGTCATCATCTTTGACTTTCAATTCAAAGGGTGATATATTGCCTCCACGCAAAATACGGACACCCTTTCTTGTAGTAGAGGCATCTTCTTTCTTGAATGTCGCTCCTGTAAAGATTGAGCATATATCTTTCAGCCTACACCAATTCCATCCATTAGGTAAATCAAAGGCAATTTCCTCTGTAATTTCGTTAATATTCTTTCCTACCTGCTCATAATACTTGCTAATTGCTCAATCTTTGTGACTATTCGTTCTTGTTCTTTTAATGGAGGTAAAGGAAAAAGTTTGTTTTCTAAATAGCCTGATACTATTCGCTGTTGGTTCGCTGTTCCCTTAAAGGTTGCTTCATCTATGAAATATGAACTTTCAAGAAAAAACAAAAGATACCATCGATTTATAGTTTTGCCAAATTGTCGAAGCACCTTTAATTCTGTTGTTCCAGCCCCAATTCCATTAGGAAGATTTTTGAAGATTGCAGATTTCCTATTTTGAAAACACGGAGTAATCTTTGCGAATGCAACATCCCCGTCTGCAAAATGAGTATAACCTGTTTTAATTGTTTTCCATTGAACTTCCTCATAAGAGTACTCAGACCCATAAGTAGCACATATTTTTTCCATTGGAATAAAGGCTGAAATACTACTATCTTCTGCAGTATTTTTAGGATTTATTTGAAATATATCTCTGATACGTACCCATTGCCATGTGGTAGGTATCTCAAAAGGAATTTCATCTGTTATGTCAGTAACTATTTTACCTTTCTTCTCGAAGTACTTGTTATCGTCACCTTTATAGATAACAGAATCTGTTAAGGCAGACTTCTTTAGCTTACCTTCTTTTATGAGGCGTTCTTTCTCTTCGCGAATCTCGGTAAGCAACTTTTCGGCAGTTCCTTCCTCTGCAATTTGAGGAACTAACTTGCCTTGTATTGCTTCTTGCAGAATCGATTTACGTAATTGCTCGTTAAGTGAGGCATTAAGTTCGTTAAGTCCATTCTGTGCTTGTTCATAAGTTTTGACTAACGAAAGTAGTTTTTCTATTTTTGAGACTATGCGTAGTTGCTCAGGAAGCGGAGGTAAAGGTATAAATACTTCAACTATATTGGATACTGCCAAACCGGGTTGAGCTGTTGCGGTTGCATATTGATTTAAGTTCAATGCTGTAAAAAAGTAATAGATGAACAACGATGGAATTATACCAAAGCCATTCACAACTACAGCGTGTTCTGTGGCATAGAATTTTCCACTTTCTATATTAAGGCATCCACATAATGCTCCTTGTCTGCCAATAATAGCAAAATGTCCTTCTGCATTGAATGTGTTTGTAAACCCTCGTAGTCCATTTCCACCGACACATCTATATGGGTGAAGAACAGACTTTTCATCATAAATTTCTGAAGTTGATATATTTTTCCCAGCCTGCATAGAACACATATGCTTCAATCTGCACCATTCCCACCCCTGCGGAATCTCAAACGGAATCTCGTCATCAATGCACTTTACCTCCCCGGTAGCGAGAAACTTCTCATAATAGGAATTCAATGCACTTGTCGTTTCAGTACATTATTAGTGATAACAAATTGTTTAACTAATAATGTATCAGACATGAACATTGAAGATTTTGAAACGTATCTGCGTCAAGGAAATATGGCGGAGAATACGGTAGCGGCTTATCTATATGCCGTAAAAGAGTATTATACTCGACACAAAGAGTTGAATAAGCGTAATTTACTTGTTTACAAGACCTATCTCATTGAAACATTTAAACCAAAAACAGTAAATCTGCGCATACAGGCGTTAAATAAGTATCTTGAGTGCAAAGGGAAATCTCGCCTGCGATTAAAATCGGTCAAAGTACAACAGCGTTCTTATTTGGAAAATGTGATTAGCAATGCAGATTACATTTTTTTGAAGAATAGGCTTAAAAGGGAGGATAATCAGGCTTGGTATTTTGTGGTGCGCTTTCTTGCGGCCACAGGGGCACGAGTTAGTGAACTAATCCAGATTAAAGTAGAACATGTACAAATTGGATATTACGACATTTACACCAAAGGGGGGAAGATTCGCCGTATTTATATCCCCAAAATATTACGCAAAGAAACAGCCGAATGGCTTAGTAGGAGCAATCGTACAAGTGGCTATCTTTTTCTTAATCGCTTTGGCGAACGTATTACGACAAGAGGAATAGCTCAGCAATTGAAAAACTACGCTGTGAAATATGGCTTGAATGAAAAAGTGGTTTACCCTCACTCGTTCCGTCACCGCTTTGCAAAGAATTTTCTGGATAAGTTCAATGACATATCCTTGCTTGCTGATTTGATGGGGCATGAAAGTATAGAAACTACCCGTATCTATCTGCGTCGCAGCAGTGCCGAGCAGCAAGAGATTGTCGATAAAGTGATAACTTGGTAAATAAAAACACTGCCCCATTGGTAAAAAATTATGGGGCAGTGTATAGTTATTATCCAATGGCATTTCTTACCGAATCATAATCCCAATACAATGTATTTCCAACCCATTTTTCCATTGGTGCATGAATGCCACGATTTCTGACTACTTCTGGACATTTGGATCTATTCACCACTGTTGATTTATACAGGACTATTATTTTTAGACCATCCCGAATTGCTTTCTCGCATTCGAAATCAATATAACTTCGAGTATCTACCGTATGCCCTCGACCACAAGTCTCCCAATAACTGTTGTAACTATTACAATATTGGCATCCACCAGCCCTTAATTCTTTTGTATGTTCACCAACAATAAGGATAAATGTTTTAGAGGCATCCAATCGTTCAGCCAATGATTTTTTAATCGAGCAATTTAGGCTTGTATCCCTTGCTTGCTTTAACTCATGAGCATCTGAAAATGAAAGTCCATACCGGGAACTGTCATTCCACCGATGCAATGCGTCAACGGCATCTTTGTCATGATCCCAATCTCCTGCGATGTAAGTTCTTGTTCTATAATACATGGCTAAAATATTTTTTTAATATCATACAAATTAATTTTATCTATGGATTCTCTTGTTAATACAATGGTTATCGGTTGATATATTTGAGCATCCGATGTTTTAAGTGTGCAAAGGATACAACGGAGCAAATGAAATTCATTTTTGTCGGTAATGCGCGTTATTCCTCCTCCAAGCAAAGGTATGGTAACAGGTCTATGTGCATAGACTCTGCTTATTTCATTCCACATTGCCCGAAGACAGATTTCATACTCGTTATGAGATAGTTTTGCCTGATTATTCTCAAAATGAGAAAATGCCAACAACAAATAATCTTGATATGTAATAATTCGGCCAAGAGGGTAATAGGGTCGACCTGCTTTTGTTTTCCTCTTCATACCCGGTATATCTTCTGCCTCATCAATTTTTTTATTCAAATCATCAATATCCTGTAATTTTTCTATGAATTTCCCATTCAATGAGTTCCTTGCAATAACAACATCATCAACTTTTGTGTCAAAAAACTCATTAAAAGGGATTAATTTCCAGTTGGGCGATTTAAAAATATCACCTTCCTCAATTCTTACGGTTATTCCTTTTATTTTCAGCGTTATTGCATGGTCTGCTCTAAGTGCTTTTATTACAGCTGTTATTATCCAGAGCAATAGAAACACTCCTAAAATAATCAATCCTTTTTCCCACCATTTCTGAATATTGACTACATCCGTAATGCTAAAATCTGCAATCGCACAAATAGTTTCAATGGCAGCAATGAAACTAATAGCATACAAAAAGCTATCTGTCCAAAGAACTTTACTATGTAATTTTGAAATTTTCATCATTGTATCATGCTTTGTCAAAATACTACAAATATACTAGTTATTCAAGCAACAGCCTAATAAAAATAGATATTATTGTCGTTTCAATCCTTTGTGTTTCTTATCGTTCCACAGCAGTTCAGAAGAAGAACCACCTCCGCCAGTACCAACATGAGCTTGTGCCGGACCACCAATAGCAAGTTCAAAGGCTACTCCAAGCAGATTGGCTTGTATTTCATTAACCTGTTCTTGAGGCTCGAAGACAGCATTGACAAATTCTTCATCCGTAATCTGACGGTTAAAATGGGCTTGAGCCACATTATAATCTATCTGGAATTTGGTCTCCTCGAAAACCTCATTGCCTACCCTTGTCCAGATGTGGAGCGACGGATTCCGGTAGTTGGGTACATTGATACGGACAAGTTCCGCTCTGGATGATAGACGGTAACGCTGAGGGTTGGCTTTGCGGTCGAGTTGGTCAATGTGTTGCTTCTGTTTGTCGATGACGGCATCTTTTTCTTTCGATTGCCGCTCTGCCGTTTCCGCTCTATGGATGGCTTTGTCTATCTCTTTCTGATAGCCGTTTCGCAGTTGTTCGATGTCGGATTTGTGTTGCTCCTGTAGATGCTCTTTCTCTGCTGTGAGTATTTGGATTTGACCTTTCAGTTTGGCTATCAGCTCGTCCTTTTCTCCTAGTTCCTTCTTTGCCTTAGCAAGATCACCTTTCCCGAACCATGAGAGGATAGTGTTCTTGCCCTCCTGCGCTTTTTCAATGTCAACCTGTAGTTTGGTAATGTCTTCCTCGTATCGGCTTATCTGTTGCTTGTAGTATTCCGAATTTGCCTGATGTCTGGCAGTGGATCCGACAATGCCACGCTGCAACCCGAACGATTTCATGGCTGCGGCATAGCTGTTCTGGTATTCGTGCAGCTTGCTCCGCCGCATCACGTCATCGGCAGAAAGCCTCGGTCCGGATTTAGTCTCGTACTTTTTCTCGCCTTCGCGTTTCTTTCTAAGGCGTTCGGTGGTGACAATGGGTACGACAGTAGCGTGCAGGTGCGGAGTCTTCTCGTCCATGTGCAGTACACATGAAACAAGATTTTCACTGCCGAAGGTCTCCCGGAGCCATTTCAGGTTGGCATCTATCCAATTTCCCAGTTTCCCTTCTTGGGCAATCTTCATCATCTGTTCATGTGTTCCGGTCAGAATAATGCGGATGGCTTTTGTCTGGTTCTTGGCCAATTTGCGGTGCAGCCCGGCGTTATTGATACGATACTGTATGGCATCCGTCCTGTTCTGTACTCCGGCAGGAAATGTAATAAGTTCCCGATTAAGCTGTGTCCTGTTCGCATCGGCATTGACGGGAATATATTTCTTCCCGTTTGCATCCTTTCTTTCTATATGACATGACATTCCGCTGTCATTACCGCTGCCACGTTGCAGGTGGCAAACCGCATATTGTGTATTACTCATATTTTTTGCGTTTTTGCGATTATTATTTCTGTGTTATGGTTCGTAAAATCCCGTCAATGTGCCACAGGCAGACATGGGTGTCGGGAGGGTATCTCTCCGCTTATGGGCTTTTTGACTGCCACTCGTAGAGTGATTGCAGGGAAAATGCCCTAATAAGCTACG
>ERZ1673702.2595-NODE-2595-length-15590-cov-4.095977_pt1 | contig 15590 bp, 15 predicted proteins | sample MGYA00580232_ERZ1673702 | MGnify/ENA primary metagenome ERZ1673702 (study PRJEB41218, sample SAMN15661792) | gut metagenome | host: Homo sapiens | place: Canada: London | collected 2015-08-20/2019-03-30 | study: EMG produced TPA metagenomics assembly of... | reverse complement strand
ATATCGTTTTTTGTCAATAATTCTTTTGACTTTTTTATAATTTTATATTATTATACAAATATAATCTATTTTTTTAAGAAAGGAGGGTTATGATAATTGTTCTTCAAAAGCCAGCAAAAAAAACATTTAATACTTTAAGAATTCATGTAGTACAATAGATATATGGAGGCGAAAAAATGTTTGAACTATCTTTTTACACAATTTTAATGGCTTTTCTGACATCCACGGTATTATTTTCTCTTTCCTGCATTTTCTTTAGCAGTTCAAAACGAATCCTGAATGTCGGATACAAAACGATCGCATTCATTTCATTTCTTTCTATTTTACGTCTGGTTGTGCCGATTGACTTTGACTTTACAGCAATCCTTCCAATGAACGAACTAGCCAAGCAAATTTCCTTTTTTATTTGTCAGCACCGCATTGCTTTCTTTTCGGCTATCCATATGGGATATTCTGCTTGTTATTTGGTTGATTGGAATTCTTTTTCAACTCATCCTTTATTGGCGTCAGTATAGGCAAATTGATCGCATTGTTGTACAAACCGGAAAAAACGTGTCGTATCATCCAAACTATATGAAAGCATTTCAGTCCATACAAATTTCCTATGGAATCAGCCAACAGCTTCCTGTCTATGAGATTCCGATGCTTTCAAGTCCAATGCTTTTTTCCATACGTAATCCTCGCATTTTATTACCTGCTGAAAATAACTATTCCGATGACGATTTGCACTTTATTTTCCGACACGAAATGACTCATTTTCTGCATCATGATCTGCTGTATAAGTTTTTCTTTCAACTATTATTTATTGTGTATTGGTGGAATCCGTTGAAATATATTTTAAAAAGACAAGTCAACAATCTTCTCGAAATCAATGTGGATTCTTCTCTCACACAAAACTTTGAGGACGCCATTCCCTATATGGAATGTTTGATAAAAATTAAGAAGCAACATGCAGTATCAAATAAAAACTACTTCGATTCCTGCACACTCTCGATTAGCAATATAAAAGAAGGAAGTCTTGAAAAACGCTTTCAGCTGTTAGCACATCCATCCAAACAGCCTCGCCGTTTTTCTGGAATTTTTCGTTTGATCAGCATTTTCGTTTTCTTGTCCTCTTACTTTGTAACATGGGAACCGCTGCCTGTCGATAACAGCTCAACTATGAACGAACAAGATTTTATTCTGACAGAAGAAAACGCCTATGCCATTTTAAATGAAGATGGTACGTATGATATTTACCTGTATGGCGAATACCTAGAAACCGTCACCTCATTAAAATATTATGATTCTTCACTGCCAATTTATACTAGAAACAACTCGAATTAAAAGGAAAATATTATGAAAAACAAATTATTACTAACACTCGTTACTTTTTATTGCTCTTTAAACTTATTTTCTTTACAAATTAACATGCATACATATGCCAACCCTCAAGTTCTACTTCTACAAAATATGATTGTATCACCTCTGCAAATTCAATATAGATGGCATTATATGCAAAAAAATGGTAAAATTTACAAGCGCTTATACAATGAAACAAACCAAGAATGGGTAGGAAACTGGATTTATGTAAGAGACGTTTAATTTTATTTTTTAAGTTTTAATCTAAAAGAGAGGATTTTATAAATTAAAAAATCCTCTCTTTTAGATTTTTTGTAGTACTACTTAAAATCAACTACTTCGATAAGTATTTTTTTCTTATAGCAAGAAAACTGCCTCCTACTGCCGCCAGCATTCCAATCCAGTACACACCATACAACATGACCTGTCCGTTTTGGAAAGTAAGCTGCGGCAAAAGGCCGCCGACAACGCTCACACCAGACAGATTTACCTTCCAAAGATATAAAATACATGGTCCCAAAAACAGTAAGAAACAGATTACGCTTCCAAGTGCCTGTTTCTTTACTGCACTGGTAACAGCTGCTGTAATGATGCTGCAAATCACTGCTGTCAGATAGCGAAGCACAAACATCACAACAAATGCCTGACGAATGGACAACGGCACAGGCAACTTTTGATAACCTGGCACTCCATTTAAGACAAGGGACGCATCCACCTCTGACAAATCGCGCCAGATTGCTGCATAATACGGCACATACAAAATTACATACAGCACAGTTGCGCACAAAATTGTCTGCAACAATTTTCTTCTTTGTAATGGCTGCCGTCCCTTTTTCGTGGATTGTAACAGCACCATCATGCCATTTCGTTCCTCGATTCCAAACAGACCCGATACGCCCAGAATCAATGCTGAAAGCAGCACACAGGCAAGAAACATTTGATTATTCTCATCCTTAAACAGATAGGACAGCTTATATTGATCGACAAATCCTGCATTTTCAAATCCATTCTCTTTCGCATTCTTAATCACCTGTTCCTGTGCCAAAATTTTATAAAACCCTCTTGACCGCATTTCAATCAACTGCTGGCGTTTCTCCATCCAGTCTGTGTATGTCTCCGAAGAAATTTCTCTGTTTTGAAATTGCTCCTGAATTTCAAATGCCTCTTGATCGGTCATCTGCATAATTTGTGTTTCCTGCTCCAGCCATGCCCTTGTTTCTTCGGTATACGTGCCTTGCAGCTGCTCAATATAATACCGATATGCCTGTATTTCTGTCGTTCCTGTATGGGATGGAATTCCCTCTGCCATGCGCATCGAAACAACTGCGGCCACAATCAAAAATACCCCCATTCCGCCGAGCACATAAAACTTGTATCCCTCATGTGCAAAAATGCTCACATGCTTTCCGCTCAATGAACAGACTGCAATTCGTCTGCCTGACGCTATGCCATATACACGCTTTCCCTCACGCTCATGACAATAAATCAAAATCGAAAGCACGGTACACAAAAGAATCGTTGCAATACATAGAACCATCTTTGCAAACTCTGCCCAAATTGGATAGGAAAACAAATTTAAATTCCAATAAACCGTAAACGGCTGTGATGCATCCAATATTGAAAACAAATTCACATAGCGAAACCAATTCCATTTTGAAAGGCTATTTACAGTGGTATACAATACATATTCGATCAGCATCACCCAAAAATAGCTGCAGACAGCAGGCACAAATCGTTTCCATGTTATCATAAAAAATACAATCAGGCTACCGAATACCAAACAAGCTGTCACTTTAATTTCCAAAAACAGCCATATATATGTCCCGATTGAAACTGGAAGCACACAATTTCGATACTCGGAGAGTGACTGCAATGCCACATCTAAATTTCCAATCCCATACAAGGAAAAAGCGAACAAAAACTGTGCCGCATAAAGCAAAAAAGAAAGGATTGCAAGCATCAGAAAATACGCCGCAAGCTTCGCACTGATAAATGCCACGCCTCCTCTTTTTGCCGTCTGAAGAATCGGATAGATTCCATTCTCGCGCTCCCTGCAAAAGATCTGCCAACCAATCAGGATCACCAAAAACAAGATCATCATATCAACCATCACTGTATTAGTTCCCATATAGATGGCTGCACTGTAATCATATTCTAGTGTGAGATCACCCAGCTTTTTATAGGCCTCTGCCGTCTGTATGATGTTGCGACTGCTATATCCGCTAATATCTGAAAAAAGTGCCAGATCTTCTAATTCATCGGCTTTTTGCTGAATGCTCTCTCGAAACTGCGGATACGATTCCTGATAGGTTAATCTCGACACAATATTATTATAAAATTTATGCATTGTCAGATGACTCATTTCTTCTGGTACTTCTTCTGACTGTTGCAAACGTGCTTCCATATCCACATCTGGATAGAGTTCCTGAAACTCCATCAGTGATGACTCAATATCTTGTCCATTCTCTTCTGCCGCTAAAAGGCCATGATACCAGCCTTCAATCTCAAAATATTGTTTTAACTTGTCACGGTCTGTTCCCTTTGTTTTTTCTAGTTCTTCGCTCCAAAAGGAGCCGCGCAGCCCGCTGTACTGATCGTATTGTCCGCCTGAGCGTGTCTCACTCCACTGGTAAGCAATGCTGATGCCCAAACACAAAATTATAATTGCCAGCAATGCTTTCGATGCGACGGTCTTTCTTAACTCATATAAGAAAAGTTCCAAAAGTCCCATTTTTCTTTCCCCACTCTCTATCCAATATCTGCTTCCATCCGATACAAATATACATCTTCCATATTTGCCGCAGCCTTTTTTCGTTCAGCCGGGAACTGCTCCCCATTTCCTACTGCACGAACAAGTATCCCGGCATCGGTCATCATAATGTTGCTGACCAGATATTTTTTCTGCACACCTGCCATCTCCTCCGGCTGAATCAAAAATTCCCATACCAGTCCGTCCATTTCTCGGATCAACTCCATCGGCGATGCTTTTTTGAGAATGCGTCCTTGTTTCAATAAAATGATTTCTTTCGCAATACACTCCACGTCCGTAACTACATGTGTTGCTAGTAGAACGATCTTATCTGCTGCAATCTCACTGATAAAATTGCGGATGCGAATGCGCTCTTTCGGGTCCAGACCCGCCGTTGGCTCATCTAACACAAGTACATCTGGCTCATTTAATAATGCCTGCGCAATTAAAAGGCGCTGCTTCATTCCACCGGAATAGCCTCCGATACGTCGATCTGCGGCATCCTTTAAATTCACCAACTCTAGCAGTTCATTTACACGCGTTTTGGCTTCTCGATGTGACAATCCCTTTAACGCTGCCATGTACCATAAAAAACGTGTCCCGGTAAAGGAACTGTATAGCCCTTGCTGCTGTGGCATATAGCCAAGCCTTGCACGATACGCATTGCTGTTTTTCCAGATCACATTTCCATCGAGCGACACTTCACCCGCTGTTGGCCTCAGATTATCAGTAATGATGTTCATCAGCGTTGATTTCCCTGCGCCGTTTGGTCCTAAGAGACCATACACACCAGGGGTAAGACTTGTGGAAATTTCTGATAATGCTTTTTTTCCATTTTTATAGGTGTGCGATACATTTTTAATTTCCAGCTCCATCGGTGTCCTCCTTTTTTGTTAGCTCATTGGGTTCATTAATCTTATTGGGCTTATTTGGTTCACTATTAAAATCAGACTCATTATTAAATATTATATACTGTATTTTAAATAAAATATCGTTTTTTGTCAACGAAAAAAGGAACTCTGCCACCGCAAAATTCCCCTCGCTCTAACTATCTCTAACGATTATTCGTAAAATAAAAATAACACCACATTCTTTATATATATAAGATCAATCTAACAATTTTCCCTCTCTATATGACCACTCAAGATAGTTTGGATTTTGGTAATATAAATCGGTATTAAAATTCGATATCTCATCACTGATAAAAGAAGAAAATATTTTCATCAACTCTGAAACTTCATCTCCCGGCTTCGCACAGTCCTCTATCATAATACTATATAATTTACCAATATCAAGAAAACTCGGGATCGAATACTTGCAAGCCGATATTGTATCAAAATCTCCCTGCTTTATTTTATAATAATCAACTACTTCATCGCCAACCTGTTCAAAACTAAGGCAGTGATCTACCTCTGCATCATACAAAAGCTTTTTTATACCATCTTCACCAATTTGATTCACAATATCTCCACGATGATTTTTTGTTTCTCTTGCAATATATTCAATTAGTGCGCATACGTAAAAATAATCATTTCTTTCCTTCTCTGTCATAAACTACCTCACTCTTTACAAATGTCAAACAATCAAGTGCCGACAATGTATGGAAACTTATTTGATGTGTCGGATATTTAAATTCTGCCAACACCCAAAACTGCTTTCTGTTTATTCGCCCTGCTAGAAAATCATTTACGTAATTCCATACTGTATCATTTGCCATAGGTCCCTCTACAATATCATAGGAATGTGTTTTTCCACTTCTACACTCTGCAATAAAGTCTAACCACGCATCTGATATTTCTGGAAATCTTAATATATTTAATTTTTCATTCGGCTTATATTCATAGTAATTGATTATCGGATCACCAATTCCGCGATTTGCCCATCTTACTGCCTGTTTAAAATTATTGGTGCAATAAAATCCCCAAGAAAAATCTTTTGTATACCTTGCCTTTCTTACTTCTGGGTACTGAACAATCTCTTTACTCGCATGATATAGTTCCATTCTTCACCTCTTTATTAAATTACCATCTTGTTCTACTTACCTTTTAATAATAGTAATAAAAAAAGTGTCTGTCAAGTTTTTGCTCTTCCACATTTTTGGTTGTTTTCTTTCGTTTCTTGTGGTATACCTATTATGAAAAAAAGACTGACTTTGAGAAAGGCTTATTATTATACATATGAATATCCAAAACATTGATTTATTTGAAATGCACGAACCTTTAACAGGTTCTTTTCCTTTTGCTGCCCTGACGGCTGTTCTGCCTGATGACATTTCTTCTATATCGATTCACTGGCAGGACACGATGGAAATTCTTCTAATCCGTGAAGGAAATGGACGAGTATCAATTGACCTTGAAAAAATTTCGGTAAAAAAGGGCGATATCTGTCTGATCTTACCAGGTCAGCTGCATTCCATTGACGCAGATTCAAACTCCTCACTGAAGATTAGCATGATTCAATTTCCGCTGTCTCTTCTTTCTGGAGGTACAGATAATGACGATGCATTTGCATTTTTAGAGCCACTCTCAAAGGGAGAACAAGTCATTCCATGGCTTATCACGCCTGAAGACGGCTGGTACAATGAGTTTCGTCAATGTTTTGAGGAAATGTTTCAGCTGCAGACGTTTTATTCAGCAGCTTACCCGCTTGGCATAAAGAGCTGTCTCTTTCGCCTGTTTTATCTGCTATTTTACAATGAGCCGTCTGTAAAACCAAAGAGCCGCCCACAAAAATCAGTAGTAAAGACAAAGCAAATCATTAGCTATATCACAGATCATTACAGTGAACCGCTGTCTACTGAGCAAATGGCAAAAGTATGTGAATTTAGTGAGTCTCACTTTATTAAGTTCTTTAAGTCCACGATTGGCATAACATTCACAGAATGCTTAAACAGCTATCGCCTGTCTCAAGCTTCAAGACTGCTGCTTGCAGACACTGACGAACCAATCATGGACATTGCAAGAAAATGCGGTTTTAACAGCATTCCTCATTTTAACCGCGTCTTTAAGAAAAAATATGGAATTACGCCAAGTGCGCTTCGCGGCACAAAATCTTCTCCAGAGAAGGCAGATCCATCGCTCTCATAACAATATCACAATTTGCCGTCTCTCCTTCTGGTGACAAATTGGAATGAATGTAGCATGCACCCATACCAAGTGATTTTGCAGTACGTATATCATCATATTCACTATTTCCGATCATCATTACCTTTGTGGGATCTAAGCCTTCTGACGTTAATAATGCCTTAAAATAAGCAGCATCTGGCTTTTTGCAATGGTAATCTGATGACAGGCACACCTTATCAAAGTAATCGTAAATACCAAGATAGCGCAGCTCGCTAGCAGTAAATACCTGCTGCGCATTGCTAAGCACATAGAGCTTTTTTCCTTTCTTTTTCAGGTGGGCAAGAAGCTCTTTTGCACCATAATATAAGCGAACATAGCGCAGTGAAAAGCTTCGAAATACCTGCGCGGCATCCACAGCCTCCTGTATAGAAACACGCACACCCTTTTCTTCATATAAACGCATAAAGACACGCTCTACCTGCGGCTCAGGAATCTGCTTGGGATTTTCATGCAAAAGCCGCTCTTCCTCATCATGAATCAATGCACCATATCTCCAGCGAAGCTCCCATGAGCCGTACTTTGCTCCTTTGTAGGCATAATATTTTGCCATAAACTCCCAAAGCTCATGATCACCCTCTTCTGTATGAATGTCAATCAGAGTGCCATACAGATCAAAAAAATATGCCTGATAATCTGGCATGTTAGGCGCAACAATCGGTGTATACCGCTCATTTTTGATATAGCGTCCTTTTTTTCCTGCTTGTGAAATGAGGATGCCATCACCGTCATTTATGGTACAGATCTTTCGTCCTGTTTCCTCCTCGTAACTTTCCAGTATCTCCTTTGTCTGTTCATAAGCAGTCAGATATGCCAGGTAATGCGGCATAATATTTAACGGCACAATGCCAAAACCGCTGCAGTCTACATTTTCTCCAACTTCCTCAATACCACCGGGTTCAATCTGACAGGCAAACTCCATCGTATCGCCAAGAACCATGCTGCCGGCACTTATTCCTATAAGCACATGGCGGTTAGCAAGCTCAGTCAAAACTTCCAGACTATTTTTCCACTTTTTTAAATGCTTGCGCAGATAAAATGGATTTCCGCCCATCAAAATAACAACATCATATGCCAATAAAAAAGTCGCGTCCTGAAATTCCACGTCCACGCACTCCGGCTCAAGTCCAAAGCGCCTCATGAGCGCACTTAATACTGGAACATTATGATCTTTTTCTTTGTACCGGCACGAGGCGGTTGTCACAAGCGCTGCTCTTCTTGAGATTGGCACAAGTGCTTTTTTTATTTCTTCCTCCAACTGCGGGGATGTTATGCCGTCCGATGTCAGTAATATCATTTTTTCCTCATTTCCGCACAAAACTGTGCTAATTTTATAAACTAATTATACCCTTTCACATCACATTTTGCAAGCAAAAGGGCGCGCACCCTGCGGTACGCGCCCTAAAAATTTTATTAAGTAATTAGAAATCTACTTCCTCATCGTAGTAGCAGCACTTTAACAGTTTTGCCATCTGCTCTGGGTTAATGCTTCTTGGATTGGATCCTGTACAAGCATCACCTACTGCAAGCTCTGCAACTGTTGGCAGCTTCTCCATAAATTCTTTCTCGTCGATGATTCCGCCCTCATAATCCTTGATGCAGGTCGGGATATCGAGCTGCTTGTTCATGTTCTGGATATGAGCGATCAGTGCATCTACAAGCTCTGCATCGGTGCTTCCCTCTAAGTGAAGGAATCTTGCGATATTTGCATATCTCTTCTGTGCTTCTGGCTCTACTGCATTGAAGCGGATAACCTTTGGCAGGTACATTGCGTTTGCACATCCATGAACGATATGTCCGCCACTGTAAGCTGCACCAGTCTTATGTGCCATGGAGTGAACGATTCCAAGCAGTGCGTTAGAGAATGCCATACCAGCCAGACACTGTGCATCATGCATCTTTGCACGTGCATTCATGTCGCCATTGTAGGATGGAATCAGATACTCGCTGATCAGCTCGATTGCATGAAGTGCTAACGGATCAGTGTACTCGCAGTGAAGAGTAGAAACATATGCCTCGATTGCGTGAGTCATTGCATCCATACCGGTGTGAGCAGTCAGCTTCTTTGGCATGGTCTCTGCTAACTCAGGATCTACGATTGCAACATCTGGTGTGATGTTAAAGTCTGCTAACGGGTACTTGATACCCTTCTTGTAATCGGTAATAACGGAGAATGCGGTTACCTCGGTAGCAGTACCTGATGTAGACGGAATCGCACAGAACTTAGCCTTTGTACGAAGTGTCGGGAAGTTAAACGGAATGCACAGATCCTCAAATGTAACATCCGGATACTCGTAGAATGTCCACATAGCCTTTGCTGCATCAATCGGGGAACCTCCGCCGATCGATACAATCCAGTCTGGTCCAAACTCGGTCATCGCTGCTGCACCCTTCATGACAGTATCCACTGATGGATCCGGCTCTACGCCTTCAAACAGCTTAACCTCCATACCTGCTTCCTGTAAATAGGAAACAACCTTATCCAGAAAACCGAAACGCTTCATAGAACCACCGCCGACAACGACGAATGCCTTCTTTCCTTTTAGCGTCTTTAATGCTTCAAGTGCTCCCTTGCCATGATACAGATCTCTTGGTAATGTAAATCTTGCCATGATAATTCTTCCTTTCTATTCTGGTCTGTCTAACTGCAGCCAGTTTTTATTAAATGATATATTTTTATTTAGTCCTGCTTTTGCAAGACTTCGTTTGTTAATTATCAAACAAAGTAACTTTATCACATTTATCAGAAATAATCAAGCATATTTTTGTAAATTTTCCAAGAAATTTCTGTATAAAAAGATCTGCTCATCCGTTTTTTTCAACAGATGAGCAGATCTTACTACTCGTTTAATAGTTTTACTAAAATCTCGTTTACAGCTGTTGGATTTGCCTTGCCTTTCATGACCTTCATAGTCTGTCCAACTAAGAAGCCGATAGCCTTTTGCTTTCCTGCCTTATAGTCTGCTACTGACTGTGGATTTGCGGCAACAACCTCCTCTACTGTTTTCTGCAGTGCATCTATGTCACTTACCATACCAAGACCATGCTCTTTTACATAGCTCTCTGGCTCAATGTCGTCTGCAAAAATCTTTTCAAAAACTTCCTTTGCAATTGTCTGGTTGATTGTTTTTTTCTCAACAAGTGCGATCAGCATAGCCAAATGCTTCGGTGAAAAATCAAGCTCATCAGGATCCATCATCTGCTCTTTTAAAAGACGCATTGTTTCTGTCATCAGCCAGTTTGATACCTTCTTTGGCGCTGCACCAAGAGCAACAGTCTGCTCGAAAATATCAGCCATGCGCTTAGAACCTGTAATAATATCAGCATCATAATCCGGTATCTCGTATTCTTCCTTATAGCGTGCCTTCTTTTCATCACGAAGCTCTGGCTGAGATGATTTTAACTGTTTGATCCACTCATCTGGAATCTGAAGCGGCGGCAGATCTGGTTCTGGGAAATAGCGATAATCCTGCGCATCCTCTTTTGAACGCATAGGATATGAATATTCCTTATTGTCATCCCAGCGTCTCGTCTCCTGAACAACACTCTTGCCTTCTTCAATAAGCTCGATCTGACGCGCTCTCTCTGCTTCAATGGCACGCGCAATAGCCTTAAATGAATTTAAATTCTTCATTTCGGTACGTGTTCCAAATTTCTCTGCACCAACAGGGCGAACAGACAAGTTGACATCTGCACGCATAGAACCTTCCTGAAGCTTACAGTCTGAAGCACCAAGATATTGAATAATCAGGCGAAGCTTTTCAAGATATGCAATAACTTCATCAGCACTTCTCATATCTGGCTCAGAAACAATCTCTATAAGCGGCACACCTGAACGGTTATAGTCTACTAATGAGACATCCTCCCACTCATCATGAACAAGCTTTCCTGCATCTTCCTCCATATGGATCTCATGGATACGTACAATCTTTTTCTGACCGTTTACATCTATCTTGATTCCGCCATCATGACATATCGGATAATATAACTGAGAGATCTGATAGTTCTGCGGATTATCTGGATAAAAATAGTTCTTACGATCAAATTTGCAATACTGATTGATCTGACAATTAGTTGCCAGTCCAACTGCCATTGCATACTCAACAACCTGCTTGTTTAATACAGGAAGAGAACCTGGAAGTCCAGTGCAGACAGGACATGTATGGCTGTTTGGAGCACCTCCAAATGCGGTGGAGCAGCCGCAGAAAATTTTTGTTTTTGTTGCCAGCTCCACATGAACCTCAAGACCGATCACGGTTTCATACTGTGCCATCACGCTTCCTCCTCTCTTGCCTTTTCATACGCAAAACCTGCGCGAAGCAATGTTTTTTCCTGGAAGCAGCCGCCAAGAAGCTGCATTCCAATTGGAAGACCCTTATTGTCTTTTCCGCACGGAATTGACAAACCTGGGATTCCGGCAAGATTTGCAGATATTGTATAAATATCACTTAAATACATCTTGATAGGATCCTGTAAGCTGCTGCCTAAAAGCGGTGCAGTAGTTGGTGCTGCCGGTGCCAGAATAATATCATATTTTTCAAATGCCTTATCAAATTCCTGCTTGATAAGTGCTTTTGTCTTTAATGCCTTTAAATAATAAGCATCATAATAGCCTGAGCTTAAAACAAAGGAACCTAACATGATACGGCGCTTTACCTCTGAACCGAAGCCTTCAGAACGTGTCTTTTTGTACATGCTGTGAAGATCACCATATTCTTTTGTGCGGTAGCCATACTTTACACCATCAAAACGCTCTAGGTTTGAGCTAGCCTCTGCCGATGCTATGATATAGTATGCCGGAATTGCATATTGAACAAGACCTAAATCGAACTCCTCTACAATAGCTCCCATACGCTTAAAGGTTTCTGCTGCCTTAAAAATTGCTGCCTTTACTTCGCTGTCAAGACCATCTCCAAAATAGTCCTTTGGAAGTCCGATGCGCATACCTTTTACATCTCTTACAAGTGCAGATGTAAAATCATATTCTTCACGTTTCATCGACGTGCTGTCTTTTTTATCATAGGAAGCAATTGTCTCAAGAACAGCTGCGCAGTCAGTAACATTTTTTGTCATCGGACCAATCTGATCAAGTGAAGAACCATAGGCAATAAGTCCATAACGGGAAACCGTGCCATATGTTGGCTTCATACCGGTGATGCCGCAAAATGCAGATGGCTGACGAATGGAACCGCCTGTATCAGAACCAAGTGCAAAAAAACACTCATTTAAGGCAACTGCTGCTGCACTTCCTCCTGAAGAACCGCCTGGAACATGGTCTGGATTATGAGGATTTCTTGTAACACCATAATATGAAGTCTCTGTTGTACTTCCCATCGCAAACTCATCCATGTTTGTCTTTCCAATGATTACACAGCCTGCATCAGTTAAGTTTTGAACTGCAGATGCCGTATAGGTTGGAATATAATTTTCCAAAATTTTTGAACTGCAGGTAGTCAACAGTCCTTTAGTGCACATATTATCCTTGATGGCTACCGGTACACCAGCAAGTGCTCCTGTCAGCTCACCCTTGTCTATTTTTTCCTGAACAACATCAGCCTGCTTGTAAGCGCCCTCTTTATCGAGTGTCACATACGCATGATACCTGCCTTCTGTCTGATCAATCTGTGCGAAAACTGCATCAAGCGCCTCCCGCACGGAGATCTCTTTTTCTTTTATCTTTTTTCCCAGCGAAACTGCTGTCAATTTTTGAATCTCCATTAAACTGTCTCCTGTCTTTCCATTACCTGTTATCTAATCAAGCTTTTAAATGTTTTGTAATTATTCAGAACACCATTACACAGTCTTTGGAACCTTGAATGCCCCGTTTTTCTGTTCCGGTGCATTTGCAAGTGTCTCCTCGCTTCCATCTCCATTTGTAACTACATCCTCACGGAACACATTGAAAACAGGAAATGCATGACTCATTGGCTCTACATTGGATGTGTCCAGCTCACCAAGCATATCTATATAGTCAAGCATATCAGACATATCTTTTTTTGCCTGCTCCTTTTCCTCTTCGGAAAGCGCGAGCTTTGCTAATATTCCAACATACTCTATTGTCTCATCATCAATTATATTTGCCATCGTGATTTCCTTCCAATTTTTCTTTATATTTTTACGAAAGCGGTTTGACTTCTTCGTCTCACCGCTCATTAAATGTTACGGCTCCAGTCTGGAAAGATCTCTTGGGAAGAGGCAGGTCTCACGCACGTTGTCCTCACCGATCAGCTTCATCGTCAGACGCTCTAGGCCAATGCCGAGTCCTCCGTGCGGCGGCATTCCATGCTTGAAGATATCAAGATACTGATCCATGCCTTCAGTTGTCATACCCTTTGCCTCGATCTTGTCAAGAAGCATCTGATACTCGTGAATACGCTGCCCTCCTGTTGTAACCTCAAGTCCCTTAAACAATAGATCGAAGCTTTGAGTGAATGTCTTGTCATCTGGATCATCCATTGCATAGAATGGACGTTTCTTGCTCGGATAGTGAGTAACAAATACGAAGTCTGCGCCATATTCTTCCTCGAAGTAGCGGCCAATCAGTGCTTCCTCCTCTGGTTCAAGATCATATGGGTTTCTGATCTGTCTGTTATATTTCTCTGCCACAAGACGCTTTGCCTCATCGAATCGTACCTGTGGAATCTCATCAACCTTTAGAAGTGTAATGTTAAGCATATCAAGCTCTGTTTTATAATCCTTCTTTAACAGCTCCATTGTGTACTGTAAAAAGCCGGTTTCCATTGCCATGATATCCTGAAAGCTATCGATAAATCCCATCTCAAAATCGAGACTCGTATATTCATTTAAGTGGCGTTTTGTGTTATGCTTCTCTGCACGAAATACAGGTCCAGTCTCAAACACACGGTCAAACACGCCGACCATCATCTGCTTGTAAAACTGCGGGCTCTGTGCGAGTACCGCCGGACGGTGGAAATAATCAAGCTTAAATACATTAGAACCGCCCTCTGCTCCCTTTGCTCCGATCTTTGGAGTTCTGATCTGCGTGAAGCCCTGTGAAGTTAAAAATTCACAAAAGCCTCTTGCAATTCCCTCCTGAATGCGAAACTTTGCTCGCTCTTTCAAATTGCGAAGAGATAATGGGCGGTAGTTTAATTTTGCTTCCAGTGAAGTATTTAGTTTCCATTTGTTGACAGGCAATGGCATTGCTGCCGAAGGCTCTGATAAAATAGTCACTGATGTTAAACGAAGCTCTCTTCCAAACGGTGCTCTCTTTTCTTCATAAACAACACCCTCTACACGAATTGCGCTCTCATCCTTTAATTCGCCTAACTCAAAGCCTGCTGTTTTTTCTTCATAGACACACTGAATGAGTCCCTCTGCCTTTCGTAAGATCACAAAGCGTACATCGCCCATGTCTCTTACGGCATGAACCATTCCCTCCATGCGAACAGTCTTTCCATCACAGCTTCCCTGTGCTAATTCCTTAATACTTGCATACTCTTTTTTGCTGATTCCACTGATAAATTCCATGTTGTCCTTTCTTTTCAGCCAAAATACGAGTCTCCATGACAGATGCAAGAGTACCTTAACTTGATAAACAAAAAGCCCCGAAGACCGTTTTAACACAGTCTCCGGGGCGAAACGTCTTTGTTCCGCGGTACCACCCGCATTTAATCCATCTTTGGATTCTCTATGGTTATAACGTAAACCAACGTGCAAACCTACCCTTTTACTCATAATAAAAGCTCAGAATGCCCGCTCCGGAGCGTTCCCACACCCAGTCCCTCATGACGGCGCTCTCAGTCGGTGACGCCCTCTTCCTGTCAAGATCGTTGGGATAGAGTCTCCTTCAATGCGTTTCTTATGGTTCATTACTATAGCACACTAAAGTTGAAAATGCAAGTAAAAATTTTAATTTTGGGACATTTCGGTGAAAATACGATACAAAACATACTTAGATGCCGAAAATTTTAATGTACAATTTTTTACATTATCATTTTGTACACCATATAATTCTATCTCTAACACAGATGTTTCTTTGTCTGCTTTGGGATAATTAATATTCTTATTCATGTAATCAATTAACCCATCTGCATCATCAATATTTAAGTTGTTAATCTTCCATTTGTCATTTTGACACTGTTTGTAAAAATATCCTTCCTCTGTTATCTTTAATACTTGATTTTGCATGTTTTCATCTGTCTCAATATATGTATCGTATCCATACACTTTATTCAGATTTTGCTCAATATCTTCGATATTTTCTCCATTTGTATTTAACTGTACAAAATACAGTCCACTTGATGTATGATTTCCATTTATATCATTAATATTGTCACTACCAACCGTAAACTCAATACTTACTGCATCTGCAAAATCTGTTTCAACATTTTCGTAAATAAGTATCTCATCTTTTT
>ERZ1673702.2578-NODE-2578-length-15700-cov-8.535634_pt1 | contig 15700 bp, 15 predicted proteins | sample MGYA00580232_ERZ1673702 | MGnify/ENA primary metagenome ERZ1673702 (study PRJEB41218, sample SAMN15661792) | gut metagenome | host: Homo sapiens | place: Canada: London | collected 2015-08-20/2019-03-30 | study: EMG produced TPA metagenomics assembly of... | reverse complement strand
AGTTTCACCCAATAATCCAGAACGGCCCGCCGGCGCCGGCACGTCTGCTGGCCTCGTTCAGAATGATGGACAAGTCCCAGACTTTTTGACTACGCCGGTAACTGGCGGGATCGGCCACGAGGATCTTTTCATCCTGGACTCCCCGCAGCACAATGAAATGTCCGGACTTCGTAAAATGCCCCTTGGTCATCAGGGCCACGACCAGCTTTCCGTCTGCCAGGGCATCCAGAATGCGCTGCGGTTCCGAAGCGGTACACCCTTCAACGGAAAGTCCCCACGCCTGTGCTGCGCCGGGGATCAAAGTGTGGTAGGAGCCGCTTTTGCTGCACCAATAGCCATGCTCATAGGCCCACCGTGCCATTTGGACCGGGTCAACCGTCTCACTGGTCAGCGAGGAAACCACAATAGCCATGGAAGTTGGCCCGCAGCCATACCCCCCAATATGGTCAGTGCCATAAGGCTGATTGGCATAGCGTTCATCCAGCTGGTTGAAGTAGATGACCTCCGTTTCCCCATCGGTAAAGCGCACATCGCCAAGAGCTGTAATGGTGTTGGTGGAGGGAGCGTATTGGAACAGGCCGTCGCCGAGAAACAGGCTGAGATTTTCCGCATAATTTTCTGCCAGACCTTTCTGTTCGTCAGTCAATGCAAAAATGGTGTCCGCAAAATAGGCTTCACCATTATAGCGGATCGTGTAGATGTACCATGTCTCCGCCGTATCTTCCTCGCCGTCCTCCTCCGCAGGGACAGTACGCACCTCCATTGTTCGGCTGAAGCTGTAAAGGTGCGTGAGGCCCGCACGCAGGATCTGCTCCATGTCGGTGAGGGAGATGGCGGCAAAGTCCAGATTTTTCGCCGCACAGTATTGAGAGATAAACAGGTTGGCATTGCTGATGAGATCCCCCTCATAGGGATTGACTACTTCATAGTGATCCCCGCCTGTTCCGGCGAAATCGTTGGCGATGCGCTCCTGCACATTCTCAATGCCTTCTCCGAGAATCTGATTGATTGCAAAGGCAGCCTGATTCATATTTTCCGTAATGGCCGCATTATCGTTAAGGATCGGCTGCCCAGCTGCTCCGGACACTCCGCTGTCCGTCAGGCTTCCAAAGATAATCCCCGGCAGGAGCAAAATAAAAAGCAGCGGCAGCGCCAGTAACACCAGCGCGGCCACCGCTATTTTCCCGATATGCTTTCGTGCGGACAATGCTGCTCCTATGGCAGCTCCATAGGGCCCGCCTGCCGCAGCGCCCTTTGCCGCGGCGGAAATGGCCTTGCCAGTCCTTACCGCCTGCATGGTATTGGATGCAACAGAAGCTGCCTCATCCAGTCCGGTATGGTTATGTTCGCTCATGGTTGTATCCTTTCCAGTCTAAAGGTGGCGCCTGCATCGCTTGCGGCAGGCTTTTTTGCGTGGCAGATCGGAGCCTTCAAAAATCCACACTTCTCAATCCGCGCAGTCTGTGGTAGAATACCCCTCGTGTGCGATAGGAGGGGAAGAATATTGTTTTATACGCAGGAAGAATCCGCTGTTTTAGGCGGCTTTCTCAGCAGCTACTTGAATCGTGACTCTGCATCAGACCATGTCCGAGATGCGTTCGCACGGTTTCAAGTCGGATTGGAACGGGGCTGTTTGCAAAAATCGGAGCTGCAATGGGCCGAACAAATGCTGCTTGCCCTAAAGCCGCTCTGGTGGGAAGAGTGGGAAGATCACCGTGCCTTGATGAGTGCGCTGCTCAAGACACAGGCACTTCTGCGCTCCGATGAATGAGGTTTCCCGCAGACATGAAAAAAGCCCCTGCTGCACGCAGGAGCCAGCATATAAGAATGGCCCTTGACTGCTTTCGTGTTCCGCAGTCAAGGGTCATTCTATGTAAGTCTTGGGCTCTACCATCATTGGTTACCTCCGATTTCTACAGATTTGAGGGTTACTGGTACATCGGACTCACCTTTCTTTCTGTGTTTATAAAATAGCAGATTTTCTATTGGTTTGCAATCCGCAAATTGTACGAAATAGTCATAATCCAAACTGTGCATCCATCTGATTTTAGACGGATTGCCGTTAATTTGATTGACGATGCAGGACACGGTACAGTATAATAACAGTGTTGTGGGGTTTCAAACAGCCCTAGCCAGGCAGGAAGGCCTATGCAGCCGGCTGCCAATTTTGACTTTCCAATGCCAAAAGATATGCGTATGTTTTTGGTGCGGCGCTGCAAAGCGCCGCCATTTTTTTGCTGTTATCACGGTAAGTGAGCCAGTACACGAAGCAGTCAGCAAAATACTCCCGCTCGTTGGTAAGCGCATACGGACGGAGCAGGGCTGCTGCGGTTCCGGACTCCTCCTGATAAAAGCCTTCCGTCTGAGACGGGAAGCCCATCAGCTCATCGAGAAAGTGACCAAACTCGTGGACGGTGGCCCCCGCCGAGGATACAGTGATTTGGCGGCTTCCGTAATTGGTTGCCCCAATACAGCTCATATTCCGCTCTTCACTCAGCCTTGCGAGGTATTCATAGTCAATGGTGTACTGCCACCCTCTTTCCGCAAATGCCTGCCGGATCGGCTCTGGGATCTTTTGAAGTTCCAGCAGATAACTGTTCAGATGGACGCCCTCTTTATTGTTCAGAGGGATCGTCTCAAGAATGGGCGGCGGCGCAACGGTAAATTCCCCGGTCAAAAGAGCATAGAGAAGATCCGCAGCCTCGCCCCGTGTGATGATGTCCGTCCCTGCACAGGTGTCTTCGCATAAGCCAAAGCTTACAGCAGCGTGGAAAGCATTGTCCTGCGAAGACAGGGCTTCTCCATCCGGGTAGAGCTGAGAACTGTAAAGGGCAATGTCAAAGGCAGCAAAGCCGCTTTCATAGATGGCATAGCGGCACAGGCGGGAGTCCGGCGCCGCCATAGCCGGCAGATTCAGCCATCCATCCGCATAGCCCTGGTTGATACAGGCATCACCGCCATAGCCGGCAGGATCCGAAAGGGCGTCTTCTTTATCAAAGGCCCGGCAGATCATTGTTGCCCATTGGCGTACCGTAATCGGTGTGTCCGGTGCATACCGGCCGTTTCCCGTACCGTAAGTAATGCCCTGCCCAGCAAGGTAAGTGACGCTTTCATAAAACGGAGATGCCTCCGGCACATCAGAAAAGCGGCCAGAGGCGGCAAAGGCGGAGACGGACAGCAGCGCGCTGATGATCAGCGTCAAAAGGACGGCAGCAAATCCTTTTTTGTGTTTCATAGTTCAGCTCCTCACATTAGAATTGGGAAAGCGCCCCGGATAGGGCGCTTTCCCTGAAAAGGATTGGATTTAGTAGCCAGTCTTGGGGAGTGTAGGTGTATTCCAGAGACGGCGGATGATCGTTACCCAGCTTGCCGTTGCGGTCTGCCATGTGCCCTGATATTTGCCGCCCACATCGGCGCGGTTGACCATCTGATAGCCATTGACCGCGTTTCCGTTCACCATCACGCTCAGCGTGGGATTAACAACGCTTTGGAAGCCGACAGGAACCTTGCCGAAGTCAAAATAGATGTCGGTCACCACTTCGCCGGCCTGCATGGGAATGGCGTTGAGGCTGAAGCTGTAGTTGTTGCTGGTGAGCAGGTTGCTCGCCAACACCTGATAGCTCGTGTTGCAGTTGGTTTTGTAGAGGATGCGGTAGTTGAGCCGCGCGCTGTAGGTGCCGGTGGTGAGCGTCGTGGGACGAGCCACATCGTAGGGAATTTTATCGTGCCAGAAGAAGGACTCCAGCGGCACGTTGGAGGTGTTGGCCACCGTCAGATCGTAGCGCATGGACTGGCCCGCCATGACCTGCGCGTTGCCGCGCTTGGTGATGGTAACGCCGAGACTGGCAGGCTTATCATAGGCAGAGAGCTTAATGATCTGACCGGGATATTCCAGCGTCACATCATGCACGGTAGGGTCGAGCTGCCAATAGGCGGGCGCTGTGACCTCTCGGATTTGATAGCGGGTCAGCGGCAGCGGCTTGCTGGCCGCAACGCCCCGGGCGTCCGTCGTGATGTAGTCCACCACCTTGCCGCTGCGGGCATTGACGATCTCATAAACAGCGCCCTTGAGCGGGGTGCCTGCGGCGGTGCCGGTGACCTCGTTATACTCAGCGGCGTACTTATAAATCTGGATCTGGCCCGTGACAGCGGTATTTTCCCACTCGATCTCCACGGTCTTGCCCGGAGAGACATAGACGGTCTTATACTGCTTATCCAGCGTGTAGCCGGGGGCGGCTTCCAGTTCTCTCAGATAAAAGCGGCCGCTCAGCCCGCCAGGGATCTCGTCAATGTAGATGTAGCCCTCATCGTCCGAGGTGTACTCGCCAATGGGCTTCTTGTTCGCATCATAGAGGACAAACTTTACGCCATAGATCCCCTCGCCCGTGGCGCTGTCGATTTTGTGGATGACGATGCCGCTGAGCTTTTTGTTGGTCACCTGCAGCGTCACACGCTTGCCATCCTTGATCTCAAAATAGTGGGGCGTATCATCCAGCCGGAACGATTTGTTCGATGTGACCTCTTTTGCATAGTAGCTGCCATCCTCCAGAGCCACGAACACACGGCCATTTTTGTCCGTCGTAACGGTATCCACCAAGGCATCGTCCACCTTGCGGATCTCAAAGGTCGTATTGGGGATGCGCTCACTGTGGTTATCCTCGTTGACCTTGATGATCTCCACGCCACCAATAGGCGTGTTGTAATAGCGATAGGTAATCCACCGCTTTTATCCCAGTTGGACTGGGACAGTCAGGGTGGATTTTCCCCCGCTTCGCACCGTGCGTGCGACTTTCACCGCACACGGCGCTCCATCAATGCAAATTATTTGTTGCGTGTATGTGAAATAACCAGTTTGTCCCTATAACCGACAATTTTCTTTTGTGCTTTGACATCAAACTCACTAATGTCCTGATTCGGATTATTAACCGCGATGAAGCATTTCTTATGAAGCGAAATCAGATTGTTGACACGGTTCACCTTATTAAAAGATTTGACCCAAGAGCAGTTGGCGGCGCAGGTAGGCGTGCGGCGGGAAACCATCATGCGGCTGGAAAAGGCACAATACAATCCCTCACTTAAACTGGCGATCGATATTGCAAGGGTTGTCGAAGCGCCGATCGAAGAAATCTTTGTTTTCAAGTGATCTGTGCGGAACTAACCGGCCGGCAGTAAATGACGGTGTACTGCACGGCATGAAATGAGATAGCTGGCTTCTAAGCGTCAGTCCGCCAGTTAGCGTCTGGTCGGGGATGCCAAAAGGCCCTGGAAGCGCTGCTTCCAGGGCCTTTTTATTTTCTCTTATTTTATCGCACTGGGCGGGGCTCACGCCTGCATATCGGTCTGTCTGCGGTAGCTGCGCAGGAACAGGAGCGACATGACAAGGCACAACGCTTCGGAGAAGATCGGCGTATACCACACTGCGTCGCCTCCGAAGATCGCCGCGAGGAGAAGAAGCACAGCACTTTGCAGCGCCAGCCCGCGGCCGACCGAGATACAAATAGCGGGCACGGGGCGCTCGATGGCGGTCATAAACCCACCGATGACGATGTTGAAGCCCAGCAGCAGATACGAAACGCTGTAGCGCCGGAATGCACCGATGGAGTAGGCGATGAGCTCATCGCCCGCGTGCGAAAGGTACGTGCGCACGATCTGCGGCGCGAAGAAAAAGACGAGCAGAAACAGCGCCGGCGCGAAGATGCAGACGGTCGTGAGCGCGTAGCGCAGAAGTTTTTGACAGCCCGTGTGATCCTCTTTGCCGTAGTGATAGCTCACAAGCGGCTGCGAGCCCTGCGAGATGCCGACCATGAGGTTAATGACAATGGTCGTCACGTAGGCGATGACCGTGTAGGTCACGACGCCGTCCGTGCCGATGCACTTGAGCACCGTGCGGTTGAAGAGGAAGATCATCAGCCCCGTGCACAACTCTGTCACGCCGTCGGACAGGCCGATGGGCAGGATGCGCGCGTAAAGGTGAGGGTCGAAGCGAAATTTGCACAGCCGGAACGTGCACTTCTTGCTGAAAAAGTGGACAAAGTACGAGATACAGGTCACGAGCTGCGAGATGCCCGTGGCGACCGCCGCGCCGAACACGCCCATGTCGAGGTGAAAAATGGCGATATAGTCAAGCACGCAGTTCGTCAGGCATCCGCCGATAACCGTGAGGAGCGCGTAGCGCGGATAGCCGTCTGTCTTGACGAGCACCTCAAGGTTGTAGGACACCAGATAGCACACGCCGAACGGCGCGATGCCGAGAATATACTGCTTGACATAGTCAAGTGTGATCTCGTCTGCGCCGAGAAGGTACGCAAACGGCTCCAAAAAGAGCAGCACGAGCGCAGTGATGACCGCGCCAAGGGTCAGCAGCGTGGCAAAATTCTGAGAAAAGAGGGCGTTGGCCTCGCGCCGCTTCTCCTGCGCGATGAAAATGGCGATGAGCGTCGACGAGCCGACGGCGAAGAGCACGGCGATGGAAAAAAGCGCGTTGGTGAAGGGAATCGCGAGATTGACGGCGCTCATGGCATATTCGTTCACACCGATCGAGACCATAAGCCCGTCGACCATGGAGTAGAGCGAGAACACGACCTGTGAGGCCATCGTGGCGGAGACAAAACGGATGAAGTCATGTTTCAGACTTTTCCCCGAGAGTAACAAAATAACACATCCTTAAATTATAATATTTTATTATGCGTTGATCTGACCGATCCCAAAGCTTCCTGCGCGGAGGGCCGCCGCATCATAGACGGTGTGCGCCATAAGTGTCACCGTCCGTTTCCGGCGCTGCAAAACGCGTGCGGTCATGTCCTGAAGAAGTGACTCACCTCCATAGAAAAAATCTCCTTCCAGCATTTGGTGTGATCTGAAAACGCCGTCTGCGGCAAAAAGCAGCCAAATATAAGAAAAGCAGCCGCAAAAACGGCTGTATCTTCGACGCCAAGGCGGCTTTTGATCGGTCTGTAGTTTTATTATACCATAGGTTTGCCGGTTTTGCAATCACCTGTGCAAAACCGAAACACAAACGAAACACCTGCTCTCACCGCTGTCCTGCTCCCCGCTCCGTCCTTGTCAAGCGGCAGAGGAGGCGGCCTGCCGACGCAGGCCGCCCCCTCTGTTTCCTTTTGGGCTTATCGCACGCTTCCCTCGCCGCCCATGAGGGCGGTCATCTCCTCGATGCGCTCGAGGGGGAACGGCGGCGCGCTGAGCGGCCGCATGGCGATGCTCATGAGCTTCATCGGGTTGTCGTCCGCCGCCACGCGATTCGAACTGAGCGCTCCGCAGCGCTTGCAGCGGTGGATGATCGCCCACTCGCCGCCTCTTCGCACCCAGACGGCCACGGGCTCCATGATGCCGCCGCAGTCGCTTTCGCGGTCGCCCGGCTCAATGTCCACGTGCAGGCTCGATAAGCAGTTCGGGCAGTGGTTGCGATGGTCGCTGCCGGCGTTTTCCGGCGTGCAGAGCCGCCCACAGACCTTGCAGGTGAAGGTGTCGCGGCAGGCGTGGGCCTTGTAATAGCCTTTTTCAAAGGTTTTGCGTTTGTTCTCGCGGTTCATGTAGTCCTCCTGAAAAGCATGGCTCTCGGGAGGAACGGCGTGTGTCAGTAAATTTGCCGGCCCTCCCGGTCAGCGCACACGCTCCAGTGACATCGTTTTAGACTTCAAAAAACGGCTCCTTCATTTTAAAAATTCCGGCAGCCTGGAAAGGCTTGCCGCAGCTATCGTAACGCCGGAACGCCCCGTTGTCAAGCGCTCCGCGTTTTTCCCTCATTCCGCCGCACGCAGCAGCAGGATGGTGACGTCATTGACGTTCGTGCCCGTCGCACCGGTTTTGAGAAGTCCGCCGACTGCGCCGAGCGCATGGTAGGCGTCGTTATCATTGAGCGACTGCACAGCGTCAACACCCTTTTGGCGCATCAGCTGCGCGGTCTCGCCGTCGGCGATGCCGCCCGCGGCATCGGTCGGTCCGTCCGTCCCGTCGGAGCCGACGGAGAAGACGAGCGCGTTCGAAAGTCCCTCGATGCCGAGCGCCGCAGACAGCGCGATCTCCTGATTGCGCCCGCCGAGGCCCTTTCCCCTCAGGTGGACGACCGTTTCGCCGCCCATGAGAAACGCAAGGTTTTTCCCGTCACGCGCATGCGTGCGCGCAATGGAAGCAAGCATGCTCCCCGCCTCGCGCGCCTCACAGCAGAGGCAGTCGGTGAGTATCATCGGCTCGTAGCCGAGCGCTTCGCACGCCGCGGCGGCCGCCGCGCAGAGCTCGCGCACGCTGCCGGTGATCTGCGTTTCGACATTTTCGAGCGTCTTCGGCGTCTCCTGTGCCAGAAGCGCCCACGCCCGCTCCGACAGGCGCAGGCCGTACCTTTTCGCAATATCGAGCGCCTGCGCACAGCTTGCGCTGTCGGGATACGCGGGGCCCGAGGCGATCATGTCGAGCGGGTCGCCCAGAATATCGCTCAGCACGACAGCGAAGACCTGCGCCGGCGCGCAGTGCCGGGCGAAGCGTCCGCCCTTGACGGCGGAAAGCCGCTTGCGGATCGTGTTGATCTCCACGATGTCCGCGCCCGCGGCAAGGAGCTGATTCGTGACGTCCTGCAATTCCGCAAGCGGAAGCAGCGGCTTTTCAAAAAGCGCGCTGCCGCCGCCCGAGAGCAGAAAGACGACCGTGTCGCTTTCGGTCAAATCTTCCGTCAGCGCGAGCGCGGCGTCCGTGCCGCGCAGGGAGTTTTCGTCCGGCACGGGATGCCCGCCCTCAAAGCACGCGACATTCGCGATCTCACCTTTCACGTGACCGTACTTCGTCACGACCACACCGCCGCAGAAATTATCCTGCAAACACGCGCGGGCGGCGTGCGCCATCTGCCACGCGGCCTTTCCCGCCGCGACGAGGTACACCCTTCCTAAAAAGGTTTTGCCTTTCAGCGCGCGCTCGACCGCCGCGTCCGGCAGCACCGCCGCGATGGCGCGCGTGATGATCTTCTCCGCGTCCGCGCGCAGGTTATCCACAGGTTTCGACTTTTCCTGCATAAGCGCCCCTCCTTTTGAAAAAAGCTGCCGAAAAACGGCAGCTTTTTCGTTATCTTTTGATTTTACCATGCCCGTCTTACGGACACAAGCGGAATTCTCAGAATTCCAGCTTCTCCATGCGGTCGAACGCCTGCTTGAGCTGGTCAATGCCGACGGTGCAGGCGATGCGGAAGTGGTTTGCGCCGGTCTTGCCGAACGGGCTGCCCGCGCTGACGAGCACGTGCGCGCGCTCAAGTAACTCCTTGCAGAACTGCTTGTCGTCGAGACCCGTCTTCTCCACGCCGGGGAAGAGGTAGAACGTGCCCTTCGGGCGCACGAGGCTCAGATACGGGATCTTCTCGATGCGGTCGGCAGAGTAGAAGATGCGGTCGCGGTACGCGGTCACGTACTTCTCGCGGATCTCCTTGCGCATTGCGAGCGCCTGAATCCCCGCGCGCTGGGAGATGGACGGCGCGGAATAGACGAGCGAGCCGTTGATACGGTTCATCACGTCGAGGAATTCCGGCTCAGCAATGATAACGCCCACGCGCCAGCCGGTCATCAGGAAGTTCTTGGAAAAGCTGTTGAGCGTGATGGTGCGCTCAGCCATGCCGGGCAGTGTACGGATGGGGCGGAAGTCGCCCTCGTAGATGTAGGTCGTGTAAATTTCGTCCGCCGCGATGAGAAGATCATATTCCTTTGCCACGCGGGCAAGCATCTCCATTGTGGACAAATCGTAGCCCATGCCGGTGGGGTTCGTGGGGTTATTGAAAATGATGGCCTTCGTGCGCGGCGTGATGGCAGCGCGCAGGCGCTCTTCGCTGATGGCATAGTCCTCCTCGGCGTAGGTCGGCACATCGACGCACACGCCGCCCGCCAGCTCGATCTGCGCGCGATACAGCGCGAAATACGGGGAAAAGACGATGACCTCGTCGCCCGGGTCAAGGATGGCAAACATTGCCAGCGACATGCCGAGGCAGCTCGACGCGCTCACGAGCACGTGGTCGCGCGGAAGGCTCTGGTCAAAGTCCTCCTCCCACGCCTTGCAGACCGCGGAGATGAGCTCAGGGTCGCCCTTGGGGTCGCCGTAGTGAGTGTGGCCGGCCTTGGCGTCGCGGAAGGCCGCGTTGATGATGGCCTCGTCGGTCGTAAAGTCCGTGTCGCCGATGCTCAGGTCGACAATGTCCTTGTATTTGGCCAGCGCCGCGGTGTCGAGCGTCAGGCCGGTGCCCGCGCTCTGGAAGCGCTTGGCAATAAAGTTTCGCTTCATGGGTGACTCCTCCTTGCAGATCGCCGCGGCAGCCCGATTTTTCAAGCGGCGCGTAGAAATGCTGAATTTTATTGCAGTATATGGCAGATTCCGACAGAATGCAATCGGTAATGTCGATAGAATTGCAGGCCCGCAGCCCTTTCATTTCGTTAACATGATAAAGCGTCATCGAACAGTGAAAACAGAACCGGCGCAAAATGCGCCGGCTCTGCCGTTTTTCTTTACCACGGGATGGTTTTGAACTGCTCGATCTCGTCTTGATGCTGCACGCAGCGCACAAAGCGCTTGCGGTAGATCGTGTAGCAGCCGTTGCAGGCAAGGCATTTGCTCCCGTCCTGCGCGCCGCTTTTGAGCTTTGCGGCAAAGTCCGGCTCGCAGATGAGCGCGTCCAGATAGAACGGCGTCTTCTGCCCCGCGCGGCGGTTGAAGTCGATGCCGCTGACCTCCGCTCCGTCCACGCCGCAGCATTCATAGAGCTGCAGCAGCGCAGGCAGGTCGCCGCAGCCGTTGCTGTCGGCCTTGACGATCATCGGGAAATCCGCGCCGCATGCCGCGCGCATCGCTCTCTTTGCACTTTTTCGCCGCGAAGGCAAACTGCTCAACCAGACGATCGAGCTCTTCCCGAGTGAAATCCTCGGGGTGCTTCGGCGGCGCGCCGTTCACGCTCTCGACGCCCTTGATGCCGCTGTGGCTGAGCTGGAAGAAAAGTTTACCGCCGTACCGGTGCACGCCGTCGCAGGCGCGGCGGAGAAGGGACTCGTCCGTCGTCTCGTCCAGCACGGGCTGGCCCGCGTCGGCACGCTGCATCTTGTCGACGCAGAAATGGCCGGTGATGACAAGGCCCACTTCGTTTTTCACAAGCTCGATGAGCGTATCCGCCCAGAGCGGCGTCACCTGACCCTTTTCGTCAGACAGATGCCCGTTCGTCGCCGAGCGGACGATGCGGTTTTTAAGCTCGCACGTGCCGAGCTTTACAGGGGTAAACAGAAGGTCCATAATCGTCTCTCCTTATAAGATCCGTTCGGCGATGAACATCATCAGCGGCATCGTGACCGGCAGCAGCAGATTCGATTGCAGCACGCTCTTGCTCGCCATCTCGGGCGAGCGGTCATAGCGCACGCCGAAGATACTGATGACCGTCGCCACGCTGCACCCAAGCACCATCACAATGCACAGGCACGTCGTACGATCCCAGCCGGTAAAACGCAGCAGCACTGCCGCAACGAGCGGCATGACAACGCCGCGCAGCAGCGTGATGAAATACAAAATAGGCTTTTTGAGCACGTCGATGAGCGGGCTTCCCGAAAGGAGACAGCCTATGATGAGCATCGACGTTGGCACGACGCAGTTGGCAAGACTGCTCAGGAATTGCAGCGGCGCACCGGTAAATTTCCATCCCGTGGCCAGCATGATGATCATGAGAACAGCTGAAATGTTCATCGGCGTAAGCATGCTCTTGAGCTGCTGCTTGAGATTATGATCTTTTTCGCGCCGGAAGCTCTGCATAATGAAAAGGAACATGTAGAGTGTGGCGCAGGGCACGGAAAGCGAGCCCAGTACCGTTCCTTCCGTGCCGAAAACCGCCGTGCAGAGCGGGATGCCAACAAAGCCGTTATTTGGATAGGCCACGCTGCGGGTGAAAACAAGCGAATCGTCCTCATTCAGCCGGAGCAGTTTTGCGATCGGCTTGGCCAGAAGTGTAAACAGAATGAAGCAGGACATATAAGCCAGTGCGATCTTAATGACCTGAGAAAACGGCATATCGCCGAAATCCCCGCTGGCCGCCGCCAGAATATTACAGGGAAAAAACACGTCCAGCAGCAGCATGGAAAGGAGGTCTGCCCCCTTGCGATCCACTTTGCCCAACTTGCCCAGCAAAAAGCCGAGCATCATCATCGCTGCGAGAATCAAAACCTGCTGCAAAACCGTCTGTGCCATGTTATCCTACATCGTCCTTTATCTTGATCTAAATTACTTGAAATTTTCCCGCGCGTACTTCATCAGCTCTTCGCGGAAGTCGGGGTGCGCGATGGAGGCCATCGCCTCGGCGCGCTCGCGCAGCGTCTTGCCGAAAAGGCTTGCAATCCCGTACTCGGTCGCGACATACTGGATCATCGTGCGCGGCGCGGAGATCGTGCTGCCGCCGGGGATGGCGGCAAGGATGTTGCTCTTGCGCTCGCCGTCCTTTGTCACACGGGAAGAGTTGATGCAGATGAAGCCCTTGCCGCCCTTGGAGCGGTACGCTCCCTCGAGGAAGTCCATCTGGCCGCCGACGCCGGAGAGCTGGCGCGTGCCGGTGCTCTCGGCGTTCTCCTGACCCATGAGGTCGAGCTGCACGCCGCCGTTGATGCTGATGACGTTGCTGAGCTTCGAGATGCGCTCGACGGAGTGGATGTAATCGAGATCGCCCGGGTGGAAGAGCTGGGGTTCGGCGTCGAGCCAGTCATAGAGCTCCTGAGAGCCCATCGCGAGGTTCCACGCGGAAAGGCCGGTGTCGAGCTCCTTGTGCGCGTTCGTCAGCTTGCCCGCCTTGTAGAGCTCAAGGAACGCATCGGAAATGGTGCCGGTGTGGCAGCCGAGGTCCTTCTTGTCGGACTCGGCGAGCATCTTGGCGACCGTGTAGGGCACGCCGCCCACGCCGAGCGACAGCACCGCGCCGTCGGGGATCTCATTCACCACGATCTTGGCGATGGCGATATCGGTCTCGCTGGGCGCGCGGTAGGAGCGCACGGGCAGCGGCTCATGCTCGCCCTCGACGATGTAGTCCGCTTCGGACAGGTGCACACGGTGCGAGCCGTCCACGCCCTGGAGCTTGGGATAGTGCTCGTTGATCTCGAAGATCACGGTGCGGGCGCTCTCAAAGATCGTGCGCCAGGCATAGTTCGAAATGCCGAGGCCGCAGTAGCCGTTCTCGTCGGGCTTGGAGACGGGAACAAACGCCACATCGCAGCGGATGTGCTTGTCGCGATAGAGGTACGGCAACGAGCGCAGCATGACGGGCATGAATTTCACAAGGCCATTCTTCTGGAGCTTGCGCTCATAATCGCCGATGTGCCAGCTGTAATAGCTGAAACTCTCCTGCTCGGGGTCTGCTTCGACAACCTCGATGCGCGGGCGGATCACAAGACCGCCGCGGACCTTGACGTCCTTCACTTCACCCTTGCGCGCGGCGAGGGCCTTGTCCAAAAGCTCGGGAAAACCCGCACCGAAGCCGTAGTCCACCCAGTCGCCGGACTGCACAGCCTTGACAGCCTGCTCCGGCGCAACAAATTTAGCCTGATAGTCGTTCATAAAAATTCTCCCTTGGTTCAAATCGCTTTTAATGTAGCAGAATTTTCGCCGCTTGTAAATCGTTCCGAAGCGGAAAGCGACCTCAAATCTTGCCGTTTCGCGGCGCGGCGCATTTTTCTGTTGCGCCTCCGGCGCGATTCTGCTATGCTTGCCTTAGTCTGATATTCCGCGCCTGAAGGAGGCTAACGCATCATGGTCGAAAATTATCAGGAAATGCTTTCGAGCGAGCACAGCGGCTTTATCCGTCACAACGGCATCCGCGTCGTTTCGGTCGACGAGGAAAAAAGCGTGCTGACCGCCGACGTCACGCCGGAAAATTCCAACATCTGGGGCGGCGTGCACGGCGGCTTTCTCTACGCGATGGCTGACACCGCCGCGGGCGCGTTCGCGCGCATCAACTACAGCCAGCACAACGTCACGCTGAACGGCTCGATCAACTATCTGCGCTCGACGGTGCAGTCCAAAGCGCTCACCGCCGTCGGCCGACCGGTCAGGGTCGGCGGCCACATCGGCTTTTTCGAGGTCAATATCACCGACGACACCGGCGCGCTGATCGCCCGCGCCGAGATCAACATGTATTTTCTGAAAAAGTAAGAAACGCGCTAAAAGGGAGCGCATCGGGCCTTGCCCGATGCGCTCCCTTTTTCATTCTTGTGCTGTAGCCGCTCAGTTTTTCTGGCTTTTGCCCTTGATCAGCGCCGTCACCGCTTCGGCGACGGGCTTGCGGTCCGCGTCAAGGAAGAACACCTTGACCTTCGCCGCCTTCGACCAGTCGGCGTTCGCCCACTTGAGCGTCACGGTTTCTTCATCCTCCGCAGCTTCGCTCGCGGCATAGGCCAGGAATCTGCCGTCCTCGGCGTAGAGCGCCGCAGCGTAGTAAACCGCGTCCGCCTGCTTTTGGACTGTGACCTCGTTCTCGCCCATGCTCACGATGCCGCTGTCAGGGTCGTTCGCCTTCACCACGATGGCATAGGTCGAGAAGTGCTTGAGCGTCAGCACGGCGTTTCCGTCGCGGTAGGCCACCTCGACCGGCTCCTTTGTGCCGTCATCGGCAAGATACCAAGCCTGCAGCACACCCTGTTGCGTCCACGTAAACGGAACGGAGACGGTCACTTTGCCGTTAAAGCTGTGAATTTCCGTTCCGTTTGCCGTCAGGCTCACATCAAGCACCATGCCCTGTTCGATATCGCCGATGATCTCGGTCTGATCGCTGCTCAGTGCATCGCCGGTGCTGACATGCAGCTGAATATCGTTGCCGTCCGCTGTTTCGACGACCGACTGCATCGCCGTCTTGTCCAGCGTGATCGCCGCGTCCGCCATCTTGATCGACAGCGCTTTCGCTTCCAAAGCAAGGACGTCGTTCACGGCGCTGACGGGCAGCGTCACTTTTTCCGCTTCCAGCCCGGACACATCGATCTGCGCCGTGCTGCCGGTTTTGAGCTGCTCTTTAAGCTCGTCCTGATCGACCGACTCGATCTTCACGGTACCATCGTCCGCCTTAGTATAGTAGGCGGAGCTGTCCTCCGTCTTATTGCCGATACGCTCCCACTGGGCGGTGCAGATCGTCGTCTTGCCTGCGTGCAGCTGTCCATCGTCAAACACGGTGGAAAGCTTATGCAGATCGCTGAGCGTATAAAGCTTATCTTCCTTGCTGTCCGGATCAGGGCCCACAAAGCCCGTCAGTGTAAAGCCGTCGCGGTGGAACACGGTCTTGAGCTCGTCCGCGTACATGTAGCGCCAGCTCGTCTGATTCGGCAGAAGGACAATGACATCGCTGTAGCGCGCACCGTGCGCCGTTACCACGCCGTTGCCGTCGAGGAAGATTTACCGCTTACGCTCACAGTTGTTGAGGCGGCATCGGTGCTCCGAATCGGGCGCACGTCTGCGTATATCATTCCTGTTCCATCCCGGATACGGTCATGTCACAGAGCAAATGAAGCAAGCAAGTTCAGAACGCATGGATAACTTCATTAAAAGCGTGTCTGGTGGTGAAAAATGAGTCCTTTTCACTCTCATAAGGGAAAACTAAAGGGAAAACCTCCCCGAAAAGGCAAAAGGAAAACCCTGTAGTCATTCGGGTAATGTTCGTAGGGACACAAGTTGACACCATGTCTTGCAAGGGGGCGGACAGCGTTTGCTGTCC
>ERZ1673702.2577-NODE-2577-length-15704-cov-5.223529_pt1 | contig 15704 bp, 8 predicted proteins | sample MGYA00580232_ERZ1673702 | MGnify/ENA primary metagenome ERZ1673702 (study PRJEB41218, sample SAMN15661792) | gut metagenome | host: Homo sapiens | place: Canada: London | collected 2015-08-20/2019-03-30 | study: EMG produced TPA metagenomics assembly of... | reverse complement strand
CAGGAAGAGGCATTTTTTCAGTATTGGAGAAAAAACAGGCTATGAAGAAAGTATTTGGGAATGGCTCAGTCATCCGATCCAGTGCCTGCAGCCAGAAGGGACTGTACATAATACATGCACAGTCCCTTAGTGAAATTGGTTTATTTCTCGCATTCCAGCACAATTACTTCACAGCTGTCGAGCTTCAGCATTCCTTCCGGGCAATCGGTGCGGTTCTGATTGGACAGAAGCACTTTTTTTACCGGATATTCAAGTTTGGTGGAAACGGCTTCGCGATCGAAGTTGGCGGCGACGAGAACGCGTTGTGATTTCGTCTCACGATAATATGCCATAACTGTTTCGCTATCCTGATATGCAGGAACTGTTTTGCCGTAAGTAAAGACTTCTTTGTATTCTGGAGCCTTGCGGATGGTAGTCAGTTTACGGTAGTAATTTAATACGGAATCCGGATCCTTTTCCTGAGCTGCGACGTTGATTTCTTTATAATCAGAGTGAACCTTGAGCCATGGTGTGCCTGTAGTAAATCCGGCATTCGCCTGAGCATTCCACTGTACAGGGGTTCTTGCGTTATCACGGCTCATTTTGCCGCATACTTCCAGAGCTTCTGCATCACTTAAACCTGCTTCTCTTGCAAGATTATACTGATCGATCGTACTGATATCATTGTAATCATGAATGTTGCTCCAGATTTCATTCTGCATTCCGATTTCCTGTCCCTGATAAATGAACGGAATTCCACGAAGCAGGATGTTTACGGTACCGAGCATTTTGGCACCGACAGGCGTTTGGGCATACTCCGGAAGAAAACGGGATACACCGCGAGGTTCATCATGATTTTCGATGATATTTGCTTCCAGTCCATATTTTTGGACATTGATCTGAGAACTCAGAATTGTGTCGCGCCATGTTTTGAAATCTACATGAGGTGCATCGTACCAGCCATGAGCACCATCGCTGAGGGAATGCGCACAGAAATCAAAGATTGTGGAGAAATGTCCGTTATCTCCAATAAATTGACCAAGTTCATCAGCTTTCATATTGAATACTTCACCAACGGTGAAAGCATCATATTTCTGAAAAGTGTTTTTCTTCAGATCTTCAAGGAATTCTCCTACACCGTCAACGTTTTCGACCATTTTCCAGCAGGCGGCCATGCCATCCGGTCCGTCCGGTTCATAGTCAGGAAAAGCAAGGTCTTTTTTGATGTTGATGATCGCATCGATACGGAAACCGGCAAGGCCTTTTTCAAGCCACCAGTTGATCATATTGTAAAGCTCCTGACGAAGCTTTGGGTTCTCCCAGTTCAGATCAGGCTGTTCTTTGGCGAACATATGGAAATAGTATTTGTCTGTTCCCGGAACCGGTTCCCAGCAGCTGCCGCCGAAGTAAGAACGATAGTTGCTTGGCGGGTTACCGTTTTTTCCTTTCCGGAAATAAAAATAATCTGCATATTCACCATCTGGATCAGCCAGAGCTTTTTGGAACCATTCATGTTTGTCAGAGCAGTGGTTGATGACCAGATCCATGATGATATGCATATTACGTTTTTTTGCTTCTGCAAGCAATTCATCAAACTCTTCCATAGTTCCGAATTCTTCTGCAATTGCATAGTAATCTGAAATATCATATCCCTGATCGACAAAAGGCGATTTGTAGATTGGAGAAAGCCAGATGATATCAATGCCCAGTGCTTTTATGTAATCCAGTTTGGAAATGATTCCTCTCAGATCTCCGATGCCGTCCCCGTTACTGTCCAGAAAACTCTTTGGATAGATCTGATATGCGATTTTGTCATGCCACCATTTTTCTGTCATTATTTGTACCTCTTTTATTCATGCATTATATGTTTAGTATAGATGATATTGTGCCTGCATTCTTGCGATATGTCATCATTATATAATACTATCCTGCTTTTGGAAAAGAAAATATCCATCTCTGCCGTTCTGTTTTGCACATGTAAATGACAAACTCATCTCCACCGATTCTTCCAATGATATCATTTTCTCTGAAATAATTTCGGAGTGTCTGTCCAAGTGTGCTGAGGACAATATCGCCGACAGCATGCCCATAATGATCATTTACTTCTTTGAATTTATCAACATCCAGAATAATAAAAGTACCTTTTTCATGAGGCCTCTGCTCCAGGATTTCGTTGATGAGTGCCTCTGTCGTGCGTTTGTTGAGAACACCTGTCAGACCGTCTGTCTGTGCATCGCGACGCAGCTCTTCATTGCGGATACGATTGTTGTGGATAATGTAGAAAACAAGTAACAGCACCAGAATGAAGAATACGGACATAAAAATGCCTTCATAACTTTTAATGAAAGAATAGGAGCTTTGGGCATCGGATACAGGAATAACATAGCAAATCATCCAGTCATTCATGCCAAGCCGGGTATAAGCGATATACTGGTCAGATTTTTTGTTGGAGTCTGTTCGGATCTTAATCAGTCCATCGTTGCCGGCTGAAAAATCTTTTTTGACATTTACAAGAGAATTTTTGGACAGAAGTGTTCTGTCTTTATAAAAATCAAAAAAATTGTCACCATATGTGATTTTATGATATGAAGGTTCACCATCGTAGGCGATGATCTCTCCTTCTTTTGTGACAATCAGACTGTATCCGGCATCATCAAAAATATCATTAAAAAGCATCTGACTAAGGGCGGTCACATTATAAGAGCCACCAAGTGCGCCAATGATTCTGCCATTACAGCGTACAGGAACACACAGGATCACACAGGATCACACGTGTCTCCTGATCAATACTGCTGTCCAGTGGATCACTGAGAGTTGCCTGGCCTTTCATGGCTTCCAGAAAATATTTTCTCTGGGATACATTCTTTATGGCACCGTTGTCATAGTATGCTGTACCGTCTGCTTCGATCAGGGCAGTTCTTTCGAAATCCGTGTTTGCTGCCAGGGATACCAGAAGCTCCATATTTTCATCGGAAAGAATATCAGAGGAATCTCCCATTTTGTCAGCGATACTGTTCAGAAATCCGTAATGAATATTGAGAATGGATAACGCATGATTACTTTGTTTTGCTACATTATTGGTCATGGTTTTCTGAGAATTGGTATCGATTGACTTCTGGACATATAACAGAAAAACACCCAGACTGATGACTACGGCACAGATAAAAATAATAATAGCAGCAACATAATGCGTAGAAATATTTTTTTTCTTTTTCATATTCTGTTTCTCCTGTAGATAGATACAGTTTGAGTATATAGAGAATATATATAGTATAAAATATTTTATGCGAGAATGCAAAAACGTTTTTGCTTTTTTTCGCCAATTAAAAAGCTCTTGACTATAGCGGATAAGAGTTGTAAAATAAAAAAAGCTTTTAACGAGGTAAAGCATAAGAGCAAATTCTATGAAGGGAATCAGTAAAAGCAGAGAAAATAGCTGTTTACAGAGAGCCGCAGGTGGTGTGATGCGGTAACGGCATTGTTTTGAATATCATCCCTGAGAAGGAAGACCGAACGTTACGTTTGAGATTTATCAGTAGGTTTTCACGGAGGCTCCCCGTTACAGGAGACGCGTATGCCGGTACGTTGCAGAATCGTACTTGTTTCAATGACGAAACAGGGTGGTTGCGGAATTATATATCCGTCCCTGATGGGGCGGATTTTTTTTATGCAGAATTTTCTGAAACCGGAACATCATCATATTTTACAAGGGAGGAAGAGAGGATGAAAGTCTACAAGAAACTCATGAATGCACTTGCAGCAGTAGAAAAAGTTGTACTGGTAGTTACAACATTGCTGATTCTCGTGCTCACTGTGGGAAACGTGTTTTCCCGTAAAGTGATCCACCGCTCATGGTCCTTCACAGAAGAACTTGTTGTAGCGGTCTTTGTACTTATTACACTTCTGGCAGCAGCATTGTCCTGCAGAGAGGGTGGCCTGGTCAGCCTGACACTGGTTACAGACCGTCTTCCAAAAAAACTGAAAAAACCATCTGTGATCCTGATCACAGTACTGAGTATTATTTTTTCAGTGATTCTTTTTAAGTATGGTATGGACAAGGTTATCACCCAGCTTGAAAACGGAAAAAGAACCTTTGTACTGAACTGGCCGGAATGGATCTTCTGGTCCTTTGTACCGATCGGAGCAGGCTGTATGATTCTTCATCTTATTGAGTACTGTCTGGATGTCTGTTTTGGAAATAAAAACGATAAGGAGGGCAAATAAATGATCAGTGCTGTTTTATTTATTTCATTTTTTGTTTTTCTGATCCTGGGTGTGCCGATTGCACTCTGCCTGGGTCTGTCCTCTGTATGTGCGATCCTTTATTCGGGAACCTCACTTACCATCGTTGCAACAAATATGTATTCAGGAATCAGTAAATTCCTTCTTCTTGCGATTCCGTTCTTTGTACTGTCCGGAAATATCATGGCAAAAGCCGGAATTTCACGCAGACTGATCGATTTTGTAGATACCTGTGTCGGACACAAAAAAGGCGGTATCGCAATCGTATGTGTTATTGTTTCCTGTTTCTTTGGAGCAATCTCTGGTTCCGGTCCGGCTACAGTAGCAGCTCTTGGTGCTGTTCTGATCCCGGCAATGGTTGAGCAGGGTGGTTTCTCTGCACCGTTTTCAACAGCTTTGATGGCAACGTCGAGTTCGGTGGCTATCGTTATACCGCCAAGTATCGCTTTCGTTGTATATGCGTCTATTACAGGTGTGTCTATCGCAGATATGTTTATGGCAGGTATCGTACCTGGAATCCTTATGGGTGTGGCACTTGTAATTGTAGTAATTCTTGAAGCAAATAAACATGATATCAAACCGTCCCGTAAAAAAGCATCTGCAAAGGAGAGATGGGCCACTTTTAAAGAGGCATTCTGGGGATTCCTGATGCCTGTCATCATCCTTGGCGGAATCTACGGTGGTATCTTTACACCAACAGAAGCTGCGGCAGTATCTGTTGTATATGGACTTTTTGTAGGTATGGTGATCTACCGTGAGGTATCCTTCAGAGATCTGTTTGATATCCTGGTAGATTCCGCAAAGACTACCGGTGGAATCATGCTGATCGTTGCAAGTGCATCTCTGTTTTCATTTGTATGTACCAAGTTTGGTATTGCAGAGGCTGCATCCGGACTGCTTGCATCCATCGCACACAATCAGTTTGTATTCCTTCTGATCGTAAATATTATCTTCCTGATCGCAGGATGTTTTATTGATGCAAACTCAGCAATGTACATCTTTATCCCGATCATGCTTCCGGTATGTAAAGCATTGGGATACGACGTTGTTGCATTTGGTGTTATGGCAACTGTAAACCTTGCGATCGGACAGGTTACCCCTCCGGTAGGTGTAAACCTTTTTGTTGCGATCAGTATCAAGATCAAAAAAGGTCTGGAGGTTACTCTTCAGCAGATCTCAAAGGCAGTTATGCCGATGATCGCTGCCAGTGTTGCAGTGCTTCTGGTCGTTACCTATGTACCGGCAGTTTCTACTGCACTTCCAAAAGCGCTTGCGAAGGATGGTTCTTACACAGGCGAACAGGCCTCATCTGACACTGGAAGTACTGCTTCAAAGGATGCTGGAAATGGTGAAGACTCTTTTAATACAATTGAAGATTACAGCGACCTTGACTGGCCGGAAATGACCTGGAACTTTGCATGCTCCACAACGGAGACAAGTACCTGGGCAGACGGTGGACGTAAGTTCGGCGAACTGATGGAAAAGGCAACCGGAGGCAAGGTTAAAGTTAATGTTTATGCAACTGACCAGCTGACAAACGGAAATCAGTCCGAGGGAATCCAGGCACTGATGAACGGAGACCCGGTACAGATTTCCATGCATTCCAACCTGATCTATTCCGCATTTGATCCGAGATTCAATGTAGTATCTCTTCCATTTATTTATGATTCTTATGATGACGCAGATGCAAAATTTGACGGAGCAGCCGGTGAAAAACTGAAAGAATTGCTTTCCGAATATGGTCTGCACTGCATGGGTATCGCAGAGAATGGTTTCCGTGAGATCACCAACAGCAAACGCGAGATCAAGACTCTGGATGATATGAAGAATCTTAAGATCCGTGTGGCAGGTTCCAATCTTCTTATGGAATGCTATAAGAGATGGGGCGCAGATGCAACAAACCTGAACTGGACAGAGACCTACACGGCTCTGCAGCAGAATACAGTAGAAGGACAGGAGAACCCACTGCCGGCAATCGATGCGGCAAGTGTGCAGGAGGTTCAGCCATACTGCTCTATGTGGGATGCAATCTATGACTGTCTGTTCTTCTGCATCAACCAGGAGATTTATGACAGTCTGACACCGGAGCAGCAGGCAGTTGTTGACGAGTGTGGTCAGAAAGCTGTTCAATACGAGCGTTATATCAACCGTTCCGGAGATGAAGAGATCATGGAGCGCTGGCAGTCAAAGAATGGCGTGACGATCACAAATAAAGAAGATATGGATATCGATTCCTTCAAGAAAGCCGTAGATGGTGTTGATGAGTGGTTTGTTAAGGAACTTGAGAAAGAAGGATACGATGACGCACAGGAACTGGTAGATCTCTTCACACAGGAATCTACGGATACAGTTGCGGATTACAGTGATCTCAACTGGCCGGAAGCAACCTGGAACTTTGCATGCTCCACAACGGAGACAAGTACCTGGGCAGACGGCGGACGTAAGTTTGGCGAGCTGATGGAAAAAGCAACCGGAGGCAAGATAAAAGTCAACATCTATGCGGCAGACCAGCTGACCAATGGAAATCAGTCTGAAGGAATCCAGGCGCTGATGAACGGAGACCCGGTACAGATTTCCATGCATTCCAATCTGATTTACTCAGCGTTTGATCCAAGATTTAATGTTGTATCGTTACCATTTATTTATGATTCCTATGATGATGCAGATGCGAAATTCGATGGTGAGGCAGGAGAAAAGCTGAAAGAAATTCTTTCCAGTTACGGACTGCACTGCATGGGTATCGCAGAGAACGGCTTCCGTGAGCTGACCAACAGCAAGCATGAAGTAAAAACTCTGGATGACATGAAGAACCTCAAGATCCGTGTAGCAGGCTCCAACCTTCTGATGGAATGCTACAAGAGATGGGGCGCAGATGCAACGAACATGAACTGGTCTGAAACTTATACGGCTCTGCAGCAGAATACTGTAGAAGGCCAGGAAAACCCACTTCCGGCAATTGATGCGGCAAGTGTGCAGGAGGTTCAGCCATACTGCTCCATGTGGGATGCAATCTATGACTGTCTGTTCTTCTGTATCAACCAGGATCTGTACGATACTCTGACACCAGAGCAGCAGGCAGTCGTTGATGAGTGTGGACAGAAAGCCGTTGAGTATGAACGTTACATCAACCGCTCCGGTGATGAAGAAATCATGAACCGCTGGCAGTCAAAGAATGGTGTGACAATCACTAAAAAAGAGGATATGGATATCGATTCCTTTAAAAAAGCCGTAGAAGGTGTGGACGAGTGGTTCGTAGAACAGCTGAAAGATGCCGGATATGACGATGGACAGGAACTGGTAGATCTGTTTGAAAAATAGAAGTCAAAAAATTTAAATTTTTAAATTAAGAAGCTGGCGCTTCGCAGATTGCGGGGCGTCAGCTTTTATAGTATAATAAAATTAATAATGACTTTTTTTGAAAAAAGGTTATGCGGAAAGTATGTGGAGATTTTGGAAAAATCTATAAAGTATTTTACAGGAGTTTAAGCGGTCGATATGAATGAATTCAATCTAAATTTTTATAAAGGGAAGAAAGTTCTGGTGACAGGACATACCGGATTTAAGGGGACATGGCTCTGCAGGATACTTCAGGAGTTGGGAGCGGAAGTGACCGGATATTCTCAGAAGCCACCGACAGATCCATCAATATTCACGCTGACAGATCTGGAAAGTCAGATCCATTCTGTGATCGGAGACATTCGTGATCTGGAGCATATGATACAGGTGTTTAAAGAAACACAGCCGGAGATCGTCTTTCATCTGGCGGCACAGCCGATCGTAAGGGAATCTTACAAAAATCCGGTAAATACTTATGAGACAAATGTTATGGGGACGGTCAATGTACTGGAAGCAGTAAGGCAGTGTGGAAGCGTCCGCTCTTTTTTGAATGTAACAACAGATAAAGTTTATAAGAATAATGAATGGGAATGGGGGTACCGCGAAACGGATGAACTGGATGGCTACGATCCGTATTCCAATAGCAAATCCTGCTCAGAACTTGTAACACACAGTTATGAGAAATCTTTCTTGAAAGACATGGATATTGCAGTATCAACTGCGCGTGCCGGTAATGTGATCGGAGGCGGTGATTTTGCAGCAGACCGTATCATTCCGGACTGTGTGCGTGCTGTTTCCGGTGGAAAAAAGATTGCAGTTCGGAATCCACATTCTACCAGACCATATCAGCATGTACTGGAACCATTGGGCGCGTATCTTCTGATCGCGGAAGAACAGTATCAGGACAGCCGGAAGGCAGGATCTTATAATGTAGGACCAGATGACAGAAGCTGTCTGACCACCGGGGAACTTGCAGATCTGTTCTGCACAGCATGGGGAAACGGGGCAGCATGGGAAAATCTCTGTCAGGGAGGTCCTCATGAGGCAAATTTCCTCAAACTGGATTGTTCCCGTATTCGAAACCGGCTGGGCTGGAAACCTCGCTGGCAGGTGGATGAAGCAGTAGTCAACACTGCAAAATGGTATCAGGCATGGCTTGCCGGTCAGAATATGGCAGAATATACGGACTGTCAGATCAAAGAATATTTTGGAATATAAAAGGATAGAAGAAAAGAAAATATGAAAAAGAATAGAGAGGTTATCTGCGCTTTTGCAGCGTGGGTTTTATCGGCATGCTTTTTTATGAGCTGTTTTATGATTCCGGGACTGGCAGAAAAAATCAACAGTCTGGGAAACAGTAACATGCTTGTATATGGAATGTCTCTGATCCTGTTTTGTCTGCTCTTTGTAGCTGGAATGGGAATCGCACACAGGCATGAAGTTGCGGGAAAAACTTTTCCGGAGAATGTCAAAGCCAGAAAAACAGCATTTTGGCTGATGCTGTTTATACAGATTCCGTTCTGGCTGCTTTGTATCTCAGGAGAGACGGAACAGCTTGGATCTGTGGCGGCGAAATACGGATGGCACACACAGCCGGCAGTGATCGCAGCATTTTTGTTTTTGGCAGAACTTGCAATCTTTTTCTGGGCATGTCAAAATGTCTGCTTTCCGGAAAAAGACGGTGAGTGGATTATCCGGCTGGTATATGCAGCGTTGGTGCTCCTCGTTTTTTATAGTATGTACACACCGAATATTTTTGGAAGAGGAGAACTGAGCGATGCTTACCATGGGCACGCATATTTTAATTCTGTCTACAATATTTATCAGGGAATGCCATATACGCATAATGTTACGAGTATTTATGGACATTACGGACTTTTCTTTAAGATTCCAATGGAACTTGTTCATGGTGATTTCAAAGCCTTTGTTGCCATGGTTGCCGGAATTGGAGCCTTTGCACATATCTGTGCATTTCTTATCCTGGAACTGCTGGTCAAAAGCCGTGTGTTGAGGGTACTTGGTGCTTTGGCAGTTACATTTCCTGTACTTGGTATGCGAGGTGGCTTTTACTGGCAGGTTTGGCCGCATCGGGTAATTTTTCCGATGCTGCTGTTTCTGTATGGAGCATGGATCCTCAAAAAAGAGCTGTGCAATTTCTGGACAGCAGTGGGTGGGTATCTGATCTGTCTGCTGGCAATCCTCTGGAATACAGAGACCGGACTGATTCTTACTGTGGCGTGGGCAGGAATGCTTATTTCACGTTTTCTGTCTGTGGGAAAAATAAAGATCCGTAGACTATTGTGGTTAAGCTTTGCACAGTTTGCCGGAATGGCCGGGGCGGTGTTTGGAGCGTATGGAACAGTAAATCTCTATAATATCCTGAAACACAGTCCGGCAAATTCGTTTGAGGACTTTCTGATCCCATTGCTGTCAGGCAGTTATATGACGGGAGTTCTTCATCTGGATATGCCTACAGAACCCAATGCATATATGGCAGTGATCACACTGTTTCTGACCGGAACGGCTCTGGGAATGACCGGCTGGTTCAGTGGAAAAGAGAGACATTGCTGGCAAAAAGAATTTTTGTTTCTTCTGAGTGTCGGATCACTGGGATGTCTGGTGTATTATATTAACCGCCCTGCATATCACAATCTGGACTGCATTACCATGCCGGCTGCGATCATGGCTGCATACTGGGGGCAGAAGGGAATCGAATTTATCAAAAATGAAGAATGGAAAAGATTTGACAGCCTTTCGCTCAGACATGTGACCGTCAGTGGTGTAGGGCTGATCTGTATAGTTGCGGTTCTTGCAATGGCTACCGGAACGGTTCTTCAGTTTGCACAGAACAGCAAGATTAAAGAAAATTATCATAATGTGCAGGAATTTGAGGATTTCGCAGAGCAGATCGCAGCAGTTGTTCCTGAGAATACACCGTCATTTGGTATCAATGTTCCCGAAATCTGCAGCATGCTTCATCGGCGGACAGAATGTTTTACAATGGATTTCAGTGATATGCTCGTTCGCCCGGACAGTTTGAAAGAGCTGAAAGACCAGCTGGAACATGCGGAAGTGCCAGGGGCATTTACCGGAAAATCATCCATGAATATCTGGAAACGGAATGATCCGGAAACATATCGGTGGTTCATGGATCATTATGAACTAAAAGAGACGATTCCTTTTTATGGGGAAAAGTTTCTGTACTATATAAAAAAATAAAATACAGAAGGAGACTATTATGTTTGAAGAAATGACAGAACAGCAGGCCAGAGAGCAGATTCTGGAAATGACAAGAAATTATTGTGAAAAATACCATAACAAAAAGAAACCATATCAGAAAGGTGACCGTATCCCGTATGCGTCCAGAGTTTATGATGCAGAAGAAATGGTAAATCTTGTGGATAGTTCCCTTGAATTCTGGTTGACCGCAGGACGTTATACAGATGAATTTGAACATGCATTTGCAAAATATCTCGGTGTTCGTTACTGTTCCCTGGTAAATTCCGGTTCCTCTGCAAATCTGCTTGCATTTATGACACTGACATCTCCGCTTCTGAAAGAACGGCAGATTCTTCCGGGGGATGAAGTGATCACAGTTGCGGCCGGTTTTCCGACTACAGTTTCTCCGATGATCCAGTACGGTGCGGTACCGGTATTTGTTGATGTAACGATTCCACAGTACAATATTGATCCATCTCTTCTGGAAGCTGCATGGTCTCCAAAGACAAAAGCGGTCATGCTTGCGCATACACTTGGAAATCCATTTGACCTGAAAGCAGTCAGAGAATTCTGTGATCGTCATAATCTGTGGCTGATCGAAGATAACTGTGATGCACTTGGATCTGTTTATACGATCAACGGGGAAGAGAAACTGACCGGAACGATCGGAGATATCGGAACTTCCAGTTTTTATCCACCGCATCATATGACAATGGGAGAAGGCGGCGCTGTTTATACAGATGATCCGCTCCTGAACAGAATCGCACGTTCGTTCAGAGACTGGGGAAGAGACTGTATTTGTGCACCGGGACAGGATAATCTCTGCGGACATCGTTTTGACCGTCAGTATGGAGAACTTCCGGTTGGGTATGATCACAAATATGTATACTCTCATTTTGGATATAACCTCAAGGCAACAGATATGCAGGCTGCTGTCGGATGTGCGCAGCTCAGAAAATTCCCGTCTTTTGTGGAAAGAAGAATCCACAACTTTAATTATCTGAAAGAAGCACTGAAAGGTACAGAGGATAAACTGATCCTTCCGGAGGCATGTGCAAATTCAAAACCGAGCTGGTTTGGATTCCTGATCACATGCAAGGAAGGCGTAGACAGAAACAAACTGGTACAGGAGATTGAATCCAGAGGTGTACAGACACGTATGCTGTTTGCCGGTAATCTGACAAAACATCCATGCTTTGATCAGATGCGTGCTTCCGGAAAAGGATATCGTATTGCGGGAAGTCTGGAAAATACGGACCGTATTATGAAAGATACCTTCTGGATCGGTGTATATCCGGGAATGACAGATGAAATGCTGCAGGCGATGGCAGATGCGATCAAGGATGCATTAAACTGATTTACAGCAGAAAGCAGGATGGAAAATAATGATTTTAGATGAAAGACTTCGCTGGATGGGGTTCTGGATGCTGGACAAAATGAAAGGTGGAAAGACCAGAGAATATTATGACCAGATTCGTTATGCCTGGAAAGAAGGCAGCTCTGTTGAGGAGACAGAGAAGAGAATCCAGAATCTGATCGCGCATGCAGTTAAGACTACTGATTTTTATAAAGATTATCCGGAAACCTGTTCTCTTGAGGATCTTCCGGTGGTAAATAAAGATACCTTCCGACAGCAGTATGACCGTTTTGTATCTTCCACATATAAAGATGCACCAGATAACCGGGTAATGTGTACCAGTGGATCGACAGGAACTCCACTCAGAATGATCCAGAATCGTGACAAGATCCGTCATAATACAGCGGGTGGGATTTTTCTCGGAGCGGCAGCCGGATATTATATTGGAATGAAGGAAGCATTTATCCGGGTATGGGTAAATAATGTACGCAAAAGCAAATTTCAGCTTCTGCAGGAAAATCTGATCATGATGGACAGTTCCAGAATGGATGAAAAAGCTCTGGAAGAAATGTTTCATGTGATCGAGAAGAAAAAAGTCAAATGTCTGGTAGGATATTCTTCTGCCCTTGGAGAACTGAGTGAATATATCAGAAAAACAGGAAGAGACTGCAGCAGATGTGTAGTGAAAGCAATTATTCCGATTTCGGAGACAATGCCGGAACCGGTAAGAAGAACTCTGGAAAAACAGTTCAACTGTCCGGTGCGGGCATGGTATTCCAATGAAGAAAACGGAATCATGGGCCTTCAGAACAGGGAAGATGAAGGGTATCATATTGATACAGAAACCTATTATTATGAGATCCTGAAGATGGATTCTGATGAACCGGCAGAACCTGGAGAACTGGGAAGAATCGTGATCACAGATCTTTTTAACTATGCATTTCCGATCCTGCGTTATGACAATGGAGACACGGCAGTTGCGGTCCGGAAAGAAAAAAACGGTCGTTTTAAACTTTATCTTTCAGAACTTTACGGACGACGGAGCGACCTGATCTATGACTGTGAAGGCAAAGCGGTCACGCCGTATATTATTACCAATAATCTGTGGGACATTCAGGGAGTAAAGCAGTATCGATTTATTCAGGAAGATGTCAGAGATTATACGATCTGGCTGAATGGTGATCCGGAAGCAATGGATCGGGAGGAAATCCTGCGTCGTATTCGACCGTATCTGGGAGAGGAAGCCCGCATTAAAGTGGAAATCGTTGATGAGATTCCGGTGCTTGCTTCCGGAAAAAGAAAATACATAGAAAACCGATGTGAAAAATATCAGCAGCATAAAGGATTCTGTGGGTAAATGGCAGGAGGAAACAGTTTGGAAGGCAGAGAACAGAAAAAAGGTATTGCGGTAAATACCCTGTATACGATGGGCGGTCTGCTTTTTATGAATGCAGTGCTCCAGATTGTGATCACTCCGCTTCTTAACAGAATGATGGGAGCAGAACAGCTTGGCGGTCTTTTGTACATTACAGGACTTGTTGCGATCATATGTCCGTCTATCGGGCAGGCTCTGAATAATAGCCGTCTTGTAGTAAGACGGGATTTTGATGTGACCAATGGGGACTATGACTGGCTTCTGCTTGGCTTTGGACTGATCGGAAGTATTGTTGCACTGTTTATGTCCGGCAAAAGCCTGGAAAGTCCGTTGATGGCAGCTGGCGTTTTCCTGATGTTTATGCTGACTGTATTCCGCTATTATGGTGATGTGGAATATCGTCTGAATCTGAACTACCGGAGATATTTTATTTACTATTTTTTGATCGGAATCGGATATCTTGCCGGATTTGGTATATATCGCCTAACCGGACAATGGGTGTGGATCTATCTGATCGGTGAAGCCGCGGCACTGGCTTTGGTCGGTGTTACCGGAAATATTTTTCATCAGTTTTTCAGAAGAAGCGAATTTTTTACGACGGCACTCGGTCGAGGCTTTTTTCTTACGTTATCGTATCTTATTACCAATACGACAATGAATATGGATCGCCTTGTGATCAAACAGATCCTCGGTAATGAACAGGTCACACAGTATTATGTTGTTTCGCTGATCGGAAAGACGCTGGTACTTCTGATCGCGCCAATTAATACGATCGTGATCTCTTATCTTACAAAAAGAAAAGAACGACTGACGCGTTCACAGTTTGGAAAGGCTGTTCTTGCCGGAGGCGGTGTAAGTCTTGCTTTTTTTGTGGCCTGGCTGTTTTACAGAAATCTTTATGAGTCAGTAAAAGGGATCGTAACGGTTGTGAATCTTGCGCAGATTCTTGGGCTGTTTTCTGCATTTTTGTTTATACTCGTTCTGACGTTTACAGATGAACGGTGGCAGTTGTGGATTCAGCTTACACATTTTTGTATTTTGCTCGTGTCATCAGTACTTGCGGCACGCACATATGGAATGATGGGATTTGCTGTTGCTTCACTTGGAGCCAATAGTCTCCGTGTTGCAGCAGTAGTGATTCTGGGTATTGTGAAAGCAGGAAAGGATAAAGGAGACAGAAATGCAGACAGGTGAAGTTTTAAGAAGAGAGGTATTTAATCTTCTTGACGCTGCAAAGGGCGGCAGACTGAAAAAATTAAAAGAAGTCAATAAACATGAAATTGTTGAGGGTGTAACAGAAGACTATATGGAAAGAAGAGTACAGACACTTCTTTCTTATGTAAAACAGCACTCTCCTTATTATAAAGAACATCCGGAATGGACGAAACTGGAAGATTTTCCGGTCATGACAAAAGGTGACTTTATCGAACATTATGATGAGGTGCTGGTGGATTGTGTCAGAGAACAGGGAAATCTCTACAGGCTCAGTACCAGTGGTTCTACAGGAACTCCGTTTACAGTACTCTGTGACGGAGATAAAATGAGCCGTGTAAATATGAACTTTATCTCCTGCATGGAACTGAATGGCTTTCGTATGGGAATGAAACGTGGAGAATTTCGTGCGTGGATAAAAGGAAAAAATACGATCAGTAAGTGGAAATCTTTTAAAAATAATCTGATCATGGTGGATATTTCCAATATGGGAGATGAGTCACTGGATAAAATCTGCCGTGATATTGAAAAGAAGAAGATTCAGGTTCTGGTTACGTATTCCAGTGCACTGACGGCGTTGACTCAGTATATCAGAAAAACAGGAAGAGATATCAGCCGCTGGTCTGTTGAAATGGTATTTTCCATGGGAGAAGCACTTCCGCAGGAAACTTATGATCTGACAAAAGAGCTGTTTGGATTTTCTCCGGTACGGTCCTATGGAAATAATGAAAATGGCTTTATTGCGATCCAGCTTGATGAGGATCCGGAATATACGGTTGACCTGTATAATTTTTATCCGGAGATTCTGAAACTGGATTCCGATGAACCGGCGGAGCCGGGAGAACTGGGAAGAATCGTTGTGACAGATTATTATAATAAAACATTTCCAATGGTTCGTTATGATACCGGTGACACAGGGAAAATGCGTGTATATTATGACAAGAACGGCCGGGTGCATGCAAAATATACAGAGATTTACGGACG
>ERZ1673702.2568-NODE-2568-length-15757-cov-15.809069_pt1 | contig 15757 bp, 16 predicted proteins | sample MGYA00580232_ERZ1673702 | MGnify/ENA primary metagenome ERZ1673702 (study PRJEB41218, sample SAMN15661792) | gut metagenome | host: Homo sapiens | place: Canada: London | collected 2015-08-20/2019-03-30 | study: EMG produced TPA metagenomics assembly of... | reverse complement strand
GGGACGCTTCGCTGCCTGCACCTTTGTTGGCGGCTTCCTTGGGATTGGTCGGACGCGGAACTGTTGGGGCGTTGCCCCAAACCCCACAAGGGACGCTGTCCCTTGACCCTGCAAGGGGCATTGCCCCTTGACCCCTCCGCGCGATTGAGTTGGTCGCGCTTTCATGCTCCTTCCGCGTGCAGCTTTTTGGTGCTTTGCCTAAGCTCTTGTTTGCTCCCCCAAACTTTCCGTGAAGAACCTTTTTTCATATCCCCATCCCGCAATGCTCGCACTGCCGCGCAGCCCCTTCCACCACACTCGTGCGCCTCCCGCAGTGCGGACACACAATAAACGACTGTACCACCCCATACGCCCGGAGGTTCGGCACAGTCAGGTATACCATCGCCGTCAGCGGATCAATCTGAATGTTTCGCAGATAGTTCCCGCAGAGCAATAACCGCAGCGTCTCCATGTTCGGGCAGTCCGGCAGGAGCTTGGGCATATCCGACAGCGGAAACATGTGCAGCGAGAACGCTGCTAACTGCTGTGCAATGCCGCGCGCCCTGCGTCGGATGATTTCCCCCTGAAGCAGATGCATCCCGGCGTACAGCGCCGCCGTCGCAAGGCAAAGCAGCAGCAGCACCATGCGCGTGTCGCCGTGCTCACCCGCCTTGCAGGTGCGCCACAGCAGCAGCGCCGATAGGGCGAAGAACAGCGCCATCAGCGGATACACCCACCATCGGCGGTTTGCCCGCGGCGTCAAATAGGGATTCATGCGGATGCCTCCTGTTGCCGAATAACATTCATTTCACCTATACAATACCATACTTGCAGGATAATGTCAATCTTGACGCGAAAGAAGAACCGGGAAGCGGCTTCTGCCACCTTCCCGGCTGCCTGGCATTACGCCCCCAGATACGCCTTCCTGACTGCATCGTTGTGCAGCAGCTCCTGCGTGTCGCCGGACATGGAAATCTTGCCTGTTTCCAGCACATACGCGCGGTTCGCGACGGACAGCGCCATTTGCGCGTTCTGTTCCACCAGCAGAATCGTCGTGCCGCTCTTGTGCAGCGCGCGGATAATGTCGAAAATCTGCTCGACCAGAATCGGCGCAAGGCCCATTGACGGCTCATCCAGCATCAGCAGGCGCGGCTTGGACATCAGCGCGCGCGCCATTGCCAGCATCTGCTGCTCGCCGCCGGAGAGCGTGCCGGCAATCTGCTTCTGGCGCTCCTTCAGGCGCGGGAACAGCTCAAACATCTGCTCAATGCTGCCCGGAATCTCCTTGTCGGGGCGCGTGAAGCCGCCCATTTCGAGGTTCTCCAGCACCGTCATCTGCTGGAAGATGCGCCGTCCTTCGGGGCAGAGCGCCATGCCGTGCTTCACCATATCCGACGCGTGGACGCGCGCCAGATCCTTGCCGCCGAAGTGGATGCTGCCCTCGCGCGGGCGGAGCAGTCCAGCGACGGTGTTCAGTGTCGTGGATTTGCCCGCGCCGTTTGCGCCAATCAGCGTGACGACCTCGCCCTCATCCACCGAGAAGGAAATGCCCTTGATTGCGTGAATCGCGCCGTAATAAACGTTGATATCGTTGACTTCCAGCAGACTCATGCTTTCACCTCCTTCTGCTTGCCCAGATACGCCTCAATGACGACCGGGTTGTTCTGGATTTCCTCTGCCGTGCCCTTGGCGATGATACGCCCGTAGTTCAGCACGCAGATGCCTTCGCAGATGCCCATGACCAAATTCATGTCATGCTCAATGAGCAGAATAGCAATCTGGAACTGGTCGCGGATTTTGATGATGTTCTCCATCAGCTCCGCCGTTTCGTGCGGATTCATGCCCGCGGCGGGTTCGTCCAGCAGCAGAAGCGACGGATTCGTCGCCAGCGCGCGCACAATCTCCAAGCGCCGCTGTGCGCCGTAGGGGAGGGAACCTGCCTTGACATCGCCCATGTTTTCCATGCCGAAGATGCTCAGCAGATCCAGCGCCTTTTCGTGCTGCTTCTTCTCGCCTTGCCAATACTGCGGCAGACGGAAGATGCCGGAAAACATGCCGTACTTAATCTGGTTGTGCAGGCCGATGCGGACGTTCTCTTCCACCGTCATGTTGTCGAACAGGCGGATGTTCTGGAACGTGCGGGCAATGCCGAGCTTGCTGGCCTGCACTGTGTTCATGCCTGCCGTGTCCTTGCCGTTGATGAGCACGGTGCCGGTTGTGGGCTGATAGACCTTCGTCAGCAGGTTAAAGACCGTTGTCTTGCCCGCGCCGTTCGGGCCGATAAGCCCGCAGATTTCCGTGCGCCCGATGGCAAGGTTCACGTCGTCCACTGCCTTCAGGCCGCCGAACTCAATGCCCAGATGACTGGCTTCCAGCACGGGCGAATGATTCACGTCGCGTTCCGGAATGATGCTGCGCGACGGCACGGGAACCATCTTTGTATTGGGCTTAAAACGCTTCAGCGGTTCAGTCATGCCGCGTCACCTTCCTTCACAACTTCTTTTTTCGCGGGGCGGATGCGCTCGAACACCTGCCGCACCACCGGGGCATTGCCCAGCAGCATTACAGCAATCAGCACGATGGCGTAAATCAGCATACGGTAATCGCCAAATTCGCGCAGCACCTCCGGCAGCACCGTCAGCAGCGCCGCCGCAATCACCGATCCGCGGATATTGCCGATGCCGCCCAGCACGACGAACACCAGCACGAGGATGGACGTATCAAACTTGAACTTGTCCGGCGCGATGGAGGAGAAGTTCAGCCCGAACAGCGCGCCAGCCATGCCTGCCAGCGCCGCCGAGGTGACGAACGCCATCAGCTTGTACTTCGTCACGTTCACGCCCATGGCTTCGGCGGCAATGCGATTGTCGCGGCTTGCCATAATCGCGCGGCCGGAGCGGCTGTTGATGAGGTTCAGCACGACAAACAGCGTCAGCAGCACCAGCACGAAACCCGCCTCGAACGTCGCAATGCGCCCGACGCGCACCGCACCCGCCGGCCCGTTGTACAGGAGCGTGCCATCAATGCGGGGATTGTTGAAGTTGATAATCAGCTTGCCGTTGCTGACCGCGAAATACAGGCAGTTCATGACGTTGCGGATGATTTCGCCGAACGCCAGCGTGACGATGGCAAGGTAGTCGCCGCGCAGACGCAGCACCGGGATGCCAATCAGCACACCTGCAATCGCCGCGCATACGCCGCCTGCCAGCATGGCCAGCACGAGGCGCATCGTCTCATTTTCCATCTGGAAGGCGTTCAGCAGCCAGCCGGACATGATGATGCCGGAGAACGCGCCGACGCTCATGAAGCCCGCGTGACCCAGCGACAGTTCGCCGGAGATGCCGACCGTCAGGTTCAGCGAAACCGCCATGACGATGTAGACGCAAATCGGGATGAGCTGCCCCTTCAAGGAGCGGCTGATGGTGACGCCCGGGATCATCTTGCTCAGCGCCATCTGCGTAAAGACGAACGCGATGATGACGATGGCGTAGGTGATCAAGTTGTTCAGAAAGCCCTTTGTTGACTTTTTCATCGTTTTCTTCATCCCGTTACACCTTCTCCCGCATCGGCTTGCCCAGCAGCCCCGTCGGCTTGACCAGCAGCACGATAATCAGCACGGCGAACACCAGCGCGTCGCCCAGCTCCATGGACACATACGCCTTGCCGAGAATCTCAATGATGCCCAGCAGCAGGCCGCCCAGCAGCGCGCCGGGAATTGATCCGATGCCGCCGAAAACAGCCGCCGTGAACGCCTTGATGCCCGGCATGGAACCCGTCGTGGGCATCAGCGTGTGGTAGGTGGAGCAGAGCAGCACGCCCGCAATCGCCGCCAGCGCGCTGCCGATGGCGAAGGTCAGGGAAATCGTCGCGTTCACCTTGATGCCCATCAGTTCCGCCGCGCTGCGGTCTTCGCTGACGGCGCGCATCGCCTTGCCCATCTTCGTGTGGGAGGTGAAGAACGTGAGCACCAGCATGATGATGATGTTCGCCAGCACGGTCACGATTGTTTCGCCGGTCAGAATCAGCTGCCCGTCAAACAGGCTGATGGACGGGATGTTGACGAAGGACGGAAACGACATGGGGTTCGGGCCGAACACCAGCAGCGCTAGGTTTTGCAGCAGGTAGCTCACGCCGATGGCGGTAATCAGCACGGCAAGGCTCGTTGCCTGACGCAGCGGCTTGTACGCCAGGCGCTCGATGACCATGCCCAGCACCGTGCAGACAATCATGGCAATCAGCACGCCAAGCAGGGGGGACATGCCCCAGTACTGCGTGGCGCAGAAGGCAATGTACGCGCCAATCATGATGACGTCGCCGTGCGCGAAGTTCAGCATCTTGGCAATGCCGTAGACCATCGAGTAGCCCAAGGCGATGATGGCATACACGCTGCCAAGGCTGATGCCGTTGATGAGGTAAGAGAAGAACTGAAGCATCCTGCCTGCACCTCCAAATGACTGAAATCTGCGGGAAAAGCATTTTCCCTTGAAAGACAGCAAGGCAATCAGCAGCAGTCCGTGTGCACCCTTGCATCAACTGTTGCTGATTACCTTCTGTCTGCATCTGCTGGATACGCTCATGCCGGAGAAGGAAGCTCCTCCTCCGGCATGAGGAAAACGTGTGGAATAGGGGGGATTACTCCGCTGCAGCCGCCTCAGCGCCGACATACACGCCATCCTTGATGATGACGGCCGTCGGGGTCTTGGTGACAGCGCCCGTCGCATCCCAAACCATCGTGCCGGTCAGACCGGTGACGGTCAGTTCCTGCATGGCAGCAATCATCGCGTCGCAGATATCTTCCGCCGCTTCGTCGCCCTTCACGCCAGCCTTTTCAGCGGCCGCCGCCAGCGCGTAGATGCCGTCGTACGCATCCGCCGCGAACTGGTTCGGCACCTCGCCGTACTTTTCCTGATACTTGCCGACGAAGCTCTTGGTCAGCTCGTCCGGCGCGTCCGCGGAGAAGGGGGTCAGCAGCATGACGTCTTCCGCCAGCGCAACATCGAAGCCAGGCATGGTCAGGATGCCGTCCATGCCGTCAACGCCGAAGAACACCGGCTTGTAGCCCATGGTGTTGGCAGCGTTGAGAATCTGGGAAGCAGGGGTGTAGTAGATGGGCAGGAACACAACGTCCGCACCGGCGTTCTTGGCCTCGGTCACCTGGACGGAGAAGTCCGTGGTGTCGTTGGTGAAGGTGGTCACGGAAACGATGTTCAGCCCCAGCTCGGCAGCCTTGCTCTCAAAGGTCTGATAGATACCGGTGGAATAGGTGTCGGCGTTGTTGTAGATGATGGCGACCTTCTCGCCGACCTTCTTGTTGAAGATGTATTCAGCGGACGCGGAACCCTGTGCCGGGTCCGTGAAGCAGATCTGATACATGTTGTCCTTGTTCGCAATGACTTCCAGCGAGGAAGCGGAAGGCGTGAGCATAAACACGCGCTCGTCATACGCCTGCGCGGAGACAGCAATGCAGGGGGTTGTCGTCACGCAGCCAAGGATGACCTGCGTGCCCTTGTCCAGCGTCGCGTTGTAAGCGTTGATGGACTTTTCAGCGTCGTTTTCATCGTCCTGCACGTCCAGCACGATGTTCACCTTGCCGGCGGCGTTGATTTCTTCCACGGCGATTTCCGCGCCGCGCGCAACTGCCAGACCTTAGACGGCGGCAGCGCCGGTCATCGGGCCAATCACGCCGATGTGAATCGTCGTCGTTTCCTCTGCGGACGCGAAGGATGCCATGCTCAGCGCCATGGCCAGAGCAAGAACGAGACTAAAGAACTTCTTCATGAGAACCAACCTCCTTATCAGGTGGACGGGCGGAAGCGTGTTCCGTTCGTCATGCAACAATTATACGCATCGGATGGCGTGACGTAAAGGGTTTTTGTGGATTTTTCGTGTTCTTTTGCTGCGCTTCCTGACGAAAATGTTCGCTTTCTGGCTAATACTATTTCCAGATTCACCTGCGCCATCTGCTTGCGCCTTTTCCCTTCTGGCGTCCGCTCATTCCACTTAGCGTAGCGCTGCTACGCTGCGTTTCATTCACGTTAGCCAGAATGAAAAATTCGCGGCGCATCTTGGCGCATTCTTATCTGGAAATAGTATAATTTCTGCATCACACGAAAAATCCCCCTGCGCATACGCTGATGCGGGGGAGGTGAGGCGGCGTGAGCAGCATGTGCTATCAGACGCTCAGTTTCGTGGAATGTCTGGAAATCCTGCGGCAGGCGAAGGCAGTCCGCGCGGCGTTCTTTGACGGTCACGCGCCGTATGTTGTGCCGATGGGGTTCGAGTGGTTCGTGAACGGGATGCAGCCGGTCGTTTGCCTGATGATGCCGAAGGAGGGGCGCAAGGCGGAGGCATTATCCGTCTGCACGCAGGTGTGTCTGGAGTTTGAAGCGCCGGATGCGGCGGCGATACAGGTTGTTCTGGCGGAAGGAAAAGCCGTCCCCCTGCACGAGGAGGACGGCGCAATGGTCTATGCGATTCCGGTGGAAACCATGTCGGGGCGGCGTTATTTTTTGCCTGATGACTGAGCCGGGAAAGTCAGCGTGATGGTCGTACCCTCGCCCAGCGCGCTCTGCATGGCAATCTGCGCGTGATGCACCTGCGCGCCGTGCTTGACGATGGACAGCCCCAGTCCCGTGCCGCCGGTCTGCTTGCTGCGGCTCTTGTCCACGCGGTAGAAGCGCTCGAATACGCGCTGCTGATCCTCCGGCGCAATACCTACGCCGTTGTCCGCGACAGTCACGACGGCGCGTTCGTCCGCCATTTCTGCCCGCACCCGGACGTATCCGCCCGCGTGGTTGTACTTGATGCCGTTTTCCAGCAGGTTCGTCAGCATTTCTTCCAGCAGGGCATGGTCGCCGGAAATCAGCACAGGGCCATTTCCGCTGGCGCTGATGCTTACCTGCGCATTCTGCGCGGCGGGCGTCAGCTTCTGGACGCAGTGCTGAATCAGCGCGGTCAAATCGACGGGGGTCACTTCGCCGCGCACACCCTCGTCAAGGCGCGACAGGCGGATGATGTCCTCAATCAGCGTCAGCAGGCGGCGGCTTTCGGCGAGAATCTTCCGCCCGAATTCCGTCGCGTCCTCCGGCTTCTGCAGCATCCCGGAGGACAGCAGCTCCGCGTAGCCGCTGATGGTGGTCAGCGGGGTGCGCAGCTCATGGCTGACGTTGGCGGAGAATTGCCGGCGGCTTGCTTCAGCAGCCTGTGCGGCGGTGACATCCTGCATCAGCAGCGCCGTACCGCCGCCTTCGACATGGCTGCGGGAGAGGTGGATGGTCATGCCGTTCAATTGCATCGCGCATTCCGTACCCTGCCCGTCCAAAAGGCGGAGCAGCGCCTCGTCGCGGCTGACGGCAATCATCGGCTGTCCAACCGGGTCATTGGTGATGCGGAACATTGCCCGCGCCGCGTTGTTCATCGTCAGCACATGCCGCTTCTCGTCGAGGATGACGAAGCCCTCCTTCATGCCGCCGAGGACGGTATCCAGTTCATGCCGCTGGGCGGTCAGGGACGCCATCTGGTCGGCAATGCGCATGTTCTGCTGTGCCATGCGGCGAAGCATGGGCGAAAGCTCCTCGTAAACGTCGCTTTCCAGCGGCTGGTCAAGGTTGACCTCGTTCATGGGGGCGGCAAGGCGCTTCGCCAGCGGGCGGGAAAACGCCATCGCCGCACCGAAGCAAAGCACCGCGCCCAGCAGCAGATACCCCAGTAAATCGCGCACCTGCCGCAGCATTCCGCGCTGCGTGCCCGAAACGCGGATGACACGCCCATCCACCAGCCGTTTGGCGTAATACAGGCTCGTTTGCCCAAGGGTCGCGCTGCTGCGGGCGGTGAACGCCTCGCCGTTTTCGCGCGCCTGCTGAAATTCTTCGCGCCCGGCGTGGCTCTCCAAGCGGGACGCATCCACTTCGCTGTCATACAGCACCGTGCCGTCCGTATCCAGATACGTTACGCGCTGGGTGAATACGCTCCCTTCCAGCAGGGAAACCGGGTCATCCGACGCATCAAGGTAGGCGGACAGCTGCGCGGCCTGCTGCCGGAGCTGCTCACGGTTGTCGGCGGTCGTCTGGAAGTACATGCCCGCGAATACCAGCGCGCACATCAGCAGAAGGGTCAGCAGTGTTACGCCCGACAGCGTCAGGCGCAGACGGGAAGAAAGGCGGTTTTTCATCAGCTTTCACCTGCTTCCGGATGTTCGTCCATGCGGTAGCCGACATTGCGGATGGTGGTAATCAGCCGCCCGCTGTCGCCGAGCTTCTGCCGCAGGGTGCGAACGTGAACGTCAATCGTGCGCGTGTCGCCGGAGTAGGCGATGCCCCACACGTCGTCCAGCAGCACTTCGCGTGTGACAGCTTTGCCCGCGTGCGCCATCAGGAACGCCAGCAGCTCAAACTCCATGTGCGTCAGGGCGACTTCCTGTCCGCCCGCGGTGACGCGGTGGCTCTCGCGGTCAAGCGTCACGTCGCCCAGCGTCATGACGGCGGAGGGCGTTTCCTCCTGCGTCCGCCGCAGCAGCGCACGCACGCGCGCCAGCAGTTCCATCACACCGAACGGCTTCGTCAGGTAATCGTCCGCGCCGCAGTCCAGCCCCTTCACCTTGTCCATTTCCGCGTCGCGCGCGGTGACGAGAATCACGGGCACGCGGCGGGTGCGTGCGTCGCGGCGCAGGAAGCGCAGCAGGGACAAGCCGTCCTCACCCGGCAGCATCACGTCCAGCAGCACGCAGTCCGGCACGGTCTTTTCCAGCGCCTGACGGAACGCGGTCGGCGTCTCGTACCCTTCCGCCTCATAGCCTGACTGACGCAGCGCGTACAGCTCCAGCTCGCGAACGCCGTGATCGTCTTCGACAACGAAGATCATTTCAGCTCTTCTCCTTTATACAGCCCGGTGATGGCGTACACCACCCATTCAGCAATGTTGACCGCGTGGTCGCCGATGCGCTCCAGATACTTGGCAATCATCAGCAGGTCAAGGCATTCCTCCGTTCGGTCGGGATGCCCGCGAAGCCCGGCAATCAAGTCCGCCTTCACGTCGTTGAACAGCGCGTCCACAATGTCGTCGGACAATTCCACCTGCTGCGCCAGCTCAATATCCTTATGAACGTATGCGTCAATCGCGCGGTGCACCATCGAAATTGCCGCCTGCGCCATTGACGCGAAATGCTCCGGGCGCGGACTGCGCAGATGACCCATTGTCGCAATTTCACAGATGTCGCTCGCCTGATCGCCGATGCGCTCCATGTCGGTAATCATTTTCAGCGCCGCGCTGATGGTGCGCAGGTCGCGCGCAACGGGCTGCTGCTGGAGCAGCATGTGGATGCACATCGCTTCCACCTCGCGCTCCTTTTCGTCCACAACGTGGTCACCGTCGCGAATTGCCGCCGCTTCCGCCATGTCGTCTGTCTGCAGCGCGCGAATTGCCCGCTCAATCGTGTTCTCCACCAGTGCGCCCATCGCCATCATCTGCTCGCCAAGCTGCGCAATCTGGTCATCAAAATGCTTTCTCATCGAAAGACCTTCTTTCTATGATAAACGGTGGTGAAACTCCTGAAAATGCTGATTTATGCGTTGATTTAGGGCACCACCGCACAATTCGGCGGCGCGTCTGGCGATGTCTTTTCCGCCATCTGCATCATGCAAATTTCTCGATTTACCGCCAGTAAACCTTCGAAATTTGCATTTGCATCTGACGAAAAATCCATTCGCCAGCCGACCACCTCATTTGTGCGGTGTTACCTTAGAAGTGCGGATTCCGAAAATCTGACGACTTCCAATAAAAGTCAATCTGGGTAGGGGAAACCGAAGGGGTCAAGGGGGCGATCGCGGACTTCGTCCGTTTCCATTGCCCCTTGTCGCCTCCGCAGAGGCGAAATCCCTGCTTGCGGAAAAGTCATGCTATGTCTGGAAGACCAGCGCTGCGGTCGCGCCAATGGGCGCGACAATGTGCAAGTGATGGATAGAGCAGCTTGGGGGGCGCTCCTGCGGGAGCGCAAAGTTACTGGCAGGGACGCTTCGCTGCCTGCGCCTTTGTTGACTTCTCCTTTGGAGTGGTCAACCGTGGAACGGTTGGGGCGTTGCCCCAAACCCCACCAGAGGCGCCGCCTCTGGACTCCGCAAGGGGCATTGCCCCTTGACCCTTTTTTGCGTCCCGGCTTGAGCGCGTTCCCCTGCTATCCTTTATCCCTAATCCGCCTATCCTTTCCCCAGCATTATAGCAAAAAATCCTTCCACTAACAACCCTTAGCCGAAGCGGCCCGTGATATAATCCTCCGTCCGCTTATCCCGCGGCATCGAGAACAACTGATCCGTCGCCCCAACTTCCACCATATCCCCTAACAGGAAGAATGCCGTTGTGTCCGCAATGCGCAAAGCCTGCTGCATGTTATGCGTCACAATCACAATGGTGTACTTCCCCTTCAGCTCCATGCACAATTCTTCAATCTTGCTCGTCGAAATCGGGTCAAGCGCCGAGGTGGGTTCGTCCATCAGCAGCACCTCCGGTTCAACCGCCAGCGCGCGCGCAATGCAAAGTCGCTGCTGCTGACCGCCGGAAAGCCCCAAAGCACTCTTGTTCAGGCGGTCTTTCAGCTCGTCCCAAATGGCGGCGTTCCGCAGGCTGCTTTCCACAATTTCGTCCAGCTGTGCCTTGCGGTGGATGCCATGCGTGCGCGGGCCGTAGGCAATGTTATCGTAGACGCTCATGGGGAAGGGGTTGGGCTTCTGGAACACCATGCCGACGCGCTTGCGCAGCAGGTTCACGTCCATGCTGCCGTAAATGTCCTCGCCGTCCAGCGTGATGCTGCCCTCGACGCGGCAGTCGGGGATGAGGTCGTTCATGCGGTTGAGCGTCTTCAGCAGCGTCGATTTGCCGCAGCCGGACGGCCCGATGAACGCGGTGATTTTGCCGCGCTCAATGTCGAGGTTGATGCCGTGCAGGGCGTGGAATGCGCCGTAGTAGAGGTTCAAATCCTTGATGGCAATCTTTACGTCCGCGAGCGTATCAGCCGGATGTGCGGTTTTGTTCTTGATGGCTTCCTGCATGTCGATAATCATGATGCTTTTCCTCCGATTTTGCGGGAAATCAGGCTGGACAGGCTGTTCAGCCCCAGCACGAGCAGCAGCAGCACCACGCCCGTGGCGTATGCTTGGTCGTAATGCAGCCCCTCCAGCGACAGCTGATACATATGCACCGCCAGCGTGCGCCCGGACGAGAGCAGAAAATGCTTGGGCATGTCCGCGACCGTGCCGGCGGTAAACAGCAGCGCGGCGGTTTCACCCACGATGCGGCCAATCGCCAGCACCACGCCGGAGAGAATGCCCGGCATGGCGGGCGGCAGCACGATTTTGATGACCGTGCGCAGTTTGCCCGCGCCTAAGCCGAAGCTGCCCTCGCGGTAGCTGTCCGGGATGGAGAGCAGCGCTTCTTCGGTCGTGCGCAGTATCAGCGGCAGCACCATGAGGGAGAGCGTCAGCGCACCGGAGAGCAAAGTCAGGTTGATGCGCAGGGCGGTGAAGAACACCATGCCGAACAAGCCGTAGATGATGGAGGGAATGCCCTGCAGGGTCTCGGCGGTCAGGCGGATGGTGCGCACCAGCGGCGAGTTGCGCTTGGCGTACTCTGCCAGATAAATCGCCCCGCCCACGCCAATCGGGATGGCGACAAGCAGCGCAACCAGCGCAATCAGCAGCGTGTTGATGATGGCGGGCAGCATCGACTGATTTTCCGTCGTGTACTTCAGGCTGAACAGCTCCGGCGTCAGGTGCGGAAGGCCCTTGACAAGCAGGTCAATGACGATGGCAAGCAGGGCGAAAATCGTAATCAGCACCGACAGGCGGCACAGCAGCCGCAGCAGCGCGCTGGCTGGATGACGCCGCCAGCGGTTGCTTTCATTGCGGAAGAAATTCCTGATGGGATGCGCGCGGTACGCGGGGACGGTCATCATTGCTGTTCCCTCCTTTTCAGCACGGAGAAGGAAGCGTTGATCAGCAGAATAAAGACGAACAGCACGATGCCGGCGGCAATTAGCGCTTCGCGGTGCAGCCCTTCGGCGTAGCCCATCTCGATGACGATGCCGGAGGTGAGCGTGCGGATGCCGCTGAGCAAATCGGAGGTCAGGCGCGGCTGATTGCCGATGACCATCTTGACCGCCATTGCCTCGCCGATGGCGCGGCCAATCGCCAGCACAACCGACGCCAGAATGCCGGATTTCGCCGCCGGGACAGTCGCGCGGAACACACTGCGTTCATCTGTCGCGCCCAGCGCCAGTGACCCCTCGTAGTAGGAGTTCGGCACGGCTTTGACGGCGGCGGAGGTCAGCTGGATGATGGTCGGCAGAATCATGATGCCCAGCAGCAGCGACGCTGTCAGGATGCACTGCCCGCGCCCGCGTCCGCCGAACATTTCGCGGATGAGCGGCACGAGCGTCGTCAGCCCAAAGAAGCCGTAGACAATCGACGGCACGCCCGCCATCAGCCCAATCATCGGTTCGATGATTTTCCGCAGGCGAACCGGGCAGAAGCGCGCCAGATAAATCCCCGCGAGGATGCCGACCGGCGCGCCGAAGAGCAATGCGCCGCCCGTGACGTAGAGCGAGCCGACAATCATCGGCAGAATGCCGAAAATATTGTTCGCGGGCTTCCACGTCGTCCCGGACAGGAACGCTCCCAAATCATATTTCGTGAAGAACGGCAGTCCGTTCAGAAACAGAAAAACGCAGATCAGCGCGACGGCCGCGATGGAGAACGCCGCTGTCGCCGCAAAGACCCAGCGCATGACCTGCTCCTTGACTTTCATGTCGATTGATTCCTTCTTTCTTCATGCTTTCCCGCTATTTAGGATAGCACGGGAATGTAAAATGCGCGGGCGGGGGAATGTAAAGAGCGTGTAAAATCACAAGCACAAAAAATCCTCAATCTGTTGATTTTGTGTTATTTATATGATATAGTAAGAATAGGTAAGGTGCGTTGCTGTGAAAGGAGGATACATTATGAAGAAATATGCCAAACTTCTCTGTGTGGCGCTTTTGTCGATTAGCTTGAGCTTTTCTCTTGCAGCGGCTGAACCGTCACAATGTGAGAACTGTGGACAGAAGAGAATGTTTATCGTTTCTTGTGGCGCGTTTAGTCGTTGGAAGCAAGAATCAGCTGCATGTGCAAACAACTATAAATGCACGAAAAGAACGTCTTTATATACGACGATATATACTTGTGTTGACTGCGGCTGGAGTACCATTTCTGGAACACATGAGCATATGGTAGAGCATACGATTTGTGAAGACGAGTTTGTTTGTCCGCTCGGAGATGAATGATTGTGCGGTGGTGCCTTAAGGCGGGATAATTGACTGTAACGCACCTTGCTTTCCTAAGGAGGTATGCTGATGAAGAGAATTTTGGCACTTGCGTATTTAGGGTTCATGCTTTTTTCGCTTTCATCAACTGCAGAAAATGCAATATCAATCAATATCTTAGGCAATGAGCAGGAAGATGCGCGATTTTACTTTTTAGAGTGCAGAGAAGAAATATTAAATGAAACAAAATATAAAATATCCTATAAAAGCGCAAATATTACGGTAGAAGATTTGTCACTTCTGACGAATCGAGAGTACGATGCTGTTTTGCTCTATCAGAAGGTGCTGCAAGCAGCAGTGGAAAGAGATCTGCTGCTGCCTATAAATGATACTGCGTTGAATCACGATTGGACTGCGCTTGCTGTTTATTTGTCAAAAGATGATGTAATGTATGGACTGCCATACTATTACATAGCGAATCTTTTTTCTCTGGATGATACGCTTGCATACCGTGCGAATTTTCTGTTTCCGCAGTCTGCGGGATATTCGCTGGAAACACTGCTGTGCGCTTGCAATCAGTCAGATTTATCGCAAACGGAAGACATATGCTTAATGTACACAAATCTAAAAACCCCACTATTTCTAATGCAATATTTGTCTGCACAGTACAACGAAACTGGTGATTTGCAATTCGATACTGCAGTTTTCCGTAGAACAATTTCTTGCTATGCTGAAATGGTTCGCAAAGGGTACATTATGGATTATGACAATGCTCAGCGGGTTAAGCCGATTCTGCGGTTGACACCAAATCCAGACCACTATGTACCGTTCCCTAACCTTGATGGAATGAATTGCATTGTTGTTGATTTGTATGCTTTGTGCATCCCGAAAAGCACAGAGTATCCTCAAAAGGCGCAGAACTTTCTTTCGGATTTTGCTGATGAAGTCTGCCAAAGTCAGATTGCATTGGGCAATTGGAGTCAGATGGTTTATCAATCGCCTGAAATATATGGAAACGAAATCAGAGACAAATTCCCATTTTATTCAGAAAATTTGCGCCAAGAAATGATGAACGATGGCGTTCCGCGCTTCCCTAATACAGAGTTTATTCGTTACTTGAATCAAACGGGCATTATCACAAACTACGTCAATCAAGAAATGACAATTGATGAACTCATCGCTGTGCTTCAACAAAAATGGGATGAAATTGAGTAAAAACGAGAAAAACAGTGTTTTTGAAGAGCCGCCCCGAATTAACACAATCTTAACCCAATCCGCCTTTCCGCCTTTACATTCCCGCGGTATCATACAGGCGTACCCAAGGAAAAAGACAAGGGCAACAGGACATCAGGAAGGTGTCCCGGACAGAAAGGAAGGTTTTCTGCAATGAAGAAGTTTGCTGCTATCCTGCTTTCGCTCGTGCTGACGCTCACCGTCGCGCTGGCGGACTCCATCTACGTTGTTTCCCGTGAGGACGGCTCCGGCACGCGCGCCGCGTTCATCGAACTGACGGGCGTTGAGCAAAAGGACGCTGACGGCAACAAGGTCGACATGACCACCGTCGAAGCCGCTGTGTACTCCGGCACGTCCGAAGTCAAGACCACGGTTTCGCAGGACATCGCCGCCATCGGCTACATCTCCCTCGGCTCGATGGATGCGTCCGTGAAGGCGCTGAAGGTCGCCCGCAACCCCGAAGATGGTGCGGAAGCCGTCTACGTCGAAGCGACCCCTGAAAACGTCGCCAGCGGTGATTACGCCATCGCGCGTCCCTTCAACATCGCTTACAAGGCGGACAACCTCTCCGCGACTGCGCAGGACTTCATCAACTGGATTCTCTCTGCCGAAGGTCAGGCGATTGTGACCGCGCAGAAGTACGTCGCCAAAGAGCCAGCTGAATATCAGGCGGCGCCCGTGGCAGGCAAGATTGTTATCGGCGGTTCTTCTTCCGTCGGCCCGCTGATGCAGAAGCTCGAAGAAGCCTACGAAGCACTCCACCCGGAAGTGGACATCGAAGTGCAGATTTCTGACTCCTCCACCGGTATGCGCGGCGCTGCGGACGGCTCGTTCGACATCGGCATGGCTTCCCGCGAAGTCAAGGCGTCCGAGCTGGAAGCGGGTCTGACCCCTGTGACCATCTGCATGGACGGCATTGCGGTCATCGTGAATAACGACAACGCGGTCGAAGGGCTGACGCTTGCGCAGATTCGCGACATCTTCACGGGCGAAATCGTGGACTGGGACGAAGTCAAGTAATCAGCCAAGAACAAATCAAACGCCGAGCAGGTCGAAAGACTTGCTCGGCGCTTTTCAAATACCAAGTGCAATAAAAAAACAGGCGCTTCACGGAATCTTGGGGGAAGAGCAGCTTGGGGGCGCGTCTGCGGACGCGCAAAGTTACTGGCAGGGACGCTTCGCTGCCTGCACCTTTGTTGACGGGCTCCTTGGGATTGGTCGGACGCGGAACAGTTGGGGCGTTGCCCCAAACCCCACAAG
>ERZ1673702.2546-NODE-2546-length-15851-cov-6.965877_pt1 | contig 15851 bp, 14 predicted proteins | sample MGYA00580232_ERZ1673702 | MGnify/ENA primary metagenome ERZ1673702 (study PRJEB41218, sample SAMN15661792) | gut metagenome | host: Homo sapiens | place: Canada: London | collected 2015-08-20/2019-03-30 | study: EMG produced TPA metagenomics assembly of... | reverse complement strand
TCCCGCGCGCTCGCCGAAACGCTGAAAACGCAGTTCCGCCTTCCGGAGCTAAGCAGCGACCGCGCCATGCTCCTCGTCGTGTTTGAGGGGGAATACCGCGTGAGCGGCATTACGGACGGAGCAACGCCCGCAGTGTACCTCAACAAAGTGGACTATGTAAACTTCCTCGGCGTGTACAACACGGTGCAGTTCAACGACTACAACAACCTGTTCTTTGCCGCCGACTTTGCGGGAACGAGCTATACGAGCGAGATCCTCTTGTCCGACAGTTCCACGCTCGGCGACAGCGAAGTGACGGTGGAGATCAACCGCAATTCGCTGTATAAGATGATGAGCGACACCACGCAGGCGGATTACCTCGTCAATGTCACCAACTCCCGCCTCGCGTCCACGTCCGGCACGTCCACGGCGATCCAGATAGTCGGCAGCCGCCCGATGTATGTGCAGAGGTTCGAGATCACGCGCGACGTAATGAGTACGGATATCCGCGTCTACGTCAATGAAAATACGCTTTCCAACATCTTTGTCGCGTTGCAGCCGGACATCGACGCATTGCAGGGTACGACCTCATCGGCGGGCGTTCCTTCGCAGTTCTACTTCGAGATAAAGACGGGCGGAGGGGAACAGCTTGCCTCTCTTACAAGTACGCTCTCGCAGCTCGGCATCCGCAGTATCGACATCAATGCGCTGTATGCGCGGGAGAATGCGGAGATATTGAGCGACGCGACGGGCAATCTTGCAATCTTCTTCGTCGTGCTCGCGCTGCTGCTCATCGTGTGGTTCTTCATAGAAAAATCCGGGAGCATCCGCAACAGTAAGGAATACGGCATTTACCGCGCGATCGGCGTGAACAGGAGCAATCTTCTGTTCAAGGAGATGCTGACGGCGCTCGTCAGCAACATGATAGGGTACGTTGTGTTCTATCTCATCGTGTTTGCGCTCATGTGCGTGCGATATGCGGTCATGAACACGGCGTTCGGTATGTTCGTCGGCATTGCGCTGGGCGTTATGGCGGCAGGCGGTCTTCTGATGCTTGCAATATCGCTCATCCCGTATCTGTTCGTGCTATGGCAGACGCCCGCGCAGATACTTGCGCGCTATGACATTTAGGAATCCACCCGACCCGGTATTGCCATACGGGAAGGGAATTCAAATAAATTAAAAGGAGAAACAACTATGGCAAAAACTAAGAAAAGAGCAGTAGTTCTAATTGCGTGCCTTATGCTCGCGGTGCTGTGCGCCGGTGTGCTTGCCGCCTGCAACGACACCGAAACGTACACCGTCACCTTCATGGTGCGCAAAAACGGCACGACGGGCGACTGGCAGCAGTACACGACCGTCGAAACCAACGACGACGGCTCGGTAACGCTCCCCGCCGAACCTACCGTGTACGGCTATACTTTCCGCGATTGGTACACGGACGAGGATTGCAGCGCGGACAATGTGTTCGATGAAACTTCCGTTTCGGGCGACATTACCGTGTACGCGCTGATGGCGGAGACGAACGTCACGCTCAACGTTACGGACGGCAACGGCACGGCAACGCAGGTTGTGGGTACGCTCCCCGCGCTTTCCGAAACGACGGCGGAATATGAGGCGGACGCACTTTCCGAAAATCTGACGTTCGACGGCTGGTACACGGACGCCGCGTTCACGCAGAAGTATTCTGACGGCATGGACGCCACCGCGCTCTACGGCAGATATATGGCGCAGATCACCTATGATAACGGGTATGAAACGCTGTATACCGAACTTGTAACGCCGGGCGGAAAGACCACTGCGCCCGATGCAAGGGTGGATGACTTCGTCAAGCGTTATATGGATGATGAAGATATTTCATATCAGGATGCCGAAGGCAATGCGATAGTTTTTGCAAGCGACGCTTTTAACGCGAACACCGTTGTAACGGTTCTTTGGAAAACGCCGGGACTTCAATATGAGGTGATCGAAGGCAATAATTACCGCGTATCGGGAATTGATACGACGGATATTACCTATCCCGCTGTTTCCGTTCTTTCCAAAAACGTAACGATTGAAGGAAAGCAGGGGTGCAACGTAGTGGCAGTTGATGCCGCTGTCGGTTTAGACAGATATGATCAGGCGGAAGTTTTCATTTTCAATGAAGGCATTGAATCTATAAGAGGGTTTTATGCCGCATCGTACGGCGGTCCGTCCGCAATGAAAGAGGTCCGGCTGCCTTCAACCTTGAAGGTGTTGGAAGATTCCTTTAATATGCCGAGTACCGCTATTTCCGAATTAGTTCTGCCCGAAGGGCTGGAAGTGATCATAGACTGTTTTTGGAGCGATATGTTGGCAACGACAAATCCCGACCGCGAAAATGGTTTGAATATATCAATTACCGTTCCCGCGACGGTAACCAACATGGCAGTCGTTCCCAAAAATCTCGACCTTTCCAAAAACGATAACTTCAAGTATGACGATGACGGCAGACTGTACTATGTGGACGGCGACAGCAAAATTCTCTGTTCGGAGTATCAGTCGAACGTTACGGATGAAGGCAGACTTGTCGTGGAAGAGGGCGTAACGGGCGTGCAGGTTTATCTGCTCTCTACGTTGAATTATGACTACCTTGACCTGCCCTCCACTTTCTGCGAGGTGGGCTATAACAATGCTGCAGAAGATTATCCTGCATACACGGGTACTCTGCTTACGCCGCAGGCGGTGATCAACAACCCTGAAGCTACGCCTGTTGAAGGGGCAAGCAGGTATTCATATGCGATCGTTTCCAATCTCGATGAAATCACCTATGTTACGATAGCGCGTACAGGTGATTTGCCCGTAAGCGACTATGCGTTTGTTTCCACTTCCGGTGTTCCTCATAACGGCAACGAATTTAAAGATGACGTCAAAGTCGTGCTCATCGGCGATGTAACGCCTGGCGAGACGGTTTCAATTCGCCTGACGGTGTCCCATTCGCGCGATAACAAGGTAGAGACCTACGTGCTTAATAGTTACAAGAGCGGCGAAGCGCTCACTCTTGCGGCTATTCTTGAGGCGGCAAAGGTTTCCGAAGAGGATTATACCGTGATCATTCGCAACGTCGGTGAAGTGTATGAAGGCGGTACGATCACTTCCGATATGTATATCACCGTCGAATGCTATGCAAAGGCGGGCGGCTTTACCTATACGGTCAATGCGGACGGCAAAACAGCGACCGTTACCGGATTTAAATCTGCTACCGCAGAACAGCTTACCGACGGTACTTACCGCGTTACCATCGACATGATAGACGGATATATTGTCACGGCGATTGCGGACGGCGCATTCAAGGATGTCAGCAGCGTTTCCGAAGTGTACATTTCGAATGCTGTTACAACAATAGGCGCCAAGGCATTTATGAATATGGGCAATTTAAGACTTGTGGATATTGCACCCGGCGGACTTTCCGTCATCGGTGAAAGCGCCTTTGAAAACGCCGGCTGCGTGCAGGACTCTGACGGCAATTGGGCGGTCAACACCGAAGGCGGTGTGGATGAACTTACCATGATTCTGCCGCTTGCAGATCTCACCGATATTCAGCCGTATGCCTTCAAAACGAAGGCGATAGAAAAGTTTACTGCTGTTGATAGTGAAGCAACGAGAAATATCCAAATGATGTTGATGCAGGGGACGTCCTCATTTACAGAAGGTATGTTCATGTTTGCAAGTACAGGCAGCGGTACAAATCGTGCAATAATTAAATACACGGGAATCAATGAAACCAAGACTATGCAAGACTCTTCCGGTGAAGATACTGAAATTACGGTGAGGGGAGCACAACTTGTAGCAATAGCAGGCGGCGCTGCTTATTCTAACCCCAGCTCCGGTTTAGCGTTAGGGTTTTCGTATAGGTATTTTGATTTGCAAATGGGCGCGTATGCTCCGGCACTTGCTACCAATGTTTTTGAGTATGAAATTATGGAAGGCTCCGTATATTATGGAGGGTCAACGTTGCAACTTTATATCGGTATGGTGAGCAAGGTGCATAAAAACGCATTTACCGATATAGAGGATGAAGCGCCCAGTATAAACTATTACAATTGTTCTTACGATCAGCACATGACTATTGAGCAGGTTCAGACTCAGACTTCTGAAATTTTTGAAGAAGGCTGGTTTGACGGAAGGGCAAATTCTGAAAACACATTTATGGCTGAAACAACAATTCAGGACAGCAAATATCCTCTTATGTGATATATGTGTTAAGAAAATCATAACTCCGCGCCCGTCTTCGGGCGGGCGCGGATAAATTTTTTTAGGCAAACAAAAATGAAAAAGAAATCTATCCTTGCAATACTCATCGCCGTACTCTGTTTTTCAGCCGTATGTTTTACGGCGTGTTCGGGCTTTGACGGACAGACGCCGCAGGACATTCTTGAAAATGTCTACGGGGATACGGAATATACCATTTCATTTGTGGCGGAGGACGCGGACGCGCCCGTCGCCGATATGACGTACACGGCGAAGAATATGCCGACGCTGCCCGTGCCTACAAGGGTAGGGTACGTCTTTTCGGGCTGGTATTTCGATTCTGCCTATACAAAGCCGTATTCCGACGGGATATTGTATCTCTATATGCGCGATGTGGTGCTGTATGCAAAGTGGGAGCAGGAAGCGCTCTCAGCAAACGGCACTTACGATATAGATTACAATGCTGCGATCATGGACGATACTCTCAGTCTCGGCGAACTTGCGGAGGAGTATGGTTACAAAAATTGGGCGGACGATATTGTGACGGATGAAACATATATCGAAAAGACGGACGACAGTCTTCTTTTGAAAATTCAATACGACTGCCGTGCGCTCGAACCGCTTTCGCTTTCCGATTATAAATCGTATGAGGTAACGCTTGCCTCTGCGCTCAACGATTCGGATATTTACATTGCAGATACCGTCGATTCGTACACGGATACGATAAAGACGCTCTATATAGATATTACGGGTATGGATCTTTCCACGCCTGTCTACTTCTATGTTTCCACGATAAATTGGGAGACGGAAGGGCTTACGGACGAACAGCGCATTGCGACGCAGACGACGTATACCGTAGAATTTTCCATTGAAAGACTGATAGGTTTTTCCCGCCCGTTCGAAGATACGTCCGTGCCGCTCGAAGACGGGTACTATCTCGTCCGTACCTATATGTCGCAGCTCGATATGTCGGAAACGATGATGGACAGTTTCAACCCCGTCTATTCGTATATCATTGCCGAAGGCGGGAACTACACGCTCATAAAACCACTGTATCCCTATTTCGGCATTACGGAATATTATCTGGGCGAACTTCTCGAACCTCTTGCGGCGAACTATTACGACAGAATGGCTACCTTTATGCCGTGGCAGGTGTGCTACGAGGTCGATATTTCCGATTATGAAGGGCAGACGGGCGTCGAGTCAGATTACTACCCCGAAACATACAATGCCGGAAGGTATAAAGAGTATTCTGTGGAATTTCATGCCGAAACGGGCAACTGTTACAGTATCATCGACCTCGGCGATAATTTGCAGACTGCGCTCGTGCTTTCCGGTTCTCCGACCGGGTTTATGGAAGTGGCGGTCGATTTGGGCGAAATGCACACTTTGATGACGATAGATTACGAGCATATCGTAAAGCTGACTTCCATTGATTATGAGCCTTTGGAAGGGGACGCCTTTATCGCAGAGGAAGAAATACAGTATTATCCGGGAGATATAGACGATCTGAACGAACGCGGCAAGACGTTCGACGCGACGGAAGAATACGGTCTTTCCACGCGCATGATCAACTACTTTTTCACGGCAACCGGGCTGAACAGTTCTTATCAGTCGCGGACGGCTTACGACAGCCGCATCACCGTTGCTCCTACCTCCTCGACCAACGCGCAGACGGTTGCCGACTCGCGCTACGACATTGCGTATTTCTCGGTTTCGAGTGAGATTTTCGGGTATGATCCGACAGTCGCCGCCGAAAGCGGAGAAAAACTTTATTACGATTCCATGACGCTTGGCACGTTTACATCCGCCAATATGCGCGAATTTGACGAGTACCGCCTTGGAAAATCGTATCGGGCGGGGCAGTCGGTCGTGCTTTCCGAGCTGTATGCCGAAAAGGTGGACTCCGACGCCGATTTTAACACCGTAAGCTGGCAGGCGTACCTAATGGTGAACGGCGAACCCGATTTTGCGCAGCCCGTATCGGTTGACGGTTCTTTCGTCATGGAGGAAAGCGTCGCCATACTTTTCTCGTCGGGCAGTGCGGGGAACAGACGAATTTCGCTTGTTGAAGCCGTACTGTACGAGGAGCCTCAGATAACGGTGGAAGGGAATTGGAGCCTTTCTGCCGGAAATGAAAATACATATGTAACGGACGAAGCGATTACTTTGGACAGCAGATACGCTTATCCCGTCGTGACTTACACATGGGGATCAAAAAGCGGGAACTTTGTCGGCGATTATTATGACAGCGGAACGTCGGGGCTGAACGATCTGAAAGTCGCGTATTACACGGAAGAAAACGGCGTCTATTATCTGCATGCCGTCTCGCGTGAAGTGTCGGATTTTATAGATGCTGTTCAGGCAGCAACGTTCATATCCGAATTCAAGACGGAAGGGCTTGTAAACCGACTTGCAAGCATGGCTGGAGAAAAACAAGCGGAGAAATTAAAACAAAATTTTATCTGTTACGATACGGTCAAGAAAGACAGCAAATATATTTTTTATTACATAGACGAAATTGAGCGAGCAATAGCACAAGGGAATAAAATCTCTTTTTGCTACTGTTATCTGACCTATAAAGCGGAGCGCAAATATCGGAAAGACGGACAGAGATATATAGTGAATCCGCTTGCGCTCGTATTTAGCCGCGAGAATTATTATGTCGTATGTTATGACAATAATCATAAAGGATGTGCTATAAACTTCGATGAGGCAGAAAAATACAGAAAATTGAGAGGAGGGTTTTTAAGAAAAAACCAATGGCGAGATTTGACTGTACATGTTTTTGTGTGAAAGAAAGGGGACGGGGTGACCGTCCCCTTTAGGTTAATTCTGCTTGCAATTTTAGTAATGATATGATATTATATTACCAACAAAGTAATATGTCGGCAAGGGCGAACATCGCACATCCGAGGGGCAACTAATAGTGTTGTAATATTTGCAAAACTACTATATATAGTATATAGCGGCTCGTTTTGCTATAATATAAGTTGCAATTCTTCGGAAAAATGAACTGTTTGCAAGAAGGTAAAAAAGGCTGTTTCCATATAAGTTGAACACTTCTTTTATCGGCTGAAATATGGAACTGAAAAAATTTTTTTGCATAGACTATTTGCCCTTCAAAGTAACACCTTTGTACAGGCAAATATTAGAAATCCCAGAAAATAATCGGATAAATCCGTAAAGAAGAGAAACGGCATAGGGTATCGCCTATGTCGTTTTTCCCTTACGGAAAAAATACATCTACATCCGAAGCCCGTCGGTTTCGGAAAAAAATTTTGATTGACGGAGGGGAATTTTATGATATCCAATCGCGAGCTCAAACAAAATGCCCGCGGTCAGCTCGGGGGCGGAATTTTCGAGAATTATTGGCTGATGATTTTGCTCGCCTGCCTTATCGTGAGCGCGCTTTTGGGCGCGTCCGCATTTACGTTTGTCGGAGTGTTCGTCCTTACGGGGCCGTTGCAATACGGGCTCTTTCGGGTGCTTACCGACCGCGTCCGCGGAAGGGAAAAGGTCGAATTCGGAGATTTGTTCAAGGGTTTTGAGGAAAATTTTTCGGGCGCGCTCGTGCTGGGGCTTTTGCAAAGCATTTTTATCTTTCTCTGGTCGTTGCTGTTCATCGTTCCGGGGATTGTCAAGAGCTATTCCTATTCGATGAGCTATTATCTCCAACAAGAGGATAAGTCGAAGGATTGGAAGGCGTGCCTCGACGAGAGCAGAAGCCGAATGAACGGTCATAAAGGGCAGTTGTTTCTGCTCGATTTGAGCTTTATCGGCTGGTATATCGTCGGATTGTTGTGCTTGGGCGTGGGGACGCTGTTCGTCGTTCCGTATCACGACATGGCGCGGACGAATTTTTTCATGGCGCTTCAAGCGGAACAGGACGACGGGATTGAGGAGCTCCGTGACGACGGAGAGTATCCAAAAGAAACGAAAAATGCGGAAAGCGGGGAAAACGGCGAGGAAATTTAATAAATTACGGTTATTGTTCGGGAGGAACGGAAATGTATAATCAGGATATGTATAAGCTCGGCAGCAAGCGTTCGGTCATCAGGGAGATTTTTGAATATGCGAAAGCTCGTTCGGCGGAAATCGGCGGGGAGAACGTGTTCGATTTTTCTATCGGTAATCCGTCCGTTCCCGCGCCCGACTGCGTGAACGAAGCGATTTGCCGCATCGTAAAGGAAACGCCGTCCGTGCAGCTGCACGGCTATACGTCGGCGCAGGGAGATAAGGCATGCCGCGATAAGATCGCCGAGAATTATAACGCCCGTTTCGGGGCGGAGCTTTCGGGCGACGACCTCTATCTGACCTGCGGAGCGGCGGCCTGTCTTACGATATCCGTTCACGCGCTGGCGTGCGCGGGGGACGAATTTCTCGCGTTTGCGCCCTATTTCGCGGAATATCGGGTATTCGTGGAGGGAGCCGGCTGTAAATTTACGCCCGTTCCCGCGGAGGATAAGACCTTTCAGCCCGATTTCGATGCGTTGGAAAGGGCTTTGAACCCGCATGTAAAGGGAGTTATCGTCAATTCGCCCAATAATCCTTCGGGCGTAGTGTACGGCGAAAAAACGATCGAGCGCCTCGCCGCGCTTTTGAAAAGGAAGTCGAAGGAATACGGTCACCCGATTTATATTCTGTCCGACGAACCGTACCGCGAACTCGTCTACGATAAAACGACGAAAGTGCCCTGTATCTTCAATTATTACGACGATACGATCGTCTGTTATTCCTACTCCAAATCCCTCTCCCTGCCGGGCGAGAGAATCGGCTACATCGCGGTGGGGCCTAAAGCAGCCGATTCTAAGGCTTTATATGCGGCTGTATGCGGCGCGGGGCGCGTCCTCGGATTCGTATGCGCCCCCGCGCTGTTTCAGCGCGTAGCGGCCGAATGTGACGGTAAAACGGCGGATCTCGGCGTATATATGCGCAACCGCGATTTGCTCTATGAGGGATTGACGAAGCTCGGCTTTTCCTGCGTATATCCCGACGGAGCTTTTTATCTGTTCGTGAAATCTCCCGAGGCGGACGCTAACGCCTTCTGCGCCCGCGCGAGAAAATACGAGCTCCTTTTCGTGTCGGGGGACGATTTCGGCTGCCCGGGCTATGTGCGGATCGCGTACTGCGTGGAGACGGAAACCATTCTCCGCGCGCTGCCACTGTTTGCGAAATTGGCGGAGGAATATAAGAAGTAAAAACGTTTCGGAAACGACAGGAAAACAAAAAAACAGACTTGGAATAAAAAAGCGGCGCAAAGCGCAATTCCCATAGAGATTAAAAAAGGGCGAAGATTTTTGAAAATCTTCGCCCTTTTGATTGCTCGATACATCGGAAGTTGTACGATTATCAAATTTCGTCTTTATAATATTTTACGATGAATTCCTCCATGGTTGAGGCTACGGGTTTCCAACAACATTTTTTGTTTAACTCTTCATGTTCCCAAATATAGATTGTGGTTTCGTCAACCGTTTCATTGGGCTGAACGCGATAGCAATAATAATCGCCGCATCCGTTTGTGGCGAAGAAAATAAACCGGTCAATTTTTTCGCTGTATTCTTCTTTGCTGTAATCTTCCTGAAATAACGGAAAATAACACTTCCTGTTACGTTCAACGTTTTCGATTATTTCTTTTGCCGACAGAATACACCATTTATCTCCGTTTGTTTCTCGAAGCAGCTCTTTTAATTCTTTCGGGAAAGGATGACCAACCGCCATTTCGGCATATTTGATTTCGTTTTCGGGACAAGGCGGTTGGATTTTTACCCATTCATTCCCTTGCGATAGTTTTTGAATTAGTTCTTTATACATGTTTCTCCCTTCCCAAAAAAAATTTACTGTTTGTTTTATCGTTATTATACGACAAATAATTTGAAAGGTAAAATAAAAAGGCGCACTGCCTTAAAAATTCCTACGGATATTAAGATAAAGCCGCTTTTTTGTTATAACATAAAAATTTATCATAAAACACTTGACAAAAAACACGGGGAAGGGGTATAATGAAGATATAATTTTCCGTAGAAGGAGGAAAAAATAATGAAAAAAGTAAAGGCGGTATTGTTTAGTGCATTGGTGTTCGTCGTGGGGCTTTTTTGTCTTGTCGGCTGCGGTAAAGCGGAAAAGACGGGCGTATATAAGTTTGAATCCATGACAATGACGCAGGGAGGGGTTTCCACCACTCTGAAAGTCGGGCAGACGTATCTCGGCATGATTTCGCTGACAGAAGATTTTGTTTCGATTGAATTGAAGGAAGACGGAACGGTTACGGCGGTCATCGCCATGGTAGAAGAAGCTCCCTCTACCGGTACATGGACGGAAGGGGAGGAAGAAAATACGGTCGTCATTACCATTGACGGAGATTCTCAGACGGTTACCTGCGACGGCGAGAAGATGACGATGTCCATGGAAGGCGCGCAGCTTACGCTGAAAAAGAAATAAAGAAAAAGGGAGCGCTTCGCGGACGGGAATTTGCGGGGCGCTCGAATTTTAGAAAAATTTTATTTTTCGATAGTCAGGTAGTTTTATCGGTCGGAAAAAAAGAGAAAAAATATTTTCAAAACGGGTCAAAAAGGATTGACAAGCCCCCCGCAAGTGTGATAAACTTTGTTTACGCACCTAAGAGGGGTGTAATTTTTTTGTATGGAGTTTGCGATATGGCAACAAAGACGGCAAGGGCCAAAATTACATTCGAATGCACGGAATGCAAGCATAGAAACTATGACAGCATCAAGAACAAGAAGAACGATCCCGACAGATTGGTTCTCAAAAAGTATTGCCCGTTCTGCAAGAAGCACACTGAACATAAAGAATCCAAATAATCGATAAGCGGGCGCATACCGCAAATCGGCAAGCGGGAGTATTTTGCGCGCAGAGGTAAACAATGGCAAACGCAACGAAAACAAAAAACAAGAAACCGAATTGGTTCCGCCGCGTAGGGGCGAAGATCAAGGAAGTATTTTCTGAATTGAAGCGGGTGACGTGGCCCACGTTCCCGACGGTCTTGAAGACCACAGGGGTGGTTCTCGTCATCGTATTCATTTTCTTGGTCATCACCACGGGAGTAGACGCGGGTTTTGCCTACCTGCTCGACCTCATCTCGTAAGGAGGGAGAAGCATGGCGGATTTGGAACAGCCGAAGTGGTATATTCTGCATACTTACTCCGGATATGAAGCGATGGTCAAAGATAGCTTGGAAAAGCTGATCGAAAACAATAATCTGGGGGATTATATCGTCGATTTGAAAATCCCCATGGAACAGGTCATCGAGGAAAAGAACGGAAAGCGCAAGGTAGTGGAGAGAAAGCTGCTGCCGTGTTATGTCTTTATCAAGATGATTTATACCAATCAGATCTGGTATTATGTGACGAGTACGCGCGGAGTGACGGGATTTTGCGGCCCGCAGGGGCGGCCGATACCCATGAAGGAAGAGGAAATCCGAAAGATGCGTCTCGAAGAGTTCGTCACGGACATCGATTTCAAGCCGGGCGATACGGTCTCTATCGAAGAAGGGCCGTTGAAGGGCTTCTTCGGCACGGTAAAAGAGCTGAACGACGCCGCGCAGAAAGCGAAGATTTCGACGACGATGTTCGGCCGCAGTACCGATGTGGAAGTAGAATATATTCAGATCAAGAAGGTAGACGCGCCTCTGCCCGAACCGAGCGAGGATTCCGCGGAATAAACGCCCCGCATAGAGCGCCGCGGCGGAAAACGTTCCGTTTGCGGAGAATTTGCGTAAAACAGCCGTGCGGAAAATATTCCGTCGGCGAAGGAAATTACAAATAAAACAGCGGGACGGAATGGCTCCCGCCGAATGAAAAACAGTCAAAAAGTGGGAGAGGCGTCAAATATTTTAAGGCGCCTTGCGAGTACCACTGAGGAGGATATATTTATGGCTAAAAAGATTACTGCGGTCGTAAAATTGCAGCTTCCCGCAGGAAAGGCAACTCCGGCACCCCCCGTCGGTTCGACGCTGGGTCCCTTCGGTATCAACCTGCCGGGATTCACGAAAGAATTTAACGCCAAGACGGCGGATAAAGCGGGGCTCATCATTCCCGTCGTCGTCACGATTTATCAGGACCGTTCCTTTACGTTCATCCTGAAAACGCCGCCCGCACCCGTTCTTATCAAGAAGGCGCTGGGTCTGGAAACGGCAAGTGCGAAGCCCAATTCCGTGAAGGTGGGCAAACTTACCAAGGCGCAGGTGGAGGAAATCGCAAAGACGAAGCTTCCCGACCTCAACTGCACCTCTCTCGAAAGCGCGATGAGCATGATTGCGGGTACGGCTCGCAGCATGGGCGTCACGGTGGAAGAGTAATTTCAAGGAGAATGCGGCAGGGAGGATTCCCGTCATCGACCGCAAGGAGGATTTAGAAAATGAAACACGGAAAGAAATATACGGAAAGCGTAAAGGCGTTTGACCTGACGAAGCCCTACGAAGCGGCGGAAGCAATCGGAATCATGTTGGAGACGGCGAAGGCGAAGTTCGACGAAACGGTGGAAATGCACGTTCGTCTGGGCGTAGACCCCCGTCAGGCGGATCAGCAGGTCCGCGGCGTGCTCGTTCTTCCGAACGGCACGGGTAAGACGAAGAAAGTTCTCGTCATCGCGAAGGGCGCGAAGGCGGATCAGGCGGCGGCAGCCGGCGCGGATTATGTCGGCGCGGAAGAGATGATCGCCAAAATCCAGAACGAGAATTGGTTCGATTTCGACGTCATGATCACTACGCCGGATATGATGGGTATGGTCGGACGTATCGGTAGAGTGCTGGGTCCCAAGGGCTTGATGCCCAACCCCAAGTCGGGAACCGTGACGATGGACGTCGAGAAGGCGATCAAGGAAGTCAAAGCCGGTAAAGTGGAATACAGACTCGACAAGACCGCGATCATTCACTGCCCTATCGGTAAGAAGAGCTTCGGCAAGGAGAAACTGCTCGAAAACTTCACGGCGCTCATGGACGCGATTGTGAAGGCAAAGCCTTCCACGGCAAAGGGACAGTATTTGAAGAGCGTCGCCGTCGCTTCGACGATGGGGCCGGGCGTCAAAGTATCCGTCAGAGGCTGAGACAAGGAAAAATATTTTCGCGGAAAGCGGGAAAAACGATTGACTGCTTTCCGCGAAGATGATATAATGATTGAGTAAAAAATCGAAAGCCGCAGAAGGCGAGTACCGAAAGGTTCGATGGGAGACCGCTCGCTCAGGCAGAGGGATTTGTTATTTTGAAAGATAGCGAAGTGTCCTTATGCCGTTGCGGCGTGGGACATTTTTTTAATGTCGGGCGGCATAGCCGCTTAAAGGAGGTATTCATGTCAGCGAATTTAGAGGCCAAAAAACAAGTCGTCGAGGAAATCAAAGCGAAGATCGAAGGTAGCAAATCGGTGGTATTTGCCGATTATAATAAGCTCACCGTCCTCGAAGTCACAGCGCTGAGAAATAAGTTCAAGGCGGCAAATTGCGAGTATAAGGTGTATAAGAACACGCTCGTGAGAAAGGCGTTCAACGAACTCGGCGTGACGGATTTCGACAAGGACCTGAACGGAACCACGGCTACGGTGTTCTGTCAGGACGAGACGAGCGGCGCTGCGGTGTTCGCGAAGGCGGTCAAGGAGAACGCGGCGCTCACGGACAAGATCGTTCCCAAGTGCGCATATCTCGAAAAGAAGTATCTCGACAAAAACGGCGTAAAGGAACTTGCGGCGATTCCGTCCAAGGAAGTCCTTATCGCGAAGATGCTCGGCTGCTTGCAGTCGTCCATTTCCAAGTTCGTCTACGTTTTGGACAGCATTGCCAAAGCAAAAGAAGCGGCGAACAACTGATTCAAAAATCATTAATATAAAAATTCGGAGGATTAAAAGTTATCATGGATGTTCAGAAACTCATTGAAGAAGTAAAAGCTATGTCCGTTCTCGAACTGAACGAACTCGTTAAAGCACTCGAAGCGGAATTTGGCGTAAGCGCGGCCGCTCCCGTAGCTGCTGCCGGCGCAGCCGGTGCGGCGGAAGCTGCTCCCGCGGCGGAAGAAAAGACGGAATTCGACGTCGTTCTCAAAGACATCGGTCCCAACAAAATCGCCATCATCAAGGTTGTCCGCGAAGCGACCGGCCTCGGCCTTGCGGATGCGAAGAAAGCCGTCGAAGCGATGGGCGTCATCAAAGAAAACGTTCCCAAGGCGGACGCGGACGCTCTCGTTGCGAAACTCAAAGAAAACGGCGCTACCGCCGAACTCAAATAAGTTTCGGAAAGGACGTTTTTCGGATAAGAAAACAGAAAAGTACGCAGTGGAATTTACTGCGTACTTTTTTTGTGAAATTTTTCTTTTTCCTCCCGAAATGCTTGACAAAAATTCGCGGGGGGGGGGGGGGTATAAATGTTATAATAAAATAAATATATAATAATATTTTTTTATGAAATTTTTTATTAAAAACAGTTGACAAAGACTGCGGGGGGGGGTATAATCAGTATAGGTGTTCAGTATAATAAAAAGCGGTGGATTTTGAGTTTTATGCACTTTCTTCTCAAGCCGCCGCGACGAAAAGAACTTTTATAAAATTCGGAAACAAGAAGGAAATTATGGGAAAAGGGATATCTAAAAGCGCAAGAAAACAAATTTTTAATATCCTTTTTCTCCTCGTGCTCATCGGGATTACGCTGTTCATTTTGCTGACAAGCAACCGGGAGTTAAACTTTGAAAATATAAAAAAATTTATTTTGGGCTGTAATCCGTGGCTGATTGCGATCGCTTTCGTGTGTATGCTCCTGTTTATCGGCTTTGAGGGCATGAGCCTGCATCTCATTTCGAGGCGGCTGGGGCATAAAAACAAACTGTATTCCTCCATGGTGTATTCCGCAGCGGACGTCTATTATTCCGCGCTTACGCCGTCGGCTTCGGGCGGTCAGCCCGCTTCCGCGTATTACATGGTCAAGGACGGAATGGATACGGGAACGGCGACGTTCGCGCTGGTGTTCAATCTCATCGCGTATACTTCGGCGATTCTCGTCATCGGCGCTTTGGCGTTTATTCTCCGTCCGCACATGTTTGCGGAGTTTGAATTTTGGATTAAGTTTCTCGTGGTGGCAGGTTTCGTTGCCCAGACCCTTCTGCTTGCGTTTTTTATCGCGTGTATGTGCTGCCATAGAGCGGTCTTGAAGTGCGGGAACGGGATTATTTCTTTTCTGACGAAGATAAAGCTCGTCAAAAAGCCGGAAAAGTGGCGCGGAAAGCTCGCGGACGAGGTGGAGAAATACCGCGCGGGGTTCGAGGAGATCAAAAAGCATCGGGCACTGTTTTTTGAGGCTTTGCTCTTGAATATCGCCCAACGGATTTCGCAGATTCTCATTACCTGTTTCGTCTGCCTCGCGGCGGATAGGAATGCGCCGTTCAGGGATGTGTTCGTCATGCAGGCATTCGTGCTGATCGGGTATAACTCCGTACCTCTGCCGGGCGGCGTGGGGGCATTCGAGTATCTCTATCTGCACATTTACGGATTGCTTTTCGAGAACGCCTTTATTCTCGCGGCGATGATGGTGACGAGAGCAATTTCCTATTATATCTGTATCGTAGTGAGCGGAACGATGACGCTCGCCTATCATATACATATCATCAAAAGAAAAGGCTATGTCACAACAAACAGTTGATAAATAGCCATTTTTATAGGGGAGTATCA
>ERZ1673702.2543-NODE-2543-length-15866-cov-19.501550_pt1 | contig 15866 bp, 10 predicted proteins | sample MGYA00580232_ERZ1673702 | MGnify/ENA primary metagenome ERZ1673702 (study PRJEB41218, sample SAMN15661792) | gut metagenome | host: Homo sapiens | place: Canada: London | collected 2015-08-20/2019-03-30 | study: EMG produced TPA metagenomics assembly of... | reverse complement strand
TACGGAACCCGGCTGGGATGCTTACGAAACCTGCTCCCGCTGCGACTATACCACCCGCAAAGAGCTGCCCGCACTGAATCATGATTTGGAGCAGCACGCAGCAAAAGCCCCCACCTGTACGGAAAAGGGCTGGGATGCCTACGAAACCTGCTCCCGCTGCGACTATACCACCTATACAGAGCTACCCGCGCTGAACCATGATTTGGTGCGTCACGTAGCGCAAGCCCCCACCTGCACAGAAAAGGGCTGGGCTTACGATACCTGCTCCCGTTGTGACTATACCACCCGCAAAGAACTGCCCGCATTGAACCATGATTATCAGGCTGTTACCGTAGAGCCTACCTGTGAAGCAGACGGCTATACTGTTTTTACCTGCTCCCGCTGCAAAGACAGCTACACCGCAGACCCGACCGATCAGCTGGGACACCAGTTCGGTGCATGGTCCCCGAACGGAACCGGCTCTCAGAGCGCCGATTGTCTGCGGCAGGGCTGCGCGCACACTGGCAGCACCGATTGCCGGAAGTTTACTTTCCGCACTGCGGAAGGCGAAACGCTGACCTTCTGCCCCGTGTGCGGGCAGGCAGAAAACGCCGCGCAGCTGGAAAAGATCGAAGCCGCAACGGCGTGGGCTAACAGCGGCAGTCTTTCTGCGGAGGATGTGACCGCACGGACGAATGGGGAATACCTGAGTGTGGCCTTTGAAACCGCAGGCAGCCTGACGCAGCCCACCGGTCTGGTAAGGATCGCGCTGCCCGCCGGATTGCTGGAAGGCAAAACGCTTGTGCGCATTGCCCCGGACGGCACACAGACGGAGATGCCTTTTGAAACAGAGCGCGGAACGATCATCCTTACGCTGGATTTTGCAAACAGCGCGCTGCCCGTAATGCTCTTCCGGCTGGTACCCCAGACCGCCGCCCTCTGAATGCTTTTACAGCGGCACGAACAATAAAACGCAGAATGCCCGCCCACCGTGGTTTTCCACAGGTGGGCGGGCATTCTTTTGTGCCTTTTTGGCATAAAAATACCCCCGGAGGATGCAGCGTTTTTTACGCTGTCTACTCTGGGGGCAGTAGATCAAGCACTGCGCGGCAGCTCCCGGAAGCGGACACTGTCTTGCTGAAAAAGCACTTCCTAGCGCTGCTCCTCCGGCGGGCAGCAGCTCTCCCGGGGGATGAGCTTATGCGGCACGATGATCTTTGTGGCCAGAAGGTTCGGGTTCTCGATGTGGTTGATGGTCTGGCTGGCGGCTTCCATGCCCAGCTGGTAGGGGTTGACGTCCACGGTGGTCAGCTGTGGGCTGCCCTGCCCTTTGTGCGGATGCCCCTTGGCAAACCGGACGGGATTGCGCTATAATAGAGCCGTAACAGTTCCACAAAGGTGTGGTAAGGGAGGTGCGGTCATGATCCGGGTGGCGATCGTAGAGGACGACGCGGAGGTGCAGGGAGTATTGCAGGAGTATGTCCGGCGGTATACCCGGCAGTACGGGACAGAGTTTGAAGTGACGGTCTTTGCGGACGGCGTGGATATTCTGGAGGATTACCGCGCGGTCTACGACATTATTTTTCTGGATGTGGAGATGAAGCATCTGGACGGCATGACCACGGCAGAGCGCATCCGGCAGATGGATGCAGACGTCATCCTGATCTTTATCACCAATATGGCGCAGTACGCCATCCGGGGCTACTCGGTGGGAGCGCTGGACTATGTGCTGAAGCCGGTGCCCTACTTTGCCTTTTCGCAGCAGCTGCTCAAGGCGGTTGCCCGGCTGGAAAAGCGGGCAAAGCACTACCTGACCGTGCCGGTGGAGGGCGGGCTGCGGCGGCTGGACACCGCAAGCATCTATTACTTGGAAAGCGAGGGGCACCGGGTGCACTTTTACACCGATGAGGGCGATTTTTCCGCCCCCGGAGCCCTCAAGGCCTTTGAGGAAAAGCTGGCAGACTGCCCCTTTGCCCGCTGCAACAGCGGCTACCTTGTCAATCTGGCACAGGTGCAGGCGGTGCAGCAGAACACGGTGCAGGTGGGCCCCTGCGAGCTGCAGGTCAGCCGCCCCAAGCGTAAGGGCTTTCTTGCCGCACTGACCGACTACATCGGAGGTGAAGGCTCATGACCGCGCTGCCGGATATCCCCCGGCTGTACACCGCCCTTGCCGAGTGTCTGGCGGTGCTGCTGTTCACCCCGGCGCTTGCGCCCCGCTTTTCCAGAGCGGTCACCGGGGGCATCACCCTGCTGTGGGCGGCGGGGCTGTCTGCCTTTCTGGGGCTGACGGGCAATGTGCCCGGCGGGCTCTGGATCCCCTGCATGGTAACGGCCATCGGGTTTTCTTACTTATATTTATGGGGTGTGTGGAGCATCACCCTGCTGGAAGCCGGGTATCACTGCGCCCGGGCGTTTATTCTGGCAGAGCTTGCCGCCAGCGTGGAGTGGCAGCTGCACTGCGCCCTCTGGCCCGCCCGCGGCCCATGGGAGCCGCTGTCTTTGCTGCTGCTGGCGCTGGTGTATGGGACGCTGTTCGGCATTATGTGCTATCTGCAGCACCGCCGTCCCCAGCCCGCCGGGCACTTACAGATCGGCGGCAGCGCCGCCCTGACGGCGGTCATGCTGGCGCTGACTGCCTTTGCGGTGAGCAATCTGGGCTTTCTGCCGGGCAGCGAGATCAACATGAGCATTTTTTCCATCCGCACCTTGGTGGATTTTTCCGGCGTGCTGATCTTATCTGTGCAGCACGAGCAGCTGCAGGAGAACGCTTTGCACAGCGAGCTTGCCGCCATGGACGAGGTGTTGCACCGCCAGTACGAGCAGTACAAGCGCAGCAAGGAGGGCATCAACCTCATCAACCGGAGGTATCATGAACTGAAAGTCCAGCTTGCCCGCATCCGGGAGGAGCAGGACCAGACCAAGCAGAACGCCGCCATTGCCGCCATGGAGCAGAACATCCGCCAGTACGAGGCCGAGAACAAGACCGGCAACCCGGTGCTGGATACCCTGCTCACCGCCAAGACCATGGAATGCCAGCAGGAGAATATCACCATCACCAGCGTGGCAGACGGCAGGATGCTGGGCTTTCTTACCATCCGGGAGCTGTGCACCATTGTGGGTGTGGCGCTGGATAACGCCATTGCCGCCGTGCGCGCCGAGCCGGACCCCGAAAAGCGGCTCATCAAGGTGGCGGTGTACAGTCAGGGCGGCTTTGCCATGCTGCGGTTCGAGCATTATACAGAGGCCGCCCCCGCACTGGATGCGGACGGTCTGCCGCAGCAGGGGTCGGACCTGAAAAGCGTCCGCACCACCGTCGGGCAGCACGGCGGCAGCATGACGATGCACTGGGAAAACAACTGGTGCACCCTGCGGATCTTATTTCCGCTGCCCCAAAAGCAATAATATTTTTACGGCAGGTATCCCCTGCCGTTTTTTTGTTGTCTGGCAGGGTGCACAAATATAATGCGGCAATATTTGTATATTAGCACAATAAAATTTGAAACATTATTGTAACTTTTGCAAACTGTGTATCCAAAACGACAGATTGTGCGGAGAACGGTTCGTTCTGCAGTATATATGATAAAATGACATCAAGCAAAGGAGCGGACGCGCTCCGGAGAACAGCTATGAACCGGGTCGTGTACCCAAAAGAGAAGGAGTTAACAGTTATGGCACAGAAAAAGAAGGACAGTAAGATGATGGGCAAGATCATCAAAACTGCCGTTTCGGGTGTGTTGTGTGTCGCATTGGCGGGCGGTATAGTTGCGGCCAATGTGCTGATCCCGCCCAACGCCAGCAGCGTGCAGAGCATTTTGGGCCTGAAGAGCGGCGGCATCGACAACAGCAAGGCAAAGACCGAAGGCATTAATATGGAATACGGCAAGCCCGGCTTTGACACAGAGGATGCGCTGGTTGAGGATGAGATCGCCCTGAACAAGCAGATCGCAGCAGAGGGCATCGTCCTGCTGAAGAACGATGAAGGCAGAATGCCGTACAGCACGGATACCACCTTCAGTTTTGTCAGCCATTCGGCAGTCAGCTACATCGGCGGCAACAAAGTCGATATGAAAACGGCCTTTGAAGATGCCGGGTTCGGTGTCAACGAGGACCTCTGGAAATTCTATTCCGAAGGCAACGGCAAGGATTACGGTCTGGGCGTTGGTTCCGTTTCCTACGGTGATGACGAGGACTTTTCCATCAACGAATGCCCCTTGTCTGTTATGAAAGCAGAGCCGGGTCTGACCGATTCCATGAAGAATACGGTTCCTGTTTTTGTGTTCAGCCGTGTGGCGGGCGAAGGCCGTGATATGCCCCGCTCCATGTACAACCACACCGATGTGGAAGAGGACAAGACCAAGACTTATCTGGAGCCGGATTCTACGGAACTGGAGATCCTGCAGTATCTGAACGACAACTTTGACGATGTGGTGCTGCTGCTGAACTCCAGCGCAGCGGTAGATCTGAGCTGGGTCGAAAACTATCCCAATATCCACACCGTCATTTCGGCTCCCGCTATGGGTGATTACGGTCTGTGCTCTCTGGCAGAAATCTTCTCCGGTAAGGTGAACCCCTCCGGCCGCACCGTGGATACCTATGAAGTGGATGCCATGAACAGCCCGGCGGCGCAGAACTTCGGCGACTTTGCCTACTACGATGAGAATGGCAACCTCACCAAGTACAACTACGTCAGCTACAAAGAGGGCATCTATGTTGGCTACCGCTACTACGAGACTCGCTACGAGGATAAGGTGCTGGGTCAGGGCAATGCCGGTGATTACAACTATGCGGATGCTGTGATGTATCCCTTTGGATACGGCCTGTCCTACACGGATTTTGAGTGGTCTGATTATGATACCAGCTGGGATGGCGATACCTGCACCGTGACGGTCAAGGTCACCAATACGGGTGATGTGGCCGGCAAGGATGTCGTACAGGTCTATGCACAGAGCCCCTATACCGATTACGACAAGGCAAACAAGGTGGAAAAGGCTGCTGTGGAGCTGGTGGGCTATGCCAAAACTGCAGAGCTGGCTCCCGGCGCAAGCGAGACGGTGAAGATCACCTTTGATCAGGAGCAGCTGAAGTCTTACGACTACGTCAATGCTAAGACCTACATTCTGGACGCAGGTGATTACTATATCACTGCGGCTAAAAACGCACACGAAGCGGTCAACAACATCCTCTCTGCCAAGGGCAAGACTGTGGAAGATGGCATGACCGCCGACGGCGACACTGCTTTTGTTGCAACCTACACCCCGGCAAACGGCACCGTGGATACCACGACCTACAAGCTCGACACCACGACCGGTGTGGAGATCACCAATCAGCTCGACCATGCAAACGGCGGGCTGCAGTATCTCTCCCGCAGTGACTGGACTGGCACCTGGCCGACCGTTGACGGCGAGGTCAGCGACCAGATCAGCACCTGGGGCAACCCCATCAATGGCACCGATGCCAGCGGCAAGGCTGCATCCTATACCTACCGCAAGACGATCAGCAAGGAGGACCTTGCAAAGCTGGATTCTTTTGATTCCCTGAACCCCACCGACTTCTCCACCCTGACCGATGAGATCGTTTACGGCAAGGACAACGGTCTGGGTCTGATCGATATGCGTGGTCTGGATTACAACGACCCCAAGTGGAACGACCTGCTCGACCAGCTGACCCCCAGTGATTATCAGACCCTGATCACGCAGTCCGGCTATGGCACGGCTGCCATCAAGTCGGTGGATAAGCCCTCCACGACCGACCGCGACTCTGCCACCGGCCTGATCAACTACGGCTTTGATGCAAGCGGCAACCTCTACTTCAAGGGCAACATCACGCACTGCGGCGTGATCGTTCTGGCACAGACCTACAACGATGATCTGGCCTACCATTATGGCGAAAACATCGGCGATGAATCTTACTATCTGGGCGTTGATGGCTGGTATGCACCTGCTGTCAATATGCACCGCACTGCATTCTCCGGCCGTAACAGCGAGTATTACTCCGAGGATCCGTTCATCGGCGGTCACATTGCTTCCCTCGAGTGTGAGGGTGTCGCCTCCCGCGGTATGTATGTCTTTGTCAAGCATTACGCCATCAACGATCAGGAGGACCACCGCGGCGACCGTGAAGGCCAGTACAGCATTGCGACCTTCCTGAACGAGCAGGCGGCCCGCGAGATCTACCTCAAGCCCTTTGAGATGTGCGTCAAGTCTGATAAGGTCGAGATGAACTATGCAAAGGACAACGGCGACGGCACTTACAGCAATGCCACCACCGAGATCCCGTCCGTCACCGGCATCATGACCTCCTTCAACCGCGTTGGCTATACCTGGGCCGGCGGCAACTACAACATGATCACCGGCCTGCTGCGCAACGAGTGGGGCTTCCACGGCTTTATCATCACCGACAACGCAAACACCGGTGTCTTTATGGACGCTGGCCAGATGATCCAGGCCGGTGCAGACGGCAAGCTGACGAACCTGCCCACCGGCGCACGGTACACCTTTAACAAGGATGACGTTGCAGATTACCACTACGGTCGTGAAGCAATCCATAACATCCTGTACACCATTGCAAACTCCAAGGCAATGAACGGCGGTATGCCGGGCAGCCGTTATCTGGCAAAGGTCGAGCCTTACCAGAAGGTCATCTACGCAGTGGATGGTGTCTGCGGCGGTCTGATCGCAGTTCTGGTCGTTCTGACGATCCTCCGCTTCCGTAAAAAGAAAGAGGACGTAAAAACCGTCTGATCAACACATAGGAACAGAAGGGGCGGCGGGCAAACGCCCGCCCCCTTTTTTTGATTGTCAGGAGAGACCCATGAAACACACAGATATCATCAAGAGCTTGTCTCTGGAACAAAAATGCGCCCTGCTGAGCGGCGGCACGGTGTTCACCACCCGGGCGCTGCCGGGCAAGGGCATCCCGGCCATTACCCTGTCGGACGGCCCCAACGGCGTGCGCAAGCAGGCGGGTGCGGCTGACCATCTGGGCCTGAACCCCAGTGTGCCCGCCACCTGCTTCCCCACCTCGGCCACCGTGGCCAACAGCTGGGACCCGGAGCTTGGCGAGGCTGTGGGCGCAGCCATGGGCGAAGAAGCCGCAGCACAGGGCGTGTCGGTGCTGCTGGGCCCCGGCCTGAACATCAAGCGCAGCCCGCTGTGCGGCCGCAACTTCGAGTATTTCTCGGAGGATCCCTACCTTGCCGGTAAGATGGCGGCGGCCTACGTCCGCGGCATCCAGAAAAACGGCATTGCCGCCTGCCCCAAGCACTTTGCCGTGAACAGTCAGGAGCTGCGCCGCATGGCCTCGGATTCCATCGTGGACGAGCGCACCCTGCGGGAAATTTACCTGACCGGCTTCGAGATGGTGGTCAAGGAGGCGCAGCCCAAGACCATCATGTCCGCCTATAACCTTGTCAACGGCACCTACGCCAACGAGAACGCCCACCTGCTCATGGAGATCCTGCGCAGGGACTGGGGCTTTGACGGCGCAGTGGTCACCGACTGGGGCGGCAGCAACGACCACGCCCTCGGCGTAAAGAACGGCTCTACGCTGGAAATGCCCGCCCCCGGCGGGGACGCCATCCGAGAGCTGATGAAGGCGGTGCAGACCGGCAAGATCACCGAAGCGGACGTGGACGCCCGGCTGGAGGAACTGCTGGAGCTGGTGTTCACCACCAAGGCGGCGGTGGACGCCGCACCCGGCAAGTTCGATGCCGACGCCCACCACGCACTGGCACGCCGGGCTGCTGCCCAGAGCATCGTGCTGCTGAAAAATGAAAACAGCCTGCTGCCCCTTGCAAAGGGGGAGAAGGTGGCGGTCATCGGCGACTTTGCCCAGACGCCCCGCTATCAGGGTGCAGGTTCCAGCGCCGTCAACTCCATCAAGGTGGATTCCTTCTTGGATTGCCTTGCCGAGAGCGGCCTGAACAGCGTCGGCTACGCCAAGGGCTTTGACCGGCAGGGCAAGCCCGACGAGGCACTGAAGGCCGAGGCGGTGCTGCTGGCAAAGAACGCCGATGTGGTGCTGCTGTGCATGGGTCTGGACGAGATCAAGGAGAGCGAGGGCATCGACCGCGCCGACATGAAGCTGGCAGAGAACCAGCTGGAACTGCTGGCGGCTGTGGCGGCGGCAAACCCCAACGTGGTGGTGCTGCTGAGTGCAGGCTCCTCGCTGGAAAGCGATTGGGTCAAGGACTGCAAGGCGCTGGTCTACGGCTGCTTGGGCGGTCAGGCCGGTGCGGGCGCACTGGTCGAGGTGCTCACCGGCGCGCAGAACCCCTGCGGTAAGCTGGCTGAGACTTGGGCGCGCAGCTACGCCGACACCCCCGCAAAAGCGCATTTCGGCGGCGACGGCCCCACTGTGGAGTACCGCGAGGGTCTGTATGTGGGCTACCGCTACTACGACACCGCCGGTGTGCCCACCGCCTTCCCCTTCGGCTACGGCCTGAGCTACACCAGCTTTGCATACAGTGACCTGAAAGCAGACGAAACCGGCGTGACCCTGACTGTCACCAACACCGGCAGCTGTGCAGGTGCCGAGGTGGTGCAGCTGTATGTGGCAAAGCCGGATGCAAAAGTTTTCCGCCCCGTCAAGGAGCTGAAGGGCTTTGCCAAGGTGCAGCTGGAAGCCGGAGAGAGCAAGACCGTCACCATCCCGCTGGACGATAAGGCGTTCCGCTACTGGAACGTCAAGACCGACCGCTGGGAGGTGGAGGGCGGCAGCTATCAGCTGCTGGTGGGCGCTTCCAGCGCCGATATCCGTCTGACTGCCGCCGTTACGGTGGCGGGCACCGGCGCACCCGACCCCTACGCGGGCAAAAATCTGGAGCATTACCGCACTGCGCAGGTGCAGAAGGTGCCGGACGCGGAATTTGAGGCGCTGCTGGGGCATGCTATCCCGGAGAACAAGGTGCACATCGACCGCAACATGACGCTGGGCGAGATGGGACACGGACGCAGCCCCATCGGCTGGCTGGCGGCTGCCGTGCTGGGTGCCCTGCTGCGCCGCAGCATCAAAAAAGGCAAGCCCGACCTGAACATCCTGTTCCAGTACAATATGCCTCTGCGTGCGCTGGCCAAAATGACCAACGGCGCCATCAGCATGGGCATGGTGGACGGCATCGTGATGGAGCTGCAGGGCTTCTGGATCATCGGTCTTGTGCGGGTGATCGTGGAGGCCGTGAAAAACCTCGTGCTGAACAGCCGCATGGAAGAGCGCTTGAAAAACAGCTGAAAGGAAGCAGGCTATGAATTTCTGGAATAACTTCGCGGCAAAGCACCCCGCCGCTGCCAAGTGGGTGCGCGAGGGCGGCCTGTTCGTCATCGTGTCCAACCTCATCACGGTGTTTAAGTACCTGCTGCTGCAGTTCCTGCCCAAGGCCTTTGCCAGCCTGCCGGTGGTGGATTTCGGCTGGCCGGGCATCGACATTACCCTGTTCGGCGAGACCTTCAAGTGGAACATCCTCGGCTACGATGCCGCCCACGGCGGTCTGCCTTACTTCTGCGCCTACATGATCGCCATGGTCATCGGCGAGTGCATCAACTTCCCCATCCAGCGCAATTTTGTGTTCCGCAGCAAGGGCAATCTGGCAAAACAGATCGGCTGGTATGTGCTGGCCTTCTGCGTCATTACCTGCATCGTCAACTCCATCAACTGCATCTGGGTGGCGGTGGCCGGTCTGCTGGTACCGGACTTTATTTACAACATCGGCACCACCGTGCTCAACGGCGGCATCTCCATGGTCATCTTCTTCTTTGTGAATAAGATCATCTTCCCGGAGGGCGAAAAAGCCGCCAAATAATAAGCTATTCTCCTTCATTTTCTTCTCTTCATCATAAACCAGAAGGGCTGCTCCGTTCTCCGGGGCGGCCCTTTTGGTTTGGGGAGAGAACCCTCTCAGTCATCTTATTTTTGTTTTTCTGCACAAAATGTTCTGCGGGCAGGGTTTTCCTCTTGACAAGCGGGCAAATGTTTCGTACTATATTTAGTAGTATGGAATCAAAGACGCTGTACGCAGGTTTCTGTGTGACCCCTGTACCCGTTTCAGGCAAAGCGTGCCTGTTTGATATAAAATGGAACCGTAAAGAGAAAAGCCGTATGCTTTTGCCCGTGCCGCCGGTTTTGGGCGGTGCGTATGGTTTTGGTGTCACTTTTTGCATTGAAAGCTCTTTCTATATCATTGCCCGTGTCCTGCTGCGCAGCGTCTCCTGCTTTTAATTTTGCATTGAATTGAAACAAAGGAGAGTGAACGCAATGACCGCGATCGGAGTGATCGTGGCCTTGATCGTTGCTGTTGTCGGCGTGGCTGCGGGCTATTTTATTGGTTACAACAACCGTAAAAAGACCGCCGAAGCCCAGATCGGCAGCGCCGAGGCCGAGGCTACCCGGCTGGTGAACGAGGCGATCAAGACCGCCGACCAGAAGCGCAAGGAAGCGGTTCTGGAAGCAAAGGACGAGGCTTTCCGTCTGAAAGCCGAGGTCGATGCCCAGAAGGCAGAGGCCGACAAGGAGATCAAGCAGCGCCGTGCGGAGATCAGCCGTCAGGAAAACCGCATCGACCAGAAGGAGACAGCGCTGGACCGCAAGACCGAGGCGCTGGAAAAGAAGGAAGAAGAGCTGAAAAAGCGCGCTGCCGAGGCCGAGGAGCGTCTGGCAGAGATCGACGCTCTGCGCGCCAAGGAGATGGAGCGTCTGGAAACGCTGGCCGGTTTGAGCCAGGAGGACGCCCGCGAGGTGCTGCTGCATAAGGTGGACGAGGAGTTGACCCACGAAAAGGCCGTGCGCGTTGCCGCCTACGAGACCGACCTGAAGGAAAACTGCGATAACATCGCCCGCAACCTCATCGGACAGGCCGTCAGCCGCTGCGCTGCCGACCATTGCAGCGAGACCACCGTCAGCGTGGTGCCGCTGCCCAGCGATGAAATGAAGGGCCGCATCATTGGCCGCGAGGGCCGCAACATCCGCGCACTGGAGACCGCTACCGGCGTGGATCTGATCATCGACGATACCCCGGAGGCCATTACCCTGTCCTCCTTCGACCAGACCCGCCGCGAGGTGGCCCGCATGACGCTGGAGCGCCTGATCGGCGATGGCCGTATCCACCCCGCCCGCATCGAGGAGACGGTGGAAAAGTGCCGCCACGATCTGGAACTGCAGATGAAGCGCGAGGGCGAGCGTGCGGTGATGGAGCTGGGCATCCACGGCCTGCACCCCGACCTGATCAAGCTGATCGGTCGGCTGAAGTACCGCACCAGCTTTGGCCAGAACGCCCTGACCCACAGCATGGAAGTGGCTTGGGTGGCCGGTCTGCTGGCAGGCGAGATGGGCGTGAACGTTACCATGGCACGCCGCGCCGGTCTGCTGCATGATATCGGCAAGGCACTGGATCACGAGATCGAGGGCAGCCACGTCCAGATCGGCGTAGACATCTGCCGCAAGTACAAGGAGAACACCCAGATCATCCACGCCATTGAGGCACACCACGGCGATGTGGAGCCCAAGACCCCGCTGGCCTTCATCATTCAGGCTGCCGACGCCATCAGCGCCGCCCGCCCGGGTGCCCGCCGCGAGAACGTGGAAAGCTACGTCAAGCGTCTGGAAAATCTGGAGGAGATCTCCTCCAGCTTCGAGGGCGTGGAGCAGGCCTTTGCCGTACAGGCAGGCCGCGAGGTGCGCATTCTGGTCAAGCCCGACGTCATCAGCGACGATCAGGTCATCCTGCTGGCACGCGCCATCGCCAAAAAGATCGAGGATACGCTGGATTACCCCGGCCAGATCAAGGTCAACGTCATCCGCGAGAGCCGCGCTGTGGAGTACGCAAAATAAAGCTTTTTCCGCAGGCTGCCGTGCTTTTTGCACGGCAGCCTGTTTTTTTGCGCCAAAACGATTGCATTTCCTGTTAAAAAAAGGTATCATGGATGCAGAAGAAAGCAAAAAGAACTGCGTCCGTGCGGACGCAGACCCGCAACGACCCCGGAACGGAAAGGAGCATCGTTCTATGAAAAACTGGAAGAAATTACTGGCCTGCCTGCTGGTCGGCTTGATGGCACTGACCGTGTTCACCGCCTGCGATGCCAGCGTTGGCGCACCCATGGGCCCTGAGCACTCGAACGCCGAAAGTGCAAGCGTAAAGGCGCTGTGCGATAGATTCAAGGTGAGCTACAGCGAGGAGCTGAGCAACAAGGCTTACTATGTTGCCTCCTGGGTCGCCAGCTACCCAGGGTCCTGCAATGTCAATCCAGAAAAGCCGGAGCTTTTCTGGGAGGGTACTATCGGCAATGATGCAAAAGCACAAATGAAAATTGGTCGTTACGCTGATGCATTTGATCTCATGGGCATCGGCAAGGGCATCGGCGGCGGCATGGCCAACAATGACTTTGTCCCGGGCTTTTACATTGACACGAATCTGGACACCAACGGCACGTCGGGCATCACCTTTGTTCTGCCGAAGGACCGCACTTATCCCGAAGCTATGACCAAGGCCGCAGAGGGCAAGAACAAACTGGGCGTTGCCTATGTGGTAAAGGACGGCGTAAGCTACGCCGTGGTGCTGTTTGGGTGAATTTCATTACAACAAACAAAGCAGCCGCTGCACGAGAAAGTGCAGCGGCTGCTTTGTTTGTGCTGGGATACGATCAGCCCTTCAGGAAAGCCGGCAGGGGCTTGCCTTCCTTGAGCCACTGGTGATACTCGGCGGTGGCGGCAAATTCCACGTCACCGGCAGAGTTCAGCGCGGTCTCTACCGAGTCCTGCACCACGCCGATGATGAAGCCCACGCCCACCATCTGCATGGCGATGTCGTTGGAGATGCCGAACAGAGAGCAGGCCATGGGGATCAGCAGCAGGGAGCCGCCAGCCACGCCGGAAGCGCCGCAGGCGCCCAGAGCGCTCATGGCGCTCAGCACGATGGCGGCGGGCAAAGACACCTGAATGCCCAAGGTGTTAGCCGCTGCCAGCGTCATGATGGTAATGGTGATGGCGGCACCGTCCATGTTGATGGTAGCGCCCAGCGGGATGGACACGGAGTACATATCCTTGTCCAGACCCAGCTTTTCACACAGGGACATATTCACAGGGATGTTGGCTGCAGAGCTGCGGGTGAAGAAAGCGGTCAGGCCGGACTCCTTCAGGCAGCGGAATACCAGCGGGTACGGGTTGCGGCGCAGGTAAACGAACATGATAAAGGGAGAAACGATCAGCGCCATGAACAGCATGGTGCCCACCAGCAGCGCCAGCAGCTTGCCGTACTGGGTAAAGATGGCCAGACCGTTGCCGGAAACGTTGGTGTACACCAGACCCATGATGCCGAAGGGTGCCAGATTGATGATCCAGCGCACGATCTGGGAAACAGCATCGGCGGTGTTGGCCAGAAAGACCTTGGTGCTCTCTGCGCCGATCTTCTTCATGGCAATGCCGAACATACAGGCCCAGAACAGGATGCCGATGTAGTTGCCGTTCATCAGGGCGCTGACGGGGTTGGCCACAAAGTTGGTCAGCAGGGTGCTCAGCACCTCACCCAAGCCCTGCGGGATCACATCGGACTGTGCCGCATCGGCCAGTACCACCTTGACCGGGAACATAAAGCTGGTGATGACCGCAATGGCTGCCGCCAGAAAGGTGGTGAGCATATACAGCCAGATCACGGTGCCAAAGCGGCGGTCCAGCTTGGACGAGCCCTGTGCCAGCGCGCTTGCCACAATGACGAACACCAGCACCGGGGCAATGCCCTTCAGCGCACCGACGAACAGGCTGCCCAGCTCGCCGACCCAACCCGCGCCCGGCGCAACAAGCGCCAGCACCGAACCGACTGCCAGGCCGATCAGGATGCGCAGGATCAGGCTGGTCTGGTTGTATTTTGCTACAACCGCTTTCAAGGTTTTCATATCGTAACACTCCTCTTACACTGTGCGCCTATCGCGTACATTTTCCTGTTTCTTGTGCGAGAACAGTTGTCATTATAGCATAAACGGTCAGAAAGAGAAAGTGTTTTCAGGCATTTTGACGCCTCAAATCACGCTTTTTGTAACCTTTTGCAAAATTGCCCTGAAAACTGTTCTTGTAGAAAATACAGTTTTGCGGTTTTGACGAGGAACAGAACCCACTCAGGGAAGTACCCCTTCGGTCTGCATCCCCGGCTCCCCTGCCATACCGAATTTACATATAATGCAACTTTTACTTGCCAAACTATTGTCTTTTTCTGGAAAGTATTGTATACTCATCCTGTTCAATGCAAGTGCTGCTTGCCAAAATGTCCGCATATTTGAAAAGAAACACTTGTCAATACAGACGAGAAAGAGAGGACTTTCCCTATGAACGAGACCGTAACCAAGCGTTTCCTGCTTTACTTCCGCCTGATGCTGCTGGTCTGGATCCTGATCGCAAACGCCATCATCCACCTGACCGGCATGGAGTACAGCTGGCTGATCTTCCTGAGCAACATCATGATGTTCACGCTGGAGGGCGATGTGAAGGATCGCCTTGTCACCGTGGAGCTGGGCGGCCTTGTGGGTCTGGTGCTCACTGTGGCGGCGCTGCTGTCCATTAGTGCCCTGACCCCTGTTCTGGGCGATTTCCTCGGCTTTATCCTGCCACTGGCCGTGGTGCTGTTCATCCTCATCATCCTGCACCCCTACGCACCCAAGGTGCTGAACAACGTGGGCTTTGCCTACCTGACCGTGGCCTGCATCGATATCCCTGCCCTGACCGCCCATCTGCCGCAGTTCTTTATCACCTTCATCGTGGGCTCTGTGCTCTTTAACGGTGTCTGCGTGCTGCTGATGAAGCCCGCCAAGGCGCTGGCTGTGCGCAGCGCGGAGAAGCAGGGCGCATAAAAAAGTATATTTCTGCCGCTATCCCTTGATTTTTTTGCTCCGGCGTGCTACAATCAGCGTAGTTTCATCCTGTCCAAAACATTGATGCGGACAAACTGAAGCCCCGCTTTTCATGCCGCAGAGAGGGCTGCCCCGGGTTTCCGGGTGCTGCAAGCAGCCTGCCATGACCCCGGCTTCTACCACCGCAGAGTGCAGAGGCGAACCTCTGCCGGGCGTGCCCGTTACAGCACTGCGAGGGGCGCGTTTCCCCGCCGGGGAGCGCGCAATTCGGGTGGAACCGTGGAACGCAGACATTTGATCGGCGCTTCATCCCGTGAGTTTTACGGGGTGAAGCGCTTTTTGTTTTTGTTCAACACCACATTGTCAAAGGAGAATCTACTATGAAGATCATCTACAAGGACGGTCATGTGGACGAGTGCCCGCAGGATCAGGAGCTGCACGTTATCCGTCACACCGCTGCTCACGTTATGGCACAGGCCATCAAGCGCCTGTATCCGCAGGCTGATTTTGCCTTCGGCCCTGCCACCGAGAACGGCTTCTACTACGATGTCGATCTGGGCGACCAGAAGCTGAGCGACGAGGATCTGGCCAACATCGAAAAAGAGATGCGCAAGATCGTCAAGGAGAACCTGCCCATCAAGCCCTTCATCCTGCCCCGCGCCGAGGCCGTGAAGCTGATGGAAGAGCGCAAAGAGAACTACAAGATCGAGCACATGGCTGATCTGGCCGATGAGACCGAGTTCAGCTTCTTCCAGCAGGGCGAGTACGTGGATATGTGCATCGGACCCCACCTGACCTACACCAAGGCGCTGAAGGCCTTCAAGATCACCCAGCAGTCCGGCGCATACTGGAAGAACGACAAGGAAAACAAGATGCTGACCCGTATCAACGGCGTGGCTTTCCGCAATCAGGAGGAGCTGGACGCATGGGAGAAGGAGCAGCAGGAGGCCCGCGAGCGCGATCACCGCAAGATCGGCAAGGAGATGGGCCTGTTCATGACCGATGATCTGGTGGGCCGCGGCCTGCCCATGTTCCTGCCCGCAGGCTACACCGTCTGGCAGG
>ERZ1673702.2520-NODE-2520-length-15953-cov-9.472072_pt1 | contig 15953 bp, 12 predicted proteins | sample MGYA00580232_ERZ1673702 | MGnify/ENA primary metagenome ERZ1673702 (study PRJEB41218, sample SAMN15661792) | gut metagenome | host: Homo sapiens | place: Canada: London | collected 2015-08-20/2019-03-30 | study: EMG produced TPA metagenomics assembly of... | reverse complement strand
CATTTCTCCGTTGGGAGAAACTCCGATGCACTCAACAGGCTAAAGCCCATAATCAAAAGGCTCCGCCGTGGCATGCCATTTCTCTATCAAATCGGCTCTTCTGCCACAGGTTTTATCTTAAGCTGTTTTATTCTGCTCATTGTTACCATAATCAGCTTTTATGATTCCATTCCTGACATGCAGTTCCTCTTTCTCCTCATCGCCCTTTTCCTGATTGGACTTCTGCTTTATTGCTGGTGGCGGTTCCGGATTACCCGTGACTACCGGGAGAAGCTGCGGCAGGCAGAGCTTAAGGCTTTACAGAATGAACTCATTGAGAAAGATAACCGCATCCGGAAATTAGAGGAAAATAATGATGCCCTGGCTAAGATTATTCATAAAGATAACAAGCTGATTCCGGCAATGGAACTGGCTGTCTGCGAATACTTAGAAACGGAAGCTACAGACGATGATACCAGAAAGAAAGGCGAACAGCTTGCCAGCGGGTTAAAGACCATGGCACAGGATCGGAAAGGTACGCTGAACTCCTACCGCCATGATGAACAAGCTCTTCCGGCAACCGGGGTCTGTGTTTTAGATGCGCTTTTTACCTATATGCAGCAGCGTGCCCTGGCACAAAATATCAACTTTTCCCTGCATATCACAGGCAATATTGTAAAAATGACGGAAGATATCATTTCCGGGGAAGACCTTTCCCACCTTCTGGCGGATTTGCTGGAAAATGCCATGATTGCCATTGGTGATAATGAGGTGCGCAGTCTTTCCGTCTGCCTTTGTCATGACGAAGATACTTCCACCCTGGAGATTTCTGACAGTGGGAATGCCTTTGATGTGCAGCTCTTTGAGGACTTTGGTCAGACCCGGCACACCACTCACAAGGACAGTGGCGGCAGCGGAATCGGTCTTATGGACATCTGGAAAATAAAGAAACAATACCGTGCATCCCTGCACATCATTGAATATACGCCGGGAACTTCCATATTTACGAAGAAGATTGCTCTGTTCTTTGACCGGAAAAATCACTATCTGATTCAGACCTACCGCCGTAATGAAATTGAACGGGTACATATGCGAAATGATATGTTTGTTTTACAGTCAGACTGATTTATGTTATGATGGAAGAACTTTTGAGAAGGTAAAATGTTACATGAGGTAAATGTTATGAGTCATGCACTGGTTATACTATGTGGTGGAAAAAGTACAAGAATTGGAACGGACAAGGCTTTGCTCCCTTTTGGGGACTGCTGCCTGATTGAATATCTGGTCCGGAAATTTCAGCCGGATTTTCCGAAAATCTACCTTTCTGTCCAGCAGAAAAATGATTATGCGCATCTGAATCTTCCGGTGACAACCATTGGAGACATCTATGGAAATGCCGGTCCGCTGTCCGGTATCTTCAGCGCACTTTCCATGATCTCTGAGGAACGTGCCTTCTTCATTTCCGTGGATACACCTTTTGTAGAACCGGCACTGGGGCTTTACCTTCTGTCACAGTCACAGGAGCATCCTATCTGGGCGATTGAGCGTGCCAATGACCAGCTGGAGACACTTTCCGCAGTCTATTCTAAAAGCTGCATTCCGCAGGTGGGAAAAGCCATGCTCTTTCACCAATATTCCTTTAACCGGCTTCATGAGAAATGCAATGCCGGCTATATCCCGGAAGACGAGCTGGCAAATATATGTCCGGTTCCACTGAATGAACAGTTTTTTAACATCAATACCCGCTCCCATTATTATCATGCCTTAAAGCTGCTTTCTGAGCGGGGAGAGCTTTTTGATGAAGACAGCAATCTGGAGCTTCCGGCAACAGGCAATATTATTTCTTTTATTCCCGTGGTATCACTGGTGGGGGATTCCATCATTGATAAAAAGACCTTCTGCATCCAGCTATTGGCGGCATTAAAAAAAGATGGCATTAAAGCTGCCATCTTTGATTCAGAAAAAGATTTTTCCAATATTACGAATGTAGACCTCATCCTCACCTGTGATTTAGAGGATGAAGACTGCTTTAAAATCGAGCTTTTGAGCAGTGAGTTAAATGAGACTCCGCTGCATCCCCTTTCCGGTCTTGTTGCCATCGCCAGTGATTTCGGTTACAAATGCGAAGACGTTCCTTGCTTTGACTTCCGCAAGCCAAAGTCACTTCTTGGCTTCTTAAAGACACTGATCCGCGACTATAGCCATTAAGTATCTACAGGAAACGGCACAGCTCCGGCATCCAGTCTCCGATAAAAATTTCATCTCTGATAATTGCACGCCAGACCGGTGGGAAGAAGGCTTCCAAAAGAGTCATCACTTCCACCCAGTCTGGCTCTTTTTTGCGTTCCCTCTTTAAGTATGCCGTCCATTTCCGTTTCATATAAGTATAATCCTTATAGTGAAGGACGGTATCCAGCCGGTCTTTTCCAAAGAACAGCTCTCTCTTTGTTCCAATTTCAATAATCTGCTGCTCAACCTTTCTGCCATCTAACGCCTCTTTCTTTAAGATTCCATAAATTTCTTCATAGCAGGACAGGTCGTTGATTAATTCCATTTTCTCTAAGATTTCCACAAAATTCTCTGCCACAACCTGCTCATAAGGATATTGCAGAAACTGGATTACCGTATTCTCCTGTAAGAAAAATGGCAATTCTCCATGGGCAGGCTGCATCTGCTCGTCCCGAAGCTCCTGAAAACGCAGGGTAATGGGAACTTCATGCTCCTTTGATTTTGCCAGCACCTCTATCTGATAGCTGCCCGCCCTTTCTTTCTCTATCTGATAGACATACTCCGGCTTCCGGCTTAACACCTCTTTCATGAGCTGCCCTAACTGCATTTCCGTTAAATGCTCATCCTTTACCACCTGATAATAATAGGAAAGGGAAAAGACTCTCTTCCGGCGATAATTCTCCACACCGAGGCTGCTGCCATTTCTAAGATAAAGCTTCTCTGCAAATGTTGATTTACTTATCTGATATAGAAAATACTCGGTTACCGCAGAAGGAAGCAGGTCCACAAAAGGGATTTGCAAGTCCTCACTTCTCTGCCGGATCAATGATTCTCTCAGTATGCACTCTGCCACTACAGCCACACTCCAATTCTGCTCTGAACCTTTGCCACAACCTTGCGGGCTCTGGCATATTCCATTAATTTTGCAATATCTTTCTTTGGCTCATTGATAAATGCCAGCAGCGCCTTCTTTAAATCCTCCCGCTCCAGACGTTCCTCGTACTTGAGGCAGTCACAGATAAGACGCTCTTTTTCATAAATCTTCATCTCGCCACCGGCAAAAGGAATGGCCGTTACACCAAGCTCCATGACTTCCGGCTCTGTATAATATGGTTTCACCACCGGATATTCCATGCGGAACCTTGACTTCGAAGTATTCTTGCTAATGGCAATACTCCATTCATAAGGACGCTTCTCAATATAACCGTAATAGTAAAGGGCGCTATCCATACATAAGATTCCATCCGGAAACAGTCCCAGAATAATTTCTTCCTGCGGCTTCTCTTCATACCCCATGGAATAATATCCACTCTTTACATGGTCAAGTATGCCGGCTTTCACCAGTCCCTGAATACTTTTATAGGTCAATCCCAAAGGATATAATTTTTCGGCTTTCACAATGCCATTATTTTCTTCTAAAAGCTTCTTTATCTCTTCAATGGTCTGCTCTTTCTGCTTCGCATTCATAGATATCGCTCCTTCGCATTTTTCTTCTAGTATAAGTTAATTTTTGCCGCTTGTCAATTTTTGTTGCAATTTGTCTCATTTTTTTAATTTGTCGTTGTAAAAGTCATTTTCTTGTCGTATAATTTATTTGGAACAATATTTAATGTCGCATATGTCTATTCGAATATACGCTTGTTTTTGATAAATGAGGTATTTATGGAAACAGAAAATACTACCCGAAAAAACCCTTCCCGGGAAACCTGCCAGAAGATTATCAAACGTATTCTGGTCACAGAAGTATTAGAAAAGGGCTGCAATGAACATTTCCGTCAGGCTTCGGATTTTATGGGATATTTCCAGTCCCTGTACCCTGCTTCCGATGCGCTGACCAAACAGGTGCAGCGTGCCATCAAGGCAATGGATATGCCCCGGGATGAGAGAGGTTACTTTATTGTAAATAAAACATCAGAGCAATTTGAGCAGGACAAAGAAATCAGCCGCCTGCTGCAATCCGGTGAAGCTTCTTTAAAAAGTCTGGAGGAATCCGAACCGGTACTGATTGAAGTACCAACCGAGCTTGCCGATTATCTGATGTATACTTTAAGTTCTTCCATCAGCTTAAAGGGACATTATGATACTATGGTAAAGGCTTATAATGGCATCATTATCTACACCAGGGAGCGCAGCCGTATCCTTTCCTACCTCCAGACTCTGTTATCCACAAATTGATGATAATTATCCAAATAGTGTGGATAATTCTGCTACGATAACAGAATAATAATGGATTTATCCACAAATTATCAGAATATAACTCGTCCTGACGTTAATGTCCAAGATAACGTAAAACGACAATATTTAAATTTAAATATTGTCGTTTCTTTTTATTCTTGTCTTTTTCAGTTGTTCTATTGCAATTTTCGAGACTATTTTCTTCTTCTGCGTCGTCTCCTCTTGCTGCGATAGTTTCTTTTTATGGTTTTATAACGTTTATCTGGTCTGCTCTTTGAGAAATATTTGTGTCTGATAATATAGAAATTATCCGCAAATCTCCGAATCAGAAATGCTATGACCACAAGAGCTGCGACACCGAGAATTCCCAATAACACTTTCCAGATATTTATCTGGAACTTATGCTTCGTGGTGGTTCTGGTTCCTGCTTCCGTAGAAATCTCTTCTGATTTTACATTATCAAAGGAGAATGTATCTGCTTTTACTCCGGTGGAAATGATATCCGCACTGCCTACATCATGTCCTGCAAATGTATATTTGATATTTGCCAACACATCATCCGAAGTATTATCATAGCTTACTGCTGGCGTAGCTTCACTGAATTCTGCACTCTTTGGCAGAACAATATTTCCCGCTGGGTCTATCTTTACAAAGGAGGAATTGGTATTGAGCATTCCCATATCCATTTCTCCATTTTCAAGCCTTGTCTCATTCTGAGCTACATTATATAGCGAAAAGTTCTCAAAATAATAATTATACAATGCAATACTATCTGTCCACTGCGCCGGCGACTGGGCATTCATAATGACACAGATAAGTGTCATATCGTCCTTTTCTGCATAGGTAACCAGCGTACTGTTTGCCGCTGTGGTGTATCCGGTCTTGCCACCAACACAATATTCATAGAGATACTGTCCTCTGGTTTTAAAGGCATGAATCATCTCATTGTGATTCTGCAAATAGGTGATTTCATCATGCTTGTTGGTTGGTGGAATCTGATAGGTCTTAGTTGATGTAATCACACGGAAAGTCTCATTCTGGTAAGCCGCCTTTGCAATCAGTGCCATATCATAACAGCAGGTGTAGTGAAGGGTTGCATCCTCTCCCTCAGATAGTCCGTGTGGATTGTTAAAATGTGTATTCACACAACCTAACTCTGCCGCTTTGTCATTCATCATCTGAACGAAATTCTCAACGGTTCCGCCTACATGCTCCGCTACCGCATAGGCACATTCATTGGCAGACTCCAGCATGACTGCATAAAGGCATTCCTCCATGGTCATCTGCTCTCCCACATCCCTGGAGATTCCAGAACCATGGGTGTTATAAACCGCCTCTTTGGAAAATGTTACTGTCTCATCCAGCGAACAATTTTCCAGTGCCAGAAGCGTGGTCATAATCTTCGTGATACTTGCCGGACAATGCTGCTCCGTGGAATTCTTATCATAAAGAACCGTTCCTGTGCTCTCTTCCATCACAATCGCATTGGGTGATTCGGTTTCCGGGTCCTTAGGCCAGTACTCTGCCGCCTTTACCTTTTGTGTGTTTATACCCAATAAGCCGACAAAACAGCACACTGCCAGTCCGAAGCTTAATATTCTCTTTTTCTTTTTCATTTTCTGCTGCTCCTAAATCATTCTTACCTTTAAGTATATATCAATCCATTTCCATGGTGCAATACCTTTCCATTAATATTCACAATTCTCTTTCTTTTAAACCATAAATATGATAAATTGTTTTCGAAAGATATATATAAGTAGAAAGGATTTCATATTATGAGACTTCGCAATATCCCGGCGGCTGCGCCGGCTGTAGAAGCCAGTGACCTCTGTATCAAGGATGCCGCTTCCCATAAAGGACACTGGAATGAAATATTTGGAAATGACCACCCGATCCGCATTGAAATCGGCATGGGCAAGGGACGCTTTATCATGGACTTAGCTGCCCGGAATCCGGATATCAACTATCTTGGCATGGAACGTTACGAAAGCGTATTGTACCGCGGACTCCAGAAATTGGAAGAAAATCCACTGCCAAACTTACGCCTTCTGTGTGAAGATGCGGCACTTCTGCCGGACTTTTTCGAAAAAGGCGAGTTAGACCGCATTTATCTTAATTTCTCCGACCCATGGCCAAAGGACCGCCATGCCAAAAGAAGACTGACCTCCCGCCAGTTCTTAGAGCGCTATGACAAAGTCTTAAAAGGTGACGGACAGATTGAGTTTAAGACCGATAACGTAGGACTTTTTGACTTCTCCTTAGAAGAAATCGATGCTGCAGGCTGGAATCTGGACGCATTTACAAGGGATTTACACCATGATACTGCCATGAACGAAGGCAATATCATGACCGAATACGAAGAGAAATTCTCTTCCAGGGGAAATCCTATCTGCAAGCTGATTACTTCCAGAAATATTCCTTTATGACCTTTCCGATAGTGACAGTGCATGGACACTGCCGGATGCATGACCCATGAGATGAACCATTTGCCTGCGCAGTCGGAGTTGGTTTATCAGTGAAATTTTTATAAATTTTTCTTTTTTTATTGTGGCTTATCTTCTGAGGGTTTATAATATATCGTAGCATAAATCATTGATACAATGTAAGGAGATGTATACCATGTACGAATTTACAGAAGATTGTATGATTCATATTCCACAAATAGATGAGGAACACCGCAAATTATTCCAGATAATAAATGATGCTCTTTCCCTTGTTAAAACAACCGAAGATATTTCCGGAATTGCCCAGAGCCTGCTTCTTCATCTGAAGGATTATGCGAATACACATTTCGCCCATGAAGAGGCTTATATGGAACAGATTCATGACCCGGAGCTTCCTCTTCAGAAAAAGGAACATGCTGAATTTGCTGAGAAAATCAATTCCTTTATTTTAGATAAGTCCTCAAAAGAGGCTGCCAGAGCATCTTTCGAAGAACTACTTTCCTATCTGGTACGCTGGCTGTACCACCATATCTTAAGCAGTGATATGATGATTGGAAAAATGTCCGCAGTTGAAGGGACTTCCGAAGACCCATTTGCCTTTACGGACAAATACAAGACCGGCATTGACCTTGTGGATAAAGAGCACCGCCGTCTCTTTGAAATTATAAAAGAGACCAATGACCTGATTCAAAACGATCTGCTGCATGACAAATATGATGAAATTATGCGGCTTTTAGTGAAATTAAAGGATTATACACAATTTCATTTTGCTGATGAGGAAATGCTGATGGAGAAGATGCACTATCCGGAACTGGCTGCCCAGAAGCGTGCCCACACTGCTTTCGTTGAACGCCTGGTAGAAATTGACCTCTCAGAACTTGACGATATGGACAATAACCAGCAGACTTATCTTCTGGAACTGATTCAGTTTCTGCTGGGCTGGTTATCCAACCATATTATTGGTATGGATAAAAAAATTGCTGTCTATATGGACGAAATGAAAAAATAATAAACTGCAGAGCATACATCATAAAACCGGCTTCCTGATATTAGATTTTATTCTAAGTCAGGGAGCCGGTTTTCTTATATAAAGTGTCTTTCTGTGACACGCTCTCCTTTTTCAAGATGAACGAAATTACAATCCCATTTTCCCGATAAAAGCTTTCTTATAATATTGCAGTCGGATGGCTCCACCGCCAGCTTCTTATTTAGAAGTTCTGCAGGTCTTTTCAGTCCATCTTTGGTTTTCTTTATATCATAGCTTTGCGTATCTATTAAAGTAATCTTCTCATAACCGCCATAGATTGTATCTAAGACTTCCATCCCCCGTTCTCTGCCATAAGCAGCAAGAATGGTGCGGCACTGGCCTCCAATGGACTCCTTGTCAATTGTCCACGCTCTTGTTGCATAAAGAGAATTCTTATCCACATGATTCTCCAAAAGCTGGTGGATGCAGTCGTGGAAACGTGGCATTACAAGCTCGGTATTCCAGCTCACAATCCCTTCCGTGCCCCGCCCGCACAATCCATAGGTGAGCAGGATTATATCCACATCCTGGTGCCTGTCAATCTCCTGCTGCAGCAGATTTCTTAATACAGACGGGTTTCTATGCAATCCACGTTGCAGATATACAACAGGATATGTTATATTTAATTGTTTTCTGTACTTTTCAATTTCATCCTGCTGCATTGCACAGGCAATCAGAATTTTCTTTTCCAAATGATTTCCTCTATATTTATATATTTTTCTATATCCTTTTGCATATAATATCTAAAAAAGGGTATGCCCTCATGAAATTCAAATCAAACTGCTTTTCCAGAAAGGCTTTGCTTTTTTCCTACCGTAAGCCTGCCCTGCACACTAAATTTACTACAATTCAAAGGTCTTTTAAAGAAGTAAAAAATATACTGAACAAATAAACGATATCTTCATCATTCCTTATTTACATCTACAGAACCTGCCACTGACAGCTTCTTACGGATTTTTTATAACAAAAAAAAGCACCAACCCCATGGCTCCACGTCCACAAAATCGGTACTTTACATGCGCCACCAGGGGTTCGAACCCTGGACACCCTGATTAAGAGTCAGGTGCTCTGCCAGCTGAGCTAGTGGCGCATTGCTTAACGCAAGGACTATTATATAATAGAATTTATCGAATTGCAAGTAATTTTTTATTTTTTTTAAAAATTTTGTAAATTACATATTAGCAAATAATGCCGCAATTTCTTCCGGTGTCATCATGTGATTCGGGTCAGAATTTGCCTCGATAACAGGCTCTGCTGCCGGTTCTTCCACAACCGGTTCTGACACAGGTTCCTCTTCCGTTATCGGCTCAGATTCTTCTGAAATAGCATCTTCTGTTACAACTGGTGCTTCTTCAGCTGTTGCATCAGCATTTGCAATCAAAGCAGCAATCTCTTCCGGTGTCATCATATGATTTGGGTCGGAATTCATTTCCATAACCGGTTCATCAATGGTATTTACCATTTCTTCTGTAAATGCAGGTTCTTCCGGTTCTTCATCTGCAAATCCAAGTGTATCATCAAAACCAACTGGTTCTTCTGGTTCCGGTTCATTGTTCTCTTCTGCGGATCCGGTTTCTTCTGCTACTTCTTTTGTAGTCTCAGCTGCTTCGTCATTTCCGAATAAAGCATCTATATTTAATAAATCATCTTCTGCTAAATCCGGCATATCCTCTGCAGTTGTCTCCGGTTCTGTTTCTGGTTCTTCCGGCATCACTTCGTTGATTGGTGCTTCCGGTTCTTCCGGCATCACTTCATTGATTGGTGCTTCCGGTTCTTCCGGCATCACTTCGTCGATTGGTGCTTCCGGTTCTTCCGGCGTTACTTCCTCAACTGGTGCGGCTGATGATGGCTGTACCGGTGCTGCTGTATAAGCAACAGCTGGCGCACCATTTATTTTTCCAACTTCAGCTAATATGGTATTGTGGATGGATAATTCCATTTCTTTCACGGAAGCTGCCATTTCCTGCTGTTTTAGCAGAAGGTCTTTATTGGCATTCTCAACTATGATACGCTGCTGCTCTAACACGTTCTTTTCAAGATTATCCAGACGGTCGGAAAGATTAAATATCTGCTCTAATAATTTGTCGTTGGAATTCATCAATGCATCGGAATTTTCTTTGTTACGGCTTATGGTAACTTTGGCAATGGATTTCTGTGCATCTATGATGTCCTTTGTCGGTGAACCGGCTGCCTCTTCGATACGATCAAGCTGATCCGCAATATCTTCAAAGGATTTGCGGGTTACAAGATAAGAAGCTTTTTCTGACTTAAACAGATTATCATACTGTTCGTACTGGTCAATCTCTTTCTTATAATTTTTCTGGATTGCACTGGCAATCAGAATATAAATATCAGCCAGTGCTACAACTGTAAGTACAATCAATGCCACATAATTGGACGGATAGTTAATCATCACATATAATTCCCCTAAAACCAGCACTGTTAATACCAGTACAGCCGTCACAATTCTCAGATTGTAAGAATCCTTCTTTTGTTTGATGTTCTGCTTTGCTTCTTCCATTGTAAAAATCCTCCATGATTTTTTATTTTTCACTAAATAGCAGGAGCAAACCGTAAAAACCTGCCACTATACTGGCAGTTCCCTAGATATGTCCTGCAGCCGGGTACTTACTTTCCCTGTAAGTATAATTAATTTTATTCTATCACAGGTAGAATTTTCCTTCAAGAAGCCTTTTCCAAAATAGAAATGAAAATTAAGAAAGTTTGCTAGTTGATACCTTTACATATGAACTGATTTAAAAACTGATTTTTATCACATGGTCTGCCAAAAAGATAGCCCTGCAGATAATCAGCATGTATTTCTTTCAGCTTTTGATACCACTCTTCTTTTTCTACACCTTCTATACATATTTTGATATCTATACTATGTACCAGTTCAACTATTTTTTTTAACAGCTCAAAGTCCCTTGTTTGACTCATAGCTTTTGCTGTAAAATGATTATCCAGTTTCACATAATTAGGATTCATGTTTACAATACAATGTAGATTTGAAAAACCTGTGCCAAAATCATCCAGAATAAACTGTATTTTTTTCTCTTCGAATTTCTTCCGAAGCGTATAAAAATACGGTGTCATATCCGTATATCCGCTTTCTGTCAGTTCCGCACACAGGCTCTCCGGCGGAAGATTATATTGTTCTATAGACGAAAGTATGTCCTTCCAGATATCACTTTTCATCATCTGAATATAAGATATATTTACATTAACCTTAAATCCCGGTATATACTGCCGCATTTCATGGCACATTGCCGCAGCTTCATTTAATACAAATCTTCCAGCCGGAATAATAAGCCCGGTTTCTTCCAGTAATGGTATAAATTCCACAGGCGAGATACTTTCTTTTTTTCCACCTGAATACATGGAAAACCTCATAAGCGCTTCCGCACCAATTATATTTCCCGAGGAACAATCTATAATCGGCTGATAGTATACTTCAAATCCTTCAAATTCATTTGTCACGGCACCTCGAAGTGCACTTTTTATTTTCTCTTTTTTTAAAAATAACTTATAATCTTCTTTTTCAAAAAAATATACTCCGTTTCCTCCCATGGACTTTGCCTGTTTTAAAGAGAAAACCGCTATTTTACGATACTCGTCATAATATTTTAAGAGCTTCGTTGCATGGATAATTCCGGTAGATACTGTAAAAACCACCTTATATTTTTCAGAAATAATAAAATCTTCTATTTTTTTACATATTTCCTTCTGCAATAGCATAACATCATCTCTTGTATGGCTTTCCAGATCAACAATCATATACTCATCTGCAACAAGATGGTACAGCTGCTGGTTATCAGAAAGACATTCCTTGATACCGTCAGCAACACTTTTCAACACATAATTTCCATAATCTACGCCTAATGTACCATTAATCGCATTAAATCCATCAATCCCTATATGTATTAAAAATACTGACGAGCTGTCTTTTATATGGGAAGAAACAAAGGAATGCATTTCTCTTTCACCCAAAAGTCCGCTGACATTATCTGCCCGCTGTATATTTCCAATTTCGTTTACACAGCCTATAAGATAATGAGGTTTTCCATCTTTATCATGGATTACTTTTCCACGGCAGTTAATCCATACCGGCATCCCATCTTTATCAAGCCATCTGTAATGCAGATTGTGATTTTTTTCGTTTCCATCCGCAATCCGCTGTAAATGTTCCCTAATCATCGGGCGGTCTTCTTCATATACAAAATAGCGGACACTGTCGGCAGCATTATCAAATGAATTGCCCGGCATCTTAAAACGCTTCACCGCTGCCTGTGAAATGATAAGGGTATTTTTCTGTAAATCTATAATATAAAGATAGTCATCCATACATGGTGCAAATACTTCTATTAAATCTTCTGCTCCTATTTCCTTGAGCAGTCTGCGTATGTTTGTATCCATAGTATAAGTGCCTTTCTTACAAAACTTTTATACTGATAAACTTTCTATTCTGTGTTAGAAATTATAGCTGGAAATCATTATCGTATTATACTGTTTTTTCTAATTCTGCCACTTTAAATTTACGAATCATTTCACGCAGATTTTCTGATTCGCTACTCATCTCCTGGCTGGCAGCTGCACATTCCTCAGATGTTGCAGAATTGGTCTGTACAACATCATTAATTTGTTCAATTCCTTCATTAATCTGCCGGATTTCTGTTGTCTGTGTTTCTAACGTTTCCGCAATATTTGTAACTTCTTCTGTAATTATTTTAGAGTTCTCTGCAACATCTTCCAATTGCGCCGCAGTCTGTCCTGCAATCACCATACCCTTTTCTACTGCCTTCACAGAGGTTTCAATCAACATTGCAGATTCTTTCGCTGCCTGGGCACTCTGGTCCGCTAACGAATTTACCTGATTTGCTACAACTGCAAATCCTTTTCCGGCTTCTCCTGCCCTTGCTGCTTCGATAGAAGCATTCAATGCAAGCAGATTTGTCTGGGAAGCAATTTCATTAATTGTTGCAATAATTTTGTCAATTTCTTTTGATGCTTCATTAATTTCATGCATGGAATCAACCATTTCATGCATCTTACCATTACTTTCTAAAATGGCATTTCCAAGCTCATCCACCCTTCCACTAATTTCTTTTGCAGATTTTGAATTATTTTCTACCTGTTCAGATACACCTGCAACTGTTGCTGTCAGTTCCTCTACTACTGCCGCCTGATTTGTAGCTCCATCTGCAAGATCATTAGAACTTGATGCTACCTGGTCTGCTGCACTTGAAACTTCATTGGAAACATTTTGAATTCCTTTAATCGTTTCTCCTATACTTTTTTCAAATTGCATAAAAGAATTTAAAATTCCGACAAAATCTCCCCGCCACTCTACTTCCGGTTTAACATCAAAATTTCCTTCTGCAAACAATTTCATTGCACGGTCAATATCGTCTACATAGCTTCCCAGGATACGGATTGATTTACGCATACTGTGTGCCAGTCTTCCAATCTCATCTTCTGAACGATAATCCAGTGTACTGTGTAAATTTCCTTCTGTCAGTTCCTTTGCGACATCCTCAACTGCCCGTAAAGGTTCAAGAATTGTATCCAGGACTTTTTTACCTGTTTTCTTTGTCAGTATCCATGCCAAAAATAAACACACTATAATACATACAATTCCTGCTATAGCAAAAGTAAATGTAGTTCTGGAAGCCCTGCTGCTCTCCTGATCTGTTATATCATCTAATTTTATTGCGATTTCTACCGCTTTATTTAATGCAGGTGTGCAATCATTCATGATTTCATCAACTGCTTCTTCCTTATCACCACTTTTAATTTCTTCTATAATGGAATAACCAATATTTCCCCAATCCGAAAGGGCTGATGAATATTCCTCATAATCTGAGTCAGGAATAATTCCGGTTCCCTTTAAATTTTTCAGTTCAGAATCAACTTCTTTCAGCAGCTTTTCTACTGTTTTCTCATAACTGACATATGAAGAAGTATCATCATCTAATGCCATTTCCCTGATATTTCTTGCTGCCGCATTCACATTAATTCTACATATTTTTACTGCCTGGTCTGCTACAGTAACATTTTCTATATAATGTACCATATTAGCAAATAAAACACCTATGACCACTATAGAAAGCAAGCCTGAAATTAACATCATAATAATGACTTTTCTGTAGCCATAGTTTATCCTTTCCTGCAAATGCATGTTTTCTAATTTCCCTTTCATTTTATCTTTTTGTGAAAACATTAATTCTTATTTCCTTTCTCTTTATTATATTTCTCTTTTTTTCTAGACCTTGTTATATCAGAATTTTTTCAAAAGTCAACGACTTTTCAGCTTTAATTTTAAATTCTATTTTTTTGATAAAATTTAACACTTACTGATTTGGTTTTTCGTCATTTTTATAGACAGCTATTTACAGTATTTTTCTATAAAAACGGCCGCACCATCATTCTATAGCAGCAAAAGCCATCTTATCGTCTGGCCATGATTTTCTGAGTGCCACATAAGAAATCAGAAAATTTGCAAGCCAGCCAGCCGGTACAGCAAGCCATACAAATGCAATGCCAAAACGCGGTGCGAGTATCAAAGCAACTGACAGACGAATTGCAAGATTTACCATATTTGCAATGAGAAATGGACGCATGATTCCAAGTCCCCGAAGAACTCCGTCTGTTGCCATCTTGATACCCATGAAAATGAAAAAGAAGCCGAGCCATCTCATATAATCTCCAGACACCTGATATGCCAGCACGGTTCCATCTTTACCCAGAAATAATGTGGAAATCTGGGTATGCAGTGTTTCAATGACTATAAAAGCAAGGACTGCAAAACATAAATCTAACACCAGTGCAGCGTGGTATCCTTTTTTGATACGCCCGATTTTCTTTGCGCCAAGATTCTGGGAAACATACGGCGAGACTGCATTGCCTATAGACACAAATATCAGCGAAAAAACATTCTCTACCCTCATCGTTGCCGCATAACCTGCAAGAGCCTGTGTACCAAACGGATTTACAACCGCCTGTACAATCATCATACCAATTGACACTGTTGACTGCTGGAGGACCGACGGTATGGCAATGCGGAGCATGGAATGTAATTCCCTCCCGTCAAACCAGCGAGCCGGACTCTTATACTGGCGTATCCGGTATAAAAAGATTAAAAACGAAAATACTGCCGAAATCCCCTGCGCAATAAGCGTCGCAAGGGCTGCACCAAACACACCCAGCCCAAGGCCTGCTACCATCCAAAGATCCATCATAATATTCAGAACAGAAGAAAAAATCAAAAGGCATAATGGAATCTTTGATTCACCGATTGAAGTAAACATCGTTGAAAGAATGTTGTACATAAACAGAAACGGAAATCCCACAAAATAAACACGAAGATACAGTACTGCCTCCTCCAGTATATCAGCGGGTGTCTGTAATAAGCCCATCATGGAACTTGAAAAACAAAAGCCAGTGACTCCCAGAAGTATACTAAGAACCAGAAAACTAATCAATGATGTTGATACGATTGTTTTCATTTTACTATAATCTCTGGCACCAAAATAACGGCTCACAAGTACACCTGCACCTACACCCGCACCGAGTGCTATACAAATGAATACATTCGTAAGGGCAGCACAGGCACCAACAGCCGCAAGGGCAGAAGATCCAACAAACTGACCCACAATGATTGAATCAGCCATATTGTAGACCTGTTGAAAAAAGCTTCCGAAAATCATTGGCATTGCAAAAACAGTCAGTGCTTTAAGGGGAGCATCTGTAATTAAATATTCATCTTTTGACATATTTTTCTTCCTCTGTAACTATTTTAGAGCACTATTACTGCGGCATCAAGCCCCTCAACTTTTCCGTCAAACAGTTCTTCTCCAAGCAAATTATATTTTCCCTCATACTCATTAAATCTCCTCTCGCTGCTGCTGCAGTTAAAAATCAATGCCATGGTCTCTTCACCATTTTTTCTAATCAGAACAATGGTTTCTTCCTCATCCCTTGTGATTGCCTCAACCAATTCGCCTTCTACGATACATTTATATTTTTTTCGAACCTGTAACAGCTGTTTATACCATTCAAACATCTCTTTATCCTGGTATTCTTCATCCCAGTACATGCCA
>ERZ1673702.2500-NODE-2500-length-16078-cov-4.828933_pt1 | contig 16078 bp, 14 predicted proteins | sample MGYA00580232_ERZ1673702 | MGnify/ENA primary metagenome ERZ1673702 (study PRJEB41218, sample SAMN15661792) | gut metagenome | host: Homo sapiens | place: Canada: London | collected 2015-08-20/2019-03-30 | study: EMG produced TPA metagenomics assembly of... | reverse complement strand
TGACGGCATTGGCGATTTATTTCCGCAACAGAAAATTGGACGCGAAAAAAGCAGCTGAGTCCGCTCAGGAACAGGCTTAAAAGAATAAAGAAGCACTTCAAAGTATCGGAAGTGCTTCTTTATTTAATAAAAATTGACAGATTAACTTTTTTATGATATAATATCAAAAAAAGCGAAGGAAAACCTTATGATATTATCAATTGGAGAAATTTTGGCAGATTTTATCGGAGAAGATGAGACGAAATTTCGCATGTGTTGTGGCGGAGCGCCCTTTAATGTTGCCGTCAATGCAAAACGTGCGGGGGCAAAAGCAGGTTTTATCGGTCGAGTAGGGAAAGATCCCGTGGGGAATTATTTGAAAAAATATGCTTCCAAAGAGAATTTAGATTTGTGCGAAATTCAGACAGATAAGATTCGTAATACTACACTTGCCTTTGTAACTTTGCAAAATGGCGAGAGAAATTTCGGATTTTTTCGTCACGATACAGCTGATTTTCATATCGATATAACGTCTCCTGTTTTTGAAAACTTGGAAAAGGCAGACATCGTTCATTTAGGTTCTTTAATGCTGAATGAGGAAAAGGGACGCATTTTTGCACAGAAGATTGTTGAGAAAGTTCATCAGGCAGGAAAACTTTTAAGCTTTGATGTTAACTTTCGTTCGGATTTGTATTCTGATTTTGAGGAAGCGAAGAATATTTATTTGCGGTATATCGAAGAGGCGGATATACTGAAATTCTCGGAAGATGAATTGGAGCTGTTTACAAGGGAAAAAGATATTGAAAAAGGGGCTGAAATTCTGAATAAAAAGAGTGGTTTGCTTCTTATTACGATGGGCGGTAAAGGAAGCTATTATCAAATCGGCAAGCTGCACGGATTTGTAGAGACGGTATCGGTCAAGCCCGTGGATACGACAGGGGCGGGCGATGCATTTTATGGTACTGCTTTAGCAGGATTAGATGGCAAAAAGTTAGAGAAATTATCTGAAGAAGAACTCAGAAGTATTCTTTCTCAAGCAAATATAGCGGGCGCAGCCGCTACGCAACATAAAGGGGCGCTTGCTTCGAGATAACATATTTGAAAAGCTCAGGAAAACCTTTGAAAACAGCATAAAAAGAGTTGCTTTTTTTGCTCGGATAGTATATAATACTAACGATGCAGAGATGGCGGAGCGGTCGAACGCGCACGATTCGAAATCGTGTTATGCAGGAATGTATACAAGGGTTCAAATCCCTTTCTCTGCGCCATAAGACAAAAGGGTTTCCGCCGTTTTACGGAAGCCCTTTTTTTACGCTTTTTTGAGTCGTTCGATTTTTTTAAGATGAGGCTACTTTTTATATGGCTTTTAGGAGTTGTTATCCGCTTAATGGATAAGTAATAAGTGAGATAAGGAAAAAGTATGAGTAAAATTGAAAGATATGATGTAAATGAAGATTGGGTGCATAGCGGAATTATAAAAGCGGGCGATTATTGTTTTTTGAATTATTGCGTCGGGAATTTCGGAAGGTCTGTCGAAGAACAGATAAACGGTGCATTTGACGAAATGGAAAAAAGATTACGACTAGTAGGGCTTACTTTGGAAAATGTTGTTCAGATGGACTGCCTGTTCAGAGATATTTGGAATATTCCTGTTATGGAGAAAGTTATAAAGGAGAGATTTCATGGTAAATATCCGGCGCGTAAATCCATTCAAACGGAGTTTGCTCATACAGGAGGTGTAAGGGGATTATTGTTTCAGGTAGACGCGATTGCGTATTGCGGGTGATTTTTGCCGAAGCAGATTTATGTCTTTGAAAATAATATATATTTTATAGGTGAAAAAAGCAGACTATACGGCCTGCTTTTTCTGCTTAATTATGACGGAATATCACCAAGACGAAATATATTCAAGGAGGTGACGGAATAATTAAAAGTATCTCCTGAGGAAACAATAGATAGAGTAGAAGGTACGGAAGATACGTTTACGATTCCCGAAAGTGATTGCACTTCGTCGTCCGTTGCGGCGGTAAAAATGCTCGTTACCTCTGAACCCGGCACGTTGGCACCGTTGAATCTGAGAAATAAAGAGTTTGATGCCGGAATAGTAATGCCCAATCCGGGCGTCGCCGTCCCTTTATAAAATACATAATATACTCCCGGTTGCGTAATTATGAAATCGGAAGTATTCAGAGTATGGCTGATAGCCGTTCCATTTTGAGTCCCGTTTCTGTCAAATACCAAAGGGGAGCCATTTGTGACAGGCGCAGTGGGGGTTGAATAAGCCGTTATCGATTCTACGTTTGTCGACGTTCCGGCTGGTCCCTGCGGCCCTGCCGGACCCCGTGCTCCCGTAGGTCCTTGGGGACCCGCAGGGCCTGGCGGTCCTATTTCTCCTCGAGGACCAATTCTTTCGTTTATGATAATTGTTTCCTTATGGTAGCAGGAAGGGACACATTGATTGTTATAAAATTCGCTCATTTATACCTCGGATAAATTTCAATTGATAGTAGGTTGCCAAAAAACGATTTATTATATAATATGAAAAACTAAATGTATTTTGTTAGCGAATAAAATAGGCTGTTATAAGAAAAATTTATTTTGAATCTTTCGCTATATATTAGAAGAATAGTTCTTAAATGTTAATAGAGAAAAGAGTTGTAAGATTAGAAATTGTTTATAGTTATTTGTCTTTTCGAAGTCTTTCGAATCTACAAAATAAATCATCAAAAGTCACAATATTATTACTAAATATAATTGAAAGAAAATATGAAAATGAAATAGAATAAAAAGTTTTACAAAAAAATATGTGAAATGTTTACAAATACGAAAAATCGTGCTATAATAGAAACATGTATATAGCTGATTTACACATTCATTCAAAATATTCTAGAGCAACCAGCAAAAATGGAGACATTCCCAATCTTGATTTATGGGCGAGAAGAAAGGGTATAGAGCTAGTAGGTACGGGCGACTTTACTCATCCTGCATGGCGGGAAGAAATGGCGGAAACTCTGGAACCTGCGGAAGAAGGACTGTATCGTATAAAGGAAGAAAAAAAATTAAAAGATTTTTGCAATTTTCCTATAACGCCCCGTTTTGTAATTTCAGGTGAAATCAGTTGTATTTATAAACAGGACGGAAAAGTAAGAAAAGTACATAATGTCATTCTTCTGCCTTCTCTCGATGCGGCAGAACGGCTTTCTCTGAAATTGGAAACAATAGGAAATATTCATTCGGACGGTCGGCCTATTTTGGGATTATCTTCCAAAGATTTGCTTGCGATTACCTTGGAGGTATGTCCGGAGGCTGTTTTTATTCCGGCCCATATTTGGACTCCGCATTTTTCTCTTTTTGGAGCATTTTCCGGCTTTGATAGTTTAGAAGAATGTTTCGGAGATTTATCCGGACAGATTCATGCTTTAGAAACAGGACTTTCCTCCGATCCTCTCATGAACAGACGCGTGGCCTTACTTGATGGTTATACGATGGTTTCTAATTCCGATGCACATTCTCCCGCCAAATTAGGTAGAGAAAGCAATTTAATTGATGCGGATTTATCTTATCCGGCTCTGAAACATGCTTTGGAAACAGGAGAAGGCTTTGGAGGAACAATTGAGTTTTTCCCCGAAGAAGGGAAATATCATTTAGACGGTCATAGAGCGTGTCATCTTCGCCTTACTCCGGAAGAAACGAAAAAATACGGCGGAAAGTGTCCCGTATGCGGGAAAAAGATCACCATCGGAGTGCTAAATCGTCTGGAACAACTTGCTGTCAGAGACGAAAATTATGTGCCGGAAAAATCAAAACCTTTCGAACACCTTATGCCTTTGCCGGAAGTGATTGCCGCGTCATTAGGGATATCGGCGGAAGGAGACAAAGTCGAACGCATTTATAGAAAGCTTCTTTTGAATCTCGGCTCCGAAGCAGAAATTCTTCGCCGCATTTCGCTGAGTGATGTTTCCGTTGTAGGCGGAGAACGCATTGCCGAAGGGATTGGTCGGCTACGTAGCGGTAAGGTGATAAAAATGGCGGGATACGACGGTGAATACGGCAAAATTTCCCTGTTTACGCCCGAAGAACTCAGGACAACGAGAGGGCAGATGTCTTTTTTGGATGAAATTCCCATAAAGGCGTCCGAGGAAATCAAACTGAAAAAAACGGACGTAAAATTCAAATGCATAGAACAAAAAGAAGAAAAGAAATCCCGTTCGGAGAATAAGCAACGCGAAATTAATTCTGCACAATCTACAGCCATAGACAGCCGCGCGCGAGTTACGGCCGTAATAGCAGGGCCCGGAACGGGAAAAACGTTCACTTTAGTGGAACGTATCGTTCGGTTAGTCGAAAGCGGTGTAAAGCCGGAGGAGATTACCGCTGTAACCTTTACGGTCCGTGCGGCGGCTGAAATGCGAGAGAGACTCTCTGCAAGACTAAAAAAGGCTGCTAAAAAAATTACAGTCGGAACGTTCCATTCTATTTGCTTTTCTTTTTTGAAAGAAGATTTTTCGCTCGCAAGTCGTTCATTTTCGTTAAAACTTGCCAGCGAAATTATTTCTGAGTTTGGAGTAAAACTTTCTCCTCAAAAGTTTCTCAACAATGTTTCGGCTTTTAAAAATGGAAAAAAGACCGAAGCAACGGCAGCGATTGAAGAATATAATGATAGACTGAAAAAATCTGGAAATCTAGATTTCGATGATCTCATTTTTGAGGCACTTGATCGGAAGATTACAGGAAAACAATTTCGATATCTGCATGTAGATGAATTTCAGGATGTCAATCCCGCACAATATGAACTAATTCGTCAATGGATTGGAGAAGATGGGTATTTGTTTGCGATCGGCGATCCCGATCAGGCAATTTATTCCTTCCGTGGAGCCGCTTCCGATTGTTTTTCCCGATTGACGGCGGACTATCCCGAAACGGCAATCGTGCGATTGACACAAAATTATCGCTCAACCCCGGAAATTTTAAGCGGAGCATTGCATGTCATTGCTCATAATCGAGGCGAAAGGACTCTTTCTGCCAATCATTTGTCGGGCACGCCTGTACGTTTGGTCGATTGTGCATCAGAGCTTTCGGAGGGGATTTTTATAGCAAAAGAAATCGCCCGAATGACGGGCGGACTTGATATGCTGGGAAAAGGACGCGACGAAAAACTCCGTTCCTTTGGAGAGATTGCCGTATTGGCTCGAACCCATCGTCAACTGTCTTTGATTGAACGTTGTTTACGGCACGACGATATTCCGTGCGTTACTTCGGGAAAGACTGAATTTTTGGAAGCTCCTGTGGTTTGCGGAACATTGAATTTCTTTGCGGCGCTCATTTCTCCCGGTAAAACTTTGGAATTAACGGCTGCGGAATTTTTGGGAGGTAGAGAAAACTTCGAGCAGGCAAAAGAAAAATTCGCTTCTCTTTTAAGCGGACGGCCAAGAAAAATTCTCACTCGATGGCGAGAATATATGCACATTGATTCCATAGATTTTGAAGCCCTGATACGGGCAGCTCATTATGCGGAAATGTCTGAATTTCTTGAAGCTATGCAATGGGGAGAGGAGGGCGATGTCCTTCTTTCCGACGAAAAAAGCTCTGAAATTTTATCCGGTGCCGTTCGGCTTACGACGCTGCATGGTTCAAAGGGATTGGAATTTCCCGTCGTATTTTTGTGCGGACTGACACAGAAGGTTTTGCCGTTTGTTTCGGGGAAGGAAATGAATGAGGAAGAGGAGCGTCGTCTCTTTTATGTGGGAATGACCCGTGCGATAGAAGAGCTTATTCTTACCTCTTATGGCGAGCCATCGCCCTTTCTCAATGAATTATCGCCCGAAATACAGAGGGAAAGAGCTTTGGAAAAGAAAATGGCACAACAACTTTCGCTCTTTTGAATAAGAAAAGCGCTCCGAATTATTTCGGAGCGCTTTTCTTATTCAAATATTTTCTACATTTATTAAGCTGGAATTTCCGCTTTTTCCGTTCGGAGTACCGCCCGTAATGACAATAGTATCTCCCTTTTTGACCATGCCGCTTTTCAAAGCCGCTAATTTAGCAAAATAGAAAAGAATATCCACGGAAGAATATTCATCTGCCATAGCGGGTTGAACGCCCCAGCTGAGAGCGAGCTGACGATAAGCGCGTTCGTCCGTCGTCAAGCCGATAATGGGAATAAGAGGGCGGAAGCGCGAAACCATTCTCGCCGTAGCGCCCGTGCGCGTACAGACGACAATAGCCTTTGCCTTCAAATCCTTTGCCAAAGTACAAGCAGAATGAGAAAGAGCTTCGGAAGAACTTTTAATAGCGTAATTATCTATTGTCTGAATATACTCTATGTTGTTTTCGGCTCGTTCGACAATTTTTGCCATTGCCGCGACGGATTCGACGGGGAAAGCACCTGCAGCAGTTTCTCCCGAAAGCATGACGGCGGAGGTACCGTCATATACGGCGTTCGCCACGTCGGAAATTTCGGCCCGCGTCGGACGGGGATTGTGAATCATCGATTCCAGCATTTCCGTTGCCGTAATCACGCGTTTGCCGTAAATACGGCAATTGCTGATCATACTTTTCTGAATATCGGGAAGCTCTTCATAGGGAATCTCTACTCCGAGATCGCCGCGGGCGACCATAATTCCGTCCGATACCTTCATAATTTCTTCCAAATGCTTCACGCCTGCCCGATTTTCAATTTTTGCGATGATATCGATGTGATTTCCGCCGTGTTCATTCAGAAAATTTCTGACGTCTAAAACGTCCTGCGCCTTTGAAACGAAAGAAAGTGCAACAAAATCCACCCCCTGTTCGATCCCGAAAAGCAAGTCGTCTTTATCCTGTTCTGAAAGAAATGTTAAATGCAATTCTTTATCCGGAAAAAACATGGATTTACGATTAGAAAGTTCTCCCCCGACCTCGACGTTACAAACGACATCGGTCGCCGAAGTCTCTTTTACCCTAAATACCATGAGTCCGTTGTTGAGCAGAATTTTATCTCCGGGACGCATTTCTTTGGCGAGGTCGGAATAAGATACGCCGACTTTGTTTTCATCTCCTATAATATCCTCAGAGGTAAAGCGAAAGGTTGAGCCCTCTTTTAAGGAAACTTTTCCGTTTTTGAAAGTCTTTATTCTGAATTCCGGACCTTTCGTGTCCAACATAATGGGAAGCGGAACCTTTTTTTCATTTCTTACTTCCTTTACCGTTTGAATTTTCTTTGCGTGATCCGCATGCGTACCGTGGGAAAAATTCAGCCGAACCACGTTCATTCCTGCATCTGCCATGGCGGAAATAATTTCTTTCGTGTCACTTGAAGGTCCCAAAGTACAAACAATTTTTGTCTTTTTCATATCCGATTTATCCTTAAAAAAATTTCTATCTATATTTTACTATTTTTTTGCTGAAAAAGCAATACTTTTTTTGCAAGATATGCTATAATATATTAGGATTTGAGTTTGTTATACGGTCGCGGGGTCTTTTAAGACCATGAGGAAAGTCCGAGCAGCATAGGACAGGGTGCCTGATAACGTCAGGTGAAGGCGACTTCAAGGAAAGTGCAACAGAAATAAACCGCAGGGCTTTGTCCCTGTAAGGATGGAAAGGCGAGGTAAGAGCTCACCGATACTGCGGTAACGTGGTATGCCATGTAAACCCCACCCGCTGCAAGATTGGGTATCCGCCAAATAGGGCTGTCCGTCCGGCGGAATACCGTGAATATCGCTTGAGCTTGCCGGCGACGGCTAGCCTAGATAGATGACCGTACACGACAGAACTCGGCTTACAGACAGACTCAAATCTTTGTTTTGAAAAGAACCGGCCGAAAGGGCCGGTTTTTTCCACTTTTTAAGTAAAAAAGAGATAAGTTTCACAAAATAAGTTTCACAAAAAGCGTATCGGAGGGATTTATGGAGATAAAAAAGTATTTGGAAATCTTACACATATTCGAAAAACTAAAAAACAACACAAGACATTCGTATACTTCTTCTGGACGAAAAGAAAGCGTAGCGGAACATTCCCACAGACTCGCCGTCATGGCTTATTTTGCAAAAGACGAATTTCCAAACGTCAATATCGACAAAGTCATTTTAATGTGCCTTTTTCACGATATAGGAGAAGCTTTTACAGGAGATATTCCCTGTTTTGAAAAGACTCAGCAAGACGAAGAAATTGAAATCGAAAAGATTAAAAAATTTTTAAGGGAACTTCCCGATCCGTATCAAAACGAATTAAGTGATCTATTTTTTGAAATGGAAGCCCTGCAAACTTACGAATCGAAACTTTATAAAGCTTTGGATAAAATAGAAGCAGTCATTCAACACAATGAAGCGGATATTTCTACATGGCTTCCTTTGGAATACGATCTTCAATTATCTCATGGAGAAAAAGAATGCTGGTTCTCAACTTTTACACAGCTTTTGAAAAAAGAATGTAATCGGATCACTCGGGAAAAAATTGAAAATCAATAATACTATGACAGACATAATTATTATGTCTGTCATAGTATGTGAAAATGTGTGAGAAGTTTTTCGGGAATATATTCTGCCTGTCGTAGTAATTATGCGTGACATAGTAAAATGGGTGAAATAAAAAATGTGCAGGAATTACGAAAAAAGTTTTGAAAAAAGGCGAATTTTGTCGGTATAGTACAAACAATCCCCGACATACGATAAAGTAACTCTATTTTAGGGCGATGTTTTGCTCTTTTTAAGGCGGTAGGCGTATGTTTCTGGATTTTTTATGGGCGATTCTCGGAAAAATCGTGTTTTTTACGGGGGCGATCGGCGGGAAAAATTCTTTTCCCAAACCGTTGCCCAAAGAGGAGGAGGAAAAATATCTGACTTTGGCGAGGCGGGGCGACAAAGAGGCGAAAGATGTGCTCATCAGGCATAATATGCGGCTGGTGGCGCACATTGTAAAGAAATATACCGGAGCGGCGGAAACTGACGATTTGATTTCCGTGGGGAGTATAGGCCTTATTAAAGCCATTAATACTTATGAACCGGGGCACGGAACGGCTCTTGCAACATATACGGCGCGTTGTATCGAGAATGAAATTCTGATGCTGATTCGTACTAATAAGAAACATAAGAATAATTTATCGCTTTCTGATCCTGTCGGTACAGATAAAGACGGAAATGAGTTGACTTTGATGGATTTACTTTTTGAAAAGGAAGATTGCGTCTTTGAGAAGGTGGAGAGATCTGTCCAGCGGGAAAAACTTTTAAGGCAGGTAAAGCTCATTTTAAGTGAACGGGAGTATACAGTATTATGTCTGAGATATGCATTGAAAGGCGGCGTGCCTCTGCCGCAAAGGGAAGTGGCAAAGATGCTCAGAATTTCCAGATCGTATATTTCCAGAATCGAAAAAAGAGCGATTGAAAAACTGCGCGTTCGACTTCATTCGGAAGATTTTTTTGAGTGAACGGTAAAAAAAGAGCCTTTTTCAGGCTCCTTTTTCTTTCGGTATTTTACGGGGGATTTTTTTTCTGAGTATTAGGTAGATGGCAAAGAATAAAGCGGCGCAAACGGTCAAGGTCGAGATATATATTATAGAATTGATTTGCCAACCAAATTTTTTTACGATATCTCGGCAGATGACAAGTTGACTCGGCTTGGGCCCTATATAAAACATGTTGACGTCGGGACCGGGAAGGTCATAGCAAAGGAGATTGATACCGAAGGCGATGATGCAACAAGAAAGATATACGATTGCCGCGGGAAAAAAATCCCGAAAAGAGTGGCCTGCACGTCCCGTAAAAAATAAGTAGAGTCCGAGAAAAATCAGTAACATATGCCATGTGAAAGAATGTAGAGTCAAAGACCAATAACTGAGGCACATGCTTTCGGGTGAAAAATAGGATACAAACCCTCCCATGAAACCGAAAGAAGCGATAAAAGTGTAGAGCGCTTGCTTTAATTTAGAAGGCTTTAACCAAGGAACGACAAGACAGAGATACATGGGAATACTGCAAAGCTGAAAGGGGAATCTGTCAAAGCGATAGCTTCCGTGTTCGATGTAGAAGGTATAAAAAAGTTGTTTATAAATTTCGGCGATAAGAAGGAATAAACCGATTCCAAATAAGAGATATTTATTGTTTTTTTCTTTTGTATGGCGCAATAAAAAAGCTACCGTAAGGGAGAGTGTAAGGCCGATTCCCCAAAAGAGAAGATGAAAACTTCCGTATGCTTTCGGGGGAGTCATTTCTTTGGCTGTCAATTCTAAAAAACGCATTAAAATTTCCATAGTATTACCATTAGCGCCTTCATAGTTACATTATACCACGAGGAATACGAAAATACAAGGCTTTTAGGATAATTTTATTCTCTTCTCTCTACGTAATTACTTGATTTTGTAAAGCATTTTCTTCTTCGAAAAGAGTTTTAGGCGACAGAATCTGCCTAAAAGGTAAAATTTTTTATAAAAAGGAAAAAAAGTCCGCGTTTGCTGTTGAATTTTTCCGAAGAATGTGCTATACTGTATAAGGTTTTAATCCGTAAACAAGACAGAATGTATATTTCGGAAACAAAATTTTTTGGAGGAATTCACAATGACAATATCACAAGATGTTGCACAGATGTTCTGCGTTGCCAAAGGCGCGGGCGTTGCTCGTCATGAAAATTCCGCGATTCCCGAAGAGGGCAAGTGGATTCATGCGAAAGAGATTAAAGACATCAGCGGACTTACCCACGGTGTGGGTTGGTGCGCTCCCCAGCAGGGCGCCTGCAAATTGACTCTTAACATCAAACAGGGTATCATTCAGGAAGCATTGGTAGAAACTATCGGCTGTTCGGGTATGACTCATTCTGCTGCAATGGCAGCCGAAATTCTTCCCGGTAAGACTCCCTTGGAGGCTTTGAATACTGACCTTGTATGCGATGCTATCAATACGGCGATGAGAGAGCTCTTTTTGCAAATCGTCTACGGGCGTTCGCAGTCCGCTTTCTCCGACGATGGACTCCCTGTTGGCGCGGGACTCGAAGATCTCGGCAAAGGGCATCGTTCGCAGGTCGGTACGATGTACTCCACTTTACAAAAAGGTGTCAGATATTTGGAAATGGCAGAGGGCTATGTCACTCGTCTTGCGTTGGACGCAAACAGCGAAGTTATCGGTTATGAGTTCGTTTCTCTCGGAAAAATGACTGATTTCATTAAAAAAGGAATGGAGCCCAACGAAGCGTATAAGAAGGCGATGGGACACTATGGTAGATTTACCGCCGAGCAGGGTGCCGTGAAATTCATCGACCCTCGCGAAGAGTAATCAAGGAGGACAAGCTAATGTCATTATTTGAAGGTTATGAAAGAAGAATCGATAAAATTAACGGCGTTTTGAAAGAATATGGTATTTCTTCTATCGAAGAATGTAAGGATATCTGTCTCGCCAAGGGCGTCGATTGCGATAAAATTGTGAGAGGAACTCAGCCGATTTGTTTTGAAAACGCTGTTTGGGCTTATACGGTCGGCGCGGCAATCGCGATTAAAAAAGGCTGCAAGAAAGCCGCAGATGCGGCTGCCGCTATCGGTATCGGTTTACAGGCTTTCTGTATTCCCGGTTCCGTTGCTCAAAACAGGCAAGTAGGGCTCGGCCATGGTAATTTGGGTTCGATGTTACTTTCCGAAGAGACAGAATGTTTCTGTTTCTTGGCCGGACATGAGTCCTTTGCAGCGGCCGAAGGCGCTATTTCTATTGCTCAGAACGCAAATAAGGTCAGAAAAAATCCTTTGAGAGTTATTCTTAATGGACTCGGCAAAGATGCTGCTTATATTATTTCCAGAATTAACGGCTTTACCTATGTGGAGACCGAATTCGACCATTCTACCGAAACCGTAAAAGTGGTTTACGAGAAGGCATTTTCCGACGGTCCCCGCGCAAAGGTAAAATGCTACGGTGCGGACGATGTTCCTGAAGGCGTGGCAATCATGCGTCTCGAAAAAGTCGGGGTTTCCATTACGGGCAACTCTACTAATCCTACGAGATTCCAGCATCCTGTTGCTGGTACGTATAAAAAGTGGTGCAATGAGAACGGCGTTAAATATTTCTCCGTGGCTTCGGGCGGTGGTACGGGCAGAACATTGCATCCCGACAATATGGCTGCCGGCCCCGCTTCTTACGGCATGACGGATACGATGGGCAGAATGCACTCCGACGCGCAGTTTGCGGGTTCTTCTTCGGTTCCTGCTCACGTTGAAATGATGGGCTTGATCGGTATGGGAAATAACCCGATGGTCGGTGCTACCGTCGCTTGTGCTGTTGCGGTTGAAGAGGGTATGAAAAAATAACATTGTATTTCTGAAATACTAAAAAAGAGGTTTTCAAAATCGAAAACCTCTTTTTTAGTAAAAGCCCCGAATTTCTGTAAAACACAGAAATTCGGGGCTTCCCTTACTTAATTATAATTTTTTACCACAATGATTACAGAAAGAACTATCGACATCGATTTCCTGACTGCAAAAGGGACAGATCTTTATAAAACTTCTACCGCAATTTTTACAGAATTTACTGCCTTTTTCGTTAAATTCACCGCATGAAGGGCAACGGAATTCATTATCGTCAGAAATTCCTTCTTTAACGGCCGAAGCAATATCCCGTACTGCGGGAGAGACTTCTTTGCCTGCTTCGTTTATAACGGGGACGGATTCGTTTTTTACGTATCGACTGATCTCTCTCTTAAAAGCTAAAGAAGTAATACTGAGGCCTACCGCGAACATCGGAAGCCCGATGAAAGAACACCAAAAGAGAGAAGGCATATCCCCGCTTCCGAAAGAGGAAAAGAAGCTGATAAAACCTATAACAGTAAAAATTAATCCTATGCTCAAAACAGAAATGCCTATGATTTTTAATTTGCGCTTTGTTTGCTCGTGTTTATGTTCCGTATCAGTTTGTTTTTGATTTTCCTGATTGTTCATCTTTTTTACCCCCAATAAATTTTTATGACATAAACCCCTCGAAGATATCTTCGAGGGGTAAGAAGTGGTGGACGCGAAAGGGCTCGAACCTTCGACCTCTACCATGTCAAGGTAGCGCTCTAACCAACTGAGCTACGCCTCCGAAATCTTGCTTTGCTATTATAACAAATAAATCACTTTTCGTCAACTAATTTTCAAGGGATTTTTGATTTTCTCGGAAATAATTTCATGAACACGCCCGGAAAGTTTTCTGATTCTCTCAGGTTGACTTTTTCGGTTGAAATGGCTATAATAATAATGAATATAAATTTATGTTCACGGGAGGAAATATGGCAGGGACAGTTGCCCTAGGCATTTTATTGCCGTTTATAGGAACGTCGCTCGGAGCAGCGATGGTGTTTCTACTCAAAAAAGAAATTAATCCGAAAATACAAAAATTATTGATTGGTTTTGCTTCCGGCGTCATGATTGCGGCGTCGATTTGGTCTCTTATTTTGCCTTCTGTCGAATTGGCCAGGGAAAGAGGGGGAGTGGAATGGCTTCCCGCGGCTGTCGGATTTATTATAGGTATGCTTACGTTGTTGTTGCTCGATTCGGTCGTCCCGCACCAGCATATCGATTCTGATATTCCCGAAGGGCATAAGTCGTCGCTCGGGAAATCGAAATTGTTGTTTTTATCTGTAACTTTGCATAATGTCCCTGAGGGAATGGCCGTAGGAGCTGTTTTTGCAGGTTTGCTCGCTGCGGGCCAAGAAATTTCTATCGCGGCGGCATTTTCTCTTTCCGTAGGAATTGCACTTCAAAATTTCCCCGAAGGAGCCATTATTTCCATGCCGTTGAAAGCTTCCGGAATCGGAAAGAATAAATCTTTTCTATATGGAATGTTTTCGGGAATCGTCGAACCTGCCGCGGCTTTGATTACAGTTCTCTTTTCGGGAATCATTCTTCCCGTTCTTCCTTATCTTCTTTCATTTGCGGCGGGTGCTATGATTTATGTCGTGGTGGAAGAACTTATACCCGAATCGCAGAGCGGCTCTCATTCAAATATTGCTACAGTGGGGGTAATGCTGGGGTTTGTAATAATGATGATTATGGATATGGCATTGGGTTGATAGGCCCGAAAAAAATTTTTGAAAAGGTTGATTGTCGTTATGCGCAAAGATGGCACGGATTTTTTTTCGATAGATGATACCGATTTGCAAATTCTTTCTTTATTGCAAAAGAATGCTCGAATTTCTATTAAACATATTGCAGAACAGACGTTTCTTTCTCCTACTGCAATTTCTGCAAGGATAGAGAAATTGGAAAAGGGCGGTTATATCGAAGGATATTATGCACATATCAATGCTCAGGCTTTTGGGTTTAATATTAAGGCTTTTATTAATTTGGAAGTAGAGCCTGTTCAAAAGAAAGAATTTTATCCCTATATTCGTTCTTGTCCGAACGTCGTAGAGTGTAATTGCGTGACGGGGGATTATGCGATGCTGATAGAGGTTCTTTTCCGAACAACAGCGGAATTGGATCACTTCATCGGAGAGCTTCAACATTTCGGAAAGACAAAAACGCAAATCGTATTTTCGACTTCCGTAGAGCACAGAGATGCCTTTTTAGAGCTTCGATAATCCTTAGAAGCCTTATAAATAAAGGAAAAACGCAGTGGGGAAGTTCTTTGTTTTTATTCCTTTAATTTCACGTGAAACAAAAAATGCGGAGAAAAAGATGATGGAAAAGTATAGGCAATACGAAGTTTTTGTTCGAGAATATCTGAGGCAATATCTCAGTCACGAAGCAGTAGGGCAAATGAAAAAATATATCCAGCATGGAGATGTGAGCACCTATGAACATTGTTTGAACGTGGCTTGTTACAGCTTATATCTTGCGCGCAGCTGGCGTTGGAAGGTAAACGAAGAAGAATTGGTTATAGGGGCGTTTTTACATGATTTTTATCTATATGATTGGCATCTTCGGAAACGTAAAGGACGATTACACGGACTTTGTCATTCGGCGCTTGCGGCGAAAAATGCACGCGAAATCTTTGGGGTGAGCGATAAAGTATATTATATTATCCGTACACATATGTATCCGTTAACGCCGATGTGGATGCCTCGTTCCAAAGAAGGCTGGTTGGTCTGTTTTGCCGATAAATATTGCGCGACGCATGAGACTGTAAAAAAGCCGCGTAATGCCGAAAATTAAAGCCTCCCGACGAAAGTCTGTCGAGAGGCTTTAATTTTATCAATTTTGCGAAGCGGAATTTTTAGCGCTGAGAGTAAATAAATAATAAAATACCGCAAAAAAGACTAAATTGAGGAGATACAGAACAGGCAGGATTACATAAGCAAGCAGCTCTGTCGGCTGTTTAAGATCCGCTTTAAGGTAAACTGCAATCATCGTTATCGCAATAACTCCGATGACAAAGAGAATGGAGGCATTAAGCAGATAAGAAGGGTGCTTACTTCTGCGTGCCTGTTGGCGATAACCGCAGGCATATAAAATCGTACAGGTTAAAAAAGCGGCGAAACCTGCGGCGAAGCCGATGGCGGGATAGAGGCCGGAGACTCCGAGTTTCTCTCTTAAGAAAAAGATGACCAGACTTTCCGCAATAACAATGCAGAACATGATGAGTGCTGCTTTGAATAAAGTGAGTCCTTTATTAAACGTAGGAGCAAAATTATTATCTGCCGACCTGTTTTTACTACCCATACTCCCGGCCGTCTTTATCTGAATACCGTCCGCTTTCGCTCTTTGTTTGAGGTCTCCGAAATCTATTTTTGAAGCTGTGTCTTCGGATGGAAAGGACGGATTGGGGGACGGTTCTGAAGGTCTGAATTCGGAGGTTCCGTATCCGTTGTTCGGATATCCGGCAGGGGGGGCTGCATAGGGAGCGGAATAACCGTAAGCCGTTTCTGCCGCTGCATAACGACGGGCGTTAAATTCTCTGCGTGCGGCATTCAAGGCGTTTTCTCTGTTTTCGAGGTCGAATTCTCGCTCTTTGAGCTCAGAGAGCTGCTTGTCAATTGTCGCTGATTTTTCTTGTAATGCCGCGAGGGCTTCAAGCTGCTTTTTCTCCTGCTCTAAACGTAACTTTTCGTCCTCTGAACGCTGTTTTTCAAGATCGCACTTTTTTTCTTCCAATGCAGCCTGTTGTTTTTCAAATTCCGATTTATCATTTTCTAATTGTTGTTTCAGAACTTGAAAGGAATTTTTTTCTTC
>ERZ1673702.2498-NODE-2498-length-16108-cov-7.370024_pt1 | contig 16108 bp, 24 predicted proteins | sample MGYA00580232_ERZ1673702 | MGnify/ENA primary metagenome ERZ1673702 (study PRJEB41218, sample SAMN15661792) | gut metagenome | host: Homo sapiens | place: Canada: London | collected 2015-08-20/2019-03-30 | study: EMG produced TPA metagenomics assembly of... | reverse complement strand
AAAGGAGAGTAGAAAAATAATGAGCGTTCATTACCGATCTCTGCGTACCACTAATAATCTTACATACAGAAACCAAGTAATGAACGCCCACAACTAGCACCAATTAATCCTCCAATTTAGAGCCAATAAAATAATCACCCCGTATACAAGAAACACAAGCACTATGGCCCTGTCGTTGTCGTTCTTTAGCAAACCTTACCATCTCCTTTCCATATTCACGTGCGCATTCACGATAAAACTGGCATTTTTTCGTGCACACTGAACTCCGATAATTCCGTTTATAACAATCAACTTGCATAACTAACCACACATCCTCATTATATCCCTGAACCAGTTCTTTAACTTCATGCTCTCATAGTAAACAGCGCCACATTCGTATGCTTCCCTTAAATGTTTAAGCCATGGGAGTTGTTTAGCGGCCTTAAAGAGCATGACGTTTGGCTTATGGTCATCTGTAGTAACTGAATAGTAAGCACTACAAGTTGGGTCAACGTTAAGACTGATATAGTACCTCCATTGTACAGGGTCAACCCATACACCAATGTCCGTTCCCTTATAGTGTAGTGTAAGCCTATACTGTGAGCGTTGGGTTTTTTTCTCGATAAAGTCCTCGTTATCCAAGAGCCATTCATTGTTGACAGCATAATCAAGGTATTCGCTATCAGCATTTAACTGGTAAAACTCTGTGGCTAGTTTAGCCTGGCGCACCTTTTCGCAGGCCACATTCTGAACAAGGATATTCTTGTTCTTTCCAAACCTCTGTATGTCGCCGTTGTACGGTTTATCCAAATGGTAGTAATCGAAGTACGGATTAGTGATAGATACGGCATTAGACAAGAACAGCACGATCACTCGTGGATGGTCTGTTCCAGGGCGAGCTATAGACTCGTACAGATCGTTGAAGATACGCACTTCGTCCGGAAGATACCCTCCGTTGCCTTTCTTCGCTGTGATGAACTCATCGAAGATGATGACCCTAACATTAGGGAACGAGTCACCTTTAAGAGCCTGGTCTGAACACGACAGCTGCACTGCATATCCCATAACATCGCCATCGCAGTAGAGAGTATTGCTTTCCGCCGAGAGTGTGTGTTCTGGAAACTCGCGCTGAACTGCTTGGAAGATTCGCCCGTGTTTCTGCTTAGTGATCTTCCTCAACTCCTCTTCTCGGCGGCGTACATAGACGAACTCCCACGCAATACCCTTGCTCTTCCATTTAAGGTACTGCTCTATGCAGTATTTCAGTGACCCGTAGGTCTTGCCCGTACCTCGCGGCCCGATAAAGAAGTTGTAAAGGCAGTTGTACGACAGAGGATGCATAATGTCCCAGTAGTCCTCTGATCTTACCATGTTTCCTCCTTTCATACAGAGCGCCCGTGGTGGAGCGAATGCAACACCACGGGCAAATGCGAGCCGCCACACAACGCCAAGTTCACAATCAGTCACGACCAAGGGCTTCCGCAGAATCTTCCATCTGTGACTCGGCTAGCCGCGAGAACAGTCAAGCATTGTGCGCTGCGCTCGCGGCTATCTTACTACTGCTTGGGTGTTATGTCAATCCTGTATTTGTCATCTTCCACAGTGATCGTGGTAAGAGGCAGGGTGGTGTCCGCTTCTCCCCGATCACCTCGCGCGTAGGCCCGCCACTGGTCTGGACTGCCATAAAAGATGTCACCATCGACAACTCCTGAATATCCCTTCAACCTGATGGACTCGGAGAACTGCCAGCAGCAGAGCAGCCCGTCCACCTTGTTAGTCCACTTGGAGAGGTCTGTGTTCAAGTTTGTGAGCTTGACAGGATATCTCGCCACCCATCGGTCGCACTCCTTGTTCACTGTTCCCTGGTCGAATCGCCAGGCGTTGGCGTACACCCAGCACCATACGCGCGTCTTGTCGTAGACCCGCTGCAGGAACCTGTTCACCCATTCCACGCTTTGATCTTCCTCCCAGTCCAGAACGGGGATGCCCTCGCCGAAGTAGTTCCAGCACGAGGAGACGAAGAAGTCCGCTTCCGCAATCGCGTCGTTGTTCCGCGCATAGTGGTAGAACCCCCAGGGGAGTCCGGCCCTCCGGCACAGCTGCACAACTCGGTCGCACTCGGGGTTGACGTATGTCCTGCCCTCCGTGGCCTTGGTGATGCAGAACTCCACCTGGGGGAGCTTCGTCGGGTCGATCTTGCCCTGGTGGGAGGATACGTCGATTCCTCGCATGGTTGCCATGAGTGCTCCTAACGGACACCGTAGATAGGCCAAAAAGCGGGCCCGATGTTGAAATAGGTACGGGCGGTGGCATCACGCGCACTGTGTGTCATTAGGATAACACCATCAGGTTGGTAGGTGACATACCCAACGGCTTCACCACCAGAGCTGAGGACAGTTGTTTGATTGTATGCTGGGCGGATATTATTCGGAAGAGTTCCGATATTCACATCTCCACCTGCATCGCTCACATTTGTAATTTTATATCCAGGCAGGAACACGAAGCCGTTTTTCAAATAGTACGTTTTCTTATCCCATTTGCCAAAGCTGCTTGTAAACGAGTTGATGTATCCAGCAGTATTAGCACTACCGAGGATAGAACTAATCATTTTAGCGGCCCATACAGCATAACCATCATTGTTAGGATGCACATTGTCGCTGGTGTAGAACTCATATCGGCCAAGCAGCCACGTATAGCTGTCCTCGTCCATTTTTACTCGTGGAATAGCAGCCTTGTTGATCTGGTCGCAAATCTCTACAGTAGCATCATAGGCATTATATGTGAATAGCGCTTTATCCCAGATCATCGGGATAACATAGATGACAGCATTAGGGAACAAGTCGCTGGCCTTTTTAGCGCAGAGGGTCGCGGCAGAGCCGATTTGCTTCGAGGTAGACCCATGGGATACGTCGGTTGAAGTACCAGGAAGTACAACCATCGCCGTATTCTCGCGCTGTTCCTGAGTCATAGCGTCGTAGGCATTCTGCACCTGGGTGATGTAGGGGGTATTGGAAGTGGTTCCCCAAATCCATCCCGTTGCACCGACGCCGTAATTGAACTCGGTCATGCCCATGGCATTGCAGAATACCGTTGAGACGCGCTTGGTTCTAGGGTCTGCACCTACGCCAGTAGTGAACGAATCTCCAACCCATACGCAGTTTTTACCCTTGTACAGGGAGAGAATGTTCTTCTTATTCATAGCGGCGATTGCATCGCTCAAATTTTGATGAAGCTCCGCGTCCGCCTCCTGGCGCGCCGTCTCCTCACTCTTGATGAGCTGTTGCAGAGCAGTGTCCGCACTTGCACGTGCAGTGGCCTCGTCTGCGATGGCCGCCTTATTCGCTACAATGCCGTTGGCGTTCTGCGTGATTCGCGCGTCGAAGCGAAGAACCTCCTCGCGGTACGCTTCGATCTGGGCATTCCAGTTCCCCGTTTCCAGCCAGTACTTGGTGTCGCCGATATCAATGCCAGTCGGCACGTACTGCGTGGACGTGAACGAGTTGCCCTTGTGAAGCACGATGGTTAGCGGCTCGTACCCGCGCGTATCGCTCCACTCGGGAGGATTTGCGAAAACAGGCACGTAGCGAGCTCCTATGTACTCGCGCACTCCGCTGTAATCGGTAGCGGGAGGTGTCTGGTTGTCTGCCATTACTGTTCCTTTCTATTCGGGTTGCTCCTTCTCGAATTCCTCGAGATGGTCTAGTCTCTTGGCAATTCCATCGAGAGTAGCGTCAATCTTAGCAAGAGTAATTGTAAGGTCTTTGATAGTGCGGTCATAGAAATAGAACATAGCACCACAGGCGACGATAGGAAAACCCACAGTGCTAATTGCCTGAACAATCTCGTTCACCTCTATTCACCACCTTCGACAACTGGACGAAGGTTAGCCGTTTGAATCGGGCTCCCGTGCGGCTTCTCCGAAACCGTCTCAGAAGTCTGGTCAACAGTATATACGGAATCCACGTCCCATCGCAAGATAAGCCGACCATAGGTGTCCTCGTTGAAGTTCCACCCTGTGTCGAAGATGATGTCTTTCCACGACGGAGGAATATAAGCTACGAAGTAGCCTTCCTGGTTCAAACCGAAGAACACCTGTTTCACCAAATGAGTGAACACATATTCCAGGTTATCGGTAATCCATTGCTCTACTTGGTCTTTGTAGTAGTCATCGAACCCCGATTCAACGAAGTCCTGGAACAATTCCTTAAGTTTGTTGATCTCTTCCGTATTGAGATTGATCCTCTCCAAAAGGGTGTTCCAGAGTTCCGTCTCCTCGTTGAGTCGGGCCACTACTTTGCAAAGCACCTCGTAGTAAGACAGGGAATCATCATATACCGCGGGAAGTACCGTCTGGCAGAATACGCGCAGAGGGCTGTACTTCTGTAAAAGCGGAATGGACATTCTCACCTCCTAACCGATGCCCATGAACAGGTCGGCAAGTTCACGGATTATCATCATATCGATATTCAAGAACGTCTCGCGGTACTTTTGGAGCATATCGGCTCCAGGAATGTCGTAGCCGTAGTCGTGCTTCTCGCGAGTGCCGTCCTCGTTCTTGTCTCGGTCGCCAGTCTCCTTCTTCTTCTCGTCGGCGGTGTTCTTGCCGCTTCCTGTTGATGAAGTAGTCTGGTCTGTGCCAGTAGTCCCATGATCGTAGGTTACAGTAGTCGCATACTCCAAGTTGGATACGGGATTGCTCCCAGGGCTGTCCAACATGCTCATCGGCGTGTCCTGGAACACCTCGCGGTCATCTGCAGTGGTGTCGCTGTTGACCGTGCCGTTCTCTTTTCGAGTCCAATCGTCCGTTTGGTCTCTGGTGTTGTCCACCGTCCAATCGTCTGTATTGTCCACCGTCCACTTCTCATCGTGCTTCATATCGCGCGTGGACAGAGGGTCGAACTCAATCAGCTCGGATTTGTACAGTTGATTGTAATAGGGCATGATCTCCCACATTTTCATTCGCATGAAGTAACGGAACAACTCCAACGTCTCAAGCCCGATTTCGCGCATGAAGTAGTGACGGATGATCTTGTTGTTCAGAACCACGCGATGGGACTCGTCGAAGATAGGGTAATCGTCAAGCCCCAGACGATTGTAGATTTTAGGCCAGTTGGACTCCGTGGGCGGAAGTTTCTGATCTTTCAGAAGCTGCTCCACGGGCCAGCGAAGCTGTGTGGTGAACTCGCTCATCTTAGATGCCCAGTACCTTCCTGATCTTGGCGACCATGCCGCCCTCGTCACCCACGGGATATCCCGCTCCCACGTTGCCAGCCTGTCCGCTCTGCATACCCTGCACGGCAATGGGCTGAGAGCCGTAGCCCTCTGCCTTGACGTAAGTGCCGCTGCGGAACGTGACGGAAACGTCAAGCCCGAACAGATCGTTGATTTTGTCACACGCCTGTTCGCGCGCGTTAAGGCGAGTGAAGCGTGACACTTCCACGTCGCCCATGTTGGACATTACCTCGTCGGAGATGAGACGCTCCTTCTTCTCGGTGTTGACGTTCTCAACACCGATATAGGTAAGGGCTTCATTCCAAATTTGGTGCTTCACGGTCTGCAAGTCCTTGGCGACGAAAGGAACGGTCAAGTCCAGAACTTCCATGTCGAAGTTCTGGGAGTCCTTGTACGTCCACAGCCAAAGGCGGTTCTCCTCGATTTGCTTCATCATGTTCAATGCCGTAAGCTTGTTCTGCTCGTTTCCTCGAAGAATCTTCGGGGCCTTCTGGTTGATGACGTTGATGTCGATTGTACGGTCTAGTTCTGCCAGTCGTTTTGCGTAGAGCATGAGAGAAGGCATCATTGGGACTCGCAGGTAATCGTTAAAGATCAGGACGCTGTCTTCGTCCGTCAACTCCTTGTTGTACCCATCCGTGGCATAGGCCCTTCGGTCTACGGGGTAGTTGTAGATGTTCCATTCGCCGTTTATCATCGTCGGGAGCACTGCGTAGCCCTCTTCGGAAACGCTTGTCCCAGCCAGCATATCGTCCTTGAAGAACACCACCATGCCGTTTTGAAGAAGCCAGTACTCCATCATTCGCTCGTCCGCTCCCTCGGGCAGGCCGTGCCACTCGAATACGGAGATGGCATAGTCCATCAATCGGTACAGGTACATCTGGTACGAAGCGTTGTTCATCCAGTTGCGCTCTGCATCCTGTTGAATGTCCTTGTTGTTGACGACGGACTCGGGAGGTACCCCGCCGTCAGGCATATAGAAACCTGTGTACATCGTACCTCCTAGATGATGCCGTTGCTCGCCGAATAGTTCCCGATGGCCGAAGTATGCCAGAACGTGATTCCGCTGTCAAGGATGGAATTGATCGCGGCCATATCCTCAGACGGAACCGAACCCCTCATACACGCGTTCGAGGTCTTGACATAGTTCCAGGTGGAGCGGGAGTGGAAGTTGGGAACCTTCACCAAATCGACCTGATACCCGTACATTGACATAAACTCATCGGCTATCTGCGCGTACTCGTAGGTTACGGCCACCACGTCCACATTAAAGCCCATCTTGCCCGTGCTGTAGATTCCATTGCCGCTGGCACTTCCCCGCACGGTGTCAGGTTGTCTCATCATCCTGTCCCATTCGCCTACCTGGCCGGCCATACCGTAGGCACCCGCGGCCATCGACAGCCCTCCCACGCCCTCCGATGCAGCGGAAACGCCCCTTCTGCCAGCGGTGCGCGCAGTTGCAGCCGCCACCTTGTCGGCATTGGCCTGTCCTCCCCTCTTCGCCAGCCAACGTGCACCCGCGCCAAGAGACTTGGCCGCAGTTCCCACTCCCTTTGCTGCCGGCAGCACCATCATGGCGGCGTTGATTCCGAAGGTCAGCGCATTGGCCAGAGTGTTCTGGCTGGCCCAGTTCTTGTACGCGCTGAACGGCCATGAGCACTGAACCGCGCATGAGAAGCTGATTCCCGCATTGTAGTTATGCGCTATTCCCTGGTAATTCTCAGGATAAACGAACACCTCCCCGCTAGGCTCCATTGACCCGTCGTAGCTTATGCCGTGCCCCCCACTGCCGAACATTTCAAATAGAAGATCTGAAGAAGCTCCGTTATTATCACTTAATCGGCAGAAACAGTAGGGATAGCAGTACATTTTATTGTTCTTAGGCGCATAACCGTTCAGAGTATATGGCCTGGAAACACCAACACCTCCGCCACCTGGCGTAGGAGAAGACTGACCGTTGAGTGCTTGACCCGCGTTGGTGACCCCTCCGCCGCGAACGAACATTTTGGGCACCATGTAGACGTTGGATATTGCATCGCCGGCCCCAGCTTCCTGCATTCGGGCAAGAAATCTGGAAACAACGTTGGTTACTTCTTCTGACAAAAGGTCTGCGGCCCAATACTGGCAACCGTTGTACACACCGCAGTAGATTCCACCGTCAGTTCCCTTGCTCGTCGGGTTATTTGGGAACAGCCATGAACCCTCTACCCTCACATCCTCAGCAGACCGTTGGACAATAATGGTCATAGGGCCGAAGTCAACGGCATTGCGGCTCATCGTGTAGTACCTCAGCGGCATATCAGGTTCGGGGTTGGTATGAGCACCTATGGTGTCATCGGAAACGTGCTCCCTCTCCACGAAGCACTCCGTACGCGACCAGTCGAACAGCCACGTCTGCATAACGTCAATCTCCATGACGATCTCAGTTACATTCTCATTAACGTAATTGATTCCCACTACGAAGGCGTAGAACCATTTGCTCCCATAGTTGCGGTTTTGGAACATACAGTAATTTACGTTGAACACCTTTTCTCGGTTTACCTGAACTTTGACTGAGTTATTCTGGCGAATATAGGTGTAATCGTTCTCCGTGTACTGCGACAGCATACAGCTTGAGAAATAGTCGTTCTGCGCACTCTTTGAATCGAACCAGCGAGTGTGCTTGTAGGAATTGTCGAACGGAACATAACCCATTCGGAAGATTCCGCTCGGTTGAAAATCTGCCATCATATCCTCCATAGAGAAGAGGGCCGCGCATCGACGGCCCTCTAGACTGACATTAATCTGTAGGACTAGGCCTGAACCACAGTGATCGTGGCCGTGCCCTCAGTACCGTTGACTGCTGTGGCCGTGACGGCGATCTCGGAACCTACCGTCTCGTCCTTGCCGACGTGCAGAACGCCGCTCATCGGGTCGATATGCGTTGCCGTGGACACCTGGCCAGAAGCAGTCCAGGTGACCTGCTTGTCGTACAACCCCGTTCCGGCCACGGCAGCGGTCATCTGGAGGTTGGCTCCCTGCGTGACATTGGCTTCGGCAGGTGTCACAGCTACAGCTGTGACGGCGCTAGTGTTGCTGGAAACACAGATCGCGTTGGCGAACGGCGAAGCGGAGAAGATGCGCCATACATGGTAGAAGTACTGCCAGTACAGGCCCTGGCCGTTGTAGTTCTGCGTGAACGTGTCGTACACATCGAACACCATCCACCAGTCCTTATCGACCATGGCCGCGATAACAGCGCCCAAAACGGTCTTCTCCTCATCGGTGAACAGCTCGAAATTCCCATCGTCGCCGAACAGCTCCGTCAAGCGCAGCTCGTCGTGCTCATCGAAGGAATCGACCTCGATGAGATGGCCCAGGAAGTCCGTCTTGTCCATGTTGAACGCGACGGCCAGAACGTCCACGTCGATGAGGGCGCGATTCGCGGCACTGATGATGACGTACAAGTCCTCTCGCGGAGTGTGGGTCATCACGCCCGAACGGTTGTACTTGGGGGACATAAAGTCCAACTGGCCCACCAAACCGCGAACGGAGGTCATCACATCCGAAGCAGTGTCCTTGGTCAGGGCTGCTGTTTCCTCATTGTAGAACCCCCCGTTTAGCATCTCGCGGCAGATCATGTACTTCATGGTAACGTACTCGTCGTAGCGCATCCCGGTGTAGAGCGAATCCACGATCTTCGCGATCAGGTCGGTGATGCCGTTCCAGGAGAGGAACGACTGGCGCAACTGGTCATTGGAGATGGTCACCTTGTAGAACTTCTGGAAGTCCATGCTGTGAAACGCCGCGCGAACGTCGGGAATCTCCCGCTTGTACACCTCCTTCTCGGCAGTCACGGGGTCGAACGAGTGCGGTTTGGCGAGGTTGACGAAAATCTCTTCAACCGTCTCGCCGAACTCCAAGCGGCCCTTCTTGAACACAGACCAGGGGTTGTCCCACATCTTCGACGTGATGATGGTCATGCCGATACGGTTCACCAGAGCGGCGAGATACGCGTTCTGCATCGCCTCGTACTGCATGACGTACTCTCCGATAGCATGAAGAGCCTCGGTGTTGTCGGGCACGGAAATACGATTTGCCATGTTTATTCCTCCACTTCCTCGACCAGCCCAGCCTTGAGCAGATCGTCCCGCAATGCGGGTGTCTCGTTGATGACCACTTCCAGTACTTCTCGTGGGTCTAGCTTAACCTTGGCGGCGTTGATGACCTCGCTTGTTGGCTTAGTAGGCACCGTATTCCCCTTTCGTTCTAAACAAATCCGCGAACGTGGACGCTCTACCATCCCCGCGCACGTCCTTGTTCTGGTCTTCCTTCATCCGCTGCGGAGAGGTGATGAACGCATCGGCGTATTTGTTGCGGGCATCGCGCCATCCCTTCTCGGCGGTTTCTGCCCGATTGACGAGCGTGTCGCGCTGCTCAATCAGCCCGTCGCGCTCGGTCACGATCTGGTCGTAATCCTCGCGCGCCACAACATCGCGCACGTCCGCTCCTTCCTCAGGCTCTTCAACCCATACATAGGCCATGGGACCTCCTTTCTAACTGGCTACGACTTCGCAGTTTACCACGCCTTGATAGCGTGCGCAATGGCAGATTACAGGTGCTAGGATATAGGGGGATAGGCACTCTGCTACCACATAGCAGCCGTACCACCCGTTGTCGTGCACCTTCTCTTTCACCGTGGCTTCCACGGAGCCATAGTTGAGATCGCGGACAGTCTCGTATTCCTCCTGGGAATCGACAGTCGCCAACTCTCGCAGAAAGGGCCAGCTTCGATGCAGTAGGGCTTGGAGTAAAGCGAAACGCTAGCCGGCCGCGGGCAAATCCACATTTTCACCTTGCGCGGCATCGGTTTCACCTCCATTAAGATTCTCATGAAGAAAGAGGTACGGCCCGAACTCAAGTTCACCTATCTTCACCGTTACTATACAGTTGATATATATGTCGCCTTCCTCGAAAGTTGCTTTGACTGCCACAGGACACGGATTGCAATATTCGGTTATGATCTTCTTAACTTTTATATTTCCATCGCCATCTACGGCAGCTATGTCGCCATACACGATTTCAAAGAACGAATTAATGCCCTCGGCCTTAACCGGCTCAACGGAAACGATCTCCAACCTATATTGGATGGACTCCCTGTCCTCAATGACCTCCATCAACTCGTCAGGCGAATACGGCAGCAGGAACTTCTCCGAGCCTTTCGTCGCGCCTATATAAAGACCGTCTATTTGATTGACGACGGTGTAACCCAACTTCTTAGGGGCAAGCTGCTTCAAAACTTCAGCGCTGTATTCGGGCACGTTGACAGAATAGGGCGTTCCGTCCGCGTACTTAATCGACGTATTGCCCGTCTCGTCTATCTCCACTATGTATCTTGTCGGGTCTGACATTGCCGTACCTTTCTCTAGAATGCCAACTCGGTAAAACATTGCAATGCTACTACCACGGTCATAACGCATACTGCTATCGCCGCTGCTATACGATCCTCTTTCAGCATTTTACCTCCTTAATTCCTTAGTTCCCTCGTACAGGACTACACCACCAGGAACCTTTCTCGCCGTAAAGTTGCCATCGTACACAGCGCCGAACTCGAAGTTCTCCAAAGTCACGTTCTCGTGGCAACGGGAGGGAAGCCCCGCCACATGAACCGTAAGCCCGTCGGCTCCCACCTCGTGCTCTACGTAGGTCTTCGCTCTCAAGAACTTTCCATGATCGAAAGTCGATTCGTGCTTCCACGCCCCAAGGCGGACGGCATCAACGTCCAAGCATTCGGGAATATCCGTCCCAACTAAGTGCAGGGAGTCCGTATCGGCGTAGATGAATCTGTCGTAGACCGATTGCGCAGAGGTTATAGTCTTGTTCCTCGCGTAGGACGTAATGAACACCCCGCATGGAAGGTAAACGCCATCCCTCTGCTCAGGCTCAATATCGATATAATGAACCACGCCATCTTCGTCCAGCACAGGTTTTCTAGATTTCACCTCTGTTCGCGTGGCAAATTTCCCATATAAGCTGTTCAGCATGAGCTTGGCCAGCGAACGGAGCCCGCCGTTCCCCTCCAAGGTGGCTTCGTTCTTCATCTCCACCCATTTGCTCACGTAATCTTGGAACATGTGGGGTGATGCGTGGAACATGTACCCTCCGATGAATTCCACATCCCAAATATGGTATTGCCGGTTCATGAGCTCCCAGTCCACATTGGTAACGGTGATGCACGCGCGCCCTTTGGAGTCCTCCACGTACTCGGTCTGCTTGAACATCATGTTCCCCTTCAACTGCAGACATGGTATATGCTCCTTTCTTACCTTGAAACTGCACAACACACAGGCAATCCACAAGGGGTGGCGCTCCGTCGGCTGCGGTTCGCCATCGAACCACACGGGCTTTCCGTAGGGTAGGAACTGCCCGTCGCAAGCAGCCATAACCGAGGGGTACAGGCTGTTCACATCGAGCACTATGCCGTCTCCGACGTCGATTCCCTGGAACTTGGGGTTGACGTAGGTGAAGCCCCCGCGGTATGCCTTCCTTATAAAAGAATCCTCCTCCTCGGTCAGCAGGGGAAAGACGTTCCTGAACTTCCTGTGCCCTCCCAACCTTCGCTTGTAATCGAACAGCGCGTTGCTTCCAGCGGTCATCCTGGTCAGCTTCTGCTCGAAGAAAGTCCTCAAGGACTTCGCCACAATAGCAACGTCATTGACCAGATAAGCTCTCTCTTCATCGGTGATCTCATGACCTGGCGCTCGGTACTCTTCGTAGTCTATGCGCCCCTTTCTGATCTCCAAACCATAGGCTTTTGCCATTGCATCTACCGACAACGGGATGATTTTCAAAGAATCCTGAATAGTAACGTAGCGCGTTTTGGTAAAGTACAGCACGATCTGGTACACCTGGTTCATATCGCTTATCAAAGTTGTGAACGTCTTGTCCGTCGCCTTCTGCTTCGACTCCACCCACAGCCAACCGTTCTTCAAGAGGTAATCCATTATGAAAACACCATCGAACCCCAGGTTGTGAAAGTATCCCTTGCAGTTCGCCGCGCACTCGCACCATTCGATGAAACCCCCTATGCTGTTACCGTCTGTTATATACCTGTCCTCGTCAATGGAATATACGCCATAAGCCCATACCCTGCAATCATCAGGGTCAGTAGTAGTCTCGAAATCGAAGGTGTACGATCTCATTCAAGGTACTTCTCTTCCATCTCGTCCCAAAAGTCCATTACCTGCTGGCGACGGCCTGCGTACTGCTTTCCCTCTATCTCATAATTCTGGAATGACGTCATGAATGACGAGCCCTCTTCATACACAAAGTTAATTGCCGTCACGTCATCGTACATTGGATTCTCGAATATCTCGCGCAAGGCCATAGGGTCTTCATCAACGAACCTAGCTAGAATTCTAGAAATGTCCAGCATCCCGGCATCCTTTTGAAACAGTTCTTCAATAGTGTCGGCGTAGCGAATTGCATATACCCTATCGCTGTCAGAGTATCTTCCGAACTTTCCAAGCCTGTCAAGTGGATTATCGAATGCTTCATCGAACGCCAACGGATGAAGGTTCTTCCCGCCAATCTTGCTCGCCGTTTCGATACCATCGTATGACGGGTTGTCAAAGGGGTACACTTCCTCGGGATATATCTTTTTGAACGCCGCTTTTCTCTTCTTGTTCTCGGCCTTCAGCCACCGCTTCCGTTCCCGGACGAAGTGCTCGGGGACGAATTCTCCCGTCTCCAAAATGTGCGGTCGCGTTGAACCCGGGTGCTTGACCTCGTTAAACCTCTGCCATTGCCTGATCGTCTCGTTGAGTTCGTCGGCAGTCCTCACTGGAGCATCCAGGTCACGTTCTTTTGATAAGCGGATGATCTCAGCTGCCGACACTACGGGCGGCTGCCCGTCGTAACCGTACTTCTTCCAAGCCCTCCTCAACCTTCGGTTGTAGTTTCGGGCCTCCCTCCGCACTCTCTCAAGCTGGCTTGCAGTCCACTTAATGTAAGGCTTTCTCGATTTCGCCATTTATAACCCCGTATCTCATCGACAACGTAGAACCCTCTCGTCTCCACTTGGCAGTATAACTGGAATACCGCAATCTGGGAAACGTCGACGTCGAATTTAAAGCGCTTGCTCATGGAGTCGTTAAGCCAGGGAATGCGCACTTGCAACTTGCCGTCGAAAGATTCCTTGTGCTTGACTGAAGAGAAGTAAAAAGTGTACTTGCCCCAGGTGCTCTTGAAGGGAGAGCGAGTCAGATCGTAGCACACGCCGAACGGGGTCAAATTAGTTTCCTTCATGTTCCAAATCCTCCAATGCAAGATGAATCACATTGTAAAGCTCGTCCTTAACGGGAACGCCTGGAATCAAGTCCAAAAATTCCGCTGCCCTGCGCTTGCGTTCCGCCAAAATTTCCCTTCTATCACAGAATTTAACCTCTTCCTCAATGTCGATGAGTGCCCTTGAATAACCTACTCGAAAAACCGATGACATTATCATCTGTGCTTTCGTGTCATTGAAAATACCACTAACAAGGTTCCTCGCTTCCTGACCGTCGCACCCGTAATCTCTACCTGCCGCGTACACGTCCGCTGCGTTCATAACCCTAGGGTTGGAGCGAAGGTCATTCAAAATTTTCTTAAGCTTAAAATCTTTCACAATTTCCTCACTTTCTATAAAGACAAGTAAAGGGAGGGCCGAAGCCCTCCCGGAGACCATCTACTCCGCAACGTCCAGTGTGAGCATGGAACCGTTCTTCACAGAAACCTGCTTCACCGTGAACTCAATAGGCTCATCCCACGTCGGCTCGCCGAAAATCTGAATTGCCTTCTTGACGGCATTGAAGATTCCCATGGAAACGGCCTGGTACGCCTTCCCCTTGTCATCAATGAGAACTACGCGCGGCGCGCGCTCAATCTCGCCCGAATCCTCGTCCACGATATCGATGGCTTCAACGAGAACGTCCTTCACCTTGATGCTCTTGTTGATGAAGTCCCCGACCTTGTGATCGGGGTTGTTGCTGGCGTTGTACAGCTTGGCCTTGGTCGCACGGTCGCCGCCCTTGATGGAGCAGTATGTGCTGGTGCTCTGCTCGGAAAGCTCGGCGGATACGTCAAGGGTCATCATTGCGTTCTCCATTTCGAGAACTCCTTTCGTCTCGTGGGTGCGGCCCGTTGACCGCGATTGATTGCCCACGTGGGAGGGTTCAGAGTTGGCGGTGAACCCTCGCCGTGGGCAATCGCCTAACCGATCGGCTCGTCAGCTTCCGCTTCGTGAGCATCCTTGACGGACACGACCTGGGCTTGGGAGAGGAACTTGTCCAAGTCCATCCCGTAAGTGGTGACGGTCTTGGCCGCGATCTCAATCTCGACACCCTTCGGCAGCGTCTCCCCCGTCGCGTCGGCGATGGCCTTTCGAGCCATGGTCTTGTCGCAACGGGTGCCCTCGACCTCGGCAGTGCCGATTTTCTCTAGCTTCGGCACTCCGTGATCGACGTACAACTTGTAGGCGGTCACTTCAAACTTCGTGATGGAACGGGTAATCATCATGATTCTTTCCTTTCGTTGCTCGTCCTATGGGACTAATTTTACCACGCCAGGGAGGGCTGGTTATCCCGGCCCTCATATTCACACTTGTTTCACAAAACCTTCATACCAACGGCAAACCCCTAGAAGTCGATCATCCGGCGAACAGGGCAGTGGCGACGGGCGTAATCCCGGTAGCCCGATCTGAACACCCACGTATGCCCCTCCAAGCCGCTTTCGGCTTTGATCTTGACGAACTTGCGCCCGTGGAAAAAGCGGTCGCGTCTGGCCCTTCTCATACCCTCGTCGAACATTTCCGAACAGCTTCCCATCTACCCCACCACCCGCCAACCGCCGAACTTCATTGTCTCGATGGACACCCCCGCGGCCACCACGTCGCCATACTTCATAAGCAGCATGAATTGCGCGGTTGCGATCCGGTTGGGGTCATGGGCGCAGGCAATGGCCACTACGCGGTCGTTCTCGTCGTAACCGCGAACAACGTAAGCTGGCCGAATGCAGTTTGATCTGAACAGCATGATTTTCCTTCTTCCGTTCTTTTTTATCTCATAAGCTAGCTGGATTATGGAACTTGCAGCGCGGCCCATGGTATGCGCCTGTTCAGCGCATACCTGGGGCTTAGAAAACTTCGTAGTCAGTGGCGATTGACTGGAAAAAGTCTAGTGCCTGGTCAGCACCGAAGTACCTGAAAATCTCATCGACGATCTCAGAATCATCCAAAACTTCACGCACTTTTTCCATGTAATCTGCAGCTGCTTCCGCAGCATCCACGAACGTTTTACCTTCGGTCACCATGATATAACTCCTTCCGTTTCGGGTGCACACCATGGGCCGCGCTATCTCCTATGCGCCCATAGGCGGTAGCCGCGATATAGCGGCCACGCCTAGGCTAGATGAAAAGAAAATCAACGTCAGCGACTTTATAACCGTAATCGAGTTTAGTTATCTCGAAAACTTTAATGCTATCCGCTCCATCAGTTGCCAGATCGACATCAGAAAAAAAGCCGTAAACATTAAAGCTCGTAGTCTGGGCATACTTAGTTCTAACGACATAAGCCGTGCCAACTTCAGCCATCATTTCCGTTGCTGTCAATCGCAAGTTTAATTTAGCGATTTCGTCATCGCCGTTATAAACCTCATCAACGGCAACAGAAACAGCCCCGCGCAGAATATCGGTTTCTAGCTTAAACATTTTGCGTCCTTTCTTAGATGGTTTTACCGCCTATGGACGCATAGGATTTCGATTAATGTTCTAATGTGCAACTTGCACGTTGCCTTAACCTAGGTTAAGCCGCGCAAGATATTCGCTTGTCAAGGAACGGTTAGTAACTTTAACGCCGACGTGGCAGCAGCCTAGGCGATCAGT
>ERZ1673702.2496-NODE-2496-length-16114-cov-5.047076_pt1 | contig 16114 bp, 25 predicted proteins | sample MGYA00580232_ERZ1673702 | MGnify/ENA primary metagenome ERZ1673702 (study PRJEB41218, sample SAMN15661792) | gut metagenome | host: Homo sapiens | place: Canada: London | collected 2015-08-20/2019-03-30 | study: EMG produced TPA metagenomics assembly of... | reverse complement strand
ATTGGAGTAGTGTCAGAATAAGATTTTGTCCATACATCTTTAGGATTAAGTACTACTGTATCATCATTTATCTGTATAGTTTTAGATGCAATGCTACCATTTATTATTACAATGCTCCTTTTATTTCCCAATGGAAAGTCATATGAGAAATGGGGGGGGGGTTGGCAGATTAGCAACAAACTCAGCTTTTGTCATACATTCATTGTTAGGTACAACACTGAATCCTTCTGCATTAGCTTCTGCTTTAGTTATTAATTCATTAGTAGGTTCCATAGTAATTTATTTAGCTAAAAGGATTTGCGTCTTGTGACAAATATATATATGTAGTTTTACCCATAGCAGTTACAGCTAATGTACAAGTTCTCATCATGTTTGTCTAATTACCATATAAAGGTCTTACACGTAGTATTCCTCTATCTAACTACAACACTTCAAAGTATTGTGACTATCCTGTAATTTTAGTAACGTAATTACTAGTATAATCTTGAATATTTTGGTGTATAGCGAACTAATTAAGCAGTATAGTAGTACCGTATCTCAATTGAATATCTCTCTATGTAGTACTATTGTGCATCCAATTTTCGGCTAACGAATCTGCCGTTAATTCCTCTCTTTCAGAGAAGTTTAACCTAATAGAACTATAGTCAGCTAATTCATTAGAATCTGTAGTACAAGCATGAGTAAGTTTGATATTTATCTCTGCCTTAGAAGGACATTCTTTCATAGTTGTAGTAGGATAACTTACATATTGTTTATATTGAGATGGCACTCTATCATAAATATTTGTCCAACTCTACATTTCTGTAGCAGCCTTAGGTTCAATTTGAATAGCCTTATTTTCCATTCTTCAACTCCTCTATTTGTTTCTTTAAATCTTCTACTTCCTACTTAAGTAACTTAATACCTTCAATAGCTACTACACCTAACATACAGTAATCTACAGATTTCATACCATCACTGTCTGTATTAACTATTTCAGCAAAGTTATTCTCTAAATCCTATGCAACAGTACCTATCTGGTGTTTATCATGCATATTGAACTCTACAGTAGGTATGTTGCATATTTGATCTAATGTATGATTTAATGGAGCTATATTAGATTTTAATCTAACGTCAGATTCTTTAAAGAAGCCTGAAGCATGTATTGCACCAAAAGCTCCATCTGCACCAGCTTGACCATTACCTACGTATACTGCCTTGGCCGAAGTTACTGAATCATATCTAGATCTATAGTTAATCCATACGTAATTTCCAATACTATCGTTTGCAAAATTAAATTCATTATCATGTACTATTTGTAGATTCTTAACTTCTCTGAATAGATCATTTTCAACATATGTAAAGAAATCTTTTATATCTCCTTGTGTATCTTTTATAGAATACGTATTATACCCATCTAATACTTCAGAGGAATGTGCAGTCATTTTAAAGTCTGCGTAATCACTAGTATAAAAATAATTAGCACCTCCTCTAAGATATATATAGAATGTAGAAGTCTAAGTAGTTTGACGCATTTCTCCAACTGCCGTTTCTCCTCCCCAGGAGCATTCATAATCATTTAGTATTGCAGGAGCGTAAATCTATCCATAACCACTTCCAATAATTGTCATATTCACATATACTACAAAACCTCCATTATTTGTAGCCCAAGATGGTTTAGGGCTTATTCCCGCAGAATCATTATTCAAGCTATTCCAAATTATTAAATTACAAGGAGGTACAATACTATTAGGGTCAGCAGTAAATGATACAGGATACCAATGATTTTCATCAAAGCCTTCACCTACTAATGATACTGATTTACGTCTATCTCTATCTTTAGATAAGACATACATGTCATTTACATTTTCTACAATGAATAAATTACTATTAGTATCATTATTATCAATTACACTTACTCTTCTACAAACCCTCTGATTACCATTTGAAATATAATAGTTATAAATAAAGTGCAGTTCATATTGAGTGCTATCTGTATTTTTCCAAGCATTTACTCCTGATAACTATATACAGTTACTATCAGGGGTATCTTTAACATGGAAAAAATATCGAGTATGTGTTTTTAGTATGTCATTAACTATAGCTCTAAAGTTAGTAGAACCACCAAAAACTGAACTTATATCACTAGAAGCTCTATCTTTTTCATGATATACAATTGAAATAATATCCCTAATATCTTGTAATTCAATAATGTTTATATCAGAACTACTAGATCCACCGCTCACTTCTTTATAAGTACCATTATCAGATAAGTATTTAGTACCATTACCATTGGTAATAATCTTATCTATTTTGCTTTTATCGGAAGGAAGAATAATACCAGCTGTACTATCAGTTGCAGGATTAAATGTTAATAGAATTGAATCTGTATTAACGGGATCTTTAAGATCTTGCTGTCTTAAGCTCAGAGATATATTATTATTCTTATGCGACACACTTCCCTCAGTAACTACAAGATTAGGCATATCTTCTATTGTCTGTTTCAAAGCATTACCGTCAGAAGCATTAAACTTACTATTCAAAGCATTCTGTGTAGCATTAGATATAGGTTTATTAGCATCGGAAGTATTATCTACATTACCTAATCCTACTTGAACTTTAGTAACTTCATGAGGATTAGACTTATTATTAATATGTGTTTCTAAATTAGTCTATACAGCATCAATATCAGAAGTAATACCAGCTTGATCTTTTAAACCATTTAATTTAGTCTTATCAGCTGATGACATCACACCTGCTTGAGATGTAGTAGCAGCATTAATTGTATGACTATCTTCACTATCTGAATTAGTAGATGTAAAGTGAGTTTGATACTTTAATACTATCTTATCAGTAGAAGGATTTACAGTAACAGGTCCAACAACTACTTTGTTAGATGTTTTATTCAATTTATCTGTAGTAGCTTTACCCTTATCTCCAGGATATGCAGTAGAACTAGTTTCACCTAATGCTAATGATTTAGATATTTCTACATAGCCTGTACCTGACCATCTATAAGTTAAATTAGTATCTTGTACTATATATATCTTACCAGATTCACCAGTACCAGGCAAATTACTAAAAGTATCAACTTCTATTACATCATCTACATAAGACGGTAATTGAGCAGATGGAATAATACCACTTTCATTCAAAGAAGCTAAACCATTTGGAGCTCCTTTACTATCTATAAATTCTTGTACTTTGTTATTAAGTTCAGATGTATCACCTATAAGAATCCAATTACTTTCTTTAGTATAGTCAGCGCCAGGTGATAATTGATATACTTTACCAGGTCTATCTTTACAGGAAACTAACATACAGTCATATTTCCATATACCTCCCTATTCATCTGTCCAGGTCTCTGGTTTTACTAGATCTGCATATGAATTAACTAACGATCTAGCTTCGAGAGGGGCATCTTTCTTTACTTCAAGATTACCACTAAAATTAAACGTTCCTCTATCTCTCATAATTAAGCAAATATTATTTTAAATGAAGATGAACCGTTAGTTCCATCATTACGAGTATATACTTTATATTGTACATTAGCACCTTGTACATTTATAGTTTCGGTAGTAACAGAAAATCTACTAACACTATAGTCTTCATACTTACCACTCAGTGTATTCAACAATGTAATTTTAGTTACATTAAACTTAGCAGGTATCTTAAACGCATGTTTATTACTAGCTGTTTCAGCTACAAATGTAACATCTAATGTTTTATTAGTAGTCAGTCCTAATTTGGCAAATGTTGTAATATTATCCTTATTAGTATAGTAAGGATATACTCCTGTAACATTCAATGTTCTGGAATTAGAAGGAGTTGCGCTAGTCTTAGTAACAGTATCTTTAGCTACTGATTTGTGTTCTTCACTAGTCTTACCTAAGTTACTACATGCGTAATATACCGGCATAGAAGCAAATGTAGCATTAGCTGTAGGGCCAGTTATATCTACTTTTACTGTATTAGTACCTTCAATAGCTTTAAATGTCTTGCTATCTAAAGTAACCTAAGCAGGATTAGTATTAGCGGCAGCATTCTCTACACTACCGTTAGTAGTACGTTTCATAGTATAATTAACTGAATTTAAAGCAGCATTGCTAGCATTAACTGTTATAGTAGTATTAGAAGAATCTTTAGTATTATCATTAGCAGAACTATAACCGTAAGTAAACCCACTATATGTTCTTGCTGTAGTAGACATAGTAGCAGCAGATAATGTAGTCTTCCCAATAGTAACAGTAGCACCTACTTCTACTAAGCCTGTATTACTTAATGTAAATGAAGGAGCTGCAATAGCTGCACTAACTGTACCTTCTTTGAACACAAGATTAGTAGGCCATAATTCTTTAGTAAATAAAGATACAAATAAATCCTACATGCTTGTATCAGGACTAATACTGTTTATACCAGCTTTGTTAAGTAAGTCAGCTAACGGACCACCTGCAACCGGTATAGCATCAGTAGTCTTTATAGTTTCTGTAGTATCTTCTATTAATTCCTGATAATTACCATTATCAGTTAAATACTTATTACCATCTCCGTCAGTAACTATCTTATCTACTTTTACTTTATCTGTAGCAGACATAACGCCTGCATTACTAGTAGTAGCTGATGGAATAGTTTTACTACCTTGAGCATCACCATCAAACAAACCTGATTCCTGTTTAACGTCATACTCATAGTTGAAAATAACAGTTGAACCATCTGTAGTAAAGTCTGCAACTTCTCTAATGACGTTATCAGGTAAACTATTAGCTATATCAGCTAAATGCTTACCTTTACCACCATCATACGCAGTACCAGTTACTTCTCCAATAAATAGTCTTTCTGACATAACTACCATATCATTACCATCCCAAAGATGTATGATATTAGTTCTGTTGTACTCATCTAAACCTACTAATACATATACTTTAGATGTAAGTGGGTCTAACATATCCCACTTATTAAAACTTCTAACGTATAGTTTCTTATTTTCTTTGCAGTAGTAAATATCTCCTTCTTTAGCTTGATATAACAGTAAGTCCATTTCTGATACTGTATCTACAAACTTCTATATTTTTATTAAAGCTTGTAGTTCTACATCGCTATCAGATATATCACATATATAATCTATTAAGGACTATATACTTAACTTACCATTATGAATGCCATCTTGAAAAGGAATTATTTCTTTACCATTGAGATCTTTCCTTTCGACTAACTGACTTATTCTAATTCCTTTTGTAATCATATTACTTATTCTGTTTTTAATGCATTAATAGCATCTATAATAGCAGGCTTACAGTATTGATTTACAAATTGCATAATAATTTGCATTTCTTCATCTGTATATTCTAGCTCATCTTCAGAATTATATATCTTTAAAGCTAACGAATGAGCTTTAATACCACTACCTACTTCATAAATCAATTCACCTAATTGTTGTCTCGCATCCATACAAATTTTATTTGTTTTTTGGATGTCAGTGTATACTTCCAGTTGTGCAAAATTTATTTTCATAATTAAATAGATCTACTTCTAAGTATTGCATAATATTTGTTTTGTGAATATACTAATAGAAAATCCATAACATCTCCTGCATTCACAGTAATCCATTCTATTCTATTACCATTATTATCATATAATATAGGTCTATTAGGATCACTGTCATTATTTCCTCTACCCCATATATTGCATTCTTTTGGATTACTACGTGGGTTATAAACAAATGTTACAGGAACGGCCCATTCAACAGTTTGTATGGCTAACTTTGTTTTTACACTATCAAGATGTGGTAATCCATACCACATACGTCTAACACTACTACCTATAAATATAGTCCTTGAATATTGCTGATACAGTATCTAATTTTCAGAAGGATCTGTAGCATAACTAAGTTTATAACCTACCACATCTCCATATAATGATAAACTTCCCGAGCCGTATATTGCCATATTACGAATTAAACTGCCAGTAATATCAAAGTACAGACCATCATTTATCTATGCAACGTCAAAATCATTAGCATTACTTTTAAAAGAACCAAAGTATGAATAACCTAAAGAATTAGGAGTACCTATTAATGCTTCTCTTTCACCTTCCTTAAACTTTATATAACTAGAGAACAGCTTCATTCCGTTTGTCTCTGTACCACCAAATAGCACACCTGTAATTTCAAGTGACTAAATAGTACCAGATAATGCTTCTATTTCTCCCCTTATGGATGCGTTATTAGCTACCATTCTACCATCTTGTCTAACTAAAAATGGAGCTTTAGATCTATTTTCTTCAGTAGTACCGGCCCATATACGAACAGAATTGTTATCATTACCACCTTCACCAGTAATACCTGCTACTACATGGAAATCATTAGTTGTATTACCAGTTTGATAACCAACTCTTAATGAATTACCTGTAATAAAATCTAATTTAGCATTCTTAGCTATAATTAAATCGGTATATATACTAGCTACATTTTGAGCTAATTCTTCCCAATATTCAGTTCCTCCTGAAGTACCGGGTTGATTATCACTAGAAGATAAATGTTTACCTTGTCCCTGACCTCTGTCTATAGTAGATATACATTTATAAGCTTTATAACCAGTAGAAGTTCCTAAGTCTTTAACTAATACAACATCTAAGTATCTTAATGGTTGTACTGTAGGAGATACTTCACTTTCATTGCAATAAATTCTACCTGGCCACCATTCAGATCTACGTACTATTAATCCTTCTCCAGTATCGCCTTTGGATACTTGCATTAACCAATCTGGGTTATTGTGATCAGGTTTAGTATCTGTACCATTTATATTAACACATAGCCACAAGTAACCTAGTACACTTACTCTATCATAATAGTCATAATGAGTGTCTGGTTCCCACGGTCCTCTGTCATTAGCATACCTTATTTCTTCACCGTTTGGTTTTACTTGAGTAATAGTACCAGTAAAGTATACAGAATTTAAGTATGCAGAGTATCCTCTCATATCATAACCAAACATGTTAAGGTTATCCAGATTACCAAACTACATAGCTATATTCTTAGCTTTCTAATCCCAAGTATCTTGATTTACTAAGTAACGTGTATAAGTACGAGTTGAATAGCAAGATGTTTGGCGGTCTACATTAGTCTTATTACCGTATGCTACAAAGTTCATTTGAGCACATGGGTGAAACGTCATATTCCAATAATCATCTACTGGTCTAAGCTTGTAACCAAATTTCTTGTTTTGTGCATCTAGTATATTAGTAACTTCAAAGTAAACAGTATAGAAACCTGCAAACTTTCTATTACCTCTACCATCATCTTCATCATTTTCAGCATTTTCATCTGTCTTCTCTGAATGATATATACCCATACATAAGTCACCCATCGATACAGCCCCGTATTCTCCTTCTTCTAGTTTCAGTGTAATAACACCTGAGTATTCATCTGTTTGTTCTACACTTTCTATTACACCTGCACCAGGAGCATTCCATTTATCACCTAATTGAATTTCTACACGGTTATATCTCAATTCAGGTACCTCAAGGAATCTACGTAAAGTAAGACTATCAAATTCAGCATGACCGTACTTATCAATCTTACCACCAAAACCAGTAAGACCTGATGCGAAACCTTCTTGACCAAATATTGCTGATTCTTTAAACCACACTTCATAAGCAGTAGAATCAGGTTTAATCTTACTTAAGAATACATCATCATATATCTCTGTATTCAGGTTCTTATTAGTCCACTTCTATAATTCACTATCCCATGCTAATGCATTGTCATTACGTAAATTATTAATAGATACATCTTGTAAATCAACTAATTTACCAAGTAAGCCAGTTACTACCTTATTAGCAGCAATATTTGACCATCTTTTACCATCATACTAAAGTAAGTCTAATTTAGCAGCATCTACTATATTAGTATCCTTCATCTACTCAATACGATTCTATAGATTAATTTGAGTTTGTAGACTGCCTATATTATTACGTAATTCTTCTATATCAGATGTATTAGCTGATATATTCTCATTAGACTTATCTAAGTCTGTATCTTTAGCATACTATATTAGACTATCTGATATAGTCTTAATAGATGTGGTATTTTTCTGTACTTGTTCTTCTAATGGAGTCATTTTTCACAAATTAAAAGTTCGTCATAGAATGTTTTTATACCTAAATCTACTCCTAAACTTTGTTCTAGCAGTATTGCTTTATCATCAGTTTCTGAAGTATCCTTCCACATTTCATCCAAAGGATGTACTAACTTGCTTATCAATGCTCTAAGACAATCTATTTGTTCATCTGTAAACTTTAAATCACTTTCTAATAGACGAGCAATATGATTAGCACAAACCCATTTACGTATACATGGTATACCTTGATTAGAGTTGTACTTAACTTTTAAGTTATACTCTTTACCTATTCTATATATATCATCTATTAGCATAATGAACAAACTCCGTTTCTACAAGTTTTATTACAAGCAAAGCAATCGTGGTTATTGTAGAATGTAGTTTTAGTATCTAAACATATATTTAGCATTCTAGCTATATCTGTATAATACTGTACTGCATCGTCTATTAAGTTATTATTGATAGCGTAACTTAACAGATCTTGTTTCAATAAAAACAATATCATTCTATCTATTTGCTGATCATCTAAACAAGTACTACAGTTCTTACATAGTAATTCTACTTCTTTATAATATATATCAGCTTGATTGAAAAAGAATTGACTTGAATTATCTATAGTAGCAATAAACGCACTCATACACATATTTTCTAATTTATTAGAATCTATTACTATAGATAATCTCTATTCGTCAATCTTTACATCAGAGCTATAGTCTGTACCTAATACTAATAATCTATATGAATGCTTATCAGGATTTACTGAACTCCTGTTAGAATAGTTATTCAGTGTGTCTATGTATAAATACAAATTAGAATCTACTGAATCAGGTATCTTTGTATCTAATTCTACTACTATGTTGTGTTTTACTATTGTTATACCAGTTATCTTCATATTAATACTTTTAAATAAAAAAAGGCTACAGGGCTATTTAGCCCCATAGCCCTTGTCAGCACACTGAAACACTGTTTTTATTATGCTACAGTTTCACCTTTGATAAATGACTGAATACCTTTATCAACGATAGAATTAACCATACTAGGACAGTATACTTCCGTAGTCAACGGAGTAGTCTTAATATATTGGTTGTCATTACTCAGATACAGGTTATCATTTTCAATTACTGCATAGTCATAAGAAGTACCTTCTACTACTTTGCGAGCCTGTTCTACTTCAGGATATGCACCAGTAAACACATGACCTTTATAGCCCATGTAGCGTACTTCTGCATCACGAACTTGCTTCCAGAAACCTTTACCAGGATTACCTGGAGTCTTAGCAATAGTAGCACCAGATACTGCTTCCGGCTGATTAGCAAGCAATGCACCAGGAACAGTATGATACAGAGATACTTCCATATCTACTACAGAGTATTCATTCAGAGAATAAACACCTTCATTATCATCTTTAACCATAGCAGTCAAAGTGAGAACAGCAGCAGCATTCTCAGCCTGAATACGACGATTCTTGTGAGCATTAATTTTCTTTACAAAAGCTTCCGCTAATTTCTGTGCTTCATTTGATTCAGCATATACTTCATAAGTATGAGTAAATTGGAAGTTATTAGCTTCAATATCTTTATACAATACACGAAGTACATATCTGTGACCAGCTACAATAGTAGCATTAGTCAAAGTAATAACTACTTTATCCTGAGTGGGTTCTACATGCTGACCGATTACGGCAGATGGTTTAGAACTCTTCTGAATCTCATTAGAGAATTCAATATTAGCTTTCTAAGCAACATTACCATCAGGCATAGTAACATTGATCTTTTCACCTGCAACACCTACATAGAGTGAGCTAGCCTTAGCGGCTTCTGCTGCTGTTTTAAGGATAGCTTTATTCTGATCAAACAAAGCTACTTCACCAGCATTCAAAGCATCTACAGTAGTATAGCTAGCAGGACATTCCTTACCGATAAGAACGGTGTGAACTGAAGTTATCATATAATGTAATTGTTATTTTAAATTAGACATATTAAGCGCTTCTGTCTATTTTCGCTTACTTTCTACTTTCCTAACTTGTTTAAAAGTTTAATTTCCACGTCAATAAGCGCTTTCTGTTAATGTTATTCCATTGAATTTACTTCATTAGAATATACATTATAATTTGGTAAAGTAGCTAATATTAACTATACTGCTAATTTAACTATTTCCATATGAGTATGACTAGGAAGGTCTGTATACTCATCAGTAGGATTAGCTTTAAGGTCTACTTTACTTGGTTTCTTTAAATACTCAATAGTATATTCAGCTACCTTATAATTACCATCAGTATATAAAGTAATAGTATTATCCTACATGAGTTTGATAGGTTTAGCTTTAGTATACTTTAGATGATACTCTGATAATGAATTCTCTTTGATTCTGTCTACAGTTTCAATAGTACCTTCTATAGTATCACTATACTTAACTTTATAGTTACCTTCCGAGTCTTTCTCCCAACAATCATTAGTAATACCATCTGCAGGAGCTATACCTGCTGTATCACCTAATAGTATTACATAATCGTCAGGTAAGGTAACTGTATAGGTTTCTTGATTAACCTTAGTAATGCCATTATCTTTATAAGTGTACTTTGTAACCAAAGTACGTAAATCATCAGTACGTTTCTAGTCCTACTCGAAGCCTCTTTGTTTGAAATTGATACCTGAATATCTAGTCTTCCAGAACTTATCGACAGCTTCATTAATAAATGATAATATAGTATCAGATGGTAGTTTATTATCAATAGCTAATGTAGGACTAATCAGCTATAGTCTTCTTTCTACCTCTATTTGCATTTCACGTGGACTCATTATTCATTCAAGCTATCAAGTTGTACTTTAGTCTGTGTTCTCTGAGATTCTATAGTCTCTAGTGCTATTTCTACAGCTCTATCAATTACCTCATTTAATATGTAATCAGGAACCTCAGTGATATCTTTATTGTAGTCTGTATAGCTTATATTCTGAGGATACTTAATATAAGTAATATCAGCAGTATAAGTATCAGCAGACATACGTATAGGATCTATATATATCTTCAATGTATTATCTTCTAATACTGCTACAGGGGTTTCTATCCAAGGCATATTGTTATATGTCTGTAAGAATCCTTTAGCCTTTTCGTGATCTATAAGTGTACATATAGCAACTTCATCATTGAAGTGTAATACACAATCTACATAGAACATTCTCTTAAGTTCTTGATTGTCTTTAAAGAAATTAGATAGAGTAAGAACATTAGAGCTAGAGTATGGATATACTAAAGGTTGTGCAGCATCTGTCTTAATTAATTTCTATAGGTCAGCAATACGTTTAACAGCACCTTCGAATCCTACTTTCATAGTATTATTGCCAGTATACTTATTACATATTACTTCTATATAAGCCTAATTAAGAAACAAATCTATTTCTTCAGGAAGGAATGCAGGGCAGCCACCGAAAGCGACTGCCTCTGAATTCTTATCCATGAGAACTTTAAATGCCTTATGTAAATCAGATATCTTCATTATTTGGATTTAATTTCATTCATAATGGCTAACTTAATGTCTTGATTTTTCTTATCTTGTAAGTAAACAATAACATCATCAATACCATTACCAATCAGATCTGTACCAAAGAAGTATTGAGTTCTATTCTTACGAATAATATTTTTAGCAATAGCTTCTTCAATAACAAAGTTAATTTCTTTATTTGGGTTATTTACCCATTTCAACATAAACTTATCAGGTGCTGTTTCAACTTGTTCAGTAAGCTTAGCTTCAACGAGTTCATTTGACATAGTATCTGATTTCATACCATATAAACGTAAGCACTTACGCATATCTTCAATAGACATTTTATCTAATTCTCTATATGCTTCACGCTTAATCTTATTGATACGATTAGCTTGTTCTGCTTCAGAGTCTTTATTAATCAGTACATAGTCTTTAGAAGGATTCATATTAGCTAATCCATCTGCTACTCGTTTGTGACCTTTAAGGAACAGATATTGCAATTCATCCAACGGCTTATCTGTATCCAGTATTAGATCTCTTTTACCAAGTTTAACTGCGAAGGTAGTCCAAAAATCGCTATTAGGAGACAACTCACCTTCTTCTTTATTTAAGGCTTTCTCTAATCTACGAGCATCTTCTGTACTCAAGCCAGTGTAGATATTACCAGATCTAGTCCAGTAAGGTCCTACATAATCAAATGTTGTAGGCCATTTTGTAAGTCCGGTCCAAGGATTTACTTTAACTATTCTAACGATTACTTCCATAATACAATGTATTAGATTTATCCTGTTATTCTTTATATTTCCAGATATATTTAGTATTACTCCAAGCTCTACTATTAGAAGGATCAACGGGATTTTGAAGTTGCCTTTGAATGGATCTACGGTCTGAATTAGTAGCTCTAGCCGCTTCAGATATAGAAACAAATTCTGCTATCAGATTATTTTCTTTGTCATATTGACAAATGGCTTTAGCTATTTTAGCTCCATTTTCACGGAACGTATTCAATTGCTTTTCTGTAAGCTTTCTATTCTTTCTAGCTTCTGCATCAGCTTTCCTACAAGCCTCAGATATAGTAGGTTTCCAATTAGGATCTTTAGCAAATAAGCTAGCAGGAACAGTTTCAGGTACATTAGGATATTCTGATTTATAAACCCATATATAAGGATTTCTTTTAGACCCTACTATATTCTCATGTTTAAGTGAGGTTATGATAGTAGTGGGGCTTAATCCTAATTCCTTAGCTGCTATATTTACTCCTTCAAACTCTCTTATAAATATACCTTCTTTTGTGTATTGAAGAATAGGCTTACGTCTATTATCTCCTATTTTACCAGAGTTCCAGTAAGCTTCCCTGTTTTCAGTTCTTACTTTACCTGCTTCTGATAATTTCATTCGAGTTTCTTCAGATACCTCTCTACCAATAGCTTTCTGACGAATTTTATCGCGGGTTTCCATAGTAACATATCTACCAATAGTACCATCTCCGCCCTCTGTCATATTATAACCAAATTCGTCTTGTAATGACTTATACTCGGAAATATAATATTTTTCTTTCTCTTCTAGTTCTTCCCAGCTATTACAAAAATCTATGAGTTCTATTGAGAAATTTTCTTTGCCATACTTACGTATAGCATTATGTAATTTAAAAGGGCATCCGTGCTCGGCATTATAGAGATGTTCTTTCCACCGAGCACTTAACCCTTTACTTGTAATGCCAATGTAAACTTTGTTATTAGTTTTGTTAGTTATCTTGTAAACATCGTATGATCTCATCATAGTTTCTAAGTTTTATTGTTATATTTTATATAACGTAGACTTAGCCGCATAGTTACCGATAACTGTAATTATTTAACAAATTTTAACATTTAGCTATTATTCTAATATCAATTCTCCACAAGCCCGTGGATCCCTCAACATTATTCCCATTTCTCCAAGGAAGAATACGGTATAACCGTCCTTACCATTAGATCTCAGAGTATCTTTAGACTTAGCATAACCAGACGGAGCTACAGCACCACCAGTATACCAAGTTACGAATTCACGATCTTTACGTACTACTTTAACGATGTTAGCTTCACCATCACGACGACCAAGATCCAAGAAAGTCATACGATATGATTCCTTCGGTTTCAAGGTTACCGGATGCAATTCACGGTTATAAGTAGTATCATCGTACAGCGGGAAGTACTTCAGAGTCAACTCGATACCGTTGGTCATTTTGTAAGTCTTGAACTGACCACCAAAAGTAAGGTTATCACCAGAACCAGTTACAAATACTGTATCCATCAGATTCATAGTAGCTACCTTCTCTTTCAAGATACGGTCAAACTCACGCATACCCATTTCACCAGTCAAGGCAACAAACTTACGTTCGTTAGTACCAAGACAGTTGTAAGACAGATCGAACAAGAAGTCTTCCAACATTTCACCAGTTAAACGAGTGTAATAACGTCTGTTAGACGGAGCAATCTGTTCCAACAAACCAGCACCGATAAATACCGGACGGCCGTTAGTACCCTTCAAATTACAAGAACCGTCTTTGTTTACATTAGTCTTCATGTAAACCAACATACGTTCACATCTCTTATACCATTCACGCAAAGCTTTCCATTCCTGATAATCAGCCCACAAGTAAGAAGTCTTACCAGTTGCAGGATCTTTCAGAGCAATAGCCATTACAGTAGAATAGGCAGAACCAGTGATATCGTAGTTAATACGAATCGTAGTAAGGTAGTTACGCATCTTGAAGTGAGTGTTATAGTTCAAGATATCACCCTCTTCACTGTATTCCTCATATGCAGAAGCAAGACGAGAAACCTGCTTTCCAGCTTCAAGATATTCAGCAGGAATATAAGATGAAGGTTGACCATCGGCTACAAAACAAGTATATACCCACAGATTTCCATCTTGATAAGGTGCGCCAGATACACGTACTTGGAATTCCTTGTTATCAAACTCAAGAATAGCACCAGGACCAAACCAGTTATCTTCCAACCACAACATAATAGGTGTGTTACCCAAACCTGCAGTAGAAGTAGAAGTAATAGCTGCGCCATTCCATTTAGCGTCTCTAATTGTTACGGCACGGTCAGCATCGATCATTACAGACCATTCAAATGAAGGCTGATCGATAGTCATAACGTTGCCAAGACCACCTGTCAACATATCCAAAGAAGTGCTATAGCCACTATCTTTAGTACCGAATACATAAGACAGAATGGTAGAAACCTGATACGGATTCTACTGAGAAGCTACAGAAATCTTCGCAGTATCAATCAGGTCAGAAAACCACTTACCTTTGTATAGTTGCAGATTGTTAAGAATACTGTTATCCATAAAAATACTAGTAATTTAATTTATTTGTTTTAATTTTATTATGCGACACGTAGTTGTCGTGCAAAAGTATCCCAAATAGTTGAGGTACTGTCATTGTTTATAACTTGCTTCCTAGACTTCTTAGTAACTCCACTTCCTCTCAAACTATTTTTGAAATTATCTAGAGCGTCTTTCTTACCTTTCTGCTTTGCAATAGTAATCAAACTATCACCCTTCATAGTAAAGTAAGCGGAAGTAATCAAATTCTTAAGGCTTTTAGCATAATCTTTCTGATACTTGGTAACACCTTCTGCATCAGGTTTAAATATATATTCCAACAAAGCTCGTTTGTCTTTTTCTGGAATTTCAATACCATAAATGCTATCCATGCCTTTTATTTCAGAGACAACGTTATTAAAGAATGTCTGTTGCTGCTTCTAAGCCTCTCTAGCAGACTTTTGTTGCTCCTCTAATAGCTTTTCCTTCCTTTCAGCTTTGATGTCTTTAAGAGCCTCTAATGCATCCACAGCTTCATCTTCAAGAATACCAGCATCTTCATACTTAGTAATCTTCTTATCAATCTGTTTAGCAGAGAAGCCTTTCTCTTTCAAAAACTCCTTTACAACTAATTTCTGATTTATTTCGTTATCCTCCACCTCGATATTGTCAAGATCAATATCAGCGTCAATACTAAAATAATCTTTAAGGTTACCTCCATTACGTACAAATTCATCAAGTTTCTCTACTTCCTCACTAGCATACTGAGGTACAGAGTTTTCTTCAATTACATCTTTAAAATATTCAATAAGGTCTTCTGCAGTCTTAGGCTTATCTTCATCTTCTACATCAGACCAACCTAACTGTTCAGACAATGAATCAAAGAAGTTAACGATTAGTTCTTCGGAAGTAGTTCCATCATCGGAATCTATATCATCCTCCTCTCCTTTTTCATCCACAGTGTCATTATCCTTGTCAGTCTTAGTTGTCTTCTTACTAGACTTCTTAGTTTTTGAAGGCTCATTAGTTTCAATGTCGTCGTCTTCTTCACCTTTGCCATCTACATCATCTTCTTCCTCTTCTTCATCTTCTTTGTTATTTGTAGATTTCTTACTTGTTTTACCTCGTAGTGCTTCCAACTCCTCATCTGTCAGCTCTTCAACTGCATCAAATTCATTATCAATATTATGTGAGGTTACTGTGAACGGTAGATTTACTACAT
>ERZ1673702.2476-NODE-2476-length-16236-cov-8.918114_pt1 | contig 16236 bp, 15 predicted proteins | sample MGYA00580232_ERZ1673702 | MGnify/ENA primary metagenome ERZ1673702 (study PRJEB41218, sample SAMN15661792) | gut metagenome | host: Homo sapiens | place: Canada: London | collected 2015-08-20/2019-03-30 | study: EMG produced TPA metagenomics assembly of... | reverse complement strand
GATTTGAATGCTATAAAATAGCATACTTGGGTATTAAAATTCCCCAATAATTATCTCGGAATTCGTTTGAAAACTTTTCCAGTTCAGATAATGGCGATTTTCTCAACCTGTTTTTGCGCCATCTTGACTATCACAACACTATCGTCGGTCATCGTAATCGCATGTTGCTTTGTTGTCCCGGAGAATCCGAGTCCAAAAAAGCAACCGTCCGGATCGGCGGACGGTTGCTATAATTGGTTTATTCTACTTCATTCGGCACATGGACGTACACTTCGTCCAGCCAAAGAACATTCTCATTATAAAATCTCCAGCGAATGAAACGGGCATCGACCTGATCGAAAAATGAAACATACAGGGTATATCGCGACATCGTCACCGGAGCTTTCGGCATCAGTTCCAGCCAAGTCACACCATCCGTACTGACTTCAAGCTGACTCATGGTCGGGCAATAGGAAGCACCATAAAGGAAGTTAGCCGATACACCCGTCAGAGTCAGAGTCTTTTGCATATCTATGGAAACCCCCAAATAATTTCCTTCGGTTTTCACATCTTCTTCAGTGAAAATCGCATCTTCGGTCAGAGCCGAAGTGTCCGTCCATTGGCTGTCGGATGCGGCCTCACTGATTTGCACATGCCATTTTGCTCTCTCACTATCAGGATAAAAGTCCCCAGACGGCATATTTCCCGTCTCTACGGCCGTATAAGCACTTTTGTTGATCCGATAGGTCACATGCTGCATTTCAGGAGCCACGAGAACTGCCGACGGAGCGACCTCCAAGATCCGTACGTTGATCTCATAGGTCGCTGCAGCCTTGTTATCATTTGCAAATGCCCAATCGGAAATTCGCAGTTCCTTATTCACGGAGAGCTCCCCGGCCGGAATTTTAACAACGTCACCATCCGTAAAGACAACATTTTCTTTCGTCAACCCTTCACCTGTCACTTCAAGTTCGAGTTTAACGGTCAACTCCTCAGTGTAGGCCTTCGAGACGCCTACCGGGAACGACATTTTGACGTTATCATTGACCACCCCGGCAGAAGAATGCTTTATTTCAAAAGTCCGATCCGCCCGTCCCAGATAAACCATTCGTTCCTTGAAATAATAGGGTAATACCTCGTCCGTATCCGGATGTTCACAGCCCGCGGACATAACTGCAACCGAGCAGACGAGCATAGCGAATTTTATCGTTTTTTTCATATTCGTAATTTGCTTTGAATAGAAACTCAATTATTCGGATCGCTGAAATCCACTTTTTCTTTAGACCATACGGGCGCTTTCGCACACTGGAGATCGAATCCGTTGGAGGTTGCATCCTTGAAAAGGCTGCCTTCCCCTTCGTCAAGTTTCCAATATCCGAAAAGCCCCTCGGAGTTCGCCGGTACCTGACGGTTCATCGCATCCTGAATGGCACTCTGCGGAAGAGCCTTTTTCCAGAACCGTACCTGAGCCATCTTACCGTCGGTAGTAAACCACCCGGATGAAGGTACCAATTCGAGACCATTGATCAAATAGGAGGAATTAGCCAGCGTGATAGAACTGTCCTCCGAACCATTGATATACATCGTACATTTACCGTTTCCTGTCACGAATGCAATGTGATACCATGTTTCGGGCTGGAACTTCAAATTGCTGTTGAACTGCGATCCTGCGATTTTGATCTGGAGCTTGTCATAATCCACATCTGCATCTCCGAAACGGATATAGACTTCGTTGGCCGATTCGGGACGCGTCACCTGCCAGATCGCCTGGTTGTTTATATTGAAATCCTTGACCCATACCCATCCTTCAAGTGTCCAGGCATCGGTCTGGATGTTCCAGTCGCTCAAAGCAGAGGCCGGAGTATCCTTTGTCAGGGTGGGAACAACCTGCATATGGGGAGTCGAAAGCAGATAGAGTATCCGACCGGTATTTTGCGACACAGATACGGGAGCGTCTGTCTCGGTGATACGCAACGGAATACAATAAGCGCTACCGTCGTCTACGGGGAACTCTCCGATGTTGATATCCACAGCCTCCGAACTGATATTCCCGGCGGGAATCGTCACGGTGTTCGAATAAGTGAGGTATGTGTCAGGAAGCACGGCGTAGTCGGTTCCGTTCCTACGGTTATACTCTTCCGCCAAACCTGTATCGGTTCCGAGCGTGACATGCACATCCTGGCTGAGCGCTTGCGCCAATTGAACGTGGATCGACGTTTTCGTATCGCCCTTGACCGTGAGATTCTCGACTTGCTGATTGAACTTATTGGCAGGGGCAGCTTCGCTGATATAGACGAGATTCCGAATCGGACTGTATTCCGCATCCTTGCATCCGCCGAAAAAAACGGACATCACTCCCAACACGAATAATCTCAAAATCGAATCGTATTTCATGACAAACAATGTTTTTCGTTATTTAATTACAGGATTCGCGACACCTATTGCCTGCCGCGTATATTGATAACCGGGATCGAAACCGATACGGTATGCGCCAAACCCACCAATTTTGGCATCTACGCCGGGATAGGAATACGCAGCATACCCTGCTACTTTCGTAGTCGTAATACCATCACGGTTGATAAGAGTACCGCCACCGGTCGAACCGTACGATTCAAAGTTTGCGCATAAAATGGTTTTACTGACGATCTCTTCCATGTCCATATATCTCCTAAACCGATTGTACAACCCGTCAATGCGCTCATCAATAGCTTCATATCTGTTGTCCCCGTATGCCTGGAAGATGAAATAGTCTATCTTTTGACAGTCTTCGCTGAGGAGCGTTTCCGGAGCTCCATCCACGCACAAGAGTTTCCCCGTCCCCGACTGGGGTCCCAACTCTTTCGACAGTTCATCGAGCAGGATATTGATCCGCTCGGGATACATGGAGATATTTCCTCCGTAGGATCCCGGCTCCAGATCAAAATCGAATCCGTCCCACTGATATTTGCGGACAGTATCGAGAATCGATCGTGCATATTTGCGGATCGCCTTTTCGATTCCTTCCGGCGAACTGTCGCCGTAATGAGGACTTCCTTCCCAGTAACTATCCGAATCTTGGTACCAGCCCCAGAATGCCGCCCGGGCTTCGGCGATCGATTGATAGGGCACGCCATCCACGGTCAGCGTCTCCTCGATCTCGGGCGGAGTGGTCTGGGCTCCGATATGATCGATGATGAAACACATCATGACTTTCGTCCCCTTGAGTTCCCGAACCTTCCGCAAATCCTCCTTTTTCTCGAGGCTGAGATTATTCCAGTTGCCCCACATGGAGACGAGGTCCATCGAATCGGGCAACCCCATCAGCTGCGAGGTCATCTGGGTACCCGTTCCCGTCCAGTCGCTGAACCAGCCGAAAGCGATCGTATGGTCGGATTTTTTGTATTCACGCAGATTTGCGTAATAGGCGTCGCCGTGGCTCGACCCGACTCCGCCGTTGGGTTCGTAATTCAGCGCTTCCGTTTCGGTCCATTCGTTGCAGGAGGCAAACGTCATAGCGCCCAATACGATAGCGATCAGTATGTTAATTGCACTTTTCATAATTGATCTCGTTTTTCGGATTATCGGTTAGTATTTCTTTTCCGATTTCAGAGCCCACCAAAGCTCCGTGTTATCGCTGTCCGTCTGAGAAGAAAGCAACTGCACGGCCGCCGCAACGTTGGCTCCGTTGTTGGTATATTCGCTCTGCGAGAACCGCAGACGGCGTTGTCCGCGTTCGCTGTCGACGCCCTGGGCCGAGAGATTGTTGAACGGAGGGAAGATGTAGGGGTATCCCGTGCGGCGGAAATCGCACCATGCCTCCAGTCCGTTGGGAAATCCGGCGATCCATTTCTGGGTGATGATCCGCTCGAGCATCTGATCGAAGTTCGCCGAAGAATCCCATTTGATCGTGACTTTCGACTTGTTCGTGCAATTATACCCCGGATCATTGATGTCGGTGAAACCGGCAGGAACGGACACTTCGTCCGCCAAATAGGTATCAGCCCCCGAAGCTCCCCACTCTTCGAACGAAAGACGGACGCCTTGTTCATACCATTGTCCGGCCTGCGATTTGTCGCCCCAACGCAATTCATACTCGGCGCGCAGGAAAGCGGCTTCGGCCGCCAGCATGATCGGCATGGGAGCGGTCTTCTTGTCCGCACTTTCATAGATCAGTCCGGAATAGTTCTGGTAGCTGGCCGGAAGTACACCGGCGATTCCGGACCGCACGCCCACATAATCGCCCGAACCCTCCTTTTCGGTTTGACGAGTGAAATATTTTTCCCGGCGCGGATCGTTGTAACCGTTCATGTAGGAAACGATGCAAGCGTTCGCCTTGACCTCGTAAGAACCCCATCCGGTCGAAATCTGATAAAATCCATTCGGATATCGACCGTTCAGATTGTCGTAGGCACTATCCCCCGTAGCCGTCATGACACCAGCTTCGATGGCCTCGGCAGCCTTTTCACGGGCAAAGTCGGGTTCGACGTTCGACAAACGCATCGCCATACGCAGCTTGAGCGTATTGGCGAATTTGAGCCATTTATTGTTGTCGCCGTTGTAAATGCGGTCTACCGTAGCCAGCGGCATCGAACCCGAAATGGCGGCCGACTGAATCTCGGCGATGGCAGCATCCAGATCGTCGAACATAGCGTGCCAAGCCGTTTTTTCATCGTCGTAAGCGACATAGAAATCGCCGTTGGCCACCTTCGAATAGGGAAGCGGACCCTGCAAAGAGGCCACCATCTGCATCGTATAGACGCGCAACAGTTGGGCCATCTGGTAATAATATCCTTCACCGCCCGTATGCCGTTGAACATTGAACCAGCCGGGATACAAACCCTTGCCGCCGTCGGCCGTGAAATACCAATCGACGGTCCATTTGTTCCATTCGTCGTCGATATTGAAAGTCGCGTAAAGGTTACGGCGGCTCCACGAATTAGGAGCGGTGACATATCCGCCGAAGCAGGCCCAGAACGTGTTGTTGCGCTGGCAGGGGTTCTCTTCCGGAGAGGCCAGGCAGTCGAACATGGCCGGAAAGAAACTCGTCACGGGCAACGTCTGGGGTTCATAAGGATTGGTATTGAACCCTTCGAAGCCGCTTGTGCAACCGGCCAGAGTCCCCAATGAAACAAGGCCCAGAAAATATTTACATATCTTATTCATAACGCTTCTTCAGATTTAGAATTGAAGTTTGACATTGAAACCGAAATTGCGCGTGCTCGGCAACATGAACGAATCGAAGCCCTGATAGTAGTTCGACATCACTTCGGCCGACAGTTCGGGATCGAACGGAGCTTTGCAGTAGATCATCCAAAGATTTTTGCCGACGAACCCGATCGTCATTCTCACCTTGTCGCGGAACCATTTCTTCGGCAGCGTATAGTTCAGACTCAGTTCCTGCAGACGGACATTGGTGGCATCATAGGTATAATAAGCGGCATTGCCACTGATGACACTCAGGTATTTTTGCGCATCAACCATTCCTTCGTTGATCTTCACACCTCCGGCATCGCGCAATTTGGCGGAACGTTCCGACACGCCGTACTGATCCAGATAGGACTCCGTGGCACTCATCACGATACCGCCCAGACGGGCCGAGAAGGTCATGCCCAGATCGAGTCCCTTCCAACCGAAATGCGTATTCCAACCCATGTTGGCCTTGGGGAAAATCGATCCGAGGAATGTCTTCTTCTCCTCCACAGAGAGCCCGGCCGACGGATCGTCGTAAATATAGCCGTTGAAATCACGTTTGAGCAGGTGGTAGGCGAAAACATCGCCCATCGAGCCGCCCTCTCGCAAAATCAGTTTGGCGTCCAGACCGCCGAAACCGCCCTTCTCGATTTCGTCACCCATTTCGATCAGCTCTCCGGTCAGCGGGTTGCGTACCCCGTCCACCAACGAGATGATCTTGTTTTCATTCCACGTCAGCGTGTAATTGGTCGAGAAGGAGAAGTCGCCCCATTCGTTGTTGTAACCCAGAGCCATCTCGATACCTTGGTTCAGGATGTTTCCGCTCTGGACGGGCGTATCGACATAACCCGATGCGGGCGGCAGCTTGGCATAGAAGGTCTGGTTGTAGGTATTGGACCGATAGTACGTGAGATCGAAATTGATGTGGTTGAGAAACCGGGCATTCACACCGACCTCCCAGGATTTCGTGCGTTCGGGTTTCAAATCGAGATTCGGATAGGTTGACGATGACGACCAACTGCCCGATTCTCCGTCGTACTTGTAATATACCTTGGTCATGTAACGGTCATACGAATTTCCGACCTCGGTGTACGATCCGCGCACCTTGAGGAACGAAAGCCACTTCGGAGCATTGAACATGTTCGACACGACAGCCGAAAGTCCGACCGAAGGATAGAAGAACGACGTATAGTTCGAATAAGCGAGGCGAGACTCCCAGTCGTTACGCCCGGTAAGCGTCAGGTAGAGCATCGACTTCCAGCCCACTTCGATGTTGGTGAAAAGCGCCTGCGACTGGTCGTGATAACCGTCTTGCGTAGGCTTGTACTTCGTATCGCGGTCGAGATTCTTGACCGTGAAGAAGTTGGGTATTTCGGCCAACTGACCGTTGTAACCTACCGACTCATACTTGGAATCGTTGAGCGAGGCTCCGACATTGACATTCAACGACCAGTCGTTCCATGACTTTTTCACCGTAGCGATCACGTCGGCATAGGTGCTTTTCAGATCGGACGTGACATTGCGATAGGAGCCGTTGGCTCCGGCCCAAAGGTTATCCGTCGAAGCATAGAGCTTATAGGTATTCACGTTATGGTAATTGTCCACTTTCACACGTCCTGCAATGTCGAACCAGTCCGTCACCTCCCACTTGAGCGATCCGCTCAGCATATAACGGTCTTTCTTGTTTTCGCGCAACTCGCGGTTCTGCACCCAGTAGGGATTTTGCATACCCACGTTGTTATTGCCGTAGGGCCAATAGACCGTGTTGTATCCCAATGCGGCGTCGTAACGCTCGTACAACCGGATATCCTCGAAATTATCGCTTCGGGGAAAGAGATAGAGACCCGGCAGCGGATTGTAATAGATACCCTGAGACATCATGTTCAGGTCGGTCTGCTTGACATAGTTAGTCCCCAGGTCGAAGGAGAGTTTATCCTTGGCGAACTTCGAAGTATAGCGGGCCGAAAAATTGTAACGGTCGTATTCGCTGTTGGGAAGCGTTCCCGTCGAATTAGTCGTAGAAGCCGAAGCGTAAATCTGGTTTTTCTGATTACCCGTGGAAAGCGACACCGTATTGATGACATTCGCTCCGGTATTGAAGTAATTCCGGGGATCATAGTCCGAATCGACCCGGCTGCCCCAACTTACGATCTGACCGACGGCATTGCCGTACTTGCTCTGCATGCGGGGCATCATGTAGACGCGGGAGAACGTGGTGCTGTTCGAAAGGGTGACGACCGTCCTATCGGCCTGTCCTTTTTTCGTGGTAATCAGCACGACGCCCGATGCTGCGGCATTACCGTACAAAGCGGCCGCCGACGGTCCCGTCAGCATCGATATCGATTCGATATCATCGGGATTGATGTCCGCCACACCGTCCGTTCCGGGCTGCTCGGACATGCTCGACGCCTCCGTTTGAGAGTTGAACATCGGGGAGGTCGAGAAGTTGAACATCGGAATACCGTCGATGACATAAAGCGCCTGGTTACTGCCCGTAAGCGACTTGGCTCCGCGCATCACCACACGCGACGCACCGCCGGGACCGTTGGCGCCGGCATTGATCGTAACGCCCGCCACCTTGCCGACCAGCGAGTTCATGAAGTTGGCATCCTTGACCGTTGTCAGTTCTTCGGCTTTCACCTGCTGGACATTGTACGAGAGCGATTTCTCCTCACGCTTGATACCGAGGGCGGTTACCACGACCGTATTGACCATCGTGGACTCCTCCTCCAGCGTAATGCGCAGTTCCGTCTGACCGGCATAAGGGATCTCCAACGCCTTGTATCCGATGAACGAAACAAGCAGCACATCGCCTTTTTTCGCTTCGAGGGAAAACGAACCGTCTGCGGAAGTCGTTGTTCCGACCGTACTGTTCTTAATCATCACCGTAGCACCAATGACCGGGCCGGATTTATCGGAGACAAAGCCTTTCACGAGCATCGTCTCCGGCATTTGTATCGAAAGCGTGATGTACTGATTATCGACCGAGTAGGAGATATCCGTACCCGACACCATTTGGTCGAGCACTTCGGCGAGCGGACGGTCGGTCGCACGGATAGTCACGATCCGATGAATATCGACATCCTTGTTCGAAAGAAACAGATAATTGGTTTGTTTTTCGATCTCGTTCATCACCCGCTCTATGGGAACCTGTTCCAAATCGATCGTCACGTTCGTGCTTTGGGCATACGACCGCGTGACGGAGAAAGATGCGGTAATGACAAAAAGGAGTGTAAACAGGCATTTGATTTGCCGAATACGTTTTTTGTTCATACTTTTGTAAAATAGTTGGTTTTAGGAATGATAGTGTTTTTTCGACGACCGACTACGCCTGTGAATGCTTCCGACATTCGCAGGCTTTTTCATATAAGGGTCGTTTCCGGAGAGTGGGGGCTGGTTATTTTTTCATGGTTCAAATTTTTGGTTAGTATTTTCGACTTTGTCCGGTCACCGTATGTAGATCGTTTTGTTGTCCTCGCTACGAATATAATTGAACGTAGTCGTCCGTTGCAACATATGCAGCGCGGTCTCGATACCATCCGAAATGCGGATTTTGCCGTAATTGTAGTCGATGTCCGGCAGGTTGTCGCGCTCGATGACGATATCAACTCCGAAATATTTTTCGAATTTATGCATTAACTGATCAAAAGTCAGTCCTTTGATACTGATCAGCCCCTGTGTCCACAAGCATTCGTCCCAATCGGCGCGGCCGACGTGCAAATGGTTCCCGACAAGATGTATTTTGTCGTTGGGACGCAGAATGTAACGTTCGTCGCTTGTAAGTTTGTTGGTCACCTCGACCTTACCGTGCAATAATGCAGTCGAAAACGAACCCTCCTTTTCATTCGCCGCCACGTCAAATCGTGTTCCCAACACCTTCACATCACAAGCGAATGTTTCCACCACAAAAGGACGTTTTTCATCGTGTTCGACATCGAACATCGCCTCTCCCTCTATCTTTACCCGACGTTCTCCGCCTACAAAGATCGACGGATACTCCAACCGTGCCCCAGCACTGAGCCAGACATCGGTTCCGTCTTCGAGTTTCATGCGGAATTGTTGTCCTGCCGGAACTTCCAATGTCGTCATCCGCCGTGACCATTCGTCGAGCTTGTATTGGACAAAGCCCCATGTCAACCCGACCGTTACAACCACCACTGCGGCCAACTCGATGCCGTAACGGGCAATATTGCGGAAAAAACCTTTTCGTCCCTCAGTCGGCATCGCCGCTCCGGTTATGGAATCCGGAATCCGATTGAACGGATCGGGGCCATAGATCACCGATGCGGCAAAAGCCTTGTCCAGAGCGTCCAGTTCTTTCCGGTTCTTCGGATCGCGGTGAAGCCAGTCGAGCACCTGCTGCATCTCCTCGTCCGATGCGGTATTTTCGAGATATTTGAACAATAAATCCTGATTCATGCTGTCCACGGTTATATCCGACAAGAATCCCCTGTCATATTTAATACGAATAAGTGCGCCCGATTCCCAATCGAAGACGCACTTTTTCATGAATATTTATTCTGATCAATTTTCCAATACATTCAATATCAGAATCAGCAATGCGGGCAAATAATCCCGCAATGCGACCCGGAATTCCTTGACGGCTTTTTGCAACTCGAACTCCACGCGGCGAGGCGTGATTCCATACATCTGTCCGATCTCCTTGTAACTTTTATCCTCGAACCGTCGGGCGATGAAAACGCAGCGCATCAACTCGGGCATTCGTTCGAGCGTCTGCCGGACGATGGCGGCGACTTCATCGGAAAAGATTTCACGCGGATCGAAAGCTTCCAGCGACCGAATGTCCTCCAATACGATTTCCTGACGGAGCCGATGGAGATTCTGCTCGATTTGCAGGTGAAGATTCTGAGCCCGAAGATAATCCAGGCATTTGTTCCGAACAATCGTCAGCACATACGCCTGGATATTCTTGTCGCGTGCGATTCGCTCCCGGTTTTCCCAAAGCACCATGAAACTCTCCGCCACGATATCTTCGGCAACAGCATCATTCCTCACATAACGACGTGCCACGATCTCAAACCTGGAGCGACAACTGGCGAATACTCTGTTGAATTCAACAGCGGACAAAACGTTTCTGTCGGATTTACAAGTATGCATATTGTCGTCAGTCAATTTCTTTCGGATTACACCCAGCACCTGCATTCATCCGATGCAGCTTTCATCACTGAAAACAAAAGTAATAATAAAAGTTAACAATTATTATTCGATCCGACAAAATTCTCTACACCGCGCACTTGTACAAATCGTCGGCCGAAGAATATTTCGTTATTTCAATCTGTCGTACATTGCCTATTTTTATAGTGCCAAGCCTTGGATTAAGGCAGGTCAATCGTTGGTGCATTCGTGTAAAGAACAACTGCGTGCCTTTTTGTTGTTCCCTGTCGTACTCGATCCGGACGGCAGGAAAACCGTCGTCTATTATCAGCCGGCGGGAAAGTTCCCCGCAAAAGGACTCGAAACGCTGCCGGTGCCTCTCTTTCGTGGAAGCCGGAAGAGGTATCAGGATCGGATCGGCCAAACCATTGAAAAACTCCATCCGTGAAATAGCCAGCGAGAAGAGTTTGGCGGCCAGCGACGCACAGACACCCTCTTTGAAGCGGAATACGAGGTTGGTGACTTTCTTCTGTTCGCTCGTGAGTTTCAATTTATGCGACACGGGATAATAGTCGTGGATATAGAAACATAACGCCCCGTCCACGCGCAATTTACCCCGGAACCGGTTGGTCATGGGATAATAGCTGCGAATGAAATCGCCTTTAAAGGTGAATTTCAGAATGTCGTGCCATAGCCGAAGGGTCTGCTCGTCCTCGACCCGGAACATCTCGCTGCCGTAAGCATCCTCTCCGGCCAGCCCCATGCCGATCCGCAAACGGTCGTTGAAACGGCCGGACGATACGATATACCAATCATAAGTACGGCATAATAGTTCGATGTCGCAGTTGTCGGTGCAGAGAAAGTAAAAGTTACTCTCCTCGTCCCGGACTAAAAGGAACTCGCCGCCGACCTGCATCATATCCTTTTCGATGTCGAAATAGTCCCCGAGCGGCATCGGGTAATCGGCATCTGCTATCTCGCAGGGTACTCCGAGACTGAAATTGGTAATCATAGTACACAGTGTTATTCTTGTTCAAAAACGGTTTCCAGTCGTTCAGGCAACTCAAATTTCGCATATTTTCCTCGCTTTTACAAATTCAAAGTGGCGACGCCAACCGTGACATATAGCGACGCCAACCTTTACATCTGCGTCGGCAAAAGGCTCGGACGTGTATTCCATAAAGTATTTTTGGGTTCCGGGAAAGCTAAACATTGTAATTATGGAGATGATAATGATCGAAAAACGGGTCTATGACTCTATGGTGGCCAAACTCGAAACGCTGGCCGGAAGGATCGAGGCTCTGAATGCAAAACAGCAAAAACGCTTAGGACGTTGGCTCGACAATGAGGAGGTCTGCGAGATGCTGTGCATCGCTAAAAGGACGCTTCAGGCATATCGTGAAAAAAGGCTCATTCCCTACACGCAAGTCGGACATAAAATCTACTATAAGCCGCAAGACGTAGAGGCATTGTTGAAACAATCGAAAAAGTAAACGGAGGAACAAGCTATGAGAAATAATATTGTGCAGGGCTCGGACAGTAGCGAGGCCGAAGTGTTCGACCTGATAAAACGTATCGAAAAGGGGCTGGAAAAATTCGGTACGAACCATCGCCTGATTCTGGGCGGCGAGTCGTACCTGACGGACAAGGAAATTTCGGAGCGGCTGAAAGTCCACCGCCGGACGTTGCAGGAATACCGCAGCTCGGGGAAACTCCCTTATTATATGATATGCGGGAAAGTGCTGTACAGGGAATCGGAGATCGAAAAGTTACTCCGGGATTCGTATAACGGAACGGATGATAAGGCGTTGCTGTAACACCGGAACGAGGAGACGGTCTGTCTGACAAATTCCCGAGATTGAAAATCGCCCCTGTCAGGATGAATTCCGACAGGGGCGAAAACGTTAGAATCAAGGTTGTTAGGCGGATTTTTTTCTTTCCGAGGTCAGTTCACTACCGTCCGTTCCTCCTGCGAGACCTTCAGCACGACCATCGGGGAATAGGGGCGGCGGATCAGCCACCGCCGGAACGCCGCGCTCTGAGGCGTGTCCACCCGAAAGGCCAACGCCGAGATCATTTCCAGATTATACAGTTCAGCATGGGCCGTCGGAAGATTCGAGGTTTCCGACATACGCAGTGCGCCGTGCTTGTAGATCGCCCGTATATTGCTCGTAATCGCCGGGACGAACACCTCGAACATACGGGCGATCTCGGACGGGGTCAGCCACACATCGCCGTCGGCACCGGGGGTTACGGTTACGGTATTGTACTCGATCGTTATCGTTCCTGTCGCTCTTTCTCCTGTCGTTGCCATATTGTTTGGATATTATTAGTTGGATAATTATACGAATATTTTTCTTTTCCGTCAAGCGAACGCCGCTTTTTCTTTGTCGGACTGGGCCCGTTTCTTTTTCATAACGCTCACATCCTCTTCGCATAAGACTATTTTCTGGCCTTTCGTTCTCGTTTTAAGCCCTTTCATATCTTCACCCACCTTTTTGTCGGTCACTTTGGCGTAAATCTGAGTCGTGGTGATGCTCTTGTGTCCCATCATACGGCTCACGGTTTCGATAGGCACGCCCATCGAAAGGGTAATATGTGTCCCGAAATTATGCCGGGCCTTATGGAAGGTCATATCGAAACCATATGCTTGTCCCAGTTTTCGCGTAAGTATGATAAGATGCTTTCGGCTGTAAAGGTTGAAAATCTTGTCGCTCCGACGTTCAGACCGGTATTTCTCGATGATCCGCAACGGAACCTCCAGCAACCGGACTGCCGAGGGCGTATCTGTTTTTTTGCGCCGTATATGAAGCCACCACGTTCCGTCGGCGGCCTGCGTGATGTCCCTATCCGAGAGCCGTTTCAGGTCGGAGTAGGACAGACCCGTGAAGGTGGAGAAGAGGAACCAGTCCCGCACCCGCTGAAGATTGGGTTTGTCGATGGGCGTTTCCATCAGTTTTTTGAGATCTTCGAGTTTGAGGTGGCGGCTCTTGCGTTCGGGCAGCTCCGGGTGCAGCCTGCCGTAAGGGTCGCGGCGGAGCGTACCCTGGCTGACAGCCCGTTTGGTCATTTTCTTCAGGCGGTACAGGTGCTCGTGCACCGTCTTTTGCATCATCTCGCACTCCGTTCGCAGAAAGAGGTCGAAGTCGTCGTAGAACGTTTTGTCGAGACTTCGGAGCGTGACGTCTTCCTGCCCGCATTTCTGTTGTACGAACGCAGCCAAGTGGTTGTAGGAGTTCTCGTAGCTGGCATAGGTCTCTTTCGTCCGATCTACGCCGACCCGTTTGTAAAACTCTGCATTGTGTTCCCGGAACAGGGCCAGCAGCGTGAGCGGCTTCTGTCCGACGCCTTTTACGGCATTCTTCACCAGTTCCGCCGTGACGAAGCCGAGGTCGTTGCGAATCCTCCGATAGTGGGCTTCGATCTGTTCGGTCAGCAGGTCGATGGCCCGGTTTACCTTGCGGGCATTGGCACTCCGGCCGTCCGCGCGTCCTGTTTCCGGATTCCACAGCGACGGTTCGATGGCGGCTTTGATACCTATATGAGCCGATTCGGCGTCGATGCTGACTTTGCACAAGAGCTGGCAGGTGCCGTCCTTGCGGACTTTAGTTCGATTGATATAGAACAGTACGGCGAACGTACTGCGGCGTTTTATCTCCTTATTGTTCGTTTCCATGATGATTCGGATTTGAAAAAGGTGATTACAGAGCTATCGAAAACCGCTCGGCGAGCTTCTTGTCGAGGTTTTGCGTATCCGCGCCGATTTTGTCATCGGTTACTTTGGCATAAATCTGTGTCGTGTCGATACGTGTGTGGCCCAGCATCTTACTGACCGTTTCCAGCGGAACGCCCTGCGAAAGCGTGATTTCGGTGGCGTAGGTATGCCTTCCGCAATGGAAAACGAGCCGCTTTTCGATACCGCAGATCGAGGCGATACGTTTCAGGGCCCGGTTGAGTGTAGTGTTGCCGTACATAGGAAGTAATTTCCCTTCCGGCGCGATACCCCTGTATTTGTCGAGAATACGGAGGGGAATATCGAGCAGCGGCAGTTCGTAGTCGATCTTCGTCTTCTTGCGCGTGGTTTTGATCCACACCTCGCCGTCCTCGGTAATTTCCAGATCGTCTTCGCTCAGGCGGCACATATCCCCGTAAGGAATGCCCGTATAACACGAGAATAGGAACAGGTCGCGGGTTTGGTAGAGCGTCGGGTGATGGAGCGGCGTGGTCATCAGCCGGTGCAATTCGTCGGCAGTGAGGTATTTCTGCACCCTTTCGGGGCGCTTTGGTTCGTACCCGGCGAACGGGTCGGCCGTGATGATACCCTCCGCCACCGCCTCGCCGACGATCGTGTTCAGCCTTGTGGTCAGCAGGACGATAGTTCCCGGCGCGATGCGGCGTTCCGTCCGCAGGTAAAGGTCGTACCTGTCGATGAACGACCGGTCGAGGGCAGTAAAGGGAATATCCGAGAGTTTATACTGTGTTTGCAGGAAAGCGGAGACGCAATTACGGGCATAGCGATAGGATCTGAGCGTGTCTTTCTCGCGGTTTACACCCACGCGCTTCTCGAAATGTTCGATAAACGTTTGAAAATAACCAAGCAGGGTTGTTTGTCCGGAAGCCTTGCCCAGCAACAGATCCCGTACCTCTTCGGCGGTCGCGACCTCCCGTATCGCAGACTGTTCCTTGTAGATGGCCAGTGCCGAGGCACGCAGTTCGTCCAACTTCCGGTTGATCTCCCGCGTAGCGGCGCTCTTTCCCGTAGCGCGGCCCGATGCCCACGACGATACGGGAACCGACATCTTGGCACTGAAAGCCGCCTCGGAATGGTTGCCGACGGTCAACCGTGCCATGACAGGACAACAACCATCGGCATTCGTTTCGCTCTTTTTAAGGTAGAACGCGACCCTTACATCCATTTGTTCCATAACTCTATCTATCTAATTGCAAAATTAGTTGATATAGAGCTATTTGAAGCTATGAAAAATATAGCAGAACAGCGAAACAGAATCCCGGATCGAATAAACGCGGCTGTATTTTCCCGATAATCGAAAAAAACGGTTATCTTTACAGTGCGAATACCGAAAATACAAGCATTCTTTGCGGTAGCAAGCGGTTCGACAGGGTGTTTTTCAGCGAATTTTTCCGGGCCGAAAAAGGCAACGGATAAGTAGTAATCGCCCTTCTTAACCTCTCACAATCCTACTTTTTGATGAGTCGGACAGACAGAGAGGTATACCGCTTGACTTTCTTTAGTGTCAGTCACTTATCTTAATCTATCCGATTCTTTCGTTTTTACGCGAGTTCTTCGTATCTTTGTCCCAACTCAATGCACAAATTATGCTACCTTTGCGAATAGAAAGTTCGGCATAGCCGACGCATAACATATAAAGGGTAAACAACTCTTTATACCTTACCACAAACATAGGAACCTCTTTCGGGAGGGTTTGAAACTGGTATAATGGTTGTCAGTCCTTGTTATGTCCTACCTTTACGGTAGGACAAGCAAGGGCGCAGGACAGCTTTCTGGTTTCGGGTTTCCTATGACCTGTGGTAAGAGGCTGACACCGCGCCCTCTTTTTTTGTCCCTACCACTACCCAAACCCCACATCATGGAAATCACCTTTCTTCCGACCCCCATACTTCGGCATGCGCCCGAAGCGGAAGCCGATAAGGGCGCTGCGAGCACCCCGCCCCCAGCACAGGAACCAGCCTCCGATGCCATCCCCGCGCTCCCCGATTCCACCCCCGTGCTCTCCGATGCCATCCCCGTGCTCTCCGGCGACAGGCCGGGCGGCTCTGCGTCCTGCTCATCCCGCTCGTCCACCCCGATGCTCACCCCGGGGGCTCTGCTCCGCATCCCTGCGTTTGCATGGGACGGCGACCCCGCGGAGGAGCCGCAGCCGCCGGGCCTTCGGAGCAAACCCGAACCCTCCCCCGACCGCATCTATGCGGAGGTGCAGGGGGACAGCCTCT
>ERZ1673702.2460-NODE-2460-length-16310-cov-3.811935_pt1 | contig 16310 bp, 16 predicted proteins | sample MGYA00580232_ERZ1673702 | MGnify/ENA primary metagenome ERZ1673702 (study PRJEB41218, sample SAMN15661792) | gut metagenome | host: Homo sapiens | place: Canada: London | collected 2015-08-20/2019-03-30 | study: EMG produced TPA metagenomics assembly of... | reverse complement strand
CAATAGAAACTACATATATAAATATAAAAAATAATACAAATAATAGAAATACTCTTTTTAAATGTTTCATTTTCTTCCTCACATTCTTAAAAAGTTTTTTTTATTATTTGTATTATATATTTTTTTATTCAGCCAAATCTTGCTTTTCCAAAATCATTCCAGCAGAATTTTGAATTAAAATTTTTAAATTATATCTTTTTACTTCATCTTGAACTTTATCATATTCTCCACCATAATCATTTTTTAATAAAACAAAATAATGATATTTTGAATTTTCCATAAATTTTTCGACTGTTGTTATCTTATCATTTGTTAATGCATTTGTTAAATTATTTCCATTTTTGGTTATACTATAAACCCATCTATCTCTTCCAGTATTACCTTTTGTCTTGCAAAATAGTGTATCATCATTTTGCATTGTATTAATATTGTTATTATAATATTCAAACAAATAAAATTCTTTATCTTTTATTAATGCATAATCATCTTTTATTTCTTCGCCATTTGTTAGATAAATATCAAATACAAACCAATTTTTATCTAATATCATTGCTGAAAAAATTCCAAAAGAATAAATTATCAATACTCCTGAAACTATAATTGTAACATTTTTTCCTTTATCTACAAATATTTTTAAGATTTCATAACTACTTACAGTTAATACTAAAAATAACATATAATATATTTTATAGTAATAGTAACTAGATACAAATTCAAGTCTCATAAGCATATATATTAACAATGTAAATATTACCGTTAAATATAATAATTTATCAATAAATGTATTTTTCTTTTTAAATGCTATACATATTATATAAACTTCACTTAATAACAAATATGGAAATATATTCATAATTAAGTCTTCATATATAAATCCATCTGTTGCTATCGCTCCTACATAATCAAATGCTTTATTATTTGCTTGCATTAATGGATATCCAATAAAATATATTACCCCTATCAATCCTGGAATTACAAGAGCAATTAATATTTCAAAAATATTCTGTTTACTAAATATTTTTATATTTTGCTTTTTATTTGTTGCTAAAATATACCAAAGTTGTGCTAAAAATAAAACTGGAGCAAAATAATAATATGAAAACATTATTCCTAAGTTTAATAAAAATAAAGAGCTAATCTTATAGTTTGTTTTAATTTCACTTTTCATAATAATTATTATACCAATTATTATATCTAGTCCTACACCTAAATAAGAAAAACCTGCAAATAGACTGTTTAATTGATATGCTAACATATAAAAAATTGTAAGTACTAATGCTAATATTTGATGTTTTTTATTTTTAAAATTAGTTGAAAGTGCTGTGTACATAAGTAAACCTGATAACATCCATATAAACATATCAAATATAAAATATAATTTTACCAAAAATGTTTCATCAATAATACCTTTAAAAAGTTTTAAGAATATACCAGTATTTACGTATGCTCCTGTCATTAGATATGGAGTATTCAACCATTTTATCGTGTCTGAACTTTCTCTTGAGAATAATGTTGAATATCTATAAAAATCATCTGATGCAAAATAGTGTGTTGCAGCATCTGTTACTGCATGTTTTACTGCAATATTTGTTCCATAATTCATAATAACAATCGTTATAGCTAATCCTAATATAATTATAACTGCTATTATATCTAATTTATTTATATAATATTTTTGTATGGTTTTTGTTTTTATTTCTTTTGTTATAAAAACAGCTGAAAAAGCAATATTAACAATTGCTAAATTTAATAATGTTGCTTTTAAATGTACAAAAAACATTACCTGTGTAATAAAAATATTATATGTTAAAAATAGAATAACACTTATAATTACACTATGTATTAAGTTTTCTTTTTTTTCACTTTTATTTAATAATAAATATGATATTATTAGTGCTAATGAAGTTAAAATATATATAATGTTCATTATGATTTCCTTTCTTATCTTATTAAACAAAAATAACACGATTAAAAATCCTGTTACTTTTATGTTGCTCCATTTATTGCAATTATTCCAGAACCTGTTGCTGCAACAATATGTAATTCTTCTCCTGAAATTGTATAATAAATATTTTTTAATGATTGTGATAATGTCAAATTGTTATTTTTGGCAATTACTGAAATAACATCACCATCTTTTAAAACAATCTTTTTATTTGATTCATTACCACCATTGTTTGATAATTTTTCTTCTATCTGTGTTGTATAAATTGAATAATATTGATTTGAACCTAATTCATTTCTTCTATTTGTATATTCTTGTGCATAGTTTGGATCTAATACTTTAATTTCGATACTTACATCATAAGTATTTCCAGAACTATTTACTTGATTTATATAATTAGCATAATCTTCTGATGTTATTGTTCCTGTTTTTATAATGTTTTCTACAAAAGATGATGTAGCACTATTTGCAATAAGTTGTGATATATCATCATTTCTATCTGCTAAAAGAACTAGCGGAACTAAAAACATTAGTGCAACTGCTGCAAAAATACCTATTATATCTGTCGTTGATTCTTCCATAAAGTATTATCCTTTCTTTTTAATAATTTTTCCAAACATAAGTTATAATTCTTTTTTTAGTTTTATTTATTTCAAGAGTGTCTGACACTTTTCCTTCACTCTTGTCTTCTTGATAATATTCTCCAAGTCTTTCTTCAAATTTTTTGTCTTTTAGAAATTCATATAAACCTTCACTGCCAATAGCAATATCTCCTGATTCAGAACCAATTTCTTCATCATATAAAAGTATTGTATTAGTACTATTATATCTTTTATAAGCCGATATATCTTTAACTCCATATGATTTTGATGCATTTATATAAAATTTAGTATGTCCATTTGTTAATAATGCATTCAAATGATCTATTGCTAATGATTCACTACCAAAATTTTCATCTATAAGATCTATATAATTAACTTCTTCCCAATTTTCTCTGGCTTCTACATTTTTTCTAGAATATAAAATAAGCTTTTTTTCAGCTCCAGCAGAATCTTTTACCCAAAATTCCACTCTATAGTTTTCTGAATAAGCTTTGTATAATGCTGGAATTATAGTTTCAATTCCAACATCTCTATTACTAGTTGTAGATGGTTCTAAATAAACATATTCTTGTGTTTTGTCCTTTATTTTTGTTATACCATCAATTGCTCTTCTTGCATTTGAAAAAGTGGATATACTAATAGAAAGTGCAACAGTAAAAATTAATACTCCAAAAGCAATTTTTAGCGAATCTACTGCGTTTTCCATAATATATCCCCCTTATTTTCTTTATATCAAATTATCCATTATTATTTGATAATTCTTCTATTAGAATTTTTGTAATCAATCCAGATTTCTTTTCTGGTACACATGTTACTTTATATCTTTTTCCTGTTTTAATTGCTGGTTTACTATCTGGATCTTCAGCTCCTTTATCTAAAAGCTTAGTGTTATTTCCATCATATAAATCAATTTTTCTTGACTCGTCTGATTCTGTTAAATTGTGATTATAAACAGTATCAACTAATGCTTTTACTTTTGTTCCAGATACAGATGTTCCTTCATATGATTGATATGTAGAATTAAATGATCGAATTTCAACATCATTTAATCCACTTTCTGCTCCCTTCATTTGGTTTTGAGCTAAAGATACTACATATACACCTAGAGAAATGATTATAATTGCTACTAAAACTGCTGCTGCAATTAATAAAGCTTTTGTTGCGTTCTCCATATGTAATTTCACCTTCTTTCGTTAAAATTTTTTTATAAAAAATGTTAATAACTAATTTATATTTGTTCAAAAAGAATATATTTTATTCTTTTTGTTTTTTCATGATATTCAACTTTAGAACTTTTAAATTTATCATTTAAGAAGAATTGTACAAATTGTTCTACTCCTTGTTTATAAATTTGTTCCATTTTATATGTTGTATCACTATCTTTTATATATATTTCTATTTCAATAGAATTTTCATCATTTTGTATAAAGTAACCTTTGTCATCTTTTGAAACAGAATTTTTTTCATTTTTGTCTGTTGATTTATTTATTAATGAAGCAATATCTATTCCATATATTTCTTTATCAAGATATTGTTCATATTCACTATTTTCACTATTAATAGCATTTTGCGCTCTTTGATATGAATTATATTGGTATAATATAACACATAAAATTACTACAATTATTGCTAAAAATATAAATATTTTTTTCATTTTTTCCTCATTTTATCATTTATATAATTTTTTTTCAATATTTTATATAATTTTTATTAATCATTTACTTTTTTAAAAACAATTTTATTAACTCTATTTGCAGAATTTACTGTCATGTCTTCAGCCTTACATGTATAATGTGTTGAATAATTTTTTGCTAACCAATCTGCTAACTGCTTTGAATCCCCAACTATTTTTTCTAAATGTTTTTTTCCTGTTTCAATACCTGATGATGGATCTGTTGCACCAATAATTATTACATCAACATAGTCTGTTCCATAACTAGATTCTGTTTCATCTAATAATTCTTTTTCAGAATTGTTTTCATATGCAATATTTGCTATTGTAATTATATCTTGAAAAGTATATTGTTGATTCTCTATTGCAGTATAATTATAAAACTGAGTATTAAATTTAATTAATGCTTGATTATTCATTTCTTCTTGTGACATTTGTACATAATTTCCTATAGTCCCATATAAATATACTCCTAACGATAGTATAACTATTCCAATTAGTACTCCTGCTGCCATAAGCAAAGCTTTTGTTGCATTCTCCATTAACTTTTCCTTTCATCCATTTAATTAAATTTTATAGTATGACCTTGATCATTATTTAAAACTATTTTGAAATTCATTGCTTTAACTTTTCCATTTGAAGCAATTAAAACTCCACTTTTGCCAGTTTCTTCACCTTCACATAGGAAATATGTTCTTTTAAATTGTGTAAGTTCATAATATTCTGCTGCTATTTGTTCTATTTTTTCAATTTTACTTTTTTGTGCAAGCATATTTCTTTGTGTTTTCTCTGCTGTATTATCTGTAAACTTTGTTTGTAATATTTTATCAATTATTTTTGCTGCCTTTACATTATTTTCATCATATCTTTCCTTTTGACTTTGAGACATATCATTAGTATTTTGTGTTGATCTTGTTAGCCAATCTCTTATTGTATGAACATTTGAAGAAAGTAATTGTAAAGTATTTTCTGATACAACATTAGAACTTACAAATCCAGTTTGTGATAAATTGCTAAATTTTGTTAATAAATCGTTTTTTCTTGTTGAAATCTTTTTCATATTAGTATTTGTTATTGGCGAATTGTTTGGAAATAAGTAATCATATGATGATGATTCTTCTATATGAAATGATGTCCATCTACTATCTGTTTTTGACATTTCAAATGAAATGTTTAACTGTATTTCCTCATAGCCTTCATTTGCATTTTGCGTAACCCAAGTATTATAATCAACAACAGAATTTATAACAGAAAGCATTTCATTTCCACGTATTGTTTTTCCATCATAATTTGTGAATTTTTTATTTAATTCAACAATTTGTTTTAAACTTAAATTGTCACTCTGTTGTTGATAATAATTAGAAATTTGATTATATCCTAATAACAACATTGATAATATTATAATTCCTATTAAAACACCAGCTGCTATCAACAATGCTTTTGTTGCATTTTCCATATAATCAAACTCCTTTCTTTATTATTGTAATCCTGCAAATGCACTTCCCATACTTGATAGACCAATAAATACTAATGGTATTATCAAATATCCAACGAATAAGCAAATCATTGGTGCAAAGCCTACAAATTTTCCTATTATTCCTTTTTTAGAAATAAATTGATCATTTGTTGCTTTACGTTTTTCTCTATGATAATCTTTATCTGCATCTAATTCATCAAATGCTTCTCTAATTGGTATTTTTTCTACTGCTGATTGTAAACTTTCTACAATCCTAATCATATCATGATTGCTTACTGATTGTTTTAATTCCTCAAGTGCTTCCCAAGCACCTGCTTCATAGTTGTTTACACATCTTGCTATCGGCTCTTTGAAAATATTTGAATAACGTTCTAGCCATTCAAGGATCATTTCAACACTTATTCTTTCTATTTTCATAAGCATTAAAATAATTGTTTGGAATTGCATTACTTCATTTTCCATTTCCATTTGTCTCATTTTCTTTTGGAATATCATTAACCAAACTGGTGCCATATAGCCCATAACAGCTATTGCCATAGCAATTAATTCCTCAAACCATTTCATTTGTTCTGAATTTATAATTTTTAATTTTTTCAAAATTCTTTCAGAATCTGTTGCTAAGTTTTCATCTGTTTCTGTATAATAGTCTGATTTTATCATTGCTTTTTTAATATCATCTACTGTTACATCTAATTTTCCTTTAAATTTATTTAAGAAATAATTATCTTGTTCTGTTAAATTTTCTGCTTTTTTCTTTTCTTTATCTGATAATGTTCCTAAAACTGTAGTTCTAGTTGTTGGCTCTGTATATACATAATTTATTGCTATTTTATGTAGCTGTGTTGTAAGAATTATTGTTGCCACAAAGCTTATAACTGCTAAAATAATTCTATTTACATATATCCATTCCATTTTTGATTTTGATGCTGAATCTTTTAATAATTGTTGCATCTTTTTGTAATCTTTTGTTCCCTTTTTAGGAATAAACATATTAACAATTTTTTTTACTAAAGGAATATTATACAATTTTTCTTGCCAAGGATGATCTGTATGAGAAACTTCTGTTTGAACCCCTCCGTTATCTTTTAGCTTTCTTGTTAATATATAAGAAACAATTGTTATAACTACTATTATTATTTGAGCTAATAGCCCCATCTTTCCATTATAAAACTCTCCTGTAAAAGAGAAGTTTGAAAGACACCAATTTTTTAATGGTTCTAGTAATAATACTGGTAATATTGATATTATTGACAAACTTTGAAATACATAATTTAATTTATCTCTTTTTAAAATTTCAATTTGCATTTCTTGTGTAATATTATCTACGTTTTTCAAAAATAATGATGAACCATCTTTGTCTTTTCTATCACCAAATTCCTTGGTCAAATATGATATACCAGCAAATTCTTTTAAATAACTATTTGGTGCTGTATCATAATATTTTTCTAGTTCTGTTTCTGGATCATCTGAAATTAATATTTCATAAATTTTTTCACCTTGTTTTGAAACATTTTTTTCATCATCCAAAGAAACTTGATATATAGCTTCTTCAACCATATTAAACTCATGATAAGCATGTCTAATTTCAGCGAAAAAGTCTATTTGTTCTTTTAATAATTTATTGTCAATTTTGTCAACCATTCCCTCTGTCATTGAATCTACAACAAACAATTCGAAGATTAACAAAATTGCCATAAGTAATATATTCTGTTTTGTGATTATAATTGTTATAAATACAATAGGTATAAGTATTAATATTGCATTCATTAAAATTTTTGCTGAATCTCTTCTTGTACTATATTCATCGTCAATATTTAAAATTTCAAGCCTTCTACGAAGTTTAAATAAATATCTTTTGATGAAAGGTATTTTAATAAATGTTATATATAATCTCTGGTATAAAACATCCATTGAAAAGCCACTTGTTTTAGTTCCTTGTTGTAACTTCTTTATTCTTGCATATTCTGATTTTCCCATTTGTTTTGCTAAAGCAAAATATGCAATTCCAGCAATTACTAATAAACCAATAGAACCAAATATTATATATTTTAGCACACTAGCATCCATTTAATAACAACTCTCCTTTCATCTATGTTTTATACTTTTTTAGTTTTTCCCCAATATTTTTCAATAAATTTGTCAAATTCAACTGCATCTGTTTCATCCATATTTGCTCTCATATCATGAATATTTTGATCTGTTATTTTATTTGTCAATTGATATTCTCCATCAACATATTCTAAAACATTTTGATATGTATATAAATTTTGTTCTGTTACTTTTGAAAAATATGTTGTTGCATTTTCAAAGAATTTTGTAACTTTTGAATCCATATCATGTTCTTTTTTATATTCAAAGTCATAAGTCTTTGAATCTTTAACAGGTATACATTCTGTTACCCTCTCAATATATCTTCTACCTCTAAAGTCTTTTTGTAAATGTATATCAAAATTTAATACTTGTACAACTTGTTCCTCAGCTGTTTTTTCATTTTTAAACACTCCTGCTCTTAACATTGAGTTTCTTAATGCTGTAACTAAATCTGGGAATGTTTTAGCATGGTGAGTAAATAATGTAAATTTGGAAGCAACCTGTGCTGATTGAATCATCCAAGATGCTACTGGGTCTGTTGCAACCTCACCGATGATATTAACAGAACCATCTGTCTTTTTCTGAACGTCCAAACACTCTTGTCCAGAAATTGTATCAGTCTCACGCATTGATAAAATGTTTCTTGTTGGATAAACTTTTCTTAAATGCAACTCGAATGCCATTTCAGTGATACGTAAGTTCATTGTTTCATAAATATTTTCAATCAATCCCATAAGTAGTGTTGTTTTACCACAACCTTGTTCACCAGTTATTGATGTTATTCTTGCACCTTTTACAAGATATTTTAATAATTCAATTGCTTTTTCTTTTCCAGCCATATCTCCTGTCCATTGTTCAACAGTAGCACGTTTTACGTCGAACTTTCTTACGAAGAATGCCCATGTTTCTGACATACTTGGTCTTACAACAACAACACGAGATCCGTCTTTCATTTCATTTACTTTATAACCATTTGTGTCTGATAATTGTCCTGGGTTATTATATTTATAAATATTTTGACATACTCTTTTTAATTCTGCTTCTGTTCCAAATGACAAAAATGCTAAACGAATTGATTTACCTTGGAAAAATATCCAAATACTATCACATGCTCTTGGAACTTTATGTTCAGATACTTGTTCAATATAATCTGTTGTTCCTGTTTGTGCAACTTGGCTTATAAAACTTTCTGGTAAACCAGATACACCACCAGATACACCATCTATATTCATATCTCTTATTTCGTCAATTGAACTATATCCTTTATAATGTTGATATATTCTTTGAACAACAATTTCTAGTTTATCTTTAAATGATAATACTAATTTTTCTTTTTCATAAATATCTGAAATTTCATCTTCTGTTATTACATAAGATGGTTTACTTTCACCTTGAAGATATTTTAATGTTGCTAAATTATATCTTTTTATAAGTTCTGTTAATGCTTCATATCCAAATTCTTTTTTATACATATATATGATAATATCAAATTTGTCTTGTGCAGTTAACAATGATGGAACATCAAAAGGAATTGCCTTTGATATATTTGTTTCATCAACACCATATTCCTTTGATAATAAATCTGATATTAATTCTTTTACATATCTTTTATCATTAACATCTCCATATGTACAACCTTTTAAGGCTTTCTTTAATGCATATTTTTTATTTTTTCTTCTTTTTAATTCTTCTTCTGATAATCCTATATCATAAAGATTTATTTTTGTAATTTCATCAAGTCTCTTTTTTACATAATCTCTCATTTTTTCAAGAGTATATGTTTTATCATCTTTCTCAATTTCTTGTACGACTTCTGCATTTTGTTTATTTTTAAGCCAAAATATTAATGCTACTCCACCAATAATCAAAACGACAATACACAATAAAATTGCCATCTTATTCTCACCTCATTCTCATTTGCAATTCTTTTATTTTTTCTATAATTTTTTCTACTAATTTATCAAGTTCTTTCATAAAAATATAATTTGAATCTGTTGTATCTTTTATTTTGCTTAGTCTATAAAATAAATCTACAACTCCTACTTCTTCAGCTGCTTCATATAATAAAATATTAAATGGAATAACTGATAATTCTTTTTTTTCTCTTAAATATTTTTGCAAATTACTTTTATTGTATTTTGAATAATGACTATATTTGCCTATAACGATAATATTTTTTGGTTCTGCCACAATCGGATTATCCATTTTTAATTGTATATAGTAGTCTAAACTTCTTAATTTTTGACCTGCAATATAAAGATTTATAGTAGCCATTTTTAAGATTTCATTTCTTACGCCCTCATCTAGTTCTCTACTTAAATCTACTAAAACCATATCATAGTATTGATTTGCTACATTTAGTATTGCAGGATAAACTGCTGATATTGTTTTATAGTCTCGTAGATTTTCTTCTTTTGTCTTTGTAGGATTTTCCATATATCCATCTAGAACTTCTAATGTGTCTTTAAAAATAACATGTGTATAATCTGTTATATTTTCTGGTTCTATCTTATTACTTGCTATTAATCTAGATAATCCTTCAACACCATTCTCTATTGCAATGCTTGATGATCTATCAGCCATAATTTGTTTTCTTACAGCATTTTCTTTCCAAAAGCAATTTTTTATTGTTGAATCATTATATGCTGCTGAAACAATCAAAACTTTTAAGTTACGCTCGATAGCCATTTTTGTTGCAACAGCAACTGTTGATATTGAAACTCCTGATTGTTCTCTATCTGCATTCCAAAATGTTACAATTGACATCTTATTCTCTCCTTTTTTATATTTCCTTAGTCATTTTTCTAAGCATTTTTTCATCTAATCCACTACATAATTCTCTTACAATATATACAATGTTTTCTCTATATTCATTACTTAAGTTTTTTAATTTTATACACTGCAATCTGTGGTTTTCCATGTGTACTGCTAAATCTCCGTTTTCTAATAAGAAGTATAATTTATTGTCTGTCCATTCTTCTTTTAATTCAAGTGTTAAATAATTAAAGTATTCATCTTCTTCTTTTAACATTTCTTTTGTAAAAAATAATCTTGTCATTTTTAATGGTAAATTTATTTCTTTTAGAAGTTCAATTCCTTTTCTTAGTGAATATCCATCAAATGATGTTACATAATATAATTTATCAAAGCTTAGAGCTTCAAAATCTCTAACTCCATCAAAATTATCAATATCAAGAAATATATATTCATATTCGAATTCATTTTCAGTGTCAACACCTAAATAATGGGCTATTTGTTCTATATTTTCAAAACCTATAGCAACATCAATGTCTTCAAATGTTGTTACATAAGATACTGTAGGTAATATATTAGGAACTATATATTTTGCTTTCTGATCCTTTGTAGAATCTATGAATAAAACTTTTTTTCCATTTTTTGTTAATAATTTGGATATATCCAAAATTAGATCTGTTTTATCATATACCCCTATAAATCCAACTTTCTTCATGTTATTATCCTTTCTATATAATAATTCATATAGTAAGGGCATAATATGCCCTTACTATAACTAATTATTCTCCTAGTGAATCTAAATATTTTTGTCTTGCATCTTGTGCATTAGAAATACTTTCTTCCATTGAATTTTTTACATTTGTATCATAGTCAGCTCCAATTTGTTGTTCTAAGTATCTTCTTGCATTTGTTGCTGATGTTGTATATCTCTTCTTTAATTCTTCTACTGCACTTGATACTATATTTGGATTTGATACATTTCCGTTTGAATCTGTTATTAATGCTGTTACAGAATCATTTGGTCTATATGTTGGTACAGCTGCATCTTGTATTCCTGCTTCTTTGTATTTTGTTGCATATAATTTTGCACCATTAATTCCGGCAGCTTCTACTATTGCACTAGACATTGCTAAAATTTCATCTTCTCTTAATGTCATTCTTATTGTATCCGCTAAACGTCCTTCTGCTCCCATTGGTATTTCAACTATTTTTTTTGAAACAACTATGTAATTTTGTCCATTTGGTAGCATTAATCTTATATCAACATAATCTCCATCTGTTAAATCTACTGGTAAAGATACAACATTATATTCCTCTACTCTTACATCATTTGAAACAATATTATCAGTTTGTTGAACCATATTTGGTGTTACTACTGTATTTTTTTTCATATCTAATTTTGCTACTACTGGTACATTGTTTAATTCAATATATTGTTTTGTTGTTGATGTAGGTTTTATATAATAATTTTCCGTTGCGTCTTCTTTGTAAACTCTTACTATGCTATCTGATCCATTAGCATCTGTTTGTGTATAATAAAGACCTTCTTCATCTCTATTTAACATAGTTCCATCTTTTGTTTGCATATACCAACTTTCAATAACTGATATTACTGATGTTGCATTTGCTGGTATTGTTGTTTGATCTACTGCTTTTAGAGCAAACATATCTTCTGTTATTTCTTCTCCTGATTTTACGTCTTGACTTAATACGTAAACCTTCTTTCTATTTGCATTTAATGTAGAAATTTCTGTATTCAATTTATTTACATGAAACAATAATAATGCTATTACAGTTCCTGTTAATAATAGTGTTATTACTACTCCTAATATAAATGATGTTCTTGCTTTTTTTTGCATTGGGTTCATTGCCATTTTTTCCACGTTCCTTCCCTATTTTTTAATTTATTTCTATTTTATTTTACAATATTTTTATACTAAAATCAACAAAATATTTCTATTGTAATATAAAATTAATGCTTTTGTAATATTAATGTAATATTTCTTTAAAGCCTTTATTTTACTACTATTTACAAGTTTAAATCAAATATTTTATTAAGAATTATTGCTACTCCATCTTCATCATTTGTTGGTGCAATTATATCTGCTGATTGTTTTACATATGGGGCACTTTCCCCCATTGCAACACCAAGTCCAGCATTTGTTATCATTTTTAAGTCATTGGCATTATCTCCAATTGTTACAACTTCCTCTTTTGATATATTCATTAAACCTATTATTTCTTCTAATGCATTCCATTTATCTACATCTTTAGCTGATACTTCTGTATAAAAGTATTCTAATGCTATTTCGTCTGTTCCCTGTTTTATTATTTTTCTAGACATGTGAGATACTTCTAATACTTCAATTTCAGATAATTCTTTTAGTTTTCTTACAATAGAATTAAATACAGTTTTATGTTCATCACAAATCATTATTTTTAGAATTTTTTCTTCTCTTTGTTCAAAATAATCATAAACATTTTCGACAATATTTATATGTGTCCTATTTTCATCTGGTTTTGTTAAATTATCTTTATAATAATATAATGTGTTATAGCTTAAGTTTTTGGCTATTATTCCATTTTCAGTATAAACATTATAATAAATACTGTTTTCTTCACAAATTTTTATGATTTTCAATGCTTTTGTTTTAGATAAAATATTTTCGTATAATATTTTATTATTTTTTATATCATATGTAATAGCTCCATTTCCTGAAATGAAGTATTTATTACTATTAATTTCTTTTGAAAATCTTTTTACAGATGTGATTGCTCTTCCTGATGCAATCATTACTTCAACACCTTTTTCTTGTGCTTTTGATATTGCTTTCTTTGTTTTTTCAGTAATTATTCCATATTGGTTCAGCATTGTTCAATCAATATATATTGCTACTAACTTATACATATCTTTATCCTCTCTTTTGTTTTAATTTTCAAACATATTTAATTTTAATAAATTTATCTGTTTTTTTCAAGATATTTTTGTAATTTATTTGTTTTTTCCAAAAACTTCTTGTTTATTTTATTAAAAATTGCACATTCTATTCTTAGAAAAGTTTTTACTTTTCAAAAAGAAATTAAATGATGTTATATATGACGGAGGTGAATACAATGGCAAATTCAAACAGCAATAAGAAATTAGTACCAGAAGCAATGAGCGCTTTAGACAAATTCAAATATGAAGTAGCTTCTGAAATTGGTGTTACTTTAAAAGATGGTTATAATGGTGATATATCAGCAAAAGATGCTGGTAAAATAGGTGGAAACATGGTTAGAAAAATGATCCAACAAGTTGAAAACAACATGAAATAGTTTTTTAATAATGTATTCATAATATATTTATTAGGCAGAAGTATTATTCTTGGTTTTAGATATGTTTTTGGTTTAAGCATACATAAAGGCAGGAGTTGTGCTCCTGCCTTTATTTTATAATATCTTCATTATTTAAAACTTTTTGAGGATTGATTTCTGTAAATTCAATAAATTCTTCGTCTGAAATAACTTTTTTTAATTTTTTAATAATTTTAGGAATTTTATTATATACTTGTTCTGGTTTATGGACATCTGATCCCAAAAAACTAATCAAATTATTTTTCAATAAAATTTTTAGTGTTTTTTTAGCTTTGCCACCATACATTCCTATTATACTACCAAAATTTGCTTGAAAAAGAGCTCCCATTTCTTCTAATTCAAATAAATAATCTGGATTTTCTTGAACAAATGGATATCTTTCTGGATGAGCAATAATTGGTATATATCCATTTTCAATTAATCTATATATAACTTCTTTATCATTCATAGGTTTTGTATTAATTAATGGAAATTCAAAAAGAACATATCTTGTATTATTTATAGATGATGCCTGTCCATTTTTTAATAAATCTATCATATTATTAGTAATATATATTTCATTTCCAAGGTATAATTCAATTCCATCAACAGAATCTTGTACCTCTTTTAATAATCGTTTTCTTTCTTGCTCATTACATTCATAATAATTTTCCATATAATGTGATGTTGATATAATTTTGGTAAAACCTACATTTTTTGCTTCATTTACCATATAAATTGATTGTTCTAAATTTCTAGAACCATCATCAATTCCTGGTAATATATGTGAATGAAAATCTATCATAAAATCCTTCCTTTAAATCATTTAAAAGTCTTTCTTTTCTTCCTCTATTATTTTTTTCCAATTATCTTTATCAATATTATTTCTTAACGCTTTTGGAACTTGTGTATTTTCTTGTCTTGTATTTTGTGAATTTCTATTGTTTGTTTCACTATGATTTCCATTTCTTTTTGAATTTTGTGATAAAGCATTTTGCGTTCTTTGTTGCAATTTTCTTCTTTCTGCTTCATAATCTGGTTGATTATTTTTTTGAACTGTTACATTTGAAGAATAATAATATGTTTGATTATATTTTTTACTGCTTACTGGAATTTTATTATAAACAACTCCTGCAACATTTCCGCCAACATTTCTTACGTCTTTTATTACTCTTTCTAAATCATCTTTTCTAGTTTGATTATGTGCTGATACTATTAGTGTAGAATCAACTATTCTTGATAATATAACAGAATCTGTTACAAGTTTTGATGGTGTTCCATCAATTATAACTAAATCAACTTGATTTTTTAATTGTTCTAATAAATTTCTCATTTGACGTCTTACAAGTAATTCTGATGGGTTTGGCGGAATATTTCCAGCTGGAATTATATATAAATTATTTACATCTGTTTGTTTCAAATATTTATCTATATTTACAGATTCTTGATTTTCATAATATCCTGACAAATAATTTGATAATCCTGGTCTTGGTTCAACTCCAAATATAGAATACAATCTTCCTTTTCTCATATCTGCATCTATTAATGCCACTCTTTTCCCTGCTTGTGCAAATGTTACTGCTAAATTTGAAGCAACCCAACTTTTGCCTTCTCCTGGCATTGTAGATGTAACTAACAAGCTTCTTAATCTTCTATTAGAATTCATAAATTGTATATTTGTTCTTAATGTTCTAAATGTTTCAGAAACAGGTGATTTTGGATCTAGATGTGTAACTAATTCTTTTCTCATTATCTTTTTCCTCCTCTTCTACCTTTTGACTTTGTTTCTGCTAAATCATATATTGGAATACTAGCTAATACTGTAACTCCTGATATTTTTTCAATGTCTTGTGCAGATTTTATTGTTGTATCTAACATATTTAGTATTAATACATATCCAAATGCAATTACTATACCAATTACAGCGAATATTAAAACATCTTTTTTATGATTAATATTATATGGTTCATTTTCAACTTCTGCTTCATCATAAATATATAAGTTTTCTATTTTATAATATTGTTTTACATTTTCTATAAATACTTTTGCTGTTTCATTAGCAATTTTTTGAGCTACTACAGGATCATCATTTTTTACTATTATATCTATCATGTCTGCATTATCTCTTGCTTTTACACTAATACTTTTTTTAACATCATCTTCTTGAAGATTCATTCCTAAATTTTTTATTACTTCTCTGATTATTTTATTTCCACTAACCATATCACTATATGTAGAAACAAGTTTTGAGTTTAATGTAAGGTCATTTGTAGTTATTCCATTTGCATTAGATTGGCTTGATGAATTTGTTGCTAATAAAAGACTTGTTTTTGATTGATATTTTGGTTTTACAAATCCAACAGTATAAATTATTCCTAAAACTATAAAAATTGCTGTTATTAATAAAATTTGTATTCTTTTTTCCCAAAATATTTG